>Ga0207864_1001207_pt1 | contig 29979 bp, 16 predicted proteins | sample HigsolmetaAR202D_FD_184834 | JGI IMG/M metagenome (GOLD analysis project Ga0207864, IMG submission 184834) | Ionic liquid and high solid enriched microbial communities from the Joint BioEnergy Institute, USA - AR20-2-D (SPAdes) (version 2) ... | reverse complement strand
TCTTTAGGGAGCGCTGCGGTAGTCCACTACGTTCTGCCCCTGGCCTGCTTCCCGAGCCAGCGTCTTCCGCTGTCCCTTCAGATACTCGTCCAGGAACGAAATTCCATACTCGTTGATCGTGCGGACGAGTGTGTTTGTTTCGGCGCAGCGGCTCACGCTTCCGGTTCCTCCACAGGAACGAACGGTCCAGGCAAAATGTCCGGCGCGAGGCAGTTCGATGTAATATTTTGGCCTGTTCGACTCGTCGTACACGCCACCTTGACGTCGCAACTGCGGCGTGATGCCCAGATCGCGCTGCCCGCCTTGATACATCACCGGAATGCGGACGGCTTTCAGGCGATTCTGTGCGTGAAATGGAGCGACGTAGGGGGAGAACAGCAGGATCGCGCGAATACGGTTGTCTCTCCAGCTTTCCCATCCTCCCGCGAGGCCAAGCATGGTGTAGCCGCCGAGCGAGTGGCCCACGCCGCCGATCCTGGACTTATCAATTCGCGGTCCGAACTCCCTGTTGCTGGTCATCTCATCGATAACGAGCCGGATATCCCGCGCCCGGTCCGCGTAGGTCTTGTCCGTCCACTTCTCCGGCTGCCGGAAGGGCTCATCTGCGCGGCCGAAACCTCGTCCGCTCCGGGGCTCGTCCACCTTGCACTTCGCATCGGCGTGATCCGGCGCGACGACGATGTAGCCATGACGCGCCAGTTCCTCGGTAAAGAACACGGATTGCGTTCCGCACCCGCCGAATCCATGAGAGAAGACGACGAGCGGATACGTCGAGCAGTTGGCGACCGGGGCGTTCTGGGCCGCTCCAGTGGTGAGATTGTTGGCGTAAGTCAGCTTGGATTCCGCCTGAGTCGTCGGATACCAAACTGCGGCGCGGAGCCCGCTCGAAAACGTCAGGATGCTGTACCCCAGGTTGAGCTCGCCTCCGCACTGCGTGGCTGGGCGAAGTTCGACTGCGCCCGTGGCTTGCATTCGCGCTTGTCTTCGCTGCCGCAGGCGCGGAAAGCGCTCTTGCGCGAACGTTGCCACCACCACGGCCAGCAGGCCCACAATCGTCAACCTTCTCAAAGACCACCCCCAATTCGCTCGTTCATTCCATCCTCCGTCAGGAATCAAAGGGCGCCAGCAGAACTAATGCCACCGGCCCGGCGCAACTCGTGAAAAACCGCTTCTTCGGCGTTGCGCAGAAGAAGTTGCTTGTTTGACAGTTTGTGACGTTCTAGCGTTACACCGATTACGTGCCGGTCGTCAACCTGTAACAATTGAAAGTCCCATTCCTGCGAATCGACGAAGCCGGGTTCGTAGGTAATGCGAATCCGTCCCCGCTCGAACAGAAACGAGAAACCGGACAACCCGAGGGCAAGCCCGACGCCCCGCGCCTTTATGTAGGATTCCTTCAGAGTCCAGTAATGGTAGAAGCGGGACCGCTGCTCTTCCTTGGACGGTAAAGCACGCAAGGCAGCAGCTTCGCGAGGGGAGAAGAAGCGGTCAGCAATCTCGAGAAGGCGGCGGGGGGGTTGCGATGTATCTTCAACGTCGACTCCGAGGTCGCCATCCCACGCAACCAGACACACGATGAGTCCCTTCTTGTTCGAAAGATTGAAGCGGAGGGGGCGATATTCCGTAGGCGAAGCAATCTCAGGCCGGCCGTACTGATTCGTCTGAAAAATCCATTCCCACGGTTCGACATCCGCGTACAAAGAAAGGACCGAACGAACGAGAAGGCGGGTGCAGAGAAAGACGTGACGGGGCTCCGGGACCAGGAATCGATCCAGGCGTGCGCGCTCATCGGCGCTCAGAAAAGAAAGGCCGGCTCGTAAGAGCCGGCCGTCGTTCAGCTTTTGGGGCCGGAAGCACCAAAGGTGTGCTTCCCCGGTTCCCAGCAACTCCTTCACTTCTCCGATACGGTAACGGACTTTAGAACCGTCGTGGCGGAAGCGTCGGAGCCGCATTGAGCTCGATCAACTCCCAGCCGCCTTCGGGCACATCGTCCGTCGTGTTCGTGAGAAGGTTCATCGGATTGGCTGTTCCGATGAACATCATCGTAGAACTGACCGGAAGAATATTCCGCACACCGTAGTTCGTGTAGTTACCCACACCGGTGATGGATTCCGCCACGGCCGGGGAAGAAACGCTGGCGAACGAGTACAGGTCAGCGCCAAAGCGGGAGCCGTCCAGCTGCGGAAGGGTCACAGTAAACCCGTTCAGTTTCATGGTTTGACCGAGCTGCGCGCCTTTTGCAGCCATGTAACTCCAGTCCATCGTCCCGACCCACAGCTTGTTATTCCAAACAGTCATCTGCCAGGTGTAGTTGTTGTAAGGGTTGCCGAAACCGGTTGGCCCAAACTTCGGCAACTTCTTACCGTCAGGCATGTTGTTTGGAGTCCTCACCCATTTTGACGGGTTGCCCCCGCTGGCTGGATGGAACACCGGCAATTGCGCTTCGCCGTAGAGGAGCTCGATATCCGGATTCCCAGTCTCAAAGTTCCGCCCGCGGAAGATTGCGATGCCACGGAAGGAATTCGTGATCAAGGCCTGTGCTTCTTCCTGCGTTGTCGGAAGACCATAAAAACGGGTGATGCCACCAACCCAAGACCACGGCACATGCATTGTGCCCCAGTACAGATAGCCGCCGAAGGAGTACAGTGCCCCGCCCGCATAGACAGCAGCAATGGCCCGGTCCGGCTCATAATCAGATGCCTGCCACACCTTTGTCCAGCCGTCGGCATGAGCAGCCGTCAGGCCACCAGCCGGAATCGGCGGACTCATCCACAAGCCGGCAAGCCCGGGGTTCGGCCACGTAGATACGAACAGGCGGCCATTATGCGCGGCAATGTAGGCGCCTTGGCCATCCGTGTCGCCGACCTTTTGAAACACGAAGCAGGTAAGACAAACAGGGATGTTCGGCGGAGGAGCGCCAGGCATCTGGGCCGGCGGCGGGGTGAAAACTGGATTGAAAGATACGCGAAGAACCGCTCCGCCTGCTCCGCCGCTCTTTTGAACGGCCGTATACTGCACGCCTTCGTAGTTCACAAATCGCCGGAGGTTGGCATATCCGGTTTGCTGGAACTTCGCCACAAACTGCTTTGTGTTCTTATTAAAGGCAAACCAGTTGATGCGTCCGTCGGCCGCAAGAGCCGGGCCACCGAAGATGACGTAATCGCCCACGGTCATTGCAGCGCGGACGCCGCGTGTTGCCATCAGCAATTGATCAAGATAGAGCGGCGGTGTCGGTCCCTTCGGCGTGATGTCCTGAATGGTCTTCGTGTCAATGTTGTACACGTAGATTCGCGGAGGCCTGAAGTCGCCGATTTGCGCCGGCAACGGCGTTGGCACATATGGGCTGCTTCCAAACTCGCAAGCCCACGAATCCGTCATGTAAGGGGTTAGTGTCGAAGGATCGGAAACGACGCCTCCGTGAGTAATGCACTGGCCGTTCGGGGTGGACCCAAACCAAATCTCGCGTCCAACCACCACAGCTCCCCAAACATATCCTTGATTTACCTTGGGAATCTTACCCCGTTGCTCACAACCAGGGCCAATGAAGTCATACTGAACGTTCTCACCAAGCGCAAGGAAGCACTCGTCGGGGCTCGCTTTGGCTCGAACAAAACCAGACAGCGAGGCCGTTGAAACCGGGGTGCCGGGCGTTTGCGCTGGAGGAATTGGCTCGTAATTTTGTGCCGCGGCAGCCAGTGCCGCGAACAGGGCAACCAGACAGGTGGTGAGCAGCCTTCCCCCGGAAATGCCCCGCTTGGGGATCCCTCCCCTGGAAACAATGTTTGTGGAAACCGACAGCAACTCGTACCTCCTCAACTTTCGCGCGACTTTGCGGGCCACTAAGGTGTTGCAACAAAGTCTAACATGCCGGCGTCCCGAAGCAATAGGAAGCAACGCATATTATCATGCCTGATAGTACTGGTATAGTAACTAAGTCACTGATCAGATTGAATGCTCTTCCATGCCGGGCGAGCGTAACTTCCCCGGCATCCCTTGCAGGATCTGAGATGGCAAAGGGCTGATTCGGAAGTCCCTAAAATCTAGGCCTCCGAACCGGCGCTGGCGCTTGCGGTCCGTCCTTCGGCGACAAAACCTTCCGGATCTTTCAGGAAAGCCTGGATTCGCTCCAGAATCAATCGCGGGCGATGGATTGCGTAGAAATGACCGACACCCGGCAATACATCGTGGCGGCATTTCTCTAACAACTGGCTGAGATGAGTAGCCATCTTCTTGTACGGTGATGTTTCACCGTAGAGTGCGAGGACCGGAGCTTTGATAGAGCTGAGCCGGTCTTCGGTCATCCCGGCGACATCTCGAAACTCGTAGCCCATCCTGGTCTCCTCTACGAGTTTCCGCGCGCGCGGCGTCATTCCATCCTGTCCCTTTCTAAATCCAGCACGGCGGGGAACACTAAGCCCTCGCTTGATAATGTCGGTAACGTCCTGCTTGCTATCCAGCTCCAGAAACTGCTCGAGGGTGAGCCCGTCTTTCATCATGTCCGCGGGTCGGTTCTGCCACCCGACCCACTCATGGATGATGCGCAAGTACCGCAGGCAGGCAAGACCGGAGTCGAGCATGACGACACCGGTGGTCCGGTCAGGAAAATCGAGAGCGAAGTGCATGGCGATCGCTCCGCCGAAGCTATGGCCGACAAACGACGCTTTCTCGATGCCAAGGTAATCCATGAGCGCGGCCAGATCCCTTGACATGTCGTAAGAGCTGTACCCGTGACGTGTGATCGTGCTGAGCCCGTGGCCGCGCAGATCGTACGCTGTTACGCGGTACTCCTTGCTCAGAGCCGGAATGAACTCGTTGTACCACATGGCGAGAGACGACGTGATTCCGTGCATCAGGATCACGTCGGGCCCCTCGCCACGCGTCTGATAGTGAATCTCGATGCCGTTGACCGGTGCCTTTGGCATGCTTATTCGATATACCCGAGAGCCTTGAGCTTCTCCAGAATCTCAGCTTCTTCGTCGCCCGGCGCGTCCGCTCCGGCTGCAGCTGCGACGGCCTTCGTCTCTTCGCCGCGACGAAGCTTGTGAGCCTCCAGAAATTCCGGCGTATAGATTTCATTGAGAACGCGTCCCTGCAAATCGGCGGGAATGGACAATCCCATCGAATACAGGGCCGTCGGCGCGACATCCACCAGGTGGACGTCGTCGATAACAGCGCCCTGCCGGATGCCCGGTCCTCGCGCAATCAGCACACCCTCAGGGTGATGGGTACCAAGAATCTGCGGCCGCTTTGCTAACATACGGCGGTTGCGGCGGACCGAAACGAAGCCATAGTCGCGCAAAGCAAGGGTAAGGTCGGGAGCAATGTCCCGCATTGGTCCATCGAAAATCTCCTCGCGCGTCCAGACGTTCGTGATCAGCTTCTCGCCAGTTTCTGGATCAACGCACTCGTTCAGGAGTTCGTCGATCAGCTTCCTCCGGAATGACTCATATTCCTCAGGAGGAATTCCGTTCTCATCCTTACGGCCTTTGACGGAAATGTAGATACCGTTGCTGCTTGCCGTCAGCGCATAGGCTTTCGTCCTGGTCAGATCGAATGCCGACAGACGGTAGAAACTTGGCTCCAGCTCCTGGTTGTCGTCCTGTACAGCTTCGGTTCCTTCCTTCCAGGTGAGATAGCCGCGCTCTTCCAGCCAGTTGTTGATAAACAGAATCTCCCAGCTGCCGGTAAATCCGTGGTCTGAGCAGATAAAGATGGTGGTGTTCGGACCAGCCAGCTCCATCGTCTGCTTGAGCAGATTGTCGATGTTCCGGAAGTAATCCCAGCAAAGGCTGCGAATTCGCAGGAATTCCGGGTCAGGTTCGGCCGGAGTCAGCGCTGGATCGAGGTACGGCCACAGCAGATGCTGAAGCTTGTCGACCCCGTCATACACCACGCCCACCAAGTCCACCGGATCGTGGAGCATCTGGTGCTTCATCACGTTAAACCACTGGGTTTCCCGATTGATGTGCAGGCCGACCCAGTCCTTATAGTCGTCGATCGGCGCGCCGACGATCGCCTTGCGCTCTTCCTCGAAGTCGATCGCAAGCGATTTGACATCAAAGCCGGGAAGTTCGGCCTTCAGCTTGTCGATGAGCGTCGACGGATGGCTCAACCGCCGGATCCATCGCCAGGATACCCAGCCGGGAATCACCCAGCCGTCGATCTTGGGAGCCGGTTGATGGGCGACGAAGTTCAGGCTTCCTGCGCGCTTGCCCTGCCGGTTGACCATCGACCAGATCGTCTCCGCCACCAGCTGCCGCGACGAGATCAACTGGATGGAAAGCGAATCCGGCGCGTCGTACTGGAAGAAGCCGGTAACGCCGTGATGGCCGGGCGTGCGGCCGGTCACTAAGGTAGACCAGGCCGGCGGCGTGAGCGGCGGCTTCACCGAAAGCATCTTCGCGCGGACGCCCGTCCGCATGAATTCGGCGAGCGTCGGCATCATGCCCCGCGCGACGAGATCGTCGAGGACGGTGTAAGTGGCGCCGTCGAGACCGAAAAGTACGACTTTACTCATGCGGCGGCCCTTTCCGCCGACTGGCGAAGATTCGCCATCAGAAAGTCAAGAAGATGACCAACCGTGATGTCCTTCAGGTTCTGCTCCTTGACCTTCGTCATGAACTCGGGGAAAGGAAGCGATTGGTCGAAGTGCGCTTCCAGGGAAGAGCTCAAGCCCACGGCATCGATCGACTCGAAGCCGAGATCGTTGAAAATCCCGGTTTCGTCGGTAACGTTGATCGAGTGGTCCCAATCCTCTCGAGCATCCTTCAGCAGTTCGATCAGGTCCTGTCGAACCTTATCTCTTGTTAGTAGTTCCACTTGAAGTCCTCACTCCAATACAACAGCAATGATCCAGTCGCCATCGCGAACTGTTCGTACAACCAGCGTCCTGTCGCCACTTGTACGTTGGTCGACCACTAGCAAGCGCCCGCTCTTAACGTCAATGTCTGTAACTGTTAAGAACGCGGCCGCTTCCCCTTCACCCATTTCCGGCTGCAGCCATCGGGCGGCAGCCTGTTTGGCGGCGACGGCGCGTGCAATCCATTCGTCCGGGGCTCCAGTTGCTTGAACGCCAGCCTGTTCGTTTGGTTGAAGGCCGCTTTCGGACAACGGAGTACCCGGTACGACCCTTGCCATGCCGATCGTCGCCTCTGAGGCGCCTGCAACGGCAACTGCCACCAGCTCCCGGTAACACGCCGCTACGAATGGCGCCTTGCCAACTTCAGGCACCCAGAAACCAGCTACGCGAAGCTTACCACCTTCCGCTTCGGCAAGCTCCACATCCGCCGGGTAGAGTTGGCGATTATAACAGCGCTTTACCCACATCCGTACCGCATCCTTTGCGATTGCTCTTGAAAAGAGCCAGCTCAGGCGGTTTTCGTCGTCGGGCAGAGTAAGATAGCTCGCCAGCTCGTTCCGCTCCAGGATCATTCGAGTCCAAACCGTCTCGGAGAGTCCGGTCTTCTCGACCTCGGCCATCGGATCGAGCATGCGGCACTCCATCCCGAGCTGGTCCAGCTCGGGGAAGTCGATATGACGCCCGTTCGGGTACACATTTGGGAAGCGCCAGAAGTCGTAGAAGCGCTGTTCCCAATGGAAGCGCCAGTCTTCCCATCCCGTAATTCGCAGCCAGAGGGTACCGTCCCGTTTGATCACATCGAAGTCCGCGCGAAGCTGGCGATGCGAAATACTGCGGACCACCATCTGACAGGTCAATTCAGTTCCAGGCGGCGGATTCTCGCCGAACCGGACCAGCTCGTTGAGCCGGATGGGAAGAAGGACGAAGCCTTCCGATAGATATTCAATCGGCCAGTAGCCAACCAATTGCCCCGCTGCATCCAGCAGGTAAGGGTCGATATGAAACTTCGGATCGGGATCGGATTTTAGCAGATTCTGTGTGGGAAGGATCTTCAGCCGGGCAACGAGCCCGTTCTCACCGACCCCATCGACACCCACTATGCCCTGAAAACTGGGCCCATGAAACATGCGGTGTGTCGTGTAGATATCAGAACCGGAGCAGATCGCCGGCCTCCGGTTGACGAGAGTCAAGGGCTCGACAAGCGGAGGCTCAGGAAACTTGGAGTCGAAGACGACAACCGCCTCGGTCAGCAGATCTCCCGGCTTGCCATCAGCTCGATGCGATCGCATGGAGGCCCGCACCTGCTTGTCGTCGAGCCTCCTGAGCGAGATCACAACGGTTGCCGGCGCAATGCCCTTTTCAACAGTCACGGGCCGGAGGGCCTGAACGTTCTTCACGCCCGTGACGAGGAGCCCGGGCTGGAGCAGACTCGCTGCCTCCGCCAGCATCTCGATACTGCCCGTCATGGGCATCCATAAGATGCGGTTGCCCTGCTTGCCGCGCTCCGACGCTTCGAAGTACAGGCAGTGATCTTCCAGGTACCGGTGCTCATCGAGATCGACCGTGCAGCGGATCGTCATCGACTTGCCCGGAGTCTCCTCGACAACAACCCGTTCGCGGATCAGAGATCTGCGCTCATGGCCGCCAGCTGGCGCTGTCTGAGGAGCTGCAACTTGAGTAGCGGCCGAAGGCGAAGGTACAGGAGGCGGAACTTGTATGGAAGCAGCCGGTCCGGCGCTTGCGAAACCGGGCGCTGCCGGAGGCACGGGCGGAGACGCCACGGGGGCAGACACCACGGGAGCCGCTGGAATTCCAGCATAAGCTTCAGATGGAGGTCCGTAGCCTGCAGGAGCCGGAACAGGAGACGGCATGACTCCGGGTCCGATCATCCGCATCATGAGCTCCTCCTGCGTCTGCAGGAACTCCTCCATCAACGAAAAATGGTCTTCGATCACAGAAGCAGGCGGCGCCATTGCATAACTGGGCCCTGCATAGTAATCCGCTGCCGGTGCAGCATATTGCATCACCGGAGTCGTCGCGGTAACTGCGGGCGCCAGTGGCGCAACAGCCACAGGCGGAGGCGGAGCAGAAGGCTGAGCTAGAACACTAGCAGCAGAGACAGCAGGCGCCGTCTGGACAGCCGGAGGCATAGGCGCAGGCTTTGGTTCCGGCGTCTGCACGGATGTCGATCGAGCCTGCTTCACTTCGACGGGCCGCTCTGCGGGCTTCTCAACCTGGGGCCGCGCCTGCGGCGGAGGCTCCAGCAGATCTGCAGGCGGTGGCACCAGCACCGCATAGCAGATCGAGACAGGCACAACACCCGGTTGCTTCTCTTCTGGAAGGACGCTGTCCGCTTTTACGTCGAGCGAAAGCTTGCGCGGGGCTCGACGGCTATAAAGCACATCGAAATTCACTGCCAGATGGCAGGCAGCCATCATCCCCACCGCATGATTGAGCGACGTGAGTCCGGGACGCCGGAACTGATCAATGGGGATCGAGAGGTGCGGCTTGCCGCGCAGAATGTCATCAACGAAAGCTGTGAGATTCCCGCGAGGTCCGACTTCGATGAAAATGCGGGCTCCGGCCTCGTACATCTTCTCGATGGTTTGCCGGTAGAGCAGCGGGCGCGCAAACGTGTTCGCTACGATGTCGAGAATCTGCGCCTTGTCCTTCGGATACAAATCCGCGGTCGTACAGGAGTAGAGATCCACTTTGGGCGCCTCGATTCGCAACGAGGAGAAGAACTCGCGCAGGGGATCGCAGATATAGGTAAAGGCCGGCGTGTGGTAGCCACGATCGTAGGGCAGCTTTTCGACGAAGACACCGCTCTTCAGCAAATGCGAGGACACCTCGTCGGCGTACTGCGGCTCTACAACCACAACCACCTGATGCGGGCAGTTATCGTTCGCGATATGAACTTCGCGTTTGATCTGGCTGACTAACTCCTGCACGCGCTCGCGTCCCGCGCCAACGGCCAGCATCGCCATCCGCGGGATTTCGGAGTTCTCAGCCAGCCTCTCGTACATCTCCGCCAAACGGTCCAGACTGTTGACGAACTCGTCGACATCGAGGATGCCCGAGGCCGCCATGGCGATCCATTCGCCGGCACTGTGCCCCGTCATCATGTCGACCTTTATCCCCAGCTTCTGCAACAGCCGGTAGATGGCTCCGTCCGCCGTCAGGACGGTCTCTGTGGCGCGTTCAATCGACCAGAGCCGCGCTTCCGCAGCAGCTTCCTCCTCTTCTGAAAATGCTGGCGGCGGAAACACGACAGCGCTGGGCGGCACGCGCTTGGGATCTTTCACGGCACTGTCGGCTACGTCGAAGCATTCCCTCACTACCGGGAAGTGAATGCAAAGGTCGGCCAGCATGTTCAGATACTGGGAACCTTCGCCCGGGAACATCCAGGCGACCTTGCCTTTCTTCACTTCCGCATCGGTGAAGCAGTAGAGTCCAGCTCGTTCGCGAATCTGCTTGCAGTTTGGATCGCTCAACCGCTGCTTTACACGGTCGATCTTTTGAACCAGCTCTTCTAATGAGGAGGCGACAATTGCGACGCGTTCGGGAGCATCCGTCAGCGCAGTATTGAGCGTGTAAGCGACATCGCGCAGTGCAACGCCTTGCACCTGAGCAGCGTACCCGCGAAGCCGGTCGAGGGCGGCCATCAGATCCTTGCGGTCCTGGCCTTCGATCACAACGACCTCACAGTCCCAGTCGCGGAGATGCGTGGTCTGCTGCGATTCGTCGGCTTTGCGGTACTCCTCCATGACCACGTGCGCGTTGATGCCGCCAAAGCCGAAGGCATTCACTCCTGCGCGGCGAGGTTCGCCCGTGACCGGGTGAATCCACGGCCGCGTCTCCGTATTCACATAGAACCGGCTATGCGGTTCCCGCAGGATCGGATGCGGTTTGACGACGTTCAGAGTTGGAGGCAGAACTTTGTGATACAGCGACAACGCCGCTTTGATCATGCCGGCCGCTCCCGCCGCAGGCATGGCGTGCCCGATCATCGACTTTACAGAGCCGATGGCGCACGTGGGACCGTTATCGGATGGCCCAAAGACGCGCCGCAATGCCTCCAGTTCCGTCGTATCTCCAACCGGCGTGCCTGTCCCGTGCCCCTCGATCAATCCGACGGTTTCCGGAGCGACGCCGCTCGATTCGTAGGCTCTGCGCAGGGCCGCCTCTTCCCCTTCCACGCGAGGCGCCGTAATTCCCTTGGCCCGCCCGTCGCTTGCACTGCCCACACCCTTGATCACTGCATAAATGCGGTCTCCGTCCCGCTCCGCATCCGCAAGGCGCTTCAGCACAAGCACTCCGACGCCTTCCCCCGACATCGTCCCGTCCGCATTCTCATCAAACGGACGAATGACCGACGAGATGGACATGGCGCGCATGGCGTCAAAGACGGAAAGGAACGGAATGTGCGCGAACAGATGGACGCCGCCCACCAGCACCATGTCGTCCTTACCGGTCAGCAGGTTCTGCACGCCGATTTCGGTTGCCAGTAGGGAGGAAGCGCAAGCGCCGTCGACGGTGAAATTCCGCCCCATGAAGTCGAAGCGGTTAGCGACGCGCCCGGTGCTGATGTTGGGGATCAGACCGCCTGCATTCTCTGGCCCCAATTTTGGCAGCTGCGAACGGATGGCGTCTTTCACGCGGAGGACTTGCTCTTCTGTCAGATCAGGGCGCAGCCGCCGGACGATCGTGAGCACCATCTCGCTCACGACGCTTCGATGCATCAGCCAGGTCAGCCCGGGCCCCATATAGTTGCCCTTGCCCATCAGCACGCTGACCCTGTCGCCGTTCAGCGGCTTTCCGATGTAACCGGCATCATCCAGGGCTTCATACACCGCCCGAAGCACGAGAAAGTGATCGGGTTCGGCGCCGTTGATGCTGTTGGGCGGCACGCCGAACTTCAGCGGATTGAAGTAGAAGACGCCGGGCATGTAGCCGCCCTTCTTGCAGTAGATGCGATCGGGCTTTGCCGGGTCCGGATCGTAGAAAATCTCCGGATCCCAGCGATCAGGCGTCACATCCGCAATCGCGCTGACCTTGTTAATGATGTTCTGCCAGAATTGCAGGGCATTCCGCGCACCCGGATAGGTACAGGACACGCCGATGATCGCGACGTCTCCTCGCACCGGGATTGGGACCCCGTTTCCGTTATTATTCATTACGCCCCTGTTGCAGCAGACTTAGCCTTCGCCGCCAGGCGATTGAGGGCACGGCTGCAGGTGACCTCCATGCCCTCCATAAATCCAAGAAGCCGGCGCGCTCCATCAAAGAACCGAAGATTCGCCCGCAGCGTGGGGTTTCCACGCTGATGAATAATCTCAATCTCACCCCGCACCGGTCCGGAAGCCGATAGGGAATTCAACCGGTGGTAGCAGCTCAGACGTGAGGGAAGCGGAGTCTGATCGAGATACGTCCGCGCCCAAAGAATCATCGCCTGCAGCGCGCTATCGACAATCACCGGATCCGCCATCCAGGAACCGGCCGGCTTGTTCTTCAAAAGAGCCTGTGGCGCAGAAGGTTTCAATTGAACAATGATGCCGTTCTCCCCGAGCGCCTCGACTTCCATCAGACCGGCAAATAACGGCCCATGGAACAGCCACTGATCATACGCCTCCCGCACCGTGAGCGGAAGGGGTCGAGGAGCGACGAGTTGGAGCGGCGCACTCTCGGCAGGAGCCTGACCGCCGATCTCGCCCTGTGCCCGGTAGTGCAACTGACCCGTGTCCTCGGACTTCAGCAGAAGGTCGACGCCATTGGCCGTGCGCGCCGCCTCCACCACAAGCTTCCGGCCCGTGTTCGTGTCGGGGTACGTCACGCCCTTCATCACACTCAAGTTGCGGATCGCAGTGACCACGCCTTCAGGAGCAGACGCCGCCGTCACCTCTGTAAACAGCTCCAGGACCATCGCCATCGGCAGCACAGGCGTGTCGTCGAGCAGGTGATCGAGAAGAAAGATTTCCTTCTGCGGATGCGTCTCCAACCGAATGTGCACCTTGTCGCCGGCATCGCGGATGTCGGCTTCCGCGAGCAGCGGATGGACGGGTTTCGCTTTGCTGGCCGCGCTCAGGCTCGGATTCTGAGTTTCTATCGAAAGCGGCCCTCCAAAGACAACCTCGACGTCGTTTGGCTTGCCGTAGATAATCTCTCGCAGGAAAGCCTTGCAGCCCGCCTCGACTGAAATCAGCTCGACGCCCGCTTTCGCGAAACGGTCCGCAAGAGCTGCCGACACCATGCCGCCTTCCGTCTTCCAAGGCCCCCAGTTTAAGGAAGTGATCCTGCCCGGCCAGCGAGCATTCAGATACACAGCAAGCTTGTTGAGGACTTCGTTCGCCGCCGAGTAGTCGCACTGGCCCCGGTTTCCGTATCGGGCGGAAACGGAAGAGAAGAAGACCATGAACTGCAGCCCTTCTGGCCGCAGCTTCCGCAACAGCGTCAGCGCGCCTGACACTTTCGGGCTCACGACGCGGTCGAACGACTCCGGTGTCTTGTCCTTCACCAGCTTGTCTTCGATCACGCCGGCTCCGTGGATCACTCCGTCGATTCGCCCGTAGCGCTGATAGATTTGATCAATCAGAGCGCCGAACGCCTCTGGGTCGCATACATCCACCGAACAATACTCAACCGAGGATCCGGCTTTCGCCAGTGCGGCAAAGTTCTCGCGAATCTCGCGTTCCCTTTTGAGCTTCTTAAACTCTCCCTCTACGAGCGCCAACGTCGGCCGCTGCCCGCCTGTCTGCATGCGGTCCATAATTGCCGCCTTCAATTCGCGGTCGTTTGTAATTCCCGCCGTCAAAGGCGACTCCTGCTCAGGCGGCAGAGGCGACCGGCCTACGAGGACCAGCCGGGGCTGGAACGTCCGAGCCAGTTCGATGGCAATGTCCGCTGTAATGCCGCGGGCACCGCCGGTAATCAGCACAACGGAATCGCGGCTTAGTTTGATGTCGGAAACCGTTCCGTCGAGCGGCGCCGGGACGGAGATGAGCGTCTTCCGGCCTCCATCGCGGTATCCGATCTCCGTGTGGCCGTCGCAGCAGAACAATTCCGCCAGCAGAAGCTCGGCTATTTGATCGACGGAGGCATCGAGTTCGAAGTCTATAGTCCTGGCGACGCTATCCGGCCATTCCCGGGCCAGTGTCTTCACATAGCCCGAGATTGCGCCAGAGCCGGGGAAGAAGTCCGCTGCGCTGTCTCCGCCAAAGGCGAACGTGCCGCCGAGACGAGTTGCTGCAAGCACGCCCCCCTTCTTCAGATCCGCCTCAAGCTCGCGAGTAATCAGATAGAGCGACTTCAGATCCCGATCAAATCGCGAAGTGAACTCTGCCCGCTCTTCTGGAGTGACGTCAGCGAGAGGCAAGAGATGAATCAAGTGGGTGACAGCACCGCACTCGCTCCGCAGAGACTGCGCCAGCGCGGAGACCGATTGCGCATTCCGGAGATCGATACCAGCCTCCGGGTCGTGGCGGACGACCCGATGCTTGATCCCTAGTTCTTCCAGCTTCCCCGCCAGCCGTGCTGCCACTCCACGGCCATCTTCGGTCAGCAGCACGAAGCCGGGACGGCGGCCGCTATCCGCGGCCGGAGGTGCATCCGTCACCTGGACCAGAAGCCGGGTGATTGGCGGCTCCGCAAGGTGCGATGGAATCCCATTGTTAGCGGCAATCGGAGCAGGCGCCGGTGGAGCCGCAGCCACCGGCGCCGTATTAGGGCCCACGCTTACGGGAGCCCCTCCGTACACTTCTGCCGCTTTCTGGTCAATCCAATCGATGATTTGACGCAACGACTTCAGCTTCGAAAGGTTCTCAATTTCCCCTTCCACAGCCGAAGCCGGCAGGATCGATTCTGTTTGCAGCGCCCCAAAGATCTCGACACGCTTGATTGAGTCCACTCCCAAATCAGCCTCGAGATCGAGATCCAGGTTCAGCATCTCGGGCGGATAGCCAGTACGCTGGCTGACCAGAGCCAGCAGTTTATCCGTAATCTCCTGCTTCGACGGCCGTCCTCCGGAACCTGCCGTCGTCTGCGCCGCCGGAGCTGCCTCGGCTGAGGCTGCAGACGCAGCTGAAGCTGAGGACCCCGCTGGAGCGGAAGCGGTCATGCCAAGCTCGGCGGCTTTATCAGCAATCCAATCAATGATTGCCCGCAGCGTTTTCAGCTTCGACAGATTCTCAATCTCACCTTCCACCGCCGAAGCCGGCAGCAGCGACTCGCTTTGGAGGGCGCCGAAGATCTCGACGCGCTTGATCGAGTCGATACCAAGATCGGCTTCGAGATCGAGGTCCAGGTTTAGCATCTCGGGAGGATATCCCGTCCGCCCACTGACAAGCGCCAGGAGCTTCGAGGTAATTTCCTCCTTCGTGAGAGAGGTGGACTTGGCCGGCGCTGGCGAAGCAGCGGCGGGGGCAGGGGCGGCGGCGGGCGCAGCCGCAGGAACTGCCGGAGCGGGCGGCACAGCAACCGCTGCCGGTCCAACGGGAGCGACGCCTGCCGAAGCCGCGGCGGCCGCAGCCATTGCAACCGGAGGTGGTGGCGCGGCAACGGGAGCAGTTGGCGGTACGGAAACCGCTGGTGTCGCTACGGGAACAGGCGGCGCGGCCACAGGCACTGATGGAGGAGGCGGTGCTGCCGCGTAGACCGGTGCCGGAGCCGGCGGCGGGACCGGAAGCGAAGGTTGCGCCACGGTCTGGATGGGCTGCGTCCGGCCGCTGAATACCGGCTGCGTATGTGTTTCAACCGAGGAAGAAGCGAATCGGATCCCTGGCTGCAGATACGCCAGCATCACGTGACGATGCGTTTCAAGAAAACGGCTCATCAGCCGGTGGTGTCCGTACATCGCCATATCTGCGCCGCTGCCTTGCGGGCGCTGATCAGGGAACAGATCCGGCAATACCTCCACGGTGCGCGTAACGAGAGACTGGTGTGACGGGGCAGCCGGTGCTGTCGAAGCCGGCACAGCAGGTTGAGGGTAGCCGTTCGCCGCGGGGGCGGGCGGAACCGCTGGCGGCGGAGCAGCAACCGGTGCGCCAGCGAAAGCGGGCGCAGGCGGTGTGGGAGCGGCGGCCGCTTCCGTCCTTGCGGGTGCGGACACGGACGCTGGCGGAGCTGCCACAGGATCGGGATTGACCAGCAGACGCTGGCTCTGATCCTTCTGAACAAGCCCGCCGGTCGATGGTTTGGGTTCGTCCTTTTTCATCGCTTGAGATAGTGGAACAGCTTTACCGTCTTTGATGATCCAAGTAGTTGGTGACAACGGAGCTGGCTTCGTTTCCGCTACCAGCCTCGACAAATGCAAAGTTCTGGTTACTCGGCCCTCGAAGAGCCGGTACCCGTAGAAGGACACTCCCGCCGTGGCGAGCTGCGCCAGGGTATGCACAAATTGAACCAGCCCGGGGCGTCCCGGCTGATCCATGTGGACCGCGGTGTGGGGCCGGTCCTTCAAGATCCTCGAGATCAAGCCCGTGAGGGCTTTCCCCGGTCCTACTTCGATAAAGATCCGGGCGCCCGCATCATGCATCGCGAGGATCTCATCCGTGAAGCGCACCGGACGCGCCAAGTGCTCGGCCATCACGCGGCGGATCTCCTCCGGATCATCGCTGTGAGGCTTCGCCGTTGTGTTTGAGAAAACCGGAAACCGGGGTGCCTTCAAATCACAGGCCGCGAGCCCCTGCCGAAGCGGCTCCTGTGCGCCGGCTACAAGCTTTGAGTGGAACGCGCATGAAACCGCAATCGATTTGCCGGCGATGCCTTTCGCTTTCAGCCGGGCCAGTGCCTCCTGGACGCCCTGCTGCGTACCGGAAATGACGGTCTGCTTCGGAGAATTCAGATTCGCAATCCAGACATCTTCGATTCCGGCGAGAACCGGCTCCACCTCCGCCTCGCTTGCCTCGACAGCCGCCATGGTCCCCAGTTCCCTGCCCTGAGCCGCTTGGATGATGCCGCGGCCGCGCAGTTCCGACAGGCGGATGAGATCTTCAAAGGAGAACACCCCGGCAGCGTAGAGAGCGACGAGCTCGCCGTAGCTGTGCCCGCAAGCGAGGTCGGGATAGATTCCGAGGTTGACGAGGAGGCGGTACATCGCGATGTCCGCGGCCCCCAACGCCGGCTGCGCCACGTTGGTCTGGCGCAGCGCCGCTTCATCGGCCTTCCTCTCCTCTTCAGAGAACCGCGGCGTCGGGTAGATAAACTGCGTAAGCTGCTTGCCGAGCCGCAGGCCAAGCGCTGCATCGGCCTCTTCGAAGGTCGCCCGTGCCGTTGGGAAGGCCAGGGCAATGTCAATCATCATGTTCACGCTCTGCGATCCCTGACCCGGGAACGCGAACGCGATCTTCCCTTCCGCCTTGCAAGCGGTCGTGTAGTAGATTCCCTTGGGATCCTTGAGATCCTTCCCTGCCTCCACCGCCGTCTTCGCCGCTTTCAGTTTCTCCTGCAGGTCTTCGAGCGACGTCGCAACAACGGCCAGGCACAGGAGGCCATTCCCCCTTCCCTGTTCCCAGTAAACGGCAGCGGCCAAATCGCAGAGCAGCGGCTGAGCGCCCTCGGCGAGCGCAGATTCAATCTGCTGGATGCTTTCGAGAATCTGACCGGCCGAATCGGCGCGCCACAAAAACAGCTCAGCCGGCCAGTCGCGGAGAGGAGACTCTTCCTCAGCGCCTCCCTCGATGGGAACGTATTCCTCGAGCACCGTGTGGAAGTTAGTGCCGCCGAAACCGAATGCGCTCACGCCGGCGCGCCGGGGCTGACCGTCGAGTCTCCGGAACCAGGGCCGGGTCTCGGTGTTCAGATACAGCGGGCTTTCCGGAAAGTTCGCCTTCGAGTTAGGAGTCGTGACGTTAATCGTTGGAGGCAGCACTTTGTGGCGAAGCGCCATCGCCGCCTTCACCAATCCGGCCATTCCCGCCGTGCACTTGGTGTGGCCGATCATGCTCTTCACCGACCCCAAAGCGATGCTGTGCCGTTGCGCCCCCGACCTCTTGAAGAAGGTTGTTACCGACTCAACCTCGGTACGGTCCCCAACGACGGTACCGGTCCCGTGAGCCTCAATCAAGCCAACCGTCGCAGGATCAAATCCCGCTTTCTGATACGCGCGATCTAAAGCCCGAATCTGTCCAATGGGTCGAGGCGCGGTAAGTCCTTTGTCCCTTCCGTCGCTGGATGCCCCAACGCCCTTGATGACGGCATAAATCTTGTCCCCGTCGAGGATGGCGTCTTCGAGGCGCTTCAGGATTGCGACGGCGTAGCCTTCGCTAATCACGATGCCGTCCGCGTTCTCGTCAAAGGTCCGCGGCGTTCCTGTCGGTGAAAGAGCCTGAGTCTTGCTGAAGCAGAGGTAGGCAAACGGGGACTGCATCGCATCGGCGGCGGCGGTGACCACCATATCCGCGCAGCCCGTCTCCAGCTCGGTTACCGATAGCCGCACCGCGGCGAGCGACGTTGCGCAGGCAGCGTCAACGATATAGTTGGCGCCCCCAAAGTCGAAGCGGTTCGCTACGCGCCCGGCGACCACATTCAGCAGAAGTCCGGCAAAGGAGTCCTCAGTCCACTCCGGCAGATCCTTGCCAATCCGGTTGATCAGCTCAACCGCATCCGCCTTCGTTCCGCCAGCGTGCTCAAGATAGTGGGGCACCATCGAGCGGAAACCGTAGCCAAGACCTAACTCGCCAACACCGCCGCCTGTGCCAACAACACAGGCAGTCCGTTCCCGATCGAAACGCCGGTCAGCGTAGCCCGCGTCTTCCAGTCCGCGTCGCACGAGTTCGAGCGTCACAAGCTGAAGCGGCTCGATTGACGGCACCGTGTTAGGCGGCATCCCAAACTTCAACGGATCAAAGACGATATCGTCGAGGAAGCCTCCCCAGCGCGAGTAAACCATGTCGCGCGCCCGGCGGTCCGCATCGAAGTACAGCTCGAGGTTCCACCGTTCGGGGCTCACCTCTTCTATTGCGTATTTCTTGTTCCAAATGTTCTGCCAGTAGGCCGCGACATCTCCTGCCTTCGGTAAAAAGGCAGCCATTCCGATAATCGCAATATCGTTGGAACGGATATTAGCTCCCGAGGCGGCAACGGCTTCAGACGTGATCTTAGTTAGCCGGTCTTGAAGGATGCGGGCGGCATCGCGGACAGCCTCTACCTCAACTCCCGGTCTTAAAAGCACTCCAATGCTAAATTCCCGTTCAGAAAGGGGAGCGGCTGCGGCAGAGAGGAATGCGGCAGTCGCGGGGCCGTCAATGCCGGCGAATACGAGCTCAAACTGGTCCGGGCGCCCTCCACTCCGCAGGTGTTCGAGTACCCGACGGATTGCTTCGTCCCACAGCGTTGAATCCGCATTGCTGACCGTTTCATTTCTCGATTCGATAAAAAAACGACGAACACCGGAAGCCAAAGCTTCCTGAATTCCATGCCCGGAAGAAACCGTGACAAACGTACGGACGCCGGCGTTCTCTAAGTCGCTGATAAGCTGCCGCGCTTCGACTGGAACGATCGCAAAAGAAGGAGCACTCTTTCTTACTGCCTCAGCTTGTGCACGGCGAGCATCTTCACTCGCGGGCTCGGTAAGACGAACAGCCCAAGGTAAGTCCCCAAGCCCTTCTCTCGCTGCAGAGAGAGGAGGTTCGGCCTCGGCGGGCTCCACCGTTAAGAGCGGTACAACACCACGCTCCGCCACTGCTCGCGCTTCATCAGGCTTAGCTGAGACAAAAACCGGATATTTCGTGCCGTGCAGCCTGGTGAAAGGCGCCCCTTCGGACAGCAGCAACCGCCGTGTGGAAACCCGAAGCTGCCGCAGGGCCTCCCTCCGAATTGCCTGGCAGACACCCTTGACGGTTCGAAACCGTTCGGCAAGATCGGGAGCAAGCGAGGCGTCGGGCCCAAATGGATGGGACTGCACGCCGCCCGGAGCTAAGATCTGCTCTTTTACTTCCTTAGGCAGCGCTGACTCTTCACAAAGCGCCAGCTGCCAATCCAGCACGACGCCTGCAGCACCTGCTGCCAAGCAGGCCGAGGCGGAATGAAGACCGATCCCGCCGCGAGCATAAACTGGAACCGAAACAGCACCCGCAATTTGCGCGAGGACGCTCAGTCCGCCCGTCGCGATAATCGCCCCTGCGCCTGCCTTCTCCGCCCGCACCGCCTCGGCGAGCGTCGTGGCAACTGTTAGTGATGCAACGTTGTGTTCACGGAGGAGAGCCAGATCTTTTTTCAGCGTCGACCGGCTCGGATCGGACAGGATGACTCTCACCAAGCCGCGCCCGACAGCCGGCTTCAACAAAGCCCATTCTGATTTGCCCAAGCCCTCAATCGAGACCGTGAACTCGCTCCGGGTGGAAATGAGAGACGACAGGACCTCACTTATGACGTCCGGACCTGCCTGCTCTAAGGCAACAGCTCCCACGAAACCGCCGGCTGCGGCTGCTTTCGCTACGCGAGCATCCGGATAGCCAATTGGCGTTGAAGCAATGATCTCGAAGGTCATCTGGTGAGCCTCTCCTCCCTAACGTGAGCATCATCGAACCATCGCACTAAAGAACGACTCAGGACCACCAAACCTGCGACGTAAAAGAGCCTACTTTCGAACTCGTTGAACTAACGGGAGACAATTGACGAGGTAACCCGCACTCTCAGAAGACTCCTGGATCTGATTCCCGGGAGAGATCCTTAAAGGTCGGGCAGTCACAAGGGAGTGATGGACCAGATTACTCTATCTTCTGACTCTAGCGAATCCATCGGGGAACTGACTTCAGGGACCGCCTCCGAACCACCCGTCAGCCTGCCAGCCGGGAAAGACCAGTTTATAGAAACAGGGAAGGGGTCTGTCAAGGTCTTTGTGCACATAGCAGACTTAGAAAGCAATTCGGAAACTAACCGAACAAACGCTGTAAATTCATTGCGCACCTACGCTCAATTGGTTATACTGTGAGGCTCCATGAGCGAGAAAGCCAGAAAAGGCAACAATTTCATCCTGGTTATCTTCGACAGCTGCAGATTTGATTCCTTCATCAGCGCCAAGCCCAAAACCATTGCGAAGTTGGGCGATGTAGAAAAGCGTTGGTCTTACGCGTCATGGACAGCGCCCTCGCACTACAACTTTTTGATGGGCCTGATGCCGCACAGCAGCCCAACGAACGTCTACGCGTCCGAATATTACAAGAAGGACTTTCTGAAATTCGCCGACAGGCTCGGCCAGGATCAGATCGAGTTTAAGTCCCTAATTCCCAAGCTTTACCTGCCTTCGTTTCTCAAGGAGAACCTCGGATACAAGACGCATGCGATGGTGTCTCTGCCGGTCCTGAATCCCAGGACTGTCTTGAACCAGGGATTCGACACCTTCAAGCTCATGCCGAAACACAACGACATGCGGGCCATGATCCGGGAAATGACGTTTTCCGAGGAGCAGCCGTCCTTCTACCTCCTGAATGTGGGAGAGACCCACTATCCGTATGCATTACCCGATGAACCGCCCGATCAGTGGCCGCGCATCAGCGGTGTCCATGGCGTCTTCAAACATCTTGACGATGCGGTTGTAGGCGGGAAACTGACCACCTCCGAGGAGAAGTTCTTCGACGAGCAAAAAATGGAAGAGCTCCGGCAGCGACAGATCAAAGCCGTGCAGTATCTCGACACCGTCGTTGAGGAGCTGTTTGACGTAGTACCGAAGAACACCTGGATCACTATTACTGCCGACCACGGCGAACTATTTGGAGAAGCGGGTTACTTCGGCCACGGCCCCGTAATGCACGAAAAGGTTTTCGAAGTTCCGTTCGTCGAAGGCCAGATTCGGTAGCCTTCACCGCACGTTGGGACGGAGCTCCTGCAAGTACCCTAGCCGCCGTTTCGTTTTTCATCCGGGCACACATCGTTCCAAGCGGAACACCTCAGATGACTCACGGTAGGTTACTTACTCCGACTGAGTACCAGTATTTCTACTAATAGTTCTATTGCGATGAAAAGCTGACTACTTCTTGCCTCATGGGGGTAGGGGTTGTATCATGGAACCCTGTCGGCAGCCACATAAAACAGTGGAGGATTCGGAGTGAAACATCACGCAGGCAGAGGCGGCATCAAGCGCATAATCCGATTGTCTCTCTCCCTTACCATTGCGGCACTGGGCACAGGACTCGTCACCAACGGTGCAACCATCACCTGGGAGAACACAAGCGGGGGCGACTTCCACGAGGGGGTGAACTGGTCAGGCGGCGTCGTTCCAAGTGACGCTGACGTAGCTCTCTTTGGTTGGAAATCCGACTTCGGGGCAAGCGAGCCCATTGCTATCACGTTCAACGCCGACGTCAACAATCTTCAGTTGCAGATTCAGCATGCAACGCATGAGTTCGACCTTGGAGGCAATACTTACACGCTCACCAGCACGGGCAATGGATCTGACGCGTCTGTCCTCCTTGGCATGAACCTGCAATCTGATGGCTCTGCCGGTGCTGCCACCTTGAACCTTGTCAACGGGACCGTACTGGCGGAAGCGACGATCCTCGGCCTCGAGGCCGGTAATTCCGGCACCCTCACTGTTGGCGCTAACGCGCAGTGGCTGGGCTACCAGTTTCTGGATATCGGCTTCAACGGCAATGGTGCGTTGAACATCCTGGACGGCGGGTATGTAGCCAGCGCAGGGGCGGCGATCGGTGGTGATCTCTGGAGCTTCTTGCCCAAGGGCCCCGACTCGACGGGCACTGTTACGGTCTCAGGCTCCGATTCGCTCTCAGGCTTGAATTCGCAGTGGGACGTTTATGCCGGGATTCTCAGCGTGGGGCAAAGCGGCACCGGCACTCTGCAAATTACGGATAAGGGACAAGTGAACGTCTATTATGACGTGCTCGTCGGGCAGTCCCCGTCGGCTAATGGAACCATCACGATTGAAGGCACTGGCTCTGCACTCAATATCGGAGGACTGCTCGAGGTGGGCAGCTCCGGAACAGGCACCGTGATAATTCAGAACGGAGGCGTTCTGAATGCCCTCGACGGAACGATCGCAACCGCCGGAGGTACTGGAACGGTCACAGTTACCAATGCCGGTTCCGAACTTGCCTTCGGAAATCGGCTTCTCGTTGGCGAGGGCGGCACTGGCACGATAACCGTCTCAGACCGCGGACGGGTGAGCGCAGACACAGCCTTCATCGGTTCGTTCCCCGGTGTGTCGGGCACCGTGGAAGTAACAGGGCAGGAGTCCCGGTTCGACGTGACCAACCTTCTTGTTGTTGGCCAGGCTGGCAACGGTACCCTGAATGTACTGAACGGTGGCCTGGTCACCAGCGATAGCGGTGCTGTCGGGGGATTATCGGGCAGCAGTGGAACAGTGCTGGTTTCGGGCACAGGTTCGAAGTGGCAGACCACCCAAGGCATCACGGTTGGCCTCAACGGTCAGGGACACCTTACAGTCGAGGATGACGGCGAGGTAGAGACCTCCCATCTCAGGATCGAGAGCAATGGTGTGGTGGATGGAGCGGGCGGCACCATTACTGGGCCCGTCACGAACCGTGGCGTGATGCATCCCGGGCTTGGAGCCCCCATGACCGTGAACGGAAACTACCTGCTCACCTCTAACGGAGCGATCGTTCTCGACATCGCCGGCCCCACAATTGGTGACTACTCGCAGCTCAGAATCCTCGGAGATGCAATCTTCAACGGGCTCCTGATCGTGAACTTTATCAACGGCTTCCTTCCCCAGGTGAACGACACGTTCGATTTGGTTCAGGTCCTGCTCGGCGGCACCTCCGTCTTCACTGGCACGGTGAATATTACAGGACTGAATCCGTTCTTCCAGTACACCGAGAACTTCGACAACGGGTACAGCCTGACCATCACCCAAAGCCCTGTGCCGGAGCCCGCGGCGATGATCCTGGTGGGCGCCGGTCTGCTGGCGCTTGGTTGCATGCGCAAGCGATTCGTAAAATGATGCTACTTCGTTCGATTCAGTGTGGCGGCGGGATCCTGCTCCTCGCCGCTACGCTCATTCTGAGCAGTTGCGGTCAGACGGAAGCCAGGGCGACCAAGACCAACGATGCGGTGAGGTTCGACTCCCCGTATCAGGCCGTCCTTCTGGACAACGGCTCGGTCTATTTCGGGAAACTCGAAAACTTCGAATCCAACGCCCCCATCCTCCGCGAGGTCTTCTATGTCCAAAGCGCGATGGACCAGAAGACGAAGCAGATGCGGCCTGTGCTCATCCGGCGTGGCAAGGAGCTGCACGAGCCGGATCATATGGTGCTGAACCGGGATCACATCATCTTTGTTGAGCCCGTAGCCAAAGATTCCAAGATTTGGAAGCTGATCGAAGAATTGAAGGCTAAGTAGCCGTCTCCGGGCGGCCATTCCGGGCCGCCCCTCCCCCCTCTCTCCCTCCCCTTATTACTGGCGCTGCCGTCCGTACTACTCACGTCCGAATCATTCCCCGCCAAGTGGTTTGGAAATTACATAACTCTTACAAAACAGTACGGTCTGTCCTGGTAGCTTGGAAAAGTAGGAGTCCTTGTCTTGGGAGAATCAGTGAGCACAGAAGTCATCAACACAGAAGTCATCAGCATTGACCGCCGCCAAAAAGTAAACTGGTTGACCACGGTCGTTCTCGTTCTTTTTCATCTTGGCGCAATTGCCGCGCTCTTCATGTTCAACTGGCGCGACTTCGCAGTTGCAGCTTTCCTGTTTTGGATGGCGACCGGCCTGGGAATCAGTCTGGGATACCACCGGCTCCACACACACCGGTCTTACAAGGTTCCGCGGCTGGTTGAGTACTTCTTTGCTCTCTGCGGATCGTTGACACTCGAGGGTGGGCCTATTTTCTGGGCCGCTACTCATCGTATTCATCACCAGAAGTCGGATCAGCCCGGGGATCCGCATTCTCCCCGCGACGGCGCCTTTTGGGCCCACATCGGCTGGATCATCTTCGGCGAGGCCAACCACAACAACACCCGGTTGATGTCCAAATACGCCCCGGATCTGGCCAAACACAAGTTTTACGTCTGGCTCAACAACTGGCACTGGGTCCCGCTCGTCGTGCTTGGACTCCTGCTGCTTGCAATTGGCGGCATATCGATGGTGCTTTGGGGCATCTGCCTTCGCGTCGTAGTGGGTCTGCATGCCACCTGGCTGGTCAACTCGGCTACGCACATGTGGGGTTCACGCCGTTTTGCCACCCGTGACGATTCCCGCAACAACTGGTGGGTGGCCCTGATTACATTCGGCGAGGGCTGGCACAACAACCACCACGCGCATCCCACTTCGGCGCGGCATGGTCTTGCATGGTACGAGTTTGACCTCTCGTGGATTACCCTCAAAGTCCTGAAGGCCCTGGGCATCGCGAGGTCGATTCAGGTCGCAAAGCTGGATAGCCAACTGGCGAAACGCGAAGCTGCCTGATCAAAAGCCGGATGCGTCACGTGCCTGGCTCGGCATAAGCTGAAGTCATGGTGGTGGTTGGACGGCAAAAGTCGATTGCGTTTTTCATTGCGCTCGGTGCCTGTCTGATTTCCATCATCCTTTTGCTTTACATCGGCTGGGTTCTGCTCGCCTGGCGCACCGGTATCTTATTGTTTTTAGGCGTTCTGCTACTCGCGATCATCATCGCGGGCATCATTCTGAATACGATCTTCCTGGTCCGCGAGATCCGCAGGAACGAGCAGCATGACGCCTTCATCAACGCCGTCACCCACGAATTGAAGACTCCGGTCGCTTCGATACGGCTTTACCTTCAGACTCTCCAAACCAGGAATGTCGATGAAGAGAAGCGTAAGGATTTCTATCGCATTATGCTGGAAGACAGCGACCGTCTTCTGGCAACAATCGAGCAGGTGCTTCGCACCGGGCGCGTCGGCCCCTCCTCACGGAAACTCCACTTCACCAAAATCCATTTCCAGGAAGTGCTCCAGGACTGCTTGAATCGTGCCCGTACCTTGCACCAAATTCCGCCGGAAGCCATTACCTACAACCCGGGCCCCCGAATCGATATTCGAGGTGATCTGGAGGAGGTTCGCGCCGCTGTCTCGAACTTGATCGACAACGCCGTGAAATATTCGGGACCCGTCGTCAAAGTCGCCGTATCGGTGCAGAAACAGGGCGAAAAGTACTTGGAACTCCGCGTTTCCGACCAAGGCGTGGGCATTCCGAAATCAGAGCTCAAAAGGATTTTCAAACGGTTTTACCGAGTTTCCGGACCTACCGGTTCACGGGTGAAAGGGACTGGATTAGGACTGTTCATCGTACGATCCGTGGCCAAGCGTCATGGCGGAAGGGTCTGGGCGGAAAGTGAGGGGCTGGGACGCGGAAGCACATTCGTGCTGCAGCTTCCAATTGCAGAATGAGCCGGATACTAGTAGTTGAAGACGAATTGCATTTGGCGGAGGGCCTCCGTTTCAATCTCGAAGCAGAGGGCTACCAGGTTCAGGTCGTGGAGAGCGGAGAAGCAGCGCTCGAGCAACTGAATACAGAACCTAAAGCGTTCGACGTCGTCGTCCTGGACGTCATGCTGCCTGGGAAGGACGGCTTCACCGTAATCTCGGAATTGCGTCAGGCCGGACAATTCATCCCCACGTTGATGCTCACCGCTCGCGGCCGTCCGGAAGACATCCTCCGCGGTTTCGCCGCGGGCGCCGACGACTATCTGACAAAGCCTTTTGAACTTCCGATTTTGATTGCTCGCATTAAGAGCCTCCTTCGCAGGCGGGAGTGGCTGCTTTCGGCTGCCGGGCAGGCCCCCGCTCAGCAGGCACCAAAGGATACGTACACCTTCGGCGACAAATCCGTGAATTTCGATCTCCTGGAGCTTCGCGTCCGTGACCGGGTTTTTCCCCTTACCCTGATGGAAGCCAATCTCCTACGCTATCTGATCTGCCACGAAGGTAAGACGGTATCCCGGAAGACCATGCTGGAGGACGTGTGGAATCTTCAGGAAGATACAGACACCCGGGCGATTGACAACTTTATCGTCCGGTTGCGGCGGTACCTTGAAGACGATCCCACACGCCCCCGGCACTTAATCACAGTTCGAGGCGTCGGCTACCGGTTCGTGGCACACCCCAAGACAAACAACTGACGTCCGGCAACAGGGGCGCCAGTCAGGAAGCCAGCCGCTTCGCCGTGAATTCCTGCACCCGGCCCTGGCCGCCTTCACGTTGCCGCTTGAATTGAATTTGATCGCCGCTGACCTTGCCCGTATACAAAAACTTGAGCGTATTTCCGTTGAACTCGATCGTTTGGGTGAAGGAAATCGTGTCGCCATCGATCTTGCCATCCGAGATCGGGGTTTCGCCGCGCGGCGTCGCGACCGTTCCCGTCAAGGTGCTTCCTTCCGCCCGCAAAGTGATGGTCAGAGTCTGGGTTTGGCCTCCCCTTCCCTGAGTTTCGCCTACCCACTTCCCATTTACGTCTGCGCCGAAAGCGATCGCTGCCACGCCTAGCAGCAGGACAGCGGTGAGAAGTTGTCTACGAACTGTGTTCATCATGCGTGGGAAGACGATTGCTCCCGCACCTTCCGTTACGCAGCGAGCCGGCGGTGTAGGATCGTTAACGTCCGCTACAGCTTCTCAAATGGAACGTTAAGGATCGGATATTGCCGCCAATCCCGGTAATCGAAATGCCACCATTCATACTCGTAGACCGTAAACCCTTGATCTTCCATGGCTTGGCGGAGTAAGTCCCGATGCCAGCGCTGAAGGGATGTACCGCCGGGATACTCCGGGTACGAGCGTTCAGACATTTCGTCATACCCGCCCGGCATCTCCACCGGACGGCCAGTCTTCAAGTCGTAAAGGGTAAGATCGACGGCGCAACCGCGGTTGTGGCGTGAACCTTGATCCGGATTCGCAACGAAGATGCGCAGCGGTTCGGGAGTCGCCTCCCAGAACATCTTTGTCACCGACCACGGACGATAACCATCGAAGACCATCAATCCATACCCCTTTGATTTCAGCCACTGATGAGCGCGCACCAGGGCTTCGGCAGCCGGCCGCTGCAGGAAGGCTCTCGCCTGCGTGTAGAGGGCCGCACCCAGGAAATTGTTGGCCGAGGCATACCGGATATCCAGCTTGATGCCAGGGTCGAGCCGCGTTAGCTCGACGAGCTCCGGCTGGCGGAATTGGCCCTTCTCAACAGGCGGCTGCAAGCCGGCCACCTCCAGGCGCAACTCGTCGACAGGCCTTTTCGGCGTGATTCGAAACGTTGCGCCGGGCTGCGCCGGCGCAGGCCGTTTCGGAAACAGCACTCCCCCAACGCGCACGCCTTCCGGCGTGAAGGTCACCGGTTCGCTGTCGTACAGACCTCCCTTCGGATATCGGAACCGGTTCGGTCCCAACTCTTCGAGCGGGTATTCAAAGAACCATTCAATGAGCGTCGTCAGCTTACCGGCCTTTTCGTAGACATATAGGATGTTAAAGTCCCATCCGTACTCTCCGATCAGATTCGACCACCGTTCGGGCGCCGGCTGCGGCTTTTGGGCGGCCAGCAAAATCCGCAACGCTTCGTTTGCAATCCGCCTCGTCGAATCATTCGTCGCGTCCTTCGTGGCCACGACGGCAACCCCAAGCTTTTCGTCCGGCAGGCCGGCTAGCTCGGTAGCAAAACCGTAAATTGCCCCGCCGTGCCCGATGCGCCGCCGGCCCTCAAATGATCCGATGGCAAACCCGATTCCGAAGCCGGTCTTCTGGCCGGCTGGAGCAAACTGTGGTGTCCACATCTGCTCGAGCGTCGCGGGCTGCACCAGACTCTTCGGTTGGAAGAGGGCAATCAGGAAGCGGCCAAGGTCATTGACGGTGGAGTACATGCTTCCGGCGGGCGCCATGCCGAGTTCGAACGTCGGAGCAGGAAACGGCGGACGGTGGCGGGCCCACATCTCCGCCTTCGCCAGCCGCGACACGAGAGCAGGCTCCGGTTCAAAGGCGCTATCCCGAAGTCCGATCGGAGTAATGACCGCCCTCTTCAGATACCTGGCGAAAGGCTCCTTCGCAACGCGCTCTACGACGTAGCCGACGACCGCGATGCCGGCATTCGAATATTTCGTCTGAGTGCCCGGTTCATAGATCAGTTCCGTTTCATTCAGACTGAGAACGGTCTCGGCCAAGGAGGGCGTTTTGGCATCGAAATAATGACCAACCGGAGGTTCCCTCACGAGTCCCGCCCGGTGCGACATCAGATGCCGCAGCGTGATGGGCCTTCCGAACGGATTCTTTGGCCGGAATTCGGGAATATAGCGCTGCACCGGCGCGTCGAGTTCGAGCTCGCCCCGCTCCACCATCTGCATGACGGCGAGGTCGGTGAACAGCTTCGATACGGAACCGATACGATGGACTGTGTCTGCTGTCGCGGGAATCTTCTTCTCGGGGTCGGCAAAACCGAAGCCCTTCGACCAGACAATCTGGTCGCCTTCGACCAGGCAAATGGAGACAGCGGGCAGCTCGTGATCCCGCATTTCGCGTTGAATGTAATCCTCGAGCTTCCTGATGTTCTGGCCCGATGCAGCCGCAGCGAGCCCGGCTGCCAGAAGAACGATCCGGCCAAGCCTCATTGCTTTGCCCCCATAAACCCATATCATGCCCGAAAAATTCGGCGTACAATTTGAACTCCGGCGCGTGCTGTTTCCCGCCGATCCACCAGAACTGGAACGAAAGCGATGCCTCTCCGGATTGCCGGTCTGTTCACTCTGTTCCTCCACCTTGCTGTAGCGCAGGATTTTGACCTCATCATCACCAACGGCAGCATTGTCGACGGGACGGGCAACCCCTGGTATCGATCCGATATCGGGATCCGTGACGGCCGGATCGCCGAGATCGGAGCGCTCTCCTCCCAGCGCGCGCAACGCAGGATCGACGCGTCGGGACTGGTCGTCTCGCCGGGCTTTATCGACATGATGGGCGCCACGAGCCTTCCCCTTCTGGAGAACCGCGCAAGCGCCGAGAGCAAGCTGCGGCAAGGCATCACGACGATGCTGGCGGGCGAAGGCAGCTCCGTAGCGCCGCAGAACGAGCGGACCTGGCCCAAATCCTTAGGAGGCATTCGATGGCGCACCTTTGGCGAGTACTTCGCGCTGCTCGAGCAGCGCGGCGTCCCGCTGAATGTCGTGCATAACGTTGGAGCTGCCCAGATCCGCCGCTACGTTCTCGGCGACGAGGACCGCC
>Ga0207864_1001206_pt1 | contig 30016 bp, 28 predicted proteins | sample HigsolmetaAR202D_FD_184834 | JGI IMG/M metagenome (GOLD analysis project Ga0207864, IMG submission 184834) | Ionic liquid and high solid enriched microbial communities from the Joint BioEnergy Institute, USA - AR20-2-D (SPAdes) (version 2) ... | reverse complement strand
CAGATCGTCACCGCCGCGGGCAGCTCACGCCCGTCGCCGAGCCGTACCCGCCCGGAGGCGACGGCGGTCACCGCGGTGCCCGGGCCCTGAAGCACCCGCACCCCGAGCCGCTCCAGCCGGCGGGCGACCGCGCGGCGGCCGGTGGCGTGCAGCGACGGGGCGAGCTCACCGCCGCACACCAGGGTGACGGCACGGCCCTGCCCGGCCAGCTCGGCCGCGGTCTCGACGCCGGTGAGCCCGCCGCCGACGACGACCAGCGGGGCGGAGACGGGCGTGTTCCAGATGTCCGCCCGCAGCCGGTGCGCCTCCTCCAGGGTGGTGAGGGGGCGGGCGAACTCGGCCGCGCCGGGCACGCCCGGATCGGCGCCGACGCTGCCGACCGCGTAGATCAGGTAGTCGTAGCCGAGCGTGTCCCCGTCCGCCAGCGTCAGGGCGCGGCCCGCGGCGTCGATCCGGGCCACGGTGCCGACCACGAGGCGGACGCCGTCGGCGAGGATGTCCCGGTACTCGGCCACCGCGTCGTGGGTGCCGGCGGCGAGCTGGTGCAGGCGGATCCGCTCGGTGAAGCGCGGGCGCGCGTTGATCAGGGTCACCGCCACATCGTCCCGCCCGGCCAGGCGGTTGGCGGCGCCCACGCCCGCATACCCGCCACCGATCACGGCCACCTCGATGGTTCGCGGCATGGTCTCTCCTTCGTCGCAAGGGTTCGACCTGAAGACACCGCGCCATCGGCGGGCGTGACAGGGTGTGACGCGGATCACGCACTCGGGCGCGTACCGCCGCAAACGCTGCCGCCACCACTTGGTGATCTGGGTTCGGGGCTGTCCGCGCGGCATTGCAACGGCGCTTCGGCGCACTCCCCGCCGATCGCCGGGCGCGGGCGGCCACGGTGCGCTGAGCGGAGCGCGGATCGCCGGTCGGTCACCCGCCCTGCAGGTTTCCCCGGAGCTTGCCCTGGTGGCTCCATGCCTGGCGTGTCGCCGACACGACCGTGATCGTGGTGGTCGTGCCCCCGGGCGGGCGAGGCCTGGCTTGCGGGAACGGCGGCAAGCCGCCGACCATCCGCACACCGGCGGCATTTTGGCCCGCATCGGTGATCCGCGAATCACAGGGGGGCCGCGGCCACGCCGCTCGCCGTGCCGTACCGGTGAGGTCCCGGCCCGCGCTCCCGGCAGGCCGTGCGCCTCTCATGCCGGGCCGCCACGCTCGTCACGCCACGGGGGCGCCGGGCCGGTCCCGGCGGATCGCGGCCAGGAAGGCCCGCACGAACGCGTCGCCCTCGTCCGGGCCGTCGAGCCGGTCGGCGAACAGCGCGACGGCCGTGCCGTGGTCGCCGATCTCCGCGCGCAGCCGCCGCCAGGTCCGCAGGTTCGGGTGGCGTGACCCGGGGTAGGCCTCGGCGGGCTCCAGCAGGTGGATCGCCCGGTCGAGGTCCGCGGCCGTCATCGGCATCGCCCGCACGCCACAGCGGTAGCCGGTGACCGTGGCGAGCACGACCGCGGGCAGCAGGTGACCGGCGCCGACGTTGAGGCGGTCGACGACGGGCCGCCCGCCGGCCTGGTGCCCGATGCCGTGGGCGACCGGCCGCCGCCAGGACGGCCCCAGCGCCGCCTCGAACTCCGCGATCTTCGCCGCGATCTGCTCGGCCGTACTCCACCGTTCCCGCACGCGCCGATCATCCCACGGCGCTAGGTCGCGCCGCCCCCGGCCGCCGTGGCGTGGGCGGAGGCGACCACGTCGGCGAGCGTGATCTCGCTGAGCAGGGCGTTCTCGTGGTCGTAGAGCCGTTCCAGGATCTCGGTGAGCGGGGCGGCGGCACCGGAGAAGCGGGCCGTGGGCGGCTCGACGCCCTCGGTCACCCGGATCACGTCGGCGAGGGTGATCTCGCAGGCGGGGCGGGCGAGCCGGTAGCCGCCCTCCGGGCCGCGCTGGCTCACCAGCAGCCCGGTGCGGCGCAGGTGCAGCAGGATGTTGTCGCAGAACCGGCGCGGGATGTCCTGGTCCGCGGCGATCTTCTCGGCGTGCATGAGCCCGTCGCTCGCCGCCAGGGCCGCCATCGCGCGCAGCGCGTACTGGGTCCGGGCGGAGATCCGCATCATGCCGCCCACCGGCACGCGGCGGTACGGCACGGCGCCGGCAGGCCGGCCGCGCGGGCGCGGCGGCCGGGTCGGGTGGATTGCGGGTGGTGGTGGGTGGCTGTCGCGGTCACGGGATCACTCCTGGTCGTCGTGCGGATCGGGCATCCGTGTCGGGCGGGTGCGGCCGATGCCGCCGGGGGTCGTCCGTCGAATGCGGTTCGGCCCGGCTCCGGGGGCGGAACCGGGCCGAACGGGGGCCGTACGGCCGGGTGCGGGGTCAGGCGGGGGTGGGCTCCTCGGCCTCGCGGCTGCGCAGCTCGGCCTCGATCGCCTCGACCGACTCCTGCTCCTTGTGGCGGCGGTACTCGCGCACCGAGTAGGCGACGGCCGCGGCCCAGATCACGGCGATGGAGACGTACGCGATGGCCTGGACGTCGCCGGACGCGCCGATCCAGTCGCTGCGCAGCAGGGTGCGGGTGTTGGTGAGGATGATCAGGCCGCCGACCGCCGAGCCGAGGATGCGCGGGGGGATGTGGCGGACCAGCCAGGCGGCGATGGGGGCGGCGATCACCCCGCCGGCGAGCAGCACGGCCACCCAGGCGAAGTCGATGTTCTCCGAGCCGATGCCGACGAAGAAGCCGGCGCTGGCGGCGATCGCGATGAGGAACTCGCTGGTGTCGATCGAGCCGATCACCTTGCGGGGCGGGATGCGGCCGCTGGCCAGCAGGGCGGGGGTGCCGACCGGGCCCCAGCCACCGCCGCCGGTGGCGTCGATGAACCCGGCGAACAGGCCGAGCGGGGCGAGGAACCGCTTGCGCAGCGGCTTGCCGAGGTTGTCACGGCTGAGGCCGAAGGCGGTGAAGCGGATGAGGATGTAGACGCCGAGGGCGAGCAGGATGATCGACATGATCGGCGCGGCGACCTCGGTCGACAGGCTGGACAGGAAGGTCGCGCCGGCGAACGCGCCGACCGCGCCGGGGATGCCGATCTTGGCGATCACCTTCCAGTCGACGTTGTCGAAGCGCCAGTGGGAGATGCCGGAGGCCAGCGTGGTGCCGATCTCGGCGAGGTGCACGGTGGCCGATGCCGCCGCCGGGTTCGTGCCGATGGCGAGCAGCAGCGTGGTGGACGTGACGCCGTAGGCCATGCCGAGGCTTCCGTCCACGAGTTGCGCGGCGAAGCCGACAAGGCCGAGCAGGATAAGCGATCGCACCACATCCCCTTTCCCGGTTATTCCGACTTTATGGGTAGGAATAATACTCATTGTGGGGGTCGCGGGCGTCAAGTCACGGTCCGGTCACGCCCGGGCACCCGCGACCCCGCACTGCGGCCGCCCCTACCCGCCTGGTGCAATGGCCGGCGTGACCATCCTGCGTTCCCTTGCGCTCTTCGCCCTCGCCGCGCTGCTGGAGATCGGCGGCGCCTGGCTGGTCTGGCAGGGCCTGCGCGAGCAGCGCGGCCTGATCTGGGCCGGCGCCGGCGTGATCGCGCTCGGCCTGTACGGCCTGGCCGCCACGCTGCAGCCCGACCCGCACTTCGGCCGCGTGCTCGCCGCCTACGGCGGGGTGTTCGTCGCCGGATCGCTGCTGTGGGGCGTGCTCGTCGACGGCTTCCGCCCCGACCGCTGGGACGTCATCGGCGCGCTGATCTGCCTCGCCGGCGTGCTGGTCATCATGTACGCGCCGCGCGGCTGAGCCGCGCCGCCCGGCCGGTCAGCCCTCCCGGGCGCTCAGGTAGGCGTGAAGGCCGGCGGCGCCGGCGAGCATCGCCCGGCCCCGGGCGGACAGCCGCTCCCGCCAGCCGCGGATCGCCGACTCCAGCGGCTCCACGCCCCCGGCCGCCCGCACCTGGGCGATCAGCGGGGCGATCTGCTCCAGCAGGTAGCCGCCCCGCCGCAGCTGGTGCACCAGCCGGGCGTCCCGCACGTCGGCCGCGCCGTACACCCGGTAGCCGGTGCGCGGATCGCGGCCCGGACGCACCAGCCCGGCCTTCTCCCACTTGCGCAGCGTGGCGGGCCGCACGCCCAGCCTGCGGGCGAGCGCGCCGATGTGCACCCCGCCCGGCTCGGGCGGCGGCGCGGGCACAAGGTCGCGCAGCGCGGCGTCGACCGCCTCGAGGGTGTGGCGGTCCTCCAGCAGCCTGCCGTGGCTCTCGTCGATGAGGCGCAGCGCCTCGTCGACCGCGCCCCGGTTGACCGCCTGCATGATCGCCTTGGCCGTGGCGTGCCCGTGCCCGGCCACCAGGGACAGGAACGCCCGCAGCGCCGCGGCGTGCAGCGGGGTGTAGACGCGGTAGCCCGCGGCGGTGCGCCCGGCGGGCGGCAGGATGCCCGCGCTTTCGTAGTTGCGCACCGCCTGCGTGGACAGGCCGTGCTCGCGCGCCAGGTCCACCGGCCTCATGGCTGCCTCGACGATTGAAGGTTCACCGCGCCGAACATCGGGAAAAGCGGGAAAAGTTTACACCGAAGGTTCAACGATACCGTAAAAGGTATGGATATCAGGGACTCGGCCCGGCCGCTCGACGGCGCGGGCGTATCGGCCTTCCTGCGCTCGCTCCCGGCGCGGCCCGACCTGCTCGGCCTCGGCGAGGCGATGCACTTCGTGACCGAGCTGGGCGAGGCGCGCAACGAGATCTTCCGGCACCTGGTCGAGCACGAGGGCTTCCGCGCGTTCGCCGTCGAGAGCGACTGCCTCAAGGGGCTGCTGGTCGACGCGTACGTCACCACCGGCGCCGGCGATCTCGACGAGGTCATGGAGCGCGGCTTCAGCCACGGCTTCGGCGCCTTCGCCCCCAACCGCGAGCTGGTGGCCTGGATGCGCGAGCACAACCGGCGGCACGGCAGCAACCTCAGGTTCTTCGGCTTCGACGGCCCGCTGGAGTACTGGGCGGCGAGCCCGCGCGAGGCGCTCGCCGGCCTGTACGCGCTGGTCGACGGGCCGCCCTGCGCCTGGGAGACGATCGACGAGCTGCTCGGCCCGGACGAGCGATGGTCGGACCCGGCCACCGTGATGGACCCCGGAAAGTCGGTCGGCCGGAGCGAGCAGGCCCGGCGGCTGCGGCTGATCACCGACGATCTGGTCACGCTGCTGGAGACCCAGGCGCCGCGGCTGAGCCCCGCGGACCGGGAGCGGGCGGAGCTGTACGCGCGCACCGCCGTCGGCCTGCTGCGCTACCACCACTGGATGGCCGACACCTCCCCGGCCCGGGTCTCCCGGCTGTCGGCGGTGCGGGACGCGCTGATGGCCGCCAACCTGCGCGCCATCGCCGCCCACGGCCCGGTGCTGGTCTTCTCCCACAACCTCCACCTGCAGCGGAGCCGGAGCAGGATGCGGCTCGGCGACCAGGAGCTGGAGTGGTGGAGCGCGGGCGCGCTCGTCGGCGCGCACCTGGGCGACCGGTACGCGTTCGTCGCCTCGGCCCTGGGCACGCTCGGCGACGACGCCCCGCCCGCGGGCACCCTCGAGGGCGCGCTCGCCACGCTCCCGTACGACCGCGCGCTCGCCGACGCCCGCGCCCTCGCCGCGGCGGTCCCCGGCCCCGCCAGGCGCGAGTCGCCGCACTACGCCTACTTCCCCCTCGACCCGGCCCACCTCGAGCGGATCGACGGCGTGCTGTTCCTCAACCGGGCCCGCGTCCCGGACTGGCCCCGGCAGGGGTGACGCCCGGCATCCGCCCGGGCCGCGCGGTCCGGGCGGATGCCGCGGTGGTCCGGCGCGGGGTCAGTGCAGCAGCTTGAGCCCGACCACCCCGCTGATGATCAGCGTGAGGCAGATCAGCCGCCCGGCCGTGGCCGGCTCGTTGAGCATGACCATGCCGTACACCGCGGTGCCGACCGCCCCGATGCCCACCCACACGGCGTACGCGGTGCCGACCGGGATCGAGCGCAGGGCGTAGCCGAGGCCGAGCATGCTCGCCGCGAGAGAGATCCCGAACAGCACGGTGGGCCAGGGCCGGGTCAGGCCCTTGGACTCGGCGAGCGCCACGGCCCACGCCGTTTCGAGCATGCCCGACACGATCAGAACGATCCACGCCATGGGTCGGCGACCTCCGCGAGACGGCCTGCGATGATGCCGCGTCGTCTTGTCCTGCCGGGTACGACGCACTCGTCCGGGGCCTGCCCGCGCGGCCGCGGCGGCCGCCCCGACGCTATCACCCGCTATCCCGACATAGAGTGTTCTTTACATGTTGCTGCTAAATCCTCCGCAATCATGACTGGCTTCGGGCGCCGCCGCGAAGGTACGGTGAGACTGCACCACGCTGGGCCACTATGGTGTCTCCCGCCACGGGCGGGAGCGCGACCGCAGGGTGCCGGCGACATACGCCCGCCGGTCCGCAGCAGGTGCGCGGACACGGGCCGGGACGGCGGTCCCGTCCGCCACCACCGGGTGCACACCGGCCGCGCCCGCGGCGCCCGGCGTTGACGCCGTCGGCATCGGCATGAGGGAGACCACGACACGATCAGCCGCCGCACGGCGGCCGGGAAGCGAGCACGCGAACGCATGAGTCTGCCGCAGCTGTACATCGTGCTGCTGGTCGGTGGCCTGGTGCTGTTCGCCGGAATCGCCGCCGTACGGGCCGCCGGGCGGCTCGGCCTCCCCAGCCTGCTGCTGTTCCTCGCCCTCGGCGTGTTCCTCGGCGAGGACGGGCTCGGCATCCCGTTCGACGACGCCGCCCTCGCCCAGACGCTCGGCGCCGGCGCGCTCGCGGTCATCCTCGTCGAGGGCGGCCTGAGCACGCGCTGGAACGATATACGGCGCATGCTCGCCCCGGCGGGCATCCTCGCCACCCTCGGCGTGGTGATCAGCGTCCTGGTCACCGCGGCGGGCGCCCACCTGCTGCTCGGCATGGAGTGGCGGCTCGCCTTACTGCTCGGCGCGATCGTCTCCTCCACCGACGCCGCCGCGGTCTTCTCGGTGCTGCGCGGCCTGCCCCTGCCGCGCCGCCTCGCCGGGCTGGTGGAGGCCGAGTCCGGGTTCAACGACGCGCCGACCGTCATCCTCGTGCTCGTCTTCAGCGCCGCCGGCGCCCTGCCCAGCCCGCTGGAGATCGGCGGGCAGATGGTCTACCAGATCGCCGTCGGCATCCTGTTCGGCCTGCTGTTCGGCTGGGGCGGCGCCAAAGGGCTGCGGTACGTCGCGCTCCCCGCCAGCGGCCTGTACCCGCTCGCCACGCTCGGCCTGGGCATCACCGCGTTCGCCGCGGCGGGCGCGGCCGGCGCCTCCGGCATCGTCGCCGCCTACCTGTCCGGCATCATCCTCGGCAACTCCGAGCTGCCGCACCGCGCGGCGACCCGCTCCTTCGCCGAGGGCGCCGCCTGGCTCGCCCAGATCGGCCTGTTCGTCATGCTCGGCCTGCTCGCCGACCCCAGCGACCTGCCCTCGGCCCTGGTGCCCGGCCTGGTCGTCGGCCTGGTGCTGCTGCTCGCCGCCCGCCCGATCTCGGTGGTGCTGTGCCTGCTGCCGTTCCGCATGCCCTGGCGCTCCCAGGCGTTCATCTCCTGGGCCGGGCTGCGCGGGGCCGTGCCGATCGTGCTCACCACCTTCCCGATCGTGGCCGACGTCCCGGGCGCCTGGCACGTGCTCAACATCGTCTTCGTCATCGTCGCCGTCTTCACCCTGATCCAGGCCCCGTCCCTGACCGTCGTCGCCCGCAGACTCGGGCTCGCCGAGGACGAGCAGGCCCGGCAGGTGGGCATCGAGTCCGCGCCCCTCGACGCGCTCGGCGCCGAGCTGCTCACCGTCACCATCCCGCCCGGCTCCCGGCTGCACGGCGTCGAGGTCGGCGAGCTGCGGCTGCCCGCCCCCTCGGCGATCGGGCTGATCGTGCGCGACCGCCGCTCCAGCTTCGTCCCCACGCCCGACACCCGGCTGCGCGAGGGCGACGAGCTGCTCATCGTCACCACGATGGCCGTCCGCGAGGCCACCGAACGCCGGCTGCGCGCGGTCAGCCGCGGCGGCCGCCTCGCCCGCTGGTTCGGCGACGACGGCGGTCCCGAGCCGCCGAAGCGCACCGCCGCGCCGCTCCCCGCCACCGGCTCCACCGCCACCGGCCGCCGCGGCGCCAGGCCGAGCGACGGCCGCGGCGACCAGGGCCGGTCCCGGGGCACGGGCCACCCGCCCCGTCTCGCCGCGCCGCCCACGCCCGGCGAGCGGTCACCGTCCCCGCACATCCGGCCCGACGGCGCCCGCGGCCCGCACATCCCGCGGCCCCTGTCCGCCCTGCCCGGCCCGCAGCGGCCCAACGGCGCCGGCACCACCCCCTCCGCGCAGGGCCCGGCCAGGGAGGAGAACGAGCCCCCGGCACGGCCCGCCGGGCACCGCCCCGGCTGACCACGGGCCCATGGATCACCACGCGGCGCCGTACGGTGACGCGGCCGCCGACCCGTCCCCGCGCGGCGCCGCAGGCGTGATCAGCGGCGGGAGGTGCGCATCGCCTTCACCACCGTGTAGCCCTCGCCGCCCGCCACGATCCGCCGGTACTCCTCCGACTCCATCGGGCACAGGGCGATCCGCCCCTCGCCGTCGAACAGCAGCCCGAACCCGTACCGCTTGGGCAGCGGCGAGGCGCGCAGGCACGCCCGGCTCCGGGAGAAGAACTCATCCCGCAGCGCGGCCAGCTCGTTCTCGCCCAGCTCGCCGAAGCCGGGCCGGCGGCGCACCCAGGTGAGGAACAGCACGTCCTCCTGCGTCAGCCGGTACGGCTCGGCGGCGAGCATCTCGTACTGCAGCGCGGCGACCGTCTTCTTCTCGCCGCTCGGCACGACGGAGGCGTCGACCGGGCAGTCGTCCGCCACGGCGATCAAGGTCCGGTAGTAGCCCATCGGCCGCTCCAGGCAGTCGGCTGGTGGTCGCTGGTCATCCTGCCGCGCGCTCGCCGGGCCGTACGGCCCGGCCCAGTTGCACCCCTGGGGGCGCGGCGCCGCTCCAGGCTAGACGGCGTTCCTGACAACCGCTGACAGGTATCCGGACGGCCGGGAACCCCGGCCCGGCAGGGGCCGCGACACCGGCGCATCTCATGACCGCCTCCTGTCCTGCCCCCTCCCATCCGGCGCGCCGCCGGGCTCGGCGCCGTGGGCTGCGTCTTCGCCGAGGCCGAGGCACCGCCCCTTTCGGCGCACGGAGCAGGGAGTTCCGCCGCGGACGGCACTGGGACAATGAAGGGCGTGACCACGGCGTACAGCGGTGGCGGTGACCCCGGCCGCACCATCGAGCTGCTCTGGGGGCTGCGCGACGCACCCCGGCGCGGCCCCAAGCCCCGGTTCTCGGTCGCCCAGATCACCCGGGCGGCGATCGACCTCGCCGACGGCGAGGGGCTCGCCGCGCTGTCCATGCGGCGCGTCGCCGAGCGGCTCGGCATCACCGCGATGTCGCTGTACACCTACATCCCCGGCAAGGCCGAGCTGCTCGACCTGATGATCGACACGGTCTGCGGCGAGATCGAGCGCCGCGAGCCGGCGAGCGACCACTGGCGTGACCGCCTCGAGGCGATCGCGCACGACAACCGCGCCCTCTACGAGCGCCACCCGTGGCTGGCCACCGTGTCCACCGCCCGGCCCCCGCTCGGCCCCGGGGTGATCGCCAAGTACGAGTACGAGCTGCGCGCCCTCGAGGGCCTGGGCCTCGACGACGTGGAGATGGACGCCGCGCTGACGTTCCTGCTCGGGTTCGTCGAGTCCTGCGCCCGCGCCGCGGCGAACGCGCGCGCCGCGCGGCGCGACTCGGGCACCGGCGACGGGGAGTGGTGGGCGTCCTACGGGCCGCTGCTCGCCAAGGTCGTCGACCCCGCCGCCTACCCGGTGGCGACCCGGGTGGGCACGGCGGCGGGCCTCGCCCACGGCGCGGCGTACGACCCCGACCACGCCTACCGGTTCGGGCTGCAGCGGGTTCTCGACGGCCTCGCCGCGCTGATCGAGTCCCGCGCGGGCGCGGGCCGGGGCGGCGTCAGCGGCAGCAGTCCTCGTCGTCCACCGGCGGCGCCGGCCGCCGGGGATGCTCGACCATGAGCCGGCGCGGGCCGACGCCCTCGGCGCCGAGCCGGTCCCCGGGGTTCGCCAGCTTGCACGCGCCCAGGCTCAGGCACCCGCACCCGATGCACTCGGTGAGCGTGTCGCGCAGCCGTACGAGCTGGTCGATGCGGTAGTCGAGCTCGGCACGCCACCGCTCCGACAGCCGCTTCCAGTCCCGGCGGGTCGGGGTGCGCCCGTCCGGCAGGTTCGCCAGCGCCTCCCGGATCGTGCTGAGCGGGATGCCCACCCGCTGGGACACCCGGATGAACGCCACCCGGCGCAGCGTGTCCCGGGGGTAGCGGCGCTGGTTGCCCGAGGTCCGCCTGCTGCTGATCAGCCCTTTGGACTCGTAGAAGCGCAGCGCGCTCACCGCGACGCCGCTGCGCTCGGCGAGCTGCCCGATGGTGAGTTCGTGAACCTTGTCACCTACCCGCATGGGTCCCTCTTTCGACCGGCTTGGGCCTTCACCTTAGTTGAGGGTGGGAGAGGGGGTGTTCGATGCGGGCTGGGGAGGTAGGGCACACCAACCGGCCGCCTTTACAGTGTAGATCACGACGTCCGTGGACGGACGCCGCGCGGGACGGCACCCTGACCCGGTGGGCCCGCCGCCCCCGCTCCGGCCCGCCGGGCGCCCGCCCCGTGTTTTCATGCCGCCACCCTCCGGGCGCATGCCCTCCTACCTGGGAAAGCCCGCATGATCGGTGCAGAATCGGTGAGCTCGGGACGGCGTGGCTGGAATAACCACCGATGAGAGTGAGTTAAAGTCGTGTGGCCGATGTGGTCTGAGTCCCCCGGGCCGCAACCATTGCCTTCACGGAATACCGTTCGGCTGGAGCCGTGTTGTGCCTTTCGCCGAGGAGGCGACCGCCACATCGGCCCCTTGGCGTCGTGCCCCCCGTGACAAAGGTCGCGGGGGGCACTTCGCTTCCGGGGGGTGCTGCGTGCGCGGCGGAGCCCCGCGGCCCCGCCGGGCACGGCCGTTAGGGTTGACTCGTCGGCCGAGATGGGGAGACACACGTGCTGTACCAGCTCACGAAGATCGTCACTGGACCGTTCCTGCACCTGCTGTGGCGTCCCCGCATCGAAGGGGCCGAGCACGTGCCCGCATCGGGCCCGGCGATCCTCGCCTCCAACCACCTGTCGATCGCCGACTCCACCTTCCTGCCGCTGATGCTGCCGCGGAAGGTCAGCTTCGTGGCCAAGGCCGAGTACTTCACCGGCAACCCGCTCACGGCCATGTACATGCGGGCCACCGGCCAGATCGCGGTCGACCGGGACAGCGCCTCGGCCGCCCGGTCGGTGCTCGAGGCCGCCGCCGAGCTGCTGCGCCGCGGCGAGCTGTTCGGCATCTATCCGGAGGGCACCCGCTCCCCCGACGGCCGGCTCTACAAGGGCAAGATCGGCGTCGCCTGGCTCGCGCTCACCACCGGCGCCCCGGTGCTGCCGGTCGCGATGATCGGCACCGACCGGGTGCTCCCCCCGGGCCGCACCATCCCGCGCCTCGGCCGCATCGGGGTGCGGATCGGCGAGCCGATGTACTTCACCGGCGACCCGAACGACGCCCGCACCCGCCGCGACGTCACCGACCAGGTGATGCGGGCGATCCAGAAGCTCTCCGGGCAGGAGTACGTGCCGATGTACGCGTCCAGCGTCAAGGCCCGCATGAAGGAGTAAGCCTGACTAATCTGCCCGGGTGCGAACAAACCGGCGATTCGGATCGTCGAATCTTCATATGTGGCGCCCGGACCCGCGCGGCCGGGCGCGGCTAGTCTGCTGACGACACCGAGACCGGGGGGATTCGCGTGGTTCGGGGCCGTACGATCGCGATCACGTCCGTCGCCGTGGTCCTCGTCGCCGGGGCGGGGGCGGGCGGCGCCTACTACCTGCTGCGGACGCGGGGGACGCCGCAGGAGACCGCGCAGGCGTTCGTGCAGGCGTGGAGCAGGGGCGACACCGCCGCGATGCGGTCCTGGCTCGCCGACCCGTCCGTGCCGTACGCGGCGGCCTACGAGCGGCTCGCCAAGGACCTGGGGGTGACCGCCACCGAGGTACGGCTCACCGGGGTGAGCGAGCCCCGCGACGACCGCGCCGACGCCGGCTACACCGCCACCCTAACCCTGCGCGACGGCGGCCGGTGGAGCTACCGGGGGTCGCTCCCCCTCGTCGTCAAGGACCGGCACTGGCGGGTCGACTGGTCCCCGCGCGCCGTGCACCCGGCGCTCGACGGCACCAACCGGCTGCGGCTGAGGACCGTCTGGCCCACGCGGGCGGCGATCACCGACGCCTCGGGCCGCCGCATCGACCAGAGCGACGCCGACGGTTCGATCCAGCAGATCGTCGGGTACGTCGATAAGGCCGACGCCAAGGAGGCCAAGCGGCTCGGCCCGCCGTACCGGGCGGGGGACCCGGTCGGCAAGGCGGGCCTGCAGGCCACCTTCCAGGAGCGCCTCGCCGGGCGGCCGAGCCTGGAGATCCAGGTGGTGGGCGGGGACGGCAAGGCCGCCCGCACGCTCGACACGATCAAGGGCAAGCCAGGCCAGCCGCTGCGCACCTCGCTCGACCTGACCGTCCAGCAGGCCGCGGTCAGGGCGGTGGAGGGGCTCGGCAAGCCCGCCTCCCTGGTGGCGATCCGGCCGTCGACCGGGGAGATCCTCGCGGTGGTGAACAACCGGGGCGGGTTCAACCGGGCGCTCGACGGCGCCTACCCGCCGGGCTCGACGTTCAAGACGATCACCGCCGCGGCGCTGCTCCACGAGGGCATCGACCCGTCCGAGCCGGTGACCTGCCCCAAGTACGTCACCGTGGGCGGCCTGAAGATCCGCAACTCCAACCACGAGGCGTTCGGCCGGGTGTCGTTCCTGGAGTCGTTCGCCCACTCGTGCAACACCACGTTCGCGCCGCTCGCGGCCGAGCGGCTCAGCGCGCGCAAGCTGCGCGAGGCGGCCGAGTGGTTCGGGTTCAACCAGACGCTGAAGATCGGCGTGCCGGCGGCGAAGGCGAGCATGCCGGAGGCGGCGAGCGACGCCGAGCTCGCCGCCGAGTCGTTCGGGCAGGCGAAGATCACCGCGAGCCCGCTGGTGATGGCCTCCGTCGCCGCGGCGGTCGCGGACGGCACCTGGCGGCCGCCCACCCTGGTGCCCGGGCGCGAGCAGATCGCCTCCCCGCGGCGGCTGCCGGACGGCGTGGCCGAGCGCCTGCGCACGATGATGGCCGCCGTGGTCACCAAGGGCACCGCGAAGAAGGCGGGCCTGCCCAAGGGCACGGCGGGCAAGACCGGCACCGCCGAGTACGGCACCGGCCCCGAGCTCGACAGCCACGCCTGGTTCATCGGCTTCCGGGGTGACGTCGCGTTCGCCGTCGTGGTGGAGGGCGGCGGCGGTGGCGGGAAGGTCGCCGCGCCCGTGGCCGCGCGGTTCCTGCGCGCCCTCGACACCCCGTGACGGCTCCCGGCCCGGCGTGGCGCGGTCAGAGCGCGAGGGCGGCGGCGTCGTGCCGGAAGGCCACGATGAGCAGGGCGGTGATCAGCGTGGCGATCAGCAGCCAGCTCACCAGGATGATGATCGTGGCGCGGCTCGGCCGACGGCGGGCGGCGCGACGGCGCGCGTTGAGCTCCCGGCGCTCGAGACGTTCGTTGAGAGATTCCAGCCGCGCAGCGAGTCGTGGATCGTCGTCACTGAGGTGACGCTCGATCTGTGCGAGCAATCGCTCCTCCTCCTGCGACCAGGCCATGCCGGACCTCCCGCAACGCAAGGTGTGTAGCGACGTTCTCCCCAAGCAGGAAGATCATTAGCCGTATCAAGACCGGCAATTTACGACCGGTTTTCGTGTTGCGGTCAATACCGAACGTGTGTTCTAATCAAGGCGTGCGCTGGGACAATTTGCGGCCGTCCGGCGCCGCCGAGCCGGGGCCGGCGCCCGCGCTGTTCCCCGAGGGGGCGGTGGCGCGGACCTTCGACGCTCCCGGGTTCCGGGGGATCACGTTCTACGAGGTCCGCGCCCGGTCGATCGTCAACCGGGTGCCCGCGGCCTCCCGGGTGCCGTTCGAGTACACGATCAACCCCTACCGGGGCTGCACCCACGCGTGCGTCTACTGCTTCGCCCGCAACTCCCACTCCTACCTCGACCTCGGCACCGGCCGCGACTTCGACTCCAAGATCATCGTCAAGGTGAACGCGGCCGAGCTCGCCCGCCGGGAGCTCGCCGCGCCGCGGCTGCGGAACGCCAACCCGCGCCCGGTGATCGCGATCGGCCCGAACGCCGACTGCTACCAGCGGGCCGAGGGCCGCTACCGGCTCATGCCCGGCATCCTGCGGGCCCTGATCGACGCGGCCCAGCCGTTCGGCATCCTCACCAAGGGCACGCTGATCCTGCGCGACATCGACCTGCTCGCCGCGGCCGCCGAGGTCACCCGGGTCGGGGTTGACGTGTCGGTCGGGTTCACCGACGAGCGCGCCTGGCGGCCGGTCGAGCCGGGCACGCCCTCGCCGCGCGCCCGCCTGGAGGTCTGCGCCAGGCTCAACGAGCGCGGCATCGGCTGCGGCGTGCTGATGGCGCCGATCCTCCCCTACCTCACCGACTCTCCGCGCGCCCTGGAGGCCGCGGTCCGGGAGATCGCCGAGGCCGGGGCCGTCCGGATCGTGCCGATCGTGCTCCATCTGCGGCCGGGGGCGCGTGAATGGTTCATGGCCTGGCTCTCCCGGGAGCACCCCCGGCTCGTCCCCCGCTACCTGGAGCTGTACGGCCGGGGCGCCTACGCGCCCAGGGCGTACCAGGAGCGCGTCGCCGACCAGGTGCGGCGGCTCGCCGAGCGGTACGGCATCGGCGCCGCGGCCGCGCGCGGCGGGGTGCGCACCGGCGGCCGGGCCGCCTCCCGCGCGGCCGCGCCGCCGCCGTCCGCGGTGCCGCCGGCCGAGCAGCTCACCCTGCTCTGAGTCAGAGAAATGCCGGGAATCACCTGATTCATGGTGAAATGCGACAATTGATGGCATCCCCGGGGTATCAATCGCTGCGCTGTCCAGGGGGGCGCACCACGCGCCCCGGCCATCCATGCACAGGGGGGAAAGCATGGGCGACCAGCGCAAGAAGGCGAAATTGTCGGGTAAGGCGAAGAAGGCCGCGATCAAGGCGTCCCGGGAGGCCAAGCAGGCCAAGAAGATGGCGAGACGGGCGGAGATGACACCGGAGCCCGATATCAATCGGGACTGACGCGAAATCCGGCGGCCGACACCGATTCGCGACGACCGAACGCGCGTCTATAGTGTGCCGGTGACCGCCTGATCACCAACGCGAGGGAGCCGATGCCCGCCTACGTGCGCTTCCCGACGATCTTCCGGGACCTCGTCGTGTTCGTGTCCGAGGATGATCTGTGGATGGTGCCCGTGGAGGGCGGCCGCGCCTGGCGGCTCACCGCGGGCGTCGCCGAGGCGGGCTACCCTCGGTTCTCCCCCGACGGGCGGCAGCTCGCGTTCGTCGGCCGCGAGGAGGGCCCCGACGAGGTCTACGTCATGCCCGCCGACGGGGGCCCCGCCCGCCGCGTCACCTACCAGGGCGCCCGGTGCACCGTCACCACCTGGGACGACGGCGGCTCGGTGATCTACGCCAGCGACGACGGCCAGCCGTTCACCGGCCGCAAGTGGCTGTACCGGATCAACCCCGACGACCCCGAGGACGTCCCGCACCGCCTGCCGTACGGCCCGGCGAACTCCATCTCCTACGGCCCCGGCGGCGGCGTCGTGCTGGGCCGCAACACCGCCGACCCGGCCCGCTGGAAGCGCTACCGCGGCGGCACCGTCGGCGACCTGTGGATCGACCGGAACGGCACCGGCGAGTTCACCCGCCTGATCTCCCTCGAGGGCAACCTCGCCTCCCCCTGCTGGGTCGGCGACCGCATCTACTTCCTGTCCGACCACGAGGGCATCGGCAACGTCTACTCCTGCACGCCCGAGGGCACGGACGTCCGCCGGCACACCGACCACGCCGACTACTACGCCCGCAACCTCGCCAGCGACGGCCGCCGCCTCGTCTACCACTGCGGCGCCGACCTGTACGTGCTCGACCCGGAGGAGGGCGAGGCCCGCCACGTCCCGGTACGGCTCGGCAGCTCCCCCACCCAGCGGCAGCGCCGGTTCGTGCCCGCCGAGCGGTTCCTCGACAGCGCCGCGCTCAACCACGACGGCAGCGGCCTCGCCATCACCACCCGCGGCAAGGCGTACTCGTTCGCCAACTGGGAAGGCCCGGTGCTGCAGCACGGCGAGCCCGACGGCGTCCGCTACCGGCTGCTCACCTGGCTCAACGACCGCAAGCGGCTGATCGCCGCCGCGGCCGACGAGTCCGACCGCGAGACCCTCGTGGTGCTCACCGCCGACGGCACCGCCGAGCCGGTCAAGCTCGCCCACCTCGACACCGGCCGGGCCACCAACCTCGCCGTCTCCCCCAAGGCCGACCGGATCGCGGTCACCAACCACCGCAACGAGCTGCTGCTGATCGACCTCACCGGCGAGGACCCCGCCCAGGCGACGATGAAGGTGGTCGACTCCAGCCGCTACGGCCGCATCGACGACCCGGCCTGGGCCCCGGACGGCTCGTGGCTCGCCTACACCTACCCGACCTCGGCGCAGATGACCGCGATCCGGCTCCACAAGGTCGCCACCGGCGAGACCTTCGACGCCACCCGCCCGGTGCTGCGCGACCGCCGCCCCGCCTTCGACCCGGGCGGCGACTACCTCTACTTCATCGGCGAGCGGGTGTTCAACCCGGTCTACGACTCGCTCCAGTTCGACCTCGGCTTCCCGCTCGGCACCCGGCCGTACGTGATCACGCTCCGGTCGGACGTGCCCGACCCGTTCGTGCCGCAGCCGCGCCCGCTGAAGGAGGCCGAGCAGGACGACAGGGGCAAGGAGCCCGGCGGGAGCGCCCAGGGCGAGAGCGCCGAGGGCGGCGAGGGCGGTGAGGGCGCGGCCGAGGCCAAGGGCGGCGACGGGCGGCAGGGCACGGACGAGTCCGGCGGCTCCGCCGAGGGCGGCGAGCAGGGCGAGGCCGAAAAGCCCCTGGAGATCGAGATCGAGGGCATCGAGCGCCGCGTCGCCGCGTTCCCCGTGCCCGAGGGCCGCTACGGCCGCATCGTCGGCATCAAGGGCAAGGCGATCTACTCGATCTACCCGGTGCAGGGCTCGCTCGGCGACGGCTTCTTCTCCGACTCCGACGGCCCGTCGGGCAGCCTGCGCGTCTACGACTTCGAGAAGCAGAAGCACGACCACTACATCGGCGGGGTGTCCGACTTCGCCCTCGGCCCGGACTTCGCCACCCTGCTGTACCGGTCCGACCGCAGGCTGCGGGTGATCAAGGCCGGGGAGACCCCGCCGGACGACGACACCCCGAGCCGCTCCAGCGGGTGGATCGACCTCGGCCGGGTGAAGGTGTCGGTCCGCCCGGACCTGGAGTGGCGGCAGATGTTCCGCGAGGCCTGGCGGCTGCAGAAGGAGCACTTCTGGACCGAGGACATGGCCGGCATCGACTGGGACGCCGTCTACGCCCGCTACCTGCCGCTGGTGGACCGCGTGAGCACCCGCAGCGAGTTCTCCGACCTGCTGTGGGAGCTGCACGGCGAGCTCGGCACCTCGCACGCCTACGAGATGGGCGGCGAGTACCGGCCCCGCCCGCACTACTGGCAGGGCAAGCTCGGGGTCGACTGGGAGTACCGCGACGGCGTCTACACGATCGGCCGCATCGTCGGCGGCGACCACTGGGACCCGGAGCGCACCTCGCCGCTCAACCGGCTCGGCGTGGACGTCCGCCCCGGCGACGCGGTGCTCGCCATCAACGGCCAGCCGGTCGGGCCCGGCAACAGCCCCGGCAAGCGCCTGGTCAACCTCGCCGGCCAGGAGGTCCAGCTCACGGTACGGCGCGGCGACGGCCCGCCGCGTACCGTCACCGTGCGGGCGATCTCCGACGAGCAGCCCGCCCGGTACCGCGACTGGGTGGAGGCGAACCGCGCCCACACCCACGAGCGCACCGGCGGCCGCGTCGGCTACATCCACATCCCGGACATGGGGCCGGAGGGCTTCGCCGAGTTCCACCGCGGGTTCCTCGCCGAGTTCGACCGCGAGGGCCTCATCGTGGACGTGCGGTTCAACGGCGGCGGACACGTGTCGGCGCTGCTGCTGCAGAAGCTCGCCCGGCGCCGCCTCGGCTACGACTACCCCCGCTGGGGCGTGCCCGAGCCGTACCCGCCGGAGTCGCCGCGCGGCCCGATGGTGGCGATCACCAACGAGTGGGCGGGCTCCGACGGCGACATCTTCAGCCACACCTTCAAGCTCCTCAAGCTCGGCCCGCTGGTCGGCAAGCGCACCTGGGGCGGCGTGATCGGCATCTGGCCGCGGCACCGGCTCGCCGACGGCACGGTGACCACCCAGCCGGAGTTCTCGTTCGCGTTCGACGACGTGGGCTGGCGGGTGGAGAACTACGGCACCGACCCCGACATCGAGGTGGACATCACGCCGCAGGACTACGCGCGGGGGATCGACACCCAGCTCGACCGGGCCATCGACGTCGCGCTGGAGCGGCTGGCGCAGACCCCGCCGCACACCCCCAACCCGGCCGACCGTCCCCGCCTGCAGATCCCCAAGCTTCCGCCGCGGCGATGAGCGACCGCCCGCCTCCCGGCCGTACGGCGCCGCCGGATCCGGTGGCGGCCGGGACGCGGCTCGCCGCACCGCCGTACGTGCCGGAGGTACGGCTCCGCCTCGCCGACGAGGTGTTCGGGCTGTGGGGGCGCACCGGGGCCCTGCCGTACTGGGCGTTCGCCTGGGCGGGCGGGCTGGCGCTCGCCCGGCACGTGCTCGACCACCCCGCCCTGGTGGCGGGCCGCAGCGTGCTCGACCTCGCCTCCGGATCCGGGCTGGTGGCGATCGCCGCCGCCCGGGCGGGGGCCGCGTCGGTGCTCGCGGTCGACGTCGACCCGCTCGCCGGGGCGGCGATCACGGCCAACGCGGCGGCGAACGGCGTGGCGGTGAGCGTGCTCGTGGCGGACCTGCTCGACGCGCCGGGCGCGGGCCCGGCCGGGGCGGAGGCGGCCGAGGTGGTGCTCGCCGGCGACGTGTTCTACGAGCGGCCGATGGCCCGCCGGGTGCTGGGGTACCTCGAGCACGCCCGGCGGCGCGGGGCCGCGGTCGTCGTCGGCGATCCCGGACGCGCCTACCTGCCCCGGGACCGGTTCGTCCGGGTCGCCGTGCACGAGGTGCCCGGGTGCGGCCTGCTCGAGGCCGCGGACACCGTGCCGGTCACCGTCTGGAGCCTGCCCTGAGCCCTGGCGCGGCGCGTCAGGCGTCGGCGTAGGCGTGCAGCCGGTCGGCGAGCGCCCGCACCTCGGCCCGGAGCGCGTCCGGCTCGATGATCCGGAACGGGACGCCGAGCCCGGCGAGCAGGTGCGCCACGCCGTCCAGGCGCGCGGCCTGCGTGGTGAACAGCACGCTCTGCCCGTCCGGCGTCGCCGCGAGCGTGCCCGCCGACGGCGGGATGCGCCGCCGCGCCGCCTCCAGGCTCGTGGCGAGCACCACGCGCACCCGGTACGGCGTGCCCGCCGCGGCCGCGGCGAGGTCGCCCGGGCCCGCCGCGGCGTGGATGCGGTCCCGCAGGCCGGCCGGGAGCAGCCGCTCGATCTTGGTGAGCGCGCTGCGGGCGGCCGCCTCGCCCAGCGGCAGGCCGGCCCGCTGCCCGGCGATCAGGCCGAGCACCACGGCCGTGATCTCGTCCCCGCTGAGCATGAGCGGGGGCGGCCGGTGGCCGGGCACCAGCCGGTAGCCGCCGTGGCGGCCCCGCTCCGCCACCACCGGCACGCCCATCTGGACGAGCCGGGTCGCGTAGCGGCGTACGGTGCGCTCGTCCACCCGCAGGTGGACGGCGAGCTCGGGACCGGTCATCCCGGGATGTGCCTGGAGGAGCTCCAGCATCGCCAAGACCCGGGACACCGGGTGTTGCATGCATCGCTCCTTTTATCCGGACGGATCTTGTCCGGATAAACCCTACGGCCGTCGCGGAGTGGCGATGACCACGCGAGCGGCCCACCGGCCCGAACCCTGCCGCCAGGTGTCCCTCACCGCCGCAACACAAAGGGAACCGGACGCGTCTAACCGGCAGAAGATACAGCGCTAGCCGCGATCAGCCACATCAGGGATATCAGGCAGCATACGGGTAACTACTCTCCGTAATCGAACGTAACGCATATCCGCCACGGAAGAGGGGCACGCGGGCCGACGGGGGCACCGCGGGCGGTCGCGGCCGCGGACGAGCGGAAAAAGGGGGCTCCGCACGATGGGGAATCGGGGGCGTAGGACGGTGGCCCGAGCGGCGGTCCGGGCGATCCAGGTGGTCCGGTCGGTGCTGTCGGCACTGCTCGGGCCGCTCCACCGGTTACGCATGCGCCGCACGCCTCCCCCGCACGCCGGCACCGTGCGCCTGCTGTTGCTGCACGCCTACGGCATGGGCGGCACGATCCGGACGGTGCTCAACCTCGCCGGTCACCTCGCCCGCGACCGCGAGGTGGAGGTGGTCAGCCTCATCCGCGAGCGGCCGCAGCCGTTCTTCCCGATCCCGCCGGGCGTGCGCGTCACGGTGCTCGACGACCGCCTCGCCCCGCGCGGCCCGGTCGCGCGCCTGCTGTCGCGGCTGCCGAGCCTGCTCATGCCCCGGCGCGAGAAGGCCCGCCACCGCTGCACGCTGTGGAGCGACCTGCTGCTCGTTCGCTACCTGCGCTCGCTGCGGTCCGGGGTGCTCATCACCACCCGCCCGGGCTTCAACCTCGCCTCCGCCCTGTTCACCCGGCCCGGCGTGATCCGCGTCGGCCAGGAGCACGTCACGCTCAGGTCGCACCACCCCGACCTGGTCCGGCGCATCCGGCGCCGCTACCGGCGGCTCGACGCGCTGGTCACGCTCACCCGCGCCGACCTGCAGCACTACCGGCGCGAGCTGGCGGGGGTCATGCCGCGCCGCCTGGTGCGCATCCCGAACGCGATCCCGCCGCTCGCCGGGGACGTGTCCCGGCTGGAGGAGAAGACCGTGATCGCCATCGGGCGCGTGGTCCGCGCCAAAGGCTTCGACCGGCTGGTGCAGGCCTGGCGGCACGTCGCCGCAGTCCACCCGGACTGGACGCTGCGGATCTTCGGCGCGGGCACGCCGAAGAACGAGGAGAGGCTGCGGGCGCAGATCGCCGAGGCCGGCCTGGAGGGCAAGGTCCTCTTCATGGGCAGCACCCCGGAGGTCGGCGTCGAGCTCGCCAAGTCGTCGATGTACGTGGTGAGCTCCCGCTACGAGGGCTTCGGCATGACGATCCTGGAGGCGATGAGCAAGGGCGTGCCGGTGGTGAGCTTCGACTGCCCGCACGGCCCCCGCGAGATCATCACCCACGAGCACGACGGCCTGCTGGTACGGCCCGGCACCCCGGACGCCCTCGCCGCGGCGATCCGCCGCCTCATCGAGAACGAGCCGCTGCGCCGGAGGCTCGGCCGCAACGCCCTGCGCACCGCGGAGGCATACCGGCCGGCGCGCATCGGCCCGCAGTGGGATGACCTCCTCGATGATCTGGTCGCTGCTCGTGGTGGGCGGGCGCGAGGAGAGGAACGGGTGCCCGAAGCGACTGCCTTTACTTTGTAGATCTCATGCGGCGAGCGGGCCGAGCTCGACCGGCTCGGCGATCACGTCGACGAGCGCACCGTTGCGCAGCACGGTGATGGGCAAGGGCCTGCCGATCGCGTCGGCGAACATGAGCCGCTGCAGGGCCTGGGCGTCCGCGACCGGCCTGCGGGCCGCGGTGAGCACCAGGTCCCCCGGCCGCAGCCCCGCCTTCGCCGCCGGCGAGCCCGGCACCACCTCCATCACCCGCAGCGCCCGCGGCTGCCCGAACCGCTCGCGCGCCCACTGCGGCAGCGGCGCCGGGGACGTCACCAGGCCCAGGTAGGCACGCCGTACCCGGCCGTCGCGCATGAGGGCGGCGACGATCGACCGGGTGGTGGAGTTGATCGGCACCGCGAGGCCGAGGCCCACGCCCGCCACGGCGGTGTTGATGCCCACCACCCGCCCCTCGGCGTCGGCGAGCGCGCCGCCGGAGTTGCCCGGGTTGAGCGCGGCGTCGGTCTGGATCACGTCCTCGATCAGCCGGACCGCCGACCCGCTGCGCACGGGCAGCGAACGGCCCAGCGCGGACACCACGCCCGCGGTGACCGACCCGGCGAGCCCGAGCGGGTTGCCGACGGCGACGACGAGCTGGCCCACGACGAGGCCGTCGCTGTCCCCGAGCCGCGCCGGGCCCGGTGTGGGGCCGTCGGCCCGGATCACCGCCAGGTCGGAGAGCGGGTCGGCGCCGACGACCGTGAACTCGGCCGAGGCGCCGTCGGAGAAAGCGAGCGTGCCCGACCGCGCCCGGCCGACCACGTGCGCGTTGGTGAGCAGGAAGCCGTCGCCGGTGAAGACCACCGCGGACCCGCTGCCCTGGCCGCGGACCCGGACCGCCGCCACCTTCGGGGTGAGCTCGGCGGCGACGGACGAGACGACCTGGGAGTACGCGTCCAACGCCATGGGGAATCCTCCGCGAATAAGTGCTTACAGCATTACATGTAATCGCGAGGGTCTCCGATCTCTTCCCCATCCCGCCCGGCTCCGGGCGCGTGGAGGTGTTCGGCGGCTCTCCCGGGCGGGCGGTACGGCGGGGCCCGCTCGGCGCGATGCCGCAGGAGGGCGGGCCGGCCTCCCGCGTCACCGTCCGCGAGCTGTGATCGCGGCCGCGGCACATGGCCGGGAACCGCCGTCCCTTCCGGGCGTTCGCCCGGCCGCCGCGGCCCGCCCGGCGCAGGAGGCGCTCCGTCCCGTGCCGGTGGCAGCGGGCCGGGCGGATGCCTATCCTGATCGTGTCCGTTCGTCGATGGCCCGGGCGCGCCGCAGAAAGCGCCCAGAAGATGACCGTTTCTCGCATCCCGGCGGAGGGCGTCCGCGCGGAGCGGTGAGCCGGCCCGCCATCCGGCTGCGCACCCCCAAGGACCTACGGGCCGAGCGCCGCCGTCGCCCGCCGCGCTGCCTGAACCACCTGTTCGCCGCGCCGTTGTGGCCGATGCACGGCGCCAACATCGGTACCCTGCTGCGCACCTGTGACGCCGTGGGGGCGTGCCTGGCGGTGCCGCGCCTGCCGTGGGTGCCGGCCGCGGTCGAACGCGGCAACACCCTGCGCAACCCGGGGTGCGTGCACTGGGTGCGCGACCCGTACGACTGGCTGGAGCGGCGACGCGCCGACGGTGTGCACATCCTCGGCGTGGAGCTGGCCGAGAACGCGACCCGGCTCGCCGACCTGCCGATGGCCCGGCGGCCGACCGTCGCCGTGCTGGGCCACGAGCGCGATGGCATCCCGCCCGAGGCGCTCGACCTCCTCGACGAGGTGGTCGAGATCCCCATGATCGGCACGGGGGCGAGCCTCAACGTCGCGGTGGCCGGGTCCCTCGTGCTCTACAAGCTCGCCGGCTTCGCCTGAGCACGGCCGGCCGCATGGGGGCGGCGGGCCCGGGGCATCGCCCGCGGGTATCGTGAGGTCCCGGACCGGGCGCCGCCGGGCGATTGACCGGACACGGCGGCGACGCGGAGCGCGCCGCCCCCCTGCCCCGGTCCTGTTCGTCGGGCGACAGCGCCGGGAGATGAGCCGTGCCGGAAAGCCATGCCGTACGCGGTGACGACACCACGCCCACCGGCGGCCGCCGGGCCACCCCGCCGGGGCCGCGCCGCCCGCCGGACGGTACGGCGTACGGTACGGCGGGCGTGATCGCCGCGGTGTCGGCCGGTGGCGCGATCGGCGCGATGGCCCGGCACGCCCTCACGCTCGCCTTCCCGGCCACCCCGGGTGCCTTCCCCCGGACGCTGTTCGCCGTCAACGTGGCGGGCTGCCTGCTCATCGGCGTGCTGATGACGGCGTTGGGCGAGGGCCGCGGGGCCCGCCCGCTGCTGCGGCCGTTCCTCGGCACCGGGGTGCTCGGCGGGTTCACCACGTTCTCGGCGTTCGTCTACGACGTCCGCCTGCTGCTCGACGCCGGGCGGCCGGGCATCGCCCTCGGCTACCTGGCGGCCACCCTCGCCGCCGGTCTGGCCGCCGTGGCGCTCGCCGTACGGGTGACCCGGCTGGTCCTCCGGCGCGGGAGGGCGGCGGGATGAGCGTGCTGCTGGTCGGGCTCGGCGCCGCGCTCGGCGCCCCGCTGCGCTACCTGGTCGACCGGGCGGTGCAGAAGCGGTTCCGCCCCGCCTTCCCGTGGGGCACCTTCATCGTGAACGTGGCCGGGTCGTTCCTGCTCGGGCTGCTCGCCGGGCTCGCCGCCGGGCCGGACATCATGGCGTACGCGGGCGCGGGCTTCTGCGGCGGGCTCACCACCTACTCGACGTTCGGCTACGAGACGCTGCGGCTCCTCGAGGCGGGGAGACGGTGGCGCGCGCTGCTGTACGTGGCCGGGAGCGTGTCCGCCGGGCTGGCCGCGGCCTGGGCCGGGCCGGCGCTCGGCGGCCTGTGGTGAGCTCGGGTACGGCGGGCCCGCGCGCCGCGGGCGGTACCGCGGCGCCCGGCACGCTCCCGGATCCCCTGAGGCGTGGGCATCCCCGGTGCCGGGCCGCGGCGGGTTGATGAATAAAGTGTCTCGAGTGAGTGTCGCGCTCGGACTGACCCGTCCCCTGCTCGTACGCACCGTTCCGGTCGCGGACCCCGGCGACCTCCTCGCGCGGCTCCCGCAGTCACCGGCGTTCGCCTGGATCCGGCACGGCGAGGGCCTGGTGGGGTGGGGCGAGGCGGTCCGCCTCGAGGTGCCGCCGGGGCAGGACGGCTTCGCCTGGGCACGTGCCAGGCTCGCGACGCTCTTCGCCGAGGCCCGCATCGAGGACGAGCTGCGCGTGCCCGGGTCCGGCCCGGTGGCGTTCGGCTCGTTCACCTTCGACCCGCGGCGGCCCGGCTCGGTGCTCGTCGTCCCCGAGGTGGTGCTCGCCAAGCGGAACGGCCTGGCCTGGCTCACCACGATCGGCGGGGGGAGCCCGAGCGCGGTGACGCCGCGCGTCGACCCCGGCCGGATCCGCTACGAGGACGGCAGCCTCACCGCCGCCGAGTGGGGCGAGCGGGTGGCCCAGGCCGTGGCGCGCATCCGGTCCGGGCGGCTGGAGAAGGTGGTGCTCGCCCGCGACCTGGTCGCGCGGGCCGACCGCCTGATCGACGTGCGGGTGCTGCTCGACCGGCTGGCCCGCCGCTACCCCGACTGCTACACGTTCTCCTGCGACGGCCTGGTCGGCTCCACCCCGGAGCTGCTGGTCCGGCACACCGGCAGCCGCATCGAGTCGCTCGTGCTCGCCGGCACCACCCAGCGCGGCGCCGACGCGGCGGATGACGCGGCCCGCGGCGCGGCGCTGTTCGCCTCGCGCAAGGACCGGCACGAGCACGCCTGCGCGGTGGCCTCGGTGCGCGAGGCGCTCGCCCCGCTGTGCTCGTGGCTGCAGGTGCCCGAGGAGCCCGAGCTGCTCGTGCTGCCGAACGTCCAGCACCTGGCGAGCCCGATCACCGGCCGCCTCGCCGACGGCGCCTCGGTGCTCGACGTGGTCGCGGCGATGCACCCCACCGCGGCGGTCGGCGGCACCCCGACCGGCACCGCGCTGGAGCTGATCCGCGAGATCGAGGGCATGGACCGCGGCCGGTACGCGGGCCCGGTGGGCTGGATCGACGCGCGCGGCGACGGCGAGTGGGGCATCGCGCTGCGCTGCGCCGCCGTCTCGGGGAACCGGGCGCGCCTGTTCGCCGGCTGCGGCATCATGGGCGACTCCGACCCGGAGGCCGAGCTCGCCGAGGCCCAGGCCAAGTTCCGCGCCATGCGGTACGCCCTCGAGGGCGACGCCGCCGAGGCGGGCACCCCCGGCGAGCCGGACGGCGCCGCGACCGCCGTCTGACCCCGGACGTTCTCACCCGGCCGCCGGCGGGCCGTCCCGCCGCGCCTGGGCGAGCACCGCCCCCACGACGATGTCGTCCTGCTCGGGTGGTACGGCGCGCAGGTCGAGCAGCAGGCGCCCGCCGGCGAGGCGGCCGACCACCGGCGGGGCGCCGGTGCGCAGCGGTGCGGCGAGGTGGCCGGGCAGGCTGACCGCCGCGCTCGGCAGGGTCACCCCGGGCGCTCCCCCGCCGCCGACCGTCGCCTCGGACGGCACGGCGCGGGCGTCGACACCGGCCGCGGCGAGCGTGCGGGCGACGGCGCGGGCGCGGGCGAGCAGGTCGCCCACGCGGGCGTGCAGGGCCGCGGAGGTGGGGGTGGCGGGGCCGCGCAGGGTGGCCTCGACGGCGGCGAGGGTGAGCTTGTCCACCCGCAGCGCCCGGGCGAGCGGGTGCCGCCGGCAGCGTTCGACCAGGTCGCGGCGGCCGAGCAGCAGCCCGGCCTGCGGGCCGCCGAGCAGCTTGTCGCCGCTCGCGGTCACCAGGTCGGCCCCGGCGCGCAGCGTGGTGGCGGCGTCCGGCTCGCCGGGCAGCAGCGGCTCGGGGGCGAGCAGGCCGGACCCGATGTCGACGACCACGGGCACGCCGATCCCGGCGAGCTCGGCGACGTCCACCGCGCCGGTGAAGCCCTCGATCCGGAAGTTGGAGGGGTGCACCTTGAGCACGAACCCGGTGTCCGGGCCGATCGCGTCGGCGTAGTCGGCGAGCCGGGTGCGGTTGGTGGTGCCCACCTCGCGCAGCCGCGCGCCGGTGGACCGTAGCAGCTCGGGGATGCGGAAGCCGTCCCCGATCTCCACCATCTCGCCGCGGCTGAGCACGATCTCCCGCCCGGCCGCGAGCGCCGTGGCGGCGAGGACGAGCGCGGCGGCGTTGTTGTTCACCAGGTGCACGGCCTCGGCCTGCGGCACCGCGGCGGCGAGCGCCGCCAGCGCGCTCCTCCCCCGCCGCGCCCGCGCGCCCGTGGCGAGGTCGAACTCGACGTCCGTGGGCCCGGCGGCCGCGGTGATCGCCGCCACGGCCGCGGCCGACAGCGGCGCCCGGCCCAGGTTGGTGTGGAGCAGCACCCCGGTGGCGTTGACGACCGGCCGCAGCCCGGCGGGGTGCTCGGGCAGCGCGGCCACCGCCGCGTCGGCGACCTGCTCGGGCCGGATCTCCCCCCGCCTGGCCCGTTCCTGCGCCTCGCCGACGGCCTGCTTCACCAGGGCGCGGCCGAGCCGCCGCACCGCCCCGGCGAGCCGCGGGTCGGCGAGGAGCGTGTCGGTGCGCGGCACGCGCCTGCGCGGATCCATGACCGGCCCTCTACCCCGGTGGCGCGCCGGCCGTACCCGGCCGTGTTCCCCGATTTGAGAGTCGAAGCGGATCGACCTGCGGAGATTTCCCAAGATCGCGGGAAAAGTCTCACTGGGAAGTTCAATGAGACGATTGAGGTGGCATCCGGCCGGAGCCGTCAGCGTCCCATCGACGAGGGGAGTTTCCGGTGCCACGTCCGCTGCCCGTCCGCTGCGTCCACGTCACCCGCGTCCGCACGCTCACCCCGCACATGCGGCGGATCACCTTCGGCGGTGACGACCTCGCCGACCTCGTCTGCGACGGCCCCGACCAGCAGGTCAAGCTCTGCTTCCCCAGGCCCGGCCAGGTACGGCCCCGCCTGCCCGAGCCCGGCCCCGAGGGCGACCCGGCCCGCTGGTACGCGGCCTACACCGCGATCCCGGAGGCCGAGCGGCCGTGGATGCGCAGCTACACCATCCGGAACCACGACCCGCGGGCGGGCACGATCGACGTGGACTTCGTGCTGCACGACGGCGGCGACGCCGGGCCGGCGACCCGGTGGGCACGGTCGGCCGGGCCCGGCGACGTGCTCGGCATGTTCGGCCCGTCGGCGGACTTCGCGCGGCCGGTACCGCTCGCCGCCTCCATCGCGGCCGCCGACTGGCTGCTGCTCGCCGGGGACGAGAGCGCGCTCCCGGCGATCGGCACCCTGGTGGAGGCGCTGCCGCCCGGCCACCGCGCGGTGGCGTTCATCGAGGTGCGCGACGCGGCCGAGGAGCAGCCGCTGCACACCCGCGGCGAGCTGACCGTGCACTGGCTGCACCGCGGCGACGCCCCGGCCGGCCGTACCGACCTGCTGGTGAGGGCGGTGCGCGCCGCCCGCCTGCCGGAGGGGCGGATGTTCGCGTGGCTCGTCGGGGAGGCGGGCGCGGTGCGGGCGCTGCGCCGCCACCTGGCCGGCGAGCGGGGCGTGCCCAAGCGGGCGATCGACTTCTCCGGGTACTGGCGGGTGCGGCTCACCCAGGACGACGCCCCCACCGAGGCGGACCTGGCCGACGCCGCCGAGCTGCTCGCCCGCGCCCGGGAGCTCGCCGCGGGCGGCGCGTGACCGGTCCGGCGTGACCGGCGGCGCGCGGTCAGGCGGGCGGGGCCGGGGTGCCCGGGCTCGGCGCGGGCACCCGGGGGTCGGGGGCCCGCAGCCCGCGCACCCCCGGGGCGAGCAGGGCGGCGAAGGTGACCAGCACGATGAGCACGGCGCAGCCGATCAGCGAGGGCCGGACCCCGGCGAGCTCGGCCACCGGCCCGGCGATCATGAGCCCGACCGGCCCGAGCATGAGCGAGCCGAGCGCGTCGTAGGAGGCGACCCGGGACAGGGACTCCGGCGGGACCTCCCGCTGCATCGTGGTCGCCCACAGCACGCCGAACACGTCGAAGCAGACGCCGGTCAGGAACGCGCCGGCGACCGCCGACCACAGCGGCGCGCCCACCCCGAGAAGCAGGCTCGGCACGGCCGCGGAGAAGGTGAGCAGCACGCCCACGAGGATCGGCCGCCGCGGCCGGACCCGCATCGCCAGCAGCACGCCGACGACCATGCCGAACGCCTGGGCGGCGAGGACCGCCGACCAGGCGGGGGCGCCGCCCAGCTCGTCCCGCGCGAGCAGCGGCCCGAGCACCCCGTGGGCGGCCTGCAGCGCCAGCACCACGATCGAGAACTGGGCCACCACCACCCACAGCCACTGCCGGGAGAAGAACTCGTGCCAGCCCGCCTTGAGGTCGGCGAGCATGGACGAGCCGCCGCCGCGGCCGTGCCCGCGCAGGCTGCGGCCGAGCAGCGCGGCGAGCACGGCGGCGATCGCGAACGTGGCCCCGCTCGCCGCCAGCGCCCATCCGGCGCCGAGCAGCGCCACCGCGGCGCCGCTGAGCACGGTGCCGGCGACCCGGGCGGAGTTCTGCCCGAGCCCGAGCAGGGCGTTGGCGGTCTGCAGCCGCTCCGGCGGCACCACGTCGGGGATGATCCCGGTGAGCGCCGGGTAGAGGAGCGCGCTCGCGGTGCCCGAGACGGCGCAGAGCGCGATCAGCAGCGGCAGCGGCGTGTGGCCGGTGAGCATGGCGGCGGCGAGCCCGGCGTAGGCGAGGGCGTTCGCGGTCTCGGACACGGCGATCACCCGGTGCCGGGGCAGCCGGTCGGCGACCACGCCGCCGACGAGCATGAACCCCACCATCGGCAGCGCCTCGGCGGTGAGCACCGCCGACAGGGTGGTGGCGGTGGACCCGGGCAGGCCGAGCACCCCGAAGGCGATCGCGACGGGGCCGAAGGCCACGCCGAGCATCGACAGGGTCCGGGCGACCAGCAGCAGCGTGAACGGCCGGTCACGGAGAAGGCTGAGATCCTGCCGGACACCGCTGCTGGACACGGACGCTCCCCCGGTGGTTTGAGACTCGAAGAGTGGAACGTCCCATTCTCCCGCCCCGCGTCCGGTGATCTCACCTGGTTTTCCGCGGGGTTGTGCGGCGGGGAGCGGCCCGGGGCACGGCTCAGCGCAGCGGCAGGTCGGCCACGCCCACGGTGCCCTCGGCGGCGTGGCCCGCGGCGAGGCGGCGCTCCATCAGCCGCATGTACGGCTCAAGCAGCTCGCTGCCGCCCTGTCGCCGCGCACCTCCGCGAGCTGGAGGCCGACGGGATCG
>Ga0207864_1001199_pt1 | contig 30081 bp, 26 predicted proteins | sample HigsolmetaAR202D_FD_184834 | JGI IMG/M metagenome (GOLD analysis project Ga0207864, IMG submission 184834) | Ionic liquid and high solid enriched microbial communities from the Joint BioEnergy Institute, USA - AR20-2-D (SPAdes) (version 2) ... | reverse complement strand
CGAGCCAGTAGCCCCTATCGGCTCGCCCCACGCGGCGTCTACGCCGCCAGTTCGCCCGCCAGCGCCTTGTCGATCAGCGCGCAGGTCTCCGTGATCCCGTAGAGCGCGACGAAAGAGCCGAAGCGCGGCCCGCGCTCCTGGCCGAGCAGCACCTCGTAGAGCATCTGGAAGAAGGCAACCGACACGCCCGGCCCGCCCTCCGGGCTCTTTCTGCTGTGATCCTGATAGCGCTCGATCCCGCGTCCCACATCGAGAGCCGCGTTCTGGATCGTCTCGCCGTCGGCACCCTCGGGCAGCTTCGAGAGATGATCCCGCAGCGCATGCAGCGCCTGCCGCTCCACCTCGTCCGGCGCGCGGAACCGCTTGGCCGGTTTCACGAAATCGTCGAAATAGCGCAGCGCATATTCCGTAAGCCGGTCGAGCTCAGGATGCGTCTCGGGCGAAACCCCCGGCGCATAGCGGGAGATGAAGCCCCACAGCACGTTCTTCTCGTGCGCATTGGATGCGCTCACGAGATTGAGCAGGAGAGCAAAGGGCACAGGCAGGTCGATCGCCGGCGGATTGCCGTCGTGGATGTGCCACACCGGATTGCCGAGTCGCGTCTTCCAATCCTGGCTGGGATAGGCGGAGAGGAAGGAATAATACTCGTCCACCGCGCGCGGTATGACGTCGAAATAAAGCCTCTTGGCCGCCTTCGGCTTCTGGAACATGTAGAGCGAAAGGCTCTCCGTCGGCGCATAGGTGAGCCACTCGTCAATGGTGAGTCCATTGCCCTTCGACTTGGAGATCTTCTGGCCCTTCTCGTCGAGGAAAAGCTCGTAGTTGAAGCCCTCGGGCGGGCGGCCGCCGAGCGCGGTGCAGATCTGGGCCGCGAGCTTCACGCTGTCGATCAGATCCTTGCCCGACATCTCGTAATCGACGGAAAGGGCCGTCCAGCGCATGGCCCAGTCGGGCTTCCATTGCAGCTTGGCATGCCCGCCAGTTACTGGCGTTTCGAACCGCTCGCCGGTGTCGGGATCGCGCCAGACGATCGTGCCGGCATCGAGCTTTCTTTCCTCAATCGGCACCTGCATGACAATGCCGGTCTTCGGGTGGATTGGCAGGAACGGCGAATAGGTCTGCGCCCGCTCCTCGCGCAGCGAGGGCAGCATGATCGCCATCACCTCATCGAAGTGTTCCAGCACCTTCAGAAGCGTCGCATCAAAGCGGCCGGACGCGTAGTACTCGCTCGAGGAGGCAAACTCGTAATCAAAGCCGAACTGGTCGAGAAAGGCCTTAAGTCGCGCATTGTTGTGATGGCCGAAGCTCTCATGCGTGCCGAACGGGTCGGGCACACGCGTCAGCGGCTTGCCGAGATGGGCCCGCAGCATGTCCTGGTTGGGCACGTTGTCGGGCACTTTCCTGAGCCCATCCATGTCGTCGGAGAAGCAGAGGATCCTGGTCTTCACCCGATTCTCGGTCAGCACGCGGAAGGCATGGCGCACCATCGAGGTGCGCACGACTTCGCCGAACGTGCCGATATGCGGCAGGCCGGAAGGGCCGTAGCCAGTCTCGAACAGGACCGTCTCTGGAAAATCCCGCCCCTCGTAGCGTTTGACGATTTTGCGCGCCTCCTCGAACGGCCAGGCCTTGCTCTCGGCCGCTGCGGCTACAAGCTCGGGTTCAAGCGCATGCAACGTCGTCATGGGGCTTTCCAGTCGTATGAGATACTTCGGCGCGGCCGGCACTGCCGGCGGCATCCGCGCCTAGGCGTGTAAGCGCAGCCGCCCCACGCGTCAATTGCGGCACGGATTTTTCGTTGCGGGCGGCGGCCCTGCTGCTAACCTCTCGCGACAGCAGGAAAGGATGCCACATGGACCGCAAACCCTCCACCCAGGAAGCGCTGATCTACCTCATGGTCATCATCTCGGCGGCCGACCGTGACATGACCGATGCGGAGCTCAGCCGGATCGGCAGTGTAATCCGCACCCTCCCCGTCTTTGAGGGCTTCGACGAGAACCGGATCATCGAGGTGGCGCGGCAATGTCAGCAGCGCCTGCAGAAGCAGAACGGGCCGGAAGCCGTGCTCGACCTGGTGCGCGACGCGGTGCCGGAGGCCCTGCACGACACCGCCTATGCGCTGGCAGTGGAGGTGGCGGCAGCGGACCTCTATGTGGAGCCCGAGGAAAGGCGCATGCTGCAGATCGTACGCAGCCGGCTGAAGCTGGAGCCCCTGGTTGCCGCCGCTATCGAACGTACCGCTCAGGCGCGGCATCGAAGGGTGGTGTGAAGGGCGGCATGGATACCTTTGCGGCTGACCGAGGTTCTTCTCTGTCGCCCCTTCAATAAGACCACCCCTTCCATAAAATCAGTCTGTAGAGACGCGTCCAAGACTGCGGCATCCTGGCCAGCACAGAACTACTGTAACAAGCGGGTGGCGGGCGTACACCTGAGCGATAAATGGATCACCGCTGAAAAAGATCAGGCACTATAGCCTTAATCCTTGGGGGGGGCATAATGAAAACGATCCGTCAAGGCACAGTCGGCAAGGCAATTCTGCGCCTTGTTCAAACTTCGACCGGATATAGTGGCGTTGTATTGGTTGACGACAAGCGCGAGATCATTGACGGGGATGACCCCGACGATGTCTGGCGTCAGCTTCACGCTGTTGTGGCGCGTCTTAATCCGCACTTCTTCGGCTACAACGGAGCACGAATCCGCTTCCTGCACTTCTTCCCAGAAGGATTCGCGGATGCCCGCTACATAAGCGACGAGCGCGACTATAAGTGGAATGCAAAAACCATATTGGACAAGGCGGCTCCCCTTGGCGAGGCCCTGTCAGGCAAAGGCTTCGGAGAAGGGGCACTTTCGGCCTACCGCGCGACCACACTCCTTTCACGCTTTGAGAAAGCGCGCTTCGAACCCCTGCTGAAAGGGCCGGAGGCTGACGATTTCATCCAAGCCGCGGCCGCCTTCACTCAAGGCGACGGAAGGCATGCGCTCGGCACCATGGCCGCGATCCTGAAGCGACATGACAGCGCCAAATGGACGGTGGTCACCTATTTGCCGTTCCTGTGGAAGCCGGCCGAGCACATCTTTCTGAAACCGGAGATGATCCGGGCCTTTGCCGAGCGCGTCGGCCACCCCTTCGCTTACATTTACAAGCCGGAACTCGACATTGCTGTCTACGATTCCCTGCTTGACCTTGCGAAAACGACCAAGGAGAAGGTCGTCGATCTCAGCCCGCGCGACATGATTGACATCCAGGGCTTCATGTGGACTGCGGTCAAATATAAGGAAGAAGTCCCGGCGGATAGCCAATAGCAGGTGTTCATCCGCTTGAAAGCCAGGGAGAGATGGTGCCCAGGAGAGGACTCGAACCTCCACGACTTGCGTCACTGGTACCTGAAACCAGCGCGTCTACCAATTCCGCCACCTGGGCTAGGTGCGCAGCCGATGTAAGCGGCACGCGCGCCTCTGTCAACGCGATTTATCGAAGATTCTCAGCGAAGGCGAGGGCTGTGCCGGTGCACCCCGCCTTTTGCCGGGAAAGAACGGTCAGCCCTCCAGAATCTCCTTGGACGCGACTGTGGAATCGGCGTTGAGCCGGTAGACGATCGGCACGCCGGTTGCGATCTCCACCTTCACGATCTCCTCGCCCGTGAGGCCGTCGAGCACCATCAGAAGTGCACGAAGCGAGTTGCCGTGGGCAGAGACGAGCACCGTCTCGCCGCGCAGGACATGGGGCTGGATTTCGCGGATATAATAGGGCCACACGCGCGCGCCGGTGTCCTTCAGGCTCTCGCCGCCCGGGGGCTGCACGTCATAGGAGCGGCGCCAGATATGCACCTGCTCCTCGCCCCATTTCTTGCGAGCATCGTCCTTGTTGAGCCCGGAAAGGTCACCATAGTCACGCTCGTTGAGCGCCTGGTCGCGTATGGCCTGGAGCCCCGCCAGGCCGAGCACGTCGAGGATGTGGTCGCTGGTAACCTGGGCCCGCTTCAGCGCGGAGGTGAAGGCGATGTCGGGCTTCAGCCCCTTCGCCTTTATCCTTTGTCCGGCCGCCCGGGCCTCCTCATGGCCGCGCTCCGACAGGCCGACATCGCGCCAGCCGGTGAACAGGTTCTTGAGGTTCCATTCGCTCTGCCCGTGGCGGACAAGAATCAGCGTTCCGGACATGGTGTCTCCCTGTTGCTGTTGAAAATCAGGCGAGGCCGAGCACGTCGAGCATGGAGTAGAGCCCGGGCTTCCTGTCGCGCGCCCACAGCGCTGCCTTGACGGCGCCGCGCGCGAAGATGGAGCGGTCTTCGGCCTGGTGCGAAAGCGTAATCCGCTCGCCCGTCCCGGCGAGAATGACGGAGTGATCGCCAACGACAGAGCCGCCGCGGAGCGTAGCAAAGCCGATGGTGCCCGTCTCGCGCGCGCCGGTATGGCCGTCCCGCACGCGCACGCTCTTCTCGCCAAGGTCCACGCCGCGGCCTTCCGCCGCCGCGCGCCCGAGCAGCAGCGCGGTACCGGAGGGGGCATCGACCTTGTGGCGGTGGTGCATCTCGACGATTTCGATATCGAAATCGGCCGCGTCCAGCGCTTTTGCCGCCTGCCGCACCAGGACCGCAAGCAGGTTGACGCCAAGGCTCATATTGCCGGACTTGACGATCATCGCGTGGCGTGCCGCGGCTTCGATCGCCGCTTCGTGCTCCGCCCCAAGCCCCGTGGTTCCGATCACATGCACGATGCGGGCCTGCGCGGCATAGCCGGCAAATGTGACGGTCGCCGCGGGCACGGTGAAATCGAGCACGCCGTCGGCCTTGGCGAAAGCGGGAAGCGGATCGTCCGTGATCGCCACATCGATGGTGCCGACACCGGCCAGCTCGCCGGCATCACGTCCGATATGGGGCGAGCCCGCACGCTCCACGGCCCCCACCACCCGCACGCCCTCCATCGCATGAATGGTGCGGATCAGCGTTTGGCCCATGCGGCCGGCTGCACCCACCACCACAAGCCCCATCTCGCTCATCCGCGCTTCTCCTCGATATTCTCTTCCAGTCCCTGCCCGTCGGCGAGGCTTTGGCCTGCCCCGTACTCCAGAAGGTCCTCCGCCTTCTGCGACTGCATGCGGTAGAACCGTGCATAAACCCCGTGCGGCTTTTTCACCAGCGTGCGATGCGTGCCCTCCTCCACCAGCATGCCGTCTTCCAGCACCACGATATGGTCCGCGTTGACCACGGTGGAAAGCCGATGGGCGATAACGAGCGTGGTGCGGTTCTTCATTACCCGCTCGAGCGCCTCCTGGACCTTCGCCTCCGATTCATTGTCGAGGGCGGATGTGGCCTCGTCCAGGAGGAGGATGGGCGCCCGGCGCACGATGGCGCGGGCTATAGAGAGGCGCTGCCTTTGTCCGCCGGAAAGCGAAACGCCGTTTTCGCCCACCAGCGTTTCATAGCCCTGCGGCTGCTGAAGGATGAACTCCTCCGCATTCGCGAGCCGAGCGGCTTCTTCGATCTCGGCATCCGTGGCGTCCGGCCGCCCGTAGCGGATGTTGTCGCGGATCGTACCTTCAAAAAGGTAGGGATGCTGCGAAACATAGGCGATCGCGCCGCGCAGGGACCGTTTCGTTACCAGCGCAATGTCCTGCCCGTCGATGGTGATCCTGCCACCGTCCAGATCGTAGAAGCGCTGGATGAGCGCAAAGAGGGTCGACTTGCCGGCGCCCGAGGGACCGACGATGGCGGTGGTCTTGCCGGCGCGCGCTTCGAAGCTGACGTCACGCAACACCGGCCGGTGGCCGTCATAAGCGAAGCGCACACGGTCAAAAACGACATCGCCCCTGCTGACCACCAGCTCCTTTGCGCCTGGCACATCTTCCTGCCGCGGTTCGAGATCGAGGATTTCGTAAATCATCCGGGCGTTCACCAGCGCCCGCTCGACATTGACCTGCACGCGGGCCAGCTTTCGCACGGGATCGTAGGCAAGAAGCAGCGCGGTAATGAAGGCAAAAACCGAGCCGGGCGGCTCCGCGCTTACGGCCGCACGCCAGCCCGCATAGGCAATGACGGCGGCTATGGCGAACCCCGCCAGGCTTTCGGTGACCGGCCCCAGCCGTTCCGATACCCGGGCGATCTTGTTCGAGCGGTTCTCGGCATAGGCGATCAGGCCCGCGATCTTCTGCGCGAGCACCTCTTCCATGGTGAACGCCTTGATGATGGCTATGCCCTGCACGGATTCCTGCATGGCGCCAAGCAGACGCGCATTCACCTCCACCGCTTCGCGCGTCACGGTCCTGAGCCTGCGCATGAGGTAGTTCACCGCGTAGACGAGCGGCGGCCCGATGACGAGCGCGATGAGGGAGAGAAGCGGGTCCATCCACACCATCACCACCACAAGGCCGACGAGCGAAACGGCATCCCGGGCGACCGCCGCCAGCGTCATGTTGAGAAGATCGCGGATGCCCGTGACGTTCTGTGCGATCTGGGCGGCGAGCTGGCCGGAGCGGGTCGCGGTGAAGTAGGCCATGTCGAGCCGCATCAGGTGACCGAAGATGCGCGTCTGGTAGCGGGCCACAATGTTGTTGCCCACCAGCGCAAGCAGCACCGCTTGGCCATAGGTCGCAAAGCCGCGGATGACGAAAGCGGCGATGATGGAGGCGCAGATCCAGCCGAGCGCGTCCCATCGCTCCTCGACGAAAATCTGGTCGACCACGTCGCGCATGATCCAGGCCGAGAAGGCAGTGGTCGCGGCGATCGCCAGCATGCAAAGCGTGGCAAGACCGTATTGGGGGAGAAAGTCGCTGCCGTTCTCCGCCACCACGCGGCGGAGGACCGCGATCACCTCGCCCCGGTCGGGCCCTGTCCTGCGCTCTTTTCGTTCCAAAAAAGCCGTCCGTGGTGCTGTAGCAAAGGCCAGGATGGCCGTTCGCCCATGCCCGGCAGCCTATGCCCTATCGGCGGCGCTCATGCAATCGCGGGCAGGTTGATCAGCTTGCACGCCAGCGCCGCCCGGCCGTTTCCACCCCGAAGCGCGCCGGCGTGCGAGCATAGGCCGCAAGGCCCATGAGCGCGGCAAGAGGATGAGTGATCACGAAGACGGGCATGCCCGCCAGCAGGTTTCTGTGCGGCGCCTTGTCCTCGAAGGCAGAGCGAAAGAGGCCGTTCTTGAGCGCCGGAACGATCTTCTGCGCTATGCCACCGGTAAGGTAGACGCCGCCGCGGCTCATGAAGACGAGCGCCAGATCGCCAGCCAGGCGCCCGAGATAGGTGACGAACAGATCGAGCGCTTCCGATGCAATGGGCTCGTTGTGCGCAAGGCCGGCCTGCGTGATCTCTGCCGGCTCGGTCCAGGACGCCTCCTTGCCGTCCGCCTTGGCTATGGCCCGATAGAGATTGACTAGGCCACGGCCGCACAGGATCTGTTCCGCCGATATGCGGCCTTCGATCCGCTCAAGGTGCGGGAAGATTTCTCTATCGCGCTCGGAGCGCGGTCCGAGGTCCACATGGCCGCCCTCGCCCGGCACGGGAATCCACGTACGCCGCGCATGCACGAGCCCGGCGACGCCAAGCCCCGTTCCTGGCCCCAGAACCACGCGGCTTCCAGTGGTCTCCGCTTCTCCTCCGCCGATCTTTTCAAGATGTTCCTCGCCTAGAGCGACCACTGCCAGCGCCTGCGCCTCGAAATCGTTGAGCACTACAATATCGCGGAAGCCGAACGTCTCGATCATCTGGCGCGGGCGCACCACCCAGTGGCAGTTGGTGAGGTCGATCTCGTCACCGTCCACCGGACCGGCAACCGCCAGCACGGCCGAGCGCGGCAGGATGTTGGTCTGATCCAGAACGCTCTGTATCGCGTCGTCTATGGTTTCGTGGTCGGCTGTCTGCACCACCGGGAACTGCCTCGGTTCGGCATAGGAATCCACCACGATCGCAAAGCGCGCATTGGTGCCACCGATGTCGCCAATGAGAATCGGAAAATCGAGCACCAGTTCATGGTCCGTGGAATAGGCCATCGCGTCTATGCGAGCCTCCTTGCTTTAGGGCTAGTGGAGAGTTGCCGCATACGGCTGCCTCGTTTCCCGGTCGGGTGGGGAAGGCGCTGCATGGAGCGCCTTCCCGGGCGGTCCAATCCGCAATGCGGCCATTCAAGCTCCCGTTCCGGCGCTTGCGCCAGGTATCCGCAGGCCCTGCCGGTCATGCGCCTGCCTTTTCCTGCCGCAACAACGCTTCAGCCGTCGCGCGGTTCAGCGCCATGGGAATATCATACACGATCGCCAGCCGCATGAGCGCCTTCACGTCGACATCGTGCGGCATCGGCGTCAGGGGATCGACAAAGAAGATCAGGAGATCGACGGCCCGCTCGGCAATCAGCGCGCCAATCTGCTGGTCGCCGCCCAGGGGCCCGCTCTTGAGCCTGCGCACCTTGAGTTCGGGGCAAGCCTCCTCGATACGCCGGCCCGTCGTTCCGGTGGCCACGAGCTCGCATTCGGCCAGCCACGCGCGATGATCGCGCGCGAACGCGGCCATGTCGTCCTTTTTCTGGTCATGCGCAATCAGCGCCACGCAGCGGGCCAAGGCAGTCCCCGGACTTTGAGAACCAGAATCTAAATCGGTTGAAGCTCTATAAGCGAGCGCGGCGGCCGTGAAAAGCCACCACTGCGCATTGCTTCAATAAGGCCGCGGTGTCGGGCGCGGCACATCCGCCGGCTGCAGCGAAAGCAGCAGCGAGGCCGGATCGGCCGTCTCTACAAGGGCCGGCGCGGCAGACGCTGCTGCAACGCCGCCCTGGCCGGTCAACGTCACCACCGCCTCGGAGGGCGGCGCCGGAGCCGCAAGCACCGCCTGACAGGCCTTCGGCAGCGCCGCCATGGTCATGACGTCACGTGCTGGAGGTTTCTGAGGACCCTCGGCTGGCTTCCACGGCTCCTCGGTGAACCACCAGGCAAGCGAATCGTCGCAGCCGTCGCCACGCGGCGGCGCGGCCTGCGGCGTGCATCCGGTCGAGCCCTTCGGACAGGCGATGCGGATGTGGAAATGATAGTGATGACCCCAATAGGGGCGGATTTTGCCGAGCCAGGAGCGGTTGCCCGTCACCGTATCGCACAGCTTCTTCTTGATACCGGGATGCACGAAGATACGCTGAACCTCGGGATAGCTCGCTGCCCGCCTGAGCAGGGCCGCATGCGCCGGCGTCCATTTGCGGTCGTCCACATAGAGCGTGCCTTCCTTCAGCAGGGAGACCGCGCTTACCCTTTCGCGCTCTGCGACACTCAGGCGCTCGGGCGGCATGGGCGTGAACCAGATGTCGGCGTCAAGCCCGATCTGATGAGAGGCGTGGCCGGTGACCATCGGTCCGCCGCGCGGCTGAGAGATGTCGCCGATAAGTAGTCCCGGCCAGCCATCCTGTACAGCCTCGCGCGACAGACGCTCGATCAGGCGGATGAGATCGGGGTGGCCCCAGCGGCGGTTGCGCGACAGCCGCATGGCCTGCCAGTGCGGCCCGTCCGCTGCTATGGCGATTCCTCCGGCGAGACAGCCCTTCGAGTAGAAACCATAGGAGGCCGGGGGCGTGGCCGCGGGCAGCTTCTTGGCACCGAAGAGATCCTTGGCAAGCTGCTCCGCCTTGGCGGGAACTGCTGACGCAAGAGCAAGCATCAGGCCGGCTCCAAGGAGCCGCACGAAACGAATTGGCCGCATCTACCCCTCCTGATTCGGTCAGGATGGTTGCGAATATAAGCATAATTGCGGCGGTAGAGCTGTGGGATTGGGGCTACGCTGCCTGGCAAATCCCTTAATTCGCCGCCGCCCGCTTCAGCGCTCGTTTTCCCATTCGCCGGAATCCCACATTGCCTTAAGCCCGCTGCGGTAATCCGCAAAGCGGAGGCAGTAACCGGCTGCTTTCAGCTTCGCGTTTGAGATCCGCTTGCGCTCGCCATAGAAGGATCGGGCCATGGGGCTCATCTCCGCCTCCTCGAACGGGATTTCAGGGGGCGGTTCGACGCCCATCAGTTCGGCCGCGTAGGTCACCACATCCTGCGGAGGCGAGGGCTCGTCATCGCTGATGTTGAAGACGCCGCCGGTCATCTCCCGCATGAGGTGGCGTGTGGCTCCGGCGATATCTTCCACATGAATGCGGTTGAACACCTGGCCCTGTTTGACGATGCGCTTCGCCGTGCCTTTAGCCAAATTCACGAGGGCGTTGCGGCCCGGGCCATATATGCCTGAGAGCCTGAGGATTGCGACGGGAACGCCTACTGTACGGCCGAATTCGGCCCAGGCTTTCTCCGCCTCGAGGCGCTGGCGGGAGCGTTCCGAGACGGGCCGGCATTCGCTCATCTCATCCACCCACGCCCCGCCATGATCGCCGTAGACGCCGACCGTCGAGAGATAGCCGATCCACCGCAGGGATGGCAGCTTATCCCTTCCATCGGGGCTGAGGTCCGCAAGCGCCGGGTCGCCGCCTTTGCCCGGTGCGATCGAGACGATGAGATGTGTCACGTCACGCAGAGCAGCGGCCGTTTCGGTCCCGAAACCATCGCCCGCATAAAGATGTGGGTCAATACCGATGCCAGCGAGCATCCCGGTCTTTGCCGGGCTTCGGGTGGTTCCGGCGATTTGGCGCACATCTGGCAGCGCGCGGGCGATCGCCCTGCCTGAATAGCCAGCCCCTAAGATGAAGACGCTGGCGTCCATCAGGCAGTCACAGCGGTCAGCGCGCTTTCCCATTCGTCACGCACCTCGCCGTCCTGTTCCGAAGGTCGCATCTGCCGCGCCAGCGCCTCGAACGTCTCCGCATCCATCAGCCGCGACAGCGCCCATACCGCCGCGCCCCGTACGAGAGGCGAAGCATCGCGCAGAAGCCGTTCGCAGGCCGGTATGAGCTTTATCCCGCCCGAGTTGCCGGCGGCGATCAGCACATTGCGGATGAAACGGTCGCGGCCGATACGCTTGACTGGCGAACCGGAAAAGAGGGCGCGGAAGGCCGGATCGTCGAGCTCCAGCAGGTCCGCAAGGGCAGGCGCCTGCAGGTCCTCCCGTGCCTTGAGCTTCGCCTCGGAAGCCTCCCGCGCGAATTTGTTCCACGGGCAGACTGCCAGGCAATCGTCGCAGCCATAGATGCGGTTGCCCATCTTCCCGCGCAGTTCAAGCGGTATCGGCCCCTTGTGCTCGATGGTCAGATACGAGATGCAGCGCCGCGCATCGAGCTGGTAGGGCGAGGGAAAGGCGCCCGTGGGGCAGATGTCGAGGCAGGCGCGGCAGGAGCCGCAATGGTTATTTTCGGGCTTGCCCGGCGGGAGCTCCGCTGTGGTGAAGATCGAGCCCAGGAAGAGCCATGAGCCGAATTCGCGGCTCACGAGGTTGGTGTGCTTGCCCTGCCAGCCGAGACCGGCGGCCTCGGCCAAGGGCTTTTCCATAACAGGCGCGGTATCGACAAAGACTTTCACATCCTCGCCCGAGCGCGCGGCGAATTTGGCCGCAATCGTCTTTAGCCGGCCCTTGATGACGTCGTGATAATCGCGGTTGCGAGCATAGACGGAGATCGCGGCGCGATCCTTCTGCCGAAGCACAGCCAGCGGATCTTCCGCCGGCCCGTAATTCATGCCGAGCATGATGACGGAGCGCACGTCGGGCCACAGAGCGCGCGGATGGGCGCGGCGCATGGCCGTCTCCTCCATCCATGCCATCGTCCCGTGCCGGCCCTCTTTCAGGAAATACGCGAGACGCGCGGGCGCAGCGGGCGTGCTGTCGGGTGAGGCAACCGCGACCACGTCGAATCCCGCCGCGCGCGCCTCCTGCTCCACGAAAGCGCGCAGCCGTTCCGGACGGGTCTGCGCCGCGCTGCGCATCAGAAATCCAGATCGGTATAGTGTGAGGCGGGCGGGAGGCCGCGCACGCGATCATTGAGAAGCGGACGGAAGGAGGGGCGCGACTTCATGCGGCTGTACCAGTCGCGCGCGGCCTCATACTCGCTCCAGTTGATCTCGCCCAGATAGTCGAGAATCGAAAGCGTCGCCGCCGCGGCCAGGTCCGCATAGGAAAGGCGTGGCCCGGCCAGCCAGTCGCGGGTTGCAGCAAGCCAGCTCGTGTATTTCAGATGCTGGCGCACATTGGCCCGCGCCGCCCGAATGGCGCCGGAATCGGGCGCGCCGCCAGCCGATCCCATCAGGGATTTGAGCGCGCGCTCTCTCACCAGATGCTTGGTGACGTCACTCTCCGTCTTAACCAGATACCAGTCCACCAGCCGGCGGATTTCCGCCCGCGCGATGGAATCCTCTGCCATCAGCCTCCGTTGGCGCTGGAACGCCCCGCGCGTTTCATCGAGATATTCCGCGATCACTGTAGCGCCCACGAGCGGATTGTCGCCCTCGGCCAAAAGGACGGGAATCGTTCCGGCCGGATTGAGCGCCAGGAATTCCTTACGTCGCATCCATGGCTGCTCCTCGATGAGCTGCAGCTCCTCGCCATATTCGCCGAGAGCCAGCCGGACGAAGCGGCATGAAGCGTAAAGCGGATGATGAAACAGCGTCAGCATCTAGAAGCTACTCAACGAACGCTCTGGCCTTTTCCGATCCGGAACGATAATCCTCCGGATGGGCCTGATTCCTCACCCAGAGCTATAGGGTGAGACGGGGAGCGTGACAAGCAAGCCAACCGGAGGATAGCGTGCCCGAACAGACCATCGCGGAAGCGCTCCTGCTTGGCGTGCTTGAAGGTTTGACGGAGTTCATTCCCGTTTCGTCCACCGGCCATATTCTTCTGCTCGGTCATTTCCTGGGCTTCAAGTCCACTGGAAAAGCCTTCGAAATCCTCATCCAGCTCGGCGCGATATTGGCTGTCTTAAGCGTCTACGCAGCGCGGCTTTGGAGGATGCTGCTCGATTTCCCGTACGACCCGGCCACCCGGCGCTTCGTGCTCGGCATTCTTGTAGCCTTCCTGCCGGCTATGGTCATCGGCGTCCTGGCCTACAAGATCATCAAGACCGTGCTCTTCGAAACTCCGGCGCTGATTTGCATCATGCTCATCCTGGGCGGCTTCATCCTGCTTTGGGTCGATCGCTGGGTGAGGAAGCCGCGCTATCACGACATCACGCGCTTCCCGCTTTCCATGTATTTCAAGATCGGCCTTTTCCAGTGCCTTTCAATGATCCCCGGCACATCCCGTTCCGGCGCGACCATCGTCGGGGGGCTGCTTCTCGGGGCAGACAAGCGCGCCGCGGCGGAATTTTCCTTTTTTCTTGCCATGCCCACCATGGCGGGCGCCTTCGTTTATGACCTTTACAAGAACTACGATCTGCTTACCGCCGCCGACGCGAAGATCATCGCCGCAGGCTTCGCCGCTGCCTTCGTGGCAGCCGTTCTGGTCGTGCGCTCCCTGCTCGGCTATGTCTCGAAACGCGGCTACGCGCTCTTCGGCTGGTGGCGCATCGCAGTAGGCGCCCTGGGGCTTGCCGCGCTTCTCATTTTCGGCTGACGGTCAGAAGAGCCCGCAAGACCGCGCCGGACGAGATCGAGCGCAAGCAGCGTAAGCCCAATGCGGAACCACCGGCGGAAGGTCTCCTCGGGCAGCTTTTCCAGCAAACGGCTGCCGTAGATGGTGCCGACTTAGCCCGCGCCGATCATCAGGCCCACAAAGGGAAGCCACTGAGCTGCGATGGTTCGCATGATATGCACCCGCTGGTGCCAGGCGCGCCCCGTATTGGAGCCGAGCTGGATCAGGCCATGCACGGGAATGAGCGCGGCGACGAGGATGAGGCCGAAAAGCGCCAGCATCGCCACGCCGCCGCCGATGCCGAAGACGGCGGTGAGCGCCGAGGTAAAAAGCTTGCAATAACGAGGAAGAGGCCGGCGGCCGCCCCGACATACTCCGGCAGGAGGCCGATCAGGATGTCCAAGGCGCGGTCTCAGGCCTGCGGCAGGGTGAACTGACCCGTAGGACGATAGGTCCAGAGATAGGTGGGCAAAATGGCGTGGATAGAATGCCGGGCAATTCCCAGCCCTTCCAGCGTGAGTCCGCGCGCCTTGGCGTCATCGGAAACGATGTTGTCCCGCTCGAGCTGCCGCACCTGATCGAGGGTGAGAGGCGGGTTCGGCAGAATGCCCGCCACGCTGCCGATAAGCCGCGCCAACGGCCAGGGAACCGTCACCAGCATCCGCCTGCGATCAATGATCTCCAGCATCTCTTCCATGCACTGGCGGAAGGTGAGCACCTGCGGGCCGCCGAGCTCGTAGGTCGCGCCGGGCTTGAGCGTTCCGTCGACCGAGCGGGCGTAGACCTCGGCGACATCCCCCACATAGACGGGCTGGAATTTCGTGTGGCCGCCGCCGATCAGCGGCAGGAAGGGTGAAAAGCGCGCCATGTTCGCAAAGCGGTTGAAGAAGGAATCTTCGGGCCCGAAAACGATGGAGGAGCGAATGACGACGGCACCCTTCACCGTTTCCAGCGCCGCCTTCTCGCCTTCGGCCCTGGTGCGCGCATAGGCCGAGGGGGACTCCAGATCGGCACCGATGGCCGAGGCTTGCGTGAGGCCGGCGCCTGCGGCGCGGGCGGCGTCGGCCACGGCAAGCGCGCCCTCGCTGTGCACGGTCCTGAACCGCTGCCGGCCGCTTTCATGAAGAATCCCGACGAGGTTGATTACATGGTCGGCGCCCTCGACCGCCCGGTCGACCGACCAGCGGTAGCGGACATTGGCCTGGACGGCATGCACCTGGCCCATATTGCCGAGGGTGAGCACATGCACAGCCTTGTTCGGGTTGCGGCAGGCCACCCGAACGCGATATCCTCTTCGCGTCAGTGCCAGGATCACATAGCGGCCGACGAAGCCGGAGCCGCCGAATACTGTGACGAGCTTGGGGTTCTCGCTGATGGTGGCCATGAATGCCTCGGTTTCGGGTTGCCTTCCGCGCGCTTCTTAATTCGCTTTCCCGCCGAAGGCAAAGGGCGAGAGCGCAGCTTTCCCGTCCCCAGCTCAATGAGGGCTCGAAACTTGGAAAAATGCGTTGAAATGCCTATATCTTAGCCAGCAACTGCCGCTGATTCGCGGCTTTCCCGGCGCCCAGACGGGCGTTCCCCTGAACGAAAGCAGTTGATGAGTCACACGCCCGAAACACTCCCCGGCGAACCTGTCGAATACGGCGCTGAATCCATCAAGGTTCTCAAAGGCTTGGACGCTGTTCGCAAGCGTCCTGGCATGTATATCGGCGACACGGACGACGGCTCCGGCCTTCATCACATGGTCTACGAGGTGGTGGACAACGCCATCGACGAGGCGCTGGCCGGCCACGCCAACCTGGTCACGGTGACGCTCAATCCAGACGGCTCCTGCACGGTGACCGACAATGGTCGCGGCATCCCGACGGAGCTGCATCCGGGCGAAGGCGTTTCCGCGGCTGAGGTCATCATGACGCAGCTCCATGCGGGCGGAAAGTTCGACCAGAACTCCTACAAGGTGTCGGGCGGCCTGCACGGTGTGGGCGTGTCCGTCGTCAACGCGCTGTCGTCCTGGCTCAAGCTCAAGATCCGCCGCAAAGGCAAGATCCACGAGATGAGCTTCACCCATGGCGTGCCGGATGCGCCGCTGACGGTGACGGGAGAGGCTGGCGACGAGACGGGCACGGAAGTGACCTTCCTGCCTTCGCCGGAGACTTTCTCGAAGACCGAATTCGACTATGCCACGCTGGAGCATCGGCTGCGCGAACTGGCGTTCCTGAATTCCGGTGTGCGTATCGTTCTTACCGACCGGCGGCACGCCGACGTGAAAACCCAGGAATTCCTCTACGACGGCGGCATCATCGAGTTCGTGAAGTATCTTGACCGCGCCAAAAAGCCGCTCATTCCGGAGCCGATCTCCATCATCGGCGAGCGGGACGGGATCACGGTCGAGCTGGCCATGTGGTGGAACGATTCCTACCACGAGAACGTGCTGGCCTTCACCAACAACATCCCCCAGCGCGACGGCGGCACGCATATGGCGGGCTTCCGCGGCGCGCTCACACGGCAGGTCACGGGCTATGCCGAGAGCTCCGGGCTGACGAAGAAGGAGAAGGTTTCGCTTACCGGCGACGACTGCCGTGAGGGCCTGACGGCCGTGCTTTCGGTGAAGGTTCCGGACCCTAAATTTTCTTCCCAGACCAAGGACAAGCTTGTCTCCTCGGAGGTGAGGCCGGTTGTCGAAGGCCTCGTCAACGAGGGGCTTGGCACGTGGCTTGAAGAGCATCCCGCCGAAGCCAAGGTGCTGGTCGGCAAGGTGGTGGAAGCGGCCGCAGCCCGCGAGGCGGCGCGCAAGGCGCGGGAGCTGACGCGACGCAAGGGCGCGCTGGACGTCACCTCACTGCCCGGTAAGCTGGCCGACTGCCAGGAGCGCGATCCGGCCAAGTCCGAGCTGTTCATCGTAGAGGGTGATTCCGCAGGCGGATCGGCCAAGTCTGGGCGCTCGCGCCAGAATCAGGCAATCCTGCCGCTCAGGGGTAAAATCCTGAACGTGGAGCGTGCCCGCTTCGACCGCATGCTGTCCTCCGACATGATCGGCACGCTGATCACCGCACTGGGCACCGGCATCGGCAAGGACGAGTTCAATATCGAGAAGCTGCGGTATCACAAGATTATCATCATGACGGACGCCGACGTGGACGGCGCCCACATCCGCACGTTGCTTCTCACCTTCTTCTTCCGCCAGATGCCGGAGATCATCGAGCGCGGGCACCTCTACATCGCCCAGCCTCCGCTTTACAAAGTCACGCGCGGCAAGTCGGTGCAGTACATCAAGGACGAGGCCGCCTTCGAGGAATTCCTCATCGATACGGGCCTGGAGGAAGCGAGGCTCGAACTAGCCAATGGCGAGGTCCGCTCCGGGCAGGATCTGAAGAAGGTGGTGGAGGATGCGCGCGCCGTCCGCGCCCTGATCAACCGCCTGCATTCCCGCTACAATCACTCCGTCGTCGCGCAGGCGGCGATTGCGGGCGCGCTCAACCCGGAAATCCTGTCCGATCCCGCGCGCGCGGCGGAGACAGCCAACAACGTGGCCCGCCGTCTGGACATCATCTCCGAGGAGACGGAGCGGGGATGGCAGGGCCGGGTGAACCCCTCCAACGAGGGCCCTGGCGGATATCTGTTCGAACGCACCGTGCGCGGCGTGCGCGACGTGGTGATCCTCGATGCCGCACTGATCGGCTCGGCCGATGCCCGCGCGATCGACCGCTATACGGAACGCCTGCGGGAGGTCTATGCCGAGCTGCCGGTGCTGAGACGCGGAGACAAGGCGGAGACCATCTCCGGCCCGATCGCGCTTCTGGAAGCTGTGTTCGCCACCGGCCGCAAGGGGCTTACCATGCAGCGTTACAAGGGGCTCGGCGAGATGAACGCCGAACAGCTCTGGGAGACGACGCTCGACCCCAATGCCCGCTCCCTTCTCCAGGTGAAGATCACCGACGCGACGGACGCCGATTCGCTCTTCTCCCGCCTGATGGGCGACGAAGTGGAGCCGCGCCGCGAATTCATCCAGGAGAACGCTCTGTCAGTCGCCAATCTAGACGTCTGAGACCCAAGCGGAACAAGCGGGCTGTGCCATCGTTCGTCTTCAGGATCGAGCGATGGAGATGTTGCTATGGCAGACAGGGACCCGGTGGAGCGCGTTTGGGCTCTGGTCGAAAAGATCGGCATTTGCATGCTGGTGAGCCGCGATGGGGACGACCTCCGCGCGCGGCCCATGGCGGCGTTCTTCGAGCGTGACCAGAACGTGATCTACTTCCTCACCGATGCCCAAAGCCACAAGGACGAGGAAATCGTACGCGACCAGCATGTGGTGCTGGCTTTCGCCGACACCGGCAGCCAAACATATCTTTCGCTCACCGGCACGGCGGAGGTCTCCAACGATCGCGATCTGGTGCGAAAGCTCTGGTCGACCCCGGCCAAGGCGTGGTGGGACAGCCCCGATGATCCTTCCATTCGCGTGCTGAAGATTGTGCCCAAGGACGCCCAATATTGGGACAGCCCGGGAACCGTGGTAAGTTATGTGAAGATGGCCGCGGCCGCCATCTCGTCCGCGCGCCCCGCCATGGGTGAGAATGTGAAGGTCGATCTGTAGGCGCGTAAGCACCGCTCATAGTGTCTCAGCGCTTGGTACCGACTCTGTCCGCCACGAGTTGTGCCAGTCTTTTGGCGACCTCTTCCTTCGCCATCTCCGGCCAGTCCTCCACGCCCTCCGCCGTGACGATGTGGACGCGGTTTCTCTGCCCGCCCATCACCCCGCCAGTGCCCATACCGCTGTCGTGGGACACGTCGTTCGCGACGATGATGTCCGCGCCCTTCCTGGCAAGCTTCTTGCGGGCGTTCTCGAGGACGTCTTGCGTTTCCGCCGCAAAGCCGATCACAAGCTCCGGCCGCTTCTCGTGATGTCCGACGCCGGCCAGGATGTCCGGGTTCTCGACGAGTTTCAGGGCTGGGCTTGCTACCCCTTTCTTCATCTTCTGATCCGTTTCGGCCTGCGGGCGCCAGTCGGCCACCGCCGCTACAAAGATGCCCGCATCAGCCGGAAGCAGGCGTTCCACCGCCTCGTGCATCTGCCGCGCGCTTTCCACATGGATGACGGACACGCCATGTGGATCGGGGATGGAAACGGGCCCTGAAACCAAGTGCACCTCGGCGCCGAGCTCGGCAAGTGCCGCCGCAATCGCATGCCCCTGCTTGCCTGAGGAACGGTTGGCAATGTAGCGCACGGGATCGATCGCCTCATGCGTCGGGCCGGAGGTGACGATGATCTTCCTGCCCGCGAGCGGCTTTGCGGCTCCGCTCAGGCGGCTTTCGATTGCAGCAACGATTTCAAGCGACTCGGCCATGCGGCCTTCGCCCGCCTCGCCGCTTTCGGCCATCTCGCCGGTATTCGGACCGACGAAGGCCACGCCATCCGCCTTGAGCGTCGCGAGATTGCGTTTCGTCGCGGGGTGTGCCCACATTCTGGGATTCATCGCGGGCGCCATCAGCACCGGCTTGTCGGACGCCAGAAGAACGGTTGAGGCGAGATCGTTTGCTAGTCCCGCAGCGAGCTTCGCCATCAGGTCGGCCGTGGCGGGCGCGACAACGATAAGATCGGCCTCTCGCGAAAGCCGGATGTGGCCGACATCATGCTCATCCTGCCGGTCGAAGAGCTCGGTGAAAACGTGATCGGCCGACAGCGCGCCCACCGACAGAGGCGTAATGAATTCCTGCGCCGCCTGCGTCATCACGCAGCGCACGGAGGCGCCGCGCTCGCGCAGCCGGCGGATGAGATCGAGGCTCTTATAGGCTGCAATCCCGCCGCCGATGACGAGAAGGATGCTTTTTCCATAAAGGCTCACCGGGGCTCCTCACGCCTTTTTCAGGGCCAACTCGCTACCCGTATGAACGAAATCGCAGCCATTGAAAAGAAGCGGCGGGTTCCTGGCATTTCCATGGGGTCAGCTTCGAAGAAGCGACTCCAACACAGTCCGCGTCCTACAGGGCGCGCCACATGATGACGACCACCGCAATCGCGATCACCCACAGCGCCAGCCTGCCCAGCCGCGTATGGCGAGCCTCGGCCCGACCGATCGCCTCGGCCGTTTCCGGGTCGAAGCGAAGGCCGCGTTCCGCCATGGCCTCGATCTCGCGGGAGAGACGTTCGGTGCGCGCGGCAAGCTCCGGTGCCTGCCTGGCAAGGGCGATGAGCGCGTTCACACCTTCGCGGGCATCCGCCACCAGCCCGCGAGGTCCCAGATTGTCGCGGATATATTGGGAGACGACCGGCTCGGCCGCCCGCCACATATTGAAGTGCGGATCGAGCGTGCGCGCCACGCCTTCCACAACGACCATGGTCTTCTGCAGAAGCAGAAGCTCCGGGCGGGTCTGCATGTCGAACAGCTCGGTGACCTCGAAAAGGAGCGTGAGCAGGCGTGCCATGGAAATGGTTTCGGCCGGCTGGCCGTGGATCGGCTCGCCGATGGCCCGCAGCGCCTGCGCGAAGGCGGCGATGTCGTGGTGCGCGGGCACATAACCCGCCTCGAAATGCACCTCCGCCACACGACGAAAATCGCGCGTGATGAAACCGTAGAGGATTTCGGTGAGGAAGCGCCGTTCCTTCTTGGCAAGGCGGCCCATTATGCCGAAATCGACGGCTACAATGGTACCGTCCGCCTCCACGAACAGATTGCCGGGATGCATGTCGGCATGAAAGAAGCCGTCGCGCAGCGTCTGGCGCAGGAATGTCTGGATCAGCGCGACGGACAGGCGCTCCAGATCGTGCCCGGCGGCCCTGAGGCCCTCCACATCCGACATCTTGATGCCGTCGATCCACTCGAGCGTGATGACATCCCGGCCCGTGCGCTGCCAGTCCACCCAGGGGACGCGGAAACCCGGATCCTCCTTTGTGTTCTCATAAAGCTCGGAGATGGCGGCCGCCTCGAGCCGGAGATCCATCTCGATCTTGGTGGTCTGGGCAAGCGTCTCGGTGACCTGCACGGGCCGGAGCCGTCGCGTGGATGCGATGAAGCGTTCCTGCAGGCGCGCGGCGAGGAAGAAGCTTTCGAGATCGTTGTAAAAACGACGGCGCACGCCAGGGCGAATGACCTTGACCGCCACGGGTACCTTTTCGCCCTCTCGCAGGATCGTGGCCCGGTGCACCTGGGCGATGGAGGCGGCTGCGACCGGCTCTCCGAAGTCGAGATAGAGCTTGTCCACCGGCTCTCCGAGCGAGGCCTCGATGGCCGCCCTCGCCAGCGCCGGCGAAAACGTCTCCATGCGGTCCTGAAGTGTGGCGAGATCGCGCGCCAGCTCGTGCCCCACGACATCGGGGCGTGTGGCCAGAAACTGCCCGAGCTTGACGTAGGAGGGACCAAGCCTGTCAACAGCCACCGAAAGCCGCTCCGGCCTGTCGCGGCCGCCAGCGCGGCGGCGCGAAACGAGCTTCGCCACACGCCAACCGAAGCGCGGCAGGCCGGTGAGCTGATCCCCGGGAAAAGCCGCCACCACGCCCTCGCGCAAGAGAATCCAGCCCGCGCGGACAAGGCGGAGATATGCGCTGACGGCACCCATGTCCTGTCAGATCTTCCAGCCGGAATGGGCCGCCGCGATGCCACCCGAATAGTCACGCCACGTCACGCGGGCGAAGCCCGCGCGGCGGATCATGGCCGCGAAGTTCTCCTGATTGGGAAACTTGCGGATGGATTCGACCAGGTAGCGATAGGGTTCGTCGTCGCCCGCAACCATCTTGCCGATGCGCGGGATCACCTGGAATGACCAGGCTTCGTAGATCCGGTCGAGAATGGGCATGTCGACGTCGGAGAATTCGAGGCACAGGAAACGCCCGCCGGGACGCAGCACCCGGAACGCCTCCGACAGAGCCGTGTCGATATGCGGCACGTTGCGGATGCCGAAGGCGATCGTATAGGCGTCGAAGGAGGAGTCCGGAAAGGGCAGGTCCTCGGCGTTCGCCTCCACGAAAGTCAGGTTGCCTTCAAGCCCGCGCCTGATGGCGCGCTCGCGCCCCACGGCGAGCATCGATCCGTTGATGTCTAGCACCGTCACCTGCGCCTGATAGCCGGAAGCCTCCACGATGCGGAAAGCGATGTCCCCGGTGCCGCCGGCGACATCAAGAGCCTTGAAGCCCGGGCGCCGCGACGGAGCGAGCCACGCCACCATCGCATCCTTCCACAGCCGGTGCAGCCCGCCGGACATGAGGTCGTTCATCAGGTCGTAGCGCTCGGCGACGCGCGAAAATACGTCGTTGACGAGACCCTGCTTCTCCCCTTCGCCGACTTTCCTGAAGCCGAAGGCCGTCTCCATACCGCCCGCGGCCGTAGTCCGTTGTGCTGTCATGGCTCGCCCGTTCGCAAAAACGGCGCGACCATAGCCGATCGATTACAGTGACGCCATCGGGAATAATGACGGCGCGGCAACGTGTTCGGCCCAATCCCCTCAGCTTTTGCCGTTAGCCTTCTATTCACCTGGGCTTCCCTTCATCAGGCCGGGGACAAGGCTGGCGAGCTCCATGGGGAAGGGGAAGACGATGGTCGAACTCTTCTCGCCGGCTACCGCACTGAGCGTGCCGAGATAGCGAAGCTGCATGGCCTCCGGCCGTTGGCCCAGAATCTCTGCCGCCTCAAGGAGCTTCTGGGCCGCCTGCTGCTCGCCTTCCGCATTGATGATCTTGGCGCGCCTTTCGCGCTCAGCTTCGGCCTGGCGGGCGATGGCGCGCACCATCGATTCATCGATGTCCACATGCTTGATCTCGACATTGGCCACCTTGATGCCCCAGGCATCGGTCTGCGCGTCGAGGATGTCCTGAATGTCGTTGTTGAGCTTGTCGCGCTCGGCCAGCATCTCGTCCAGCTCATGCTTGCCGAGAACGGACCGCAGCGTCGTCTGCGCAAGCTGGCTGGTGGCCATCATGAAATCCTCGACCTGGATCGTGGCCTTGGCCGCGTCGATGACGCGGAAATAGATCACCGCATTGACGCGCACGGAGACATTGTCGCGCGAGATCACGTCCTGGCTTGGCACATCGAGCACGAGGGTGCGCAGATCCACGCGCACCATCTGCTGCACGAAGGGAACGAGCAGAATCAGCCCCGGTCCCTTCACGCCCGTGAAGCGGCCGAGCGTGAACACCACGCCGCGCTCATATTCCCTCAGGACCTTGATCGCCGAAGCGAGGATGGCCCCCAGAAGAACGATCAGCACCGCATAAAAGGTGAAGCCGCCGAACAGGTTCATGACTTTTCTCCTCTTGCATGGGCCTCCGGCTCGCCGGCGGCGACCTTCAGGGTAAGTCCCCGCACCTCCGCGACGTGCACCTCCTCGCCTTCCCTGAGCGGCGAGGAGGAAGTCGCGCGCCAGCGTTCGCCGCGGACGAAGACGTAACCCCTGTTTCCGCTCCAACGCTCCACCACGCCGCGCGCACCTATAAGAGCCTCCGCGCCGGTGACGACGGCGCGCTGATGCGATGCCCAGGCTAGCCGCATGATGAGCAGGGTGAGCGCCAGGCTCAGCGCACCGATGGCACCCACTGCCTGCCAGGAAAGCTGCAGGCCGGGCACGTCCGTGTCGAACAGGATGGTGGCGCCGAGAACGAGCGCGATGGTGCCGCCCACGCCTAGTATGCCGAAGGAGGGTGCGAAGGCTTCGGCCACGATAAGGCCGATGCCGAGCAGCATCAGCGCTCCGCCCGCATAGCTCACCGGCAGCACGGCGAGCGCATAGAGGCCTGTCAGCAGGCTGACGGCGCCGAGCGTTCCAGGCAGAAGAGCGCCGGGACTGAGAAATTCGAAAAGCAGCCCGTAGATTCCGATCATCATCAGGATGAGGGCAACATTGGGATCGGTGATGACGGAAAGAAGCCGGGTACGCCAATCGGGCTCGAGTGGTTCGACCGGCAGCCCCGATGTCTCAAGCCTCACGGTGGTTTCGCCCACGCGGACCTCGCGGCCATTGGCCTCCGCCAGAAGCTGCGCGACATCGCGCGCAATAAAGTCGATCACATTCTCTTCCAGCGCGGCCAAGGACGAGAGGCTGGCGGCTTGCCTCACCGCCTGCTCGGCCCAGTCGGCATTGCGTCCACGTAGCTCGGCAAGCCCGCGGATATAGGCGACGGCATCGTTGACCGCCTTGGCCTCCGAGGCGTTGCGCGGGCCTCCGGCCCAGCTCTCGCGGCTCTCCGCCTCATCTGTTTGCCCATCCTCACCGGCGGGGTCTTCGTCCTCTCCGCCGAAGGGCAGACCGCCGCCGATCGCCACCGGCGTCGCCGCCCCGAGATTGGTGCCAGGCGCCATGACAGCCAAGTGGCTGGCATACATGATGTAAGTGCCCGCGCTAGCCGCCCGCGCCCCGGCCGGGGCGACAAAGCTCGCCACCGGCACCGGCGAGGCGAGGATGGCTCGGATGATGTCGCGCATGGATGTATCAAGGCCGCCGGGCGTATCCATCTCAAGGATGAGGATAGCCGCCCTGCGCTCGGCGGCCATCCTCAGCCCGCGCGCGATGTAGTCGGCGCTCGCCGGTGTAACCGCCCCTTCAAGCCGGATGAGGACTGCAGCGCGGTTTTCCTCTTGGGAAAAGAGCTGATCGGCGAACCCGGCGGAGCCGGCCATGAAGGCGAACAGCCAGCCGAGCGCGCGAAGCGTAAAGAGCGCAGCCGCAAAGATGGTCGGCTTTGGAATATCCATGCCAGCCCATATAGGCCGCCATTGCGCGCCGGACAGTAAGGGCCAGCCGGTTGCCCGCCAGGTTCAGTGCTGTTCCGAGTGCCTTTTCGGCCCTTACGCCAGGAAAGCTTCATAGTCCTCCGGATGGGTGCGGATATCCTGCGCGGCGAGCCTGCGCAGCTCCCTTACCGCATCATCCGAAATCTCGGAGGTCTCATGGATGCCGGCAAGAACAGCGCGGAACAGGCAATCGCCGTCCGGCGGAATGGCTACGCGCCGGCCTTTGATATAGGCGTCGTAATGGCGCGATGAGTAAACGATGCTAATCGGGCGCTCTGATGTTTGACCGCGTGCTTCGAGATACCACCTATGCCCTTCGAAGGGGTAATCGCGAATTTCAATTTGCCGGTTCAGCGCCCGTGCGATGGCCGCGGGAGCAAAATCACCGGCTTCATCGTTCCACTGCCCGGGCCTCTCGAGAAAATCCGCGATGCGCTCAAGCGTCGCGACACGTGCCTCGGCCCGCGCGCTTTGGGCCGCCGGCACACCCTCAAGCTCAGGCGCTTTATAGGCCGGGTTGGGATGATATCGCCCTTCCTTGTCAAAGGCACCGACGATCTTTTCGGGGGGAATGTCGGTACCGTAATTGACCTCAAGCGGACGCGGATGCGACAGCACCGCCTGTCTGACTGCTTCGTCGGTGCCGTAGCCATATGTGCTGCGGAATCGCTCCAGAGCGGCGTTCTTGTAGAGGTCGTAACCCTCCAGCTCACGTGCATCCACCAGATAGGTATAGTAGCCTCTGGCGCGCCCGTAGACGTCCGCTCCGGTGCCATCTTCGGCCATGACAAAGGGGGAGGTCGAGATGCCCCTGCCGTCAATGTCGAGCGCATCCTTGGCGCCGCCAAAACCGCCGCGGAAACCGTTGACCTCGTTGAGATCCTTGATTTCGGTTCTCAGTCTGAATCCCTGGTCAAAGATCTCCTTTGGACCGCGCTTATCCCCCCGAAACACGAAGCCCTTGTAGACAAAGCCTTTCGCCGCATCGACATAGCGGCTGTTCGGGTGTCGCCCGACGAGGTAGACCGCATCCTCGACGGTGAAGCCTGTTGTGCGGGCCTCCTGCAGCACTTTCATCAGCACTCGTTGCCCGACTTTGCCGCGCCCTTTGGCGACCCGCGAGAAAGCGGCGACCGTGTCACCGTCCGGGCGCAGGCGTCCTTTCAGTGCTTTTCTGGCAAGCGTCTTTCCGCCCTTGAGGACTGACGATGCGATAGTTTCCGTCGTAAATACCGGCACGACAAAGTCCGTCAGCTCCTTTCCCGCAAGCTGCAGAAAGGAGCTCGTCTTGTAGCTGTTCACGATGGCCCGGATAATGATGGACGCTCTGCCGGCCGCGCTTATGTTCCCCGCCGCCGCAAGAGTCGCCTTGGCTGCGTTGAGACCAGCAGCACCGGATTTCGCGGCAGACGCACCGAGCGAGCCGAGCGTCAGTCCAAGAGAAGCCAGATCCAGCGCGATATCCCCGGGCGACACCTCATAGGTGGGATCGAACAGGAGCTTATGAGCGGTTTCATGGAACGGGATGATGTTCTTTAATACAGATTCAAGAACGCCAGCGCCGTATTTTTCTTCCTTAAGCTCCATAATTACTGAAATGATGTTCTTTCTTATTTTTGATTCCATCATTTCCTTGATGGTTAGCTATTTTTGAGCCGGCGTCGAGGAAATCTTCCTTAATATGATAATTAGTTATGTGACACACCTCCTCGCCCTTGGGGCATCCGCTCGCATATCGCCTGTCCGGTTCGATGGAAAACGGGATACCCAGCGCGTGAAGAACGGCTTTCTTGTGGAGGTTTCCGTTTTTCTTGAGAATAGTGCGGTCAAGAAACTTGAACTTTCCGCTTGGCCTCACCATGCCAAATCTTGCATCCGGCATGGGAAAGACGAATGCTGGCTGCCAGATCTTCGAAAGGCCTCTCTTTCCAGCCTTGGTGCAGGAATCCACTGCGATGCAAAGTAACATCTTTGACTATCCAAATATGTTCGGGCCGGTATTCCATGAGAATGCGTGGTAGACCCGCCTCCGCCGCATTGACGAAGGTTTTTGCAGCAACGAGCCTGGGAAGATGGTTCTCGATATATTCCTTGAATTGTTCAAAATACAGCTTTTCTGCTCTAGCGGCCAAGCTTGTTTTCCTTAATGCGGCCAGCTTGATTTTTAGTGTATCGTAGTGCCTATTCTTTACATAATCCTTCTTGAGTTCTTTAATATTTCTGCCCTCGACTTGAAATGCGGGATATCGAGAAGAGACACCGCCTGCTTCCAGCTCTCCAGATACAGGTCGATTATCTTTTCTGGCGTGAGGTCCAATTCCCTGCCGCCATTTTCCTCGGCCCAAATCCGCGCCTCTTCCGCGAAAAGCGCAGCGGATGCCTCCACCGCAGCCTGGTCATCCGGGTGACGTGCAGCCTCAAGATGAATTTCGTTTGCGGTATCCAGAAGTTCTTCGTCCTCCTTGCCCTCAGCCTCGGGGCCAAGGAGTGCCCGCACCGCCTTCACCCGGGCGCCGATTAGCGAGGAAGGCGCAACAGAAAGATCGCCGTTAAGCGGCGGGTTTTCGCTCCTTGCAGGCTCGCCGGAACTCTCGGCGCGCCCCGAGGCCGCGGATACGGAAACGGCGCGTTTGACCAGCTGGATGCTGCCTTTCGATTGCAGGAAGCTCTGGTTAAGTGGCGTTGGGAGTACGTTTTGATCCTTTCCCGTTCCGGCACGTTCGGCAACGTCCTGAAGGAAAGAAGCTATGGCTTTCTCTGAAGAAATCGATGCTTCTGCGACGGTTGCCCGAGGCGTCATTTGCGGCATTTGCCGTCCGGCAGGTCCAGTGCCGTTCAGTGCAATATCCTTGTTCGCCTCGGCTATGCGCGCGGAAACCAGAAGGGAAATAACCGAAAGCAGCTTCAGCGGAGAGGCGGATGACGGCCGCACGACGGACCCCTGCCCTTCTCCCTCTCCTGCCAGACCCCTCGCCAGCTGATCATAGCCGATCTCCCGATCCGCGCGCTCGTGCGGGGCACTCTGGAAGTTGCGGGAGCGCGGCCGGCGGGGCTGCCGCTGACTCCAGGCAGCGTGACTTGCGATGGCTTTTCTCGTGATGTCGAGCGTTGGATCGAACGTTCTTTGCGGCATGAAAGCGTTAGATTCGTTGAGATGTCGGGCGATCCTGAGGGAAATGGACGCGGAAGACCGGTAAAATCGCAGCACCATGCGATGCTGGCGCAGAGTCAGCCCGCTCTATCCCATGACACCGTTATGAAGCCTTCGAATAAAATGATCCTGACGGTTGGAGCCGGGAGAACATGAACGGCCTCATCCCGAAGCGGTGGCGATACCACGGGCACGAGAAGACAATCGTGCCCGTGGCAGAATTTCCCGGCTCGGGACTAAGTTCGGAGGCTTCGGCGGTTACGGAAACGCCGAAGCTGGTCAATGCGCGGGGCGAAAGACACCACGCGGAAAAATTGATGGCGTCCTGCTTATAAAGACGGGTCTGCCGCCGGCTCTGTCTCCACATCCCGCTCATGGCGCGTTTTTCGCCCGACATGATAGTGACGCGTTGATCGAGCCTCATGGTGCGCTTTCAGCTGGTCAACATACCGTTCGGCGTGGTTGCGCAATTCCTCTGCGGTTTTTTCACGCAAGATCTCGACCGCAACATCGGGAATGTCAGCTCTTTTATTGAGGGCAGCAGAGATGGCGCGGAACGGGGAGTTTTCGTCCTCCGGCATCCTCACCAACTCATCGTTGATATAAGCGTCATAGTGGCCCGATGAGTGCGCAATGGTAATTGTCGATTTCTCAGTCCCATCACTCGGGTCGACATGCCACTTGCGGCCGCTCTTGGGGAAATCGCGGATTTCGATGCGCCGTTTCAATAAGTTTGCAATAGCAGCGGGTGCGATGTAATGCGCCTCGTCTTCCAAGGGGCCGGGCTGCTCAACAGAACTCGCAAGCTCCTTGATCCTGGAAACCAGCCGCGCGCCTTTCCACGCCGAAGTGGCCAGGGAAAGGGCCTTTGGCAGGCTTTCAACCTCAGTTGCCCTATAGCCCGGATTAGGCAGATATTTCCCGTTCCTGTCGAAGGCGCCGATGATTTTCTCGGCTGGAATATCAGTGCCGTAATTGATCTCCATCGGCCGTGGATGAGAAAGCGCTGCGTGCTTTGCCGCGTCGTCCGTGCTCTTCTCGTAGGTGTTCCGGAAGCGAGCAAACGCAGCATTCTTATAAAGGTCATAGCCCTCCAGTTCGCGCGCATCTACCAGATAGGTGTAGCCGCCCCTTGCGCGCCCATACACATCTGCACCGGCGTGATCCTTGGTCATGGCGAAGGGAGAGGTCGAAATTCCCCTGCCATCGATATCCAGTGCGTCCTTGCCGCCGCCGAAACCGCCGCGGAAACCATTGACCTCTTCAATATCCTTGATCTCGGTCCTGAGCTTGAAGCCCTGGCCGAAAATTTCCTCCGGAGCACGCATGTCGCCCCGGAAAACGAACCCCTTATAGATGAAGCCCTTTTTGTCATCGACATAATGGCTGTTGGGATTTTTCCCGACCAGCCGTGTCGCATCCTCAATGGTGAAGCGATCCGTGCGCAGCGCGCGCAGAGTCTCTGCGTGGAGCTTAGGTGCCGGTTTGGCTCTTCGAATGGCGGCCATTATCGACTTCTCGGTTTTTGCGATGCTGTGTGTGAGTGCCTTCTGGACAACACGCTTCGCACCCTGAGATGCCGATTGAACGAGGCTCTTGGTTGAAAAGACCGGCAGGATGAAGTCTGTTAATTCTTTTCCCGCCAACCGCAGGAACGAACTGGTTTTGTAACTGTCTATGAGTGCACGCAGGATTATTGAAACCTTACGCGTGGAGCCGGCCGTTGCTGCCGACCTGAGGAGAGGCGCTGCGGCCTTCAGCCCCTTGTATCCGGCTTTTGCTCCAGCTAAACCAATGAAAATGAAGGTGGCTGCCAGATCTGCCACATCCCATGCGATATTCGAGAAGGAGAACTCATGATTTGGATCAAGGTTTGATTTTGTAATTTCCTCATAAAATGGAAGCAATCTGAATAAGACTTCAGCCGTACCAATATTATAGTTTTCTTCTTTAATTTTGTTCAAGGAAGAAATTGCGATATTTCTTATTTTAAGCTCCATCATTTCCTTGATTGAGAGAGCATCATCCCCCGTATCGCTCCGGGATTGAACAATCTGAAAGTTTGCAGAGGGACAATTCTTCGAATCTCCGCTGCATCCTACCTTAAAGCTGCCCTTGATATCCTCGGCAAAAGCAATGCCCAACGCGCGAAGAACCACTTCCTTCTTAAGCTTGCCATGTTCGTCCAGTGCATTCCGACTGAGGAACTTGAATTCCCCTTGCGGACCCACCATGCCGAATCGGCCGTCAGGCATTGAGAAGAAATACGCCGGTATTTGCTGGCCTCTCATAAGGCTTTGAGGATGACGCCTGACTGCCGCTATCAGCCGGTCAAGGAGCACATCGCTTACAGTCCAAACCCGGTTTGGGCGATACTCCATGTGGATGCGGCCCAGCCCCGCAACTGCCGCATTTTCCAGTGCTTTTAAGGTTACAAATTTAGGAAGGTTACTTGAAATAAAGTCCGAAAATTGTTCGTAGTACTTCTTTACACTTGCATGATAGTTGTCAGAGACTATATTATCGTTTATAAATTTGGATATTGGTCCTGATCCAGAGTTGATCTTATTGCTATCGAGCTCTGCCTGGATTTCATCCCGGCTCTTGAATTTTGGCGGAGAAGGCGGTTCAAGGGCCAGCTCCCATGCCTCGTTATAAATCTCTATAATCTTCTCTAGGGGTAACTGCAGCTCCTTGTTCCCGTTCTGATCCGCCCATATCTGCGCTTCTTTCACTAGAAGTTTTTTGGATACTTCTT
>Ga0207864_1001190_pt1 | contig 30248 bp, 26 predicted proteins | sample HigsolmetaAR202D_FD_184834 | JGI IMG/M metagenome (GOLD analysis project Ga0207864, IMG submission 184834) | Ionic liquid and high solid enriched microbial communities from the Joint BioEnergy Institute, USA - AR20-2-D (SPAdes) (version 2) ... | reverse complement strand
CCTGGCCCATGGTCAGGGGATCGGCATCGGGCAGGTGCGTGGTGACCAGCTCGCTCCAGGCCCGGACGATGGCATCGCGGCGATCGCGCAAGTCCTGAGCCAACTGCGGCATGGGCCGCAGGGCCAGGGGCGAAAACGCGGGATCGATGGCTTGCGCGGTCACTGCCGCCAGAATAACCGCGCAGCGGGGGTCGGGAAACTGATTTCCCCCCGGATCGGCGGGTCCTGGGCGGATGGCGGCGTCAAACTTGCGACGGCTTTGGCATCCGAATACATTCCCCCCTTTCACGAGGAAAATGAGGACATACCCATGAAAATACTGGTCGCGGACAAGCTGGCGGACGAGGGGTTGGCGTACCTGAATGAGACCGGGTTCGCCTATGACGTGAAAATCGGCCTGAAGGAGGACGAACTGGCGGCTGCCGTGCCCCAGTACGACGCCCTGATCGTCCGCTCCGGAGCCAAGGTGACAGCCAAGGTGCTGGCTGAGCCGGGCAAGCTGCGGGCGATCGCCCGTGCCGGCGTGGGCGTGGACAACATCGACCTGGATGTCGCCACGCAGAAGGGCATCCTGGTGCTGAACACGGCGGCTGCGTCGACGATCTCGACGGCTGAGCACGCGTTGGCGCTGCTGATGTCGCTGGCCCGCAAGATTCCGCATGCGCACCATGCCCTGACCAGCGGATCGCTGGAATGGAAGAAGCGCAGCGCCTACCAGGGGACGCAGCTTGCCGGCAAGACGCTGGGCGTCGTCGGCCTGGGCCGCATCGGCCAGACCGTCGCCTCACGGGCGCTGGCGCTGGAGATGAACGTCATCGGGTTTGACCCGTATTTCAGCGGCGAGACGGCCCTGGACGGGCGCGTGAAGCTGATCCGCGACTTTGACGAATTCCTGCGGCAGGTGGACATCATCACCTTCCACGTGCCCGGCGGCGAGGGGACGCGCCATCTGCTCAACCGCGAGCGGCTGTTCAACGTCGCCAAGCCCAATCTGCTGGTGATCAACGACGCCCGCGGCGAAGTGGTCGATGAGTTCGCTTTGGCGGACGCCCTGAAGGAAAAGCGCATCGCCGGCGCGGCGCTGGACGTGTTCCAGACCGAGCCGCCGGCGAAGGATCATCCCCTGTTCGGCCTGGACAATGTCGTGCTCACGCCCCATCTGGGCGCCAGCACCGACGAAGCCCAGACGGCTGTCAGCGTCGAAGCCTGCAAGGCGATCGTCGCTTACCTGAAGCACGGCGAGATCCGCGGCGCCGTCAACGCCGGCGGGATCAAGCTCGACCTGCCGCCGGACGAAGCCCCCCTGGCCGACCTGGCCACCCGCATCGGCATGCTGCTCAGCGGCTTGATGGATGGCGGGATCAAGACCATCACCCTCCGCGCCAGCGGCACGCGTGCTCCCAAGCACATGAACACCCTGCTGCGGCTGGCGACGGTCAAGCTCCTCGAGCCGCACCTGGACAAGCCGGTCAACGTGATCAACGTCGAGCACGTCGCCCGCTCCCGCGGCATCGAGCTGGTGATGGTGCATGAGCCGTCGCCGCCGCAGGGGCTGATCGGCGACATCGTCGGCGTTCGCGCCGAAGGGCCGAATGGCGAAACCCACCGCATCCTCGGCACCGCCTATGCCGATCGCCTGCCTCGCGTCCTGCGGATCGACAACTACACCATGGACATGATCCCCGAAGGGAACATGGTCATCATCCACAACAAGGACATGCCCGGCGTGATCGGCACCGTCGGCAGCGCCTTCGGCGATACCGGCGTCAACATCGCCGACATGGTGATCAGCCGCGCCGAGCAGCCCGACGGCAAGACCATGGCCCTGATGCTCATCAAGACCGACTCCGAGCCGACAGCCGCGCTGATCGAAGATCTGCGCAAGCGGCCGAACATCGTCCGCGTCCGGGCTGTCAGCCTGCCGCCGCGGGCGCTGTAACCCCGTCGGCTGCGACATGTAGAGTCCCCGTCGCACGAATCCCGCGGACGCCACCACGCTTCCGCGGGATTTGTGCGCGCAGGGCTCGCTCTCAGGCCTATCCTCAACGCCCCTCGCCTTCGGCTTCATGCGGTCGCGGAGCACAGCACCGCGCTGCGCTGGTAGCCGGCGGTGCGGTTTCCCGTGGCAGCGGTTCGCGATAGACTTTCAGCCATGGCCCTTTGCGAAGTCTACTGGTTCAGTCAAACCCTGGATCGGCGGGTCTCGATGAACGTGATCCTGCCGGAAGTGGGCAAGCCCCCCTACGCGACGTTCTACCTGCTGCACGGCCTCAGCGACGATCACACGCGCTGGGCGCGGCAGACGAGCATCGAACGCTACGTCGAAGGCCTGCCGCTGATCGTTGTCATGCCTGACGGCGCGCGGGGGTTTTACACCCGCCACAACCAGGGGCACGACTACGCGAAATACATCGCGCAGGATGTCGTGCAGTTCGTCGAGCGCAACTTCCCGGCGCGTCCGCGCCGGCAGAGCCGGTGCATCGGCGGCTTGTCGATGGGCGGATATGGCGCGCTGCGCATCGCCCTGGGGTATCCCGACCTGTTCATCAGCGCCACCAGCCACAGCGGCGCGCTGATGATCGGCTCGCGGAAGCGCAAGGGCACGGTGCTGGCTGACTGGGAGTATGCCCAGATTTTCGGCCGGAACCCCGTCGGTACGGATCATGACCTGCTGCACCTGGCCATGAATGCCCGGCAGGCTGGCCGCCTGCCGAAGATCCGCATCGACTGCGGGACGGAGGATTTCCTCTTCCAGGACAACCGCGAGTTCACGAAGCGGCTGACCGAGATGGGGGTTCCGCATGAGTACGAGGAGTTTCCCGGCGCGCACAACTGGACGTACTGGGACGAGCACGTCCAGGACGCGCTGAAGTTCCATGCGAAGCATCTGAAGTTGAAGGTGTGATGCACCGCCGAAACGGGAAGCTGATGCATGATGATTGATGCATGATGCATAGAGCGGAACGTCAGGGTGCGGCGCGGTGGCGCCGTTCAGATAGAAAGGATGGTTTCTGGAGAAGTTGATGGCAGGCTGCCTGAGCAGGCGCCGATGCCAAGGGGAGAAGAAGATGAGCAGGCTACAGCATCGTCGTCAGGTGCTTGAGTGTAATGCCGGCAATCTAAACGAGACAAACACGCAAGCCGAGTCAGCCCAGCGCGAAAGCTGGCTGGCGGTGATTGTCGAGCTGGTGGGTTACATCCTGGTCTTCCTGCTGCCGTTTGCGCTGATCGCGCTGATACCGACGAGCTGCACCTTACAGCGGATGCTGCAGGCGGAATAACAGGCGGCTGGCGGCGAACGTAGGGCACGCTATTGCGTGCCGGCATCGCGCGTCAGTCAGCAGTCTGCGGTCGGCAGCCGGCAGATGAGCTGGCAATCGGCAGTGGGCGCCCTGCGTCAATTTGCGGCGGGTGTAGGGCACGCTATTGCGTGCCGGCATCGCGCGTCAGGCAGCAGTCTGCGGTCGGCAGCCGGCAGGTGAGTTGGCAATTGGCAGTGGACGCCCTGCGTTGAGAATCGGCGAGTGACAAGTGACAAGTGACCAATGACCAATAGCCAACCACAAAAAATCCGACCCGCGAGAGGAGAAGGTGCCCGCGGGTCGGTCGTAAGCGTATTGTGGTGCGTCTGCCGGCGCGTCAGGCAGCCAGCGGTTGCGTGCTGAGGTACAGGCTCAGCATGCCGCGGTCCATCTCGTCCATGTCCACCAGGCGGCCGGCGACGTCGCATTCGCGGTCATTGATCTTGTTGACGCGTGTCACGGCAATCCAGCCGATCCACTCGTTCTTGGGCTGGGGAACATCGCCGTTCGTATCCACGAACGGGCTGATCCCCGCATACTCCGGCAGGGCCAGCCGCAGGCGGATCTGCTGATCCGGGCGAATGCCGGCATCGCCCGTGCGGATCCGAATACCCGTCGATGACAGATCGATCAGTCGGCCCAGGGGCGTCCCGCCCCGCCGACCGCCCTCCCAGCGGTCGACCGTGATCTCCGCATGCTCCATGTCATGCCGCCGCGCGCCCCGACGCTCCCTGCCGGGAACATGCCCCTCGACCTCGAGCACCTTGAACGGCCGAACGTTGCTGACCTGCTGAACGACTGCCATGACCTTCTCCTTTGTTAAAATAGGCAACCTACACTCTCTATATCGGCCGGCGGACTGGAGAACTTTGGTAATTTGGGAAAAATGGTTGGGGTGGGGGATTGAGAGGAGAGACGAAGAGACGAAGTGAGTTGCCGGAGGCGCAGCTCGCGGCGGTGCGAAGCACCGCGCTGGTTTATCGGACGGACGTCAAGAAAAGAGGGACCGCGCCCCTCGCGCGGTCCCTGTTGGTTCATCAGAACGCCACTCTATCTGCGTTCATCTATGGTTCCGACAGATGATCACCGCACCCCCATCAGGATCTCCATTGTGAGCTGATCGAGCTTCTCATACGGCAGCGCGGCGTCGGCGAGCTTGACGCGGTCAAGGTTGGTGTTGAGCAGCTTCTTGGCGCCCTGCGGCGTGAAGCGGCGGGTAATCCGCGCCAGGCTGGGGTCGTCGGTGTTGATCTGTTTGAGCAGGCCCTGGATCTCCTTGTCCTTGTTCCAGCGCTCGGCTTTGTGCTTGAGGATCATGTAGGTGCGCATGCACCCTTTGGCGAACTCACGGACGTCGTCGTAGTTGCTCTGGCGATAGGCATGCGCGTCGAAATGCCGCGGGCCGTTGTAGTTGTTGTCCTCCAGCAGCTTCACCAGGAAGAAGGCATGCTTGAGGTTCACCGAACCGAAGCGGAAGTCCTGGTCATATCGGCCGAACTCCTGATCGTTCAGGTCGATGTGGAACAGCTTCTTGGCTTCGATGGCAGCGGCCACCTGGTGAACGAAGTTCAGCCCAGCCATGTGTTCGTGGGCGACTTCGGGGTTCACGCCGCACATCTCCGGATGCTTGAGCGTCGGGATCAGCGCCAGGTAGCTGCCGGTGACGGCAAAGTAGATATGCCCGCGCGGTTCGTTGGGCTTGGCTTCGAAGGCGAACTTGTAGCCGTATTTCTGGCTGATCGAGTATTCGCAGAGGAAATCGATCGCTTCGCGGAAACGCTTGATGGCGTCGATGGGGTTCTTGGTGGCGTCGGATTCGACGCCCTCGCGCCCGCCCCAGAAGACGTAGATCTTGGCGCCCATCTCCGCGCCCAGGTCCATGGCTCGCATGGTCTTCTGGATGGCGTAGGCTCGGACCTTGGCGTTGTTGCTGGTGAAGGCGCCATCCTTGAAGACCGGATCGGTGAAGAGGTTGGTCGTGGCCATCGGCACGACCAGGCCGTTGTCGCGCAGGGCTTTTTTGAAGTCCTTCTTGATCTGCTTGGCTTGCTGGGGGCTGGCGTCGATGGGGATCAGGTCGTTGTCGTGGAAGTTGACGCCGTAGACGCCTTCGACCTGGCCGAGCAGATCGACGATCTGCGCGGGGGTGAGCGGCTTGCGCGTTGGTTCGCCGAAGGGGTCACGGCCAATGTTGCCGACCGTCCAGAGGCCAAAGGTGAACTTCTGCTGCCTGGTGGGCGTCAGTGCGTCAGCCATATTGCGTCCTCGCTCCCTTTTCAGAGTTGCATGACAGGCGCCAATGGGCGCCCGGATGGAGAAAGTGTCTGCCAGATCCGGCTTTGGATCAAGAGCACAATGCGGTTTGCCCTCCCTCAGAACTGCTGAAGGAGTTTCGCGAAAGCCTTGCGGACGATAGCGCGTGGGTCGGTGAGGTAGGCTCTGGCTTGCTCGTGGACAGCGCCACCGGCGGCTTGTGTGGCTTTGGCGACGGCGTAATGCAACTGCCAGGTGAAGTCTTCGTAAACCGGCTGAAAATCGGTGTCTGCGAGCACCCAGATTGGATCCGGGATGAGGGGTTTGCGGACAGGCGATCCGACGGATGCGACTGTTGGCGCATCCAGCAGGCGGCGCAGGGTCTGCAGCAGCGCGTTGCGCTGCGAGTCATCGAGATCGAGGCGTTGGGCGAGCCGCTCGCAGGTGACGGCGATCGTGGTGCGGCAATTGTGAAGGAGGGAAGGATCACCGGAAAGCTCGTACAGCACAGGAATGGCTGCGACGGTTCCGCAGATGCGCAGCATCGCAATTGCGACAAACCAGTTGGGCAGGTGTCGCGCGAATTGTTCGGGCCGCTTGTTTTCGGGGGTGTTGTCGAAACCGTATTCACGATCGCGGATGGCGCGGAGCAGGCGCGGCTCCGCTGCCGGGTCCGCCCACATCGCAAAGATCGTGGCTGCCCGCCACGAGGCGTCCTTGTCATCCGACTCCAGCAGCGGCCGCAGGGCCGCCGCAGCCGCCCGCGGGCCGGCTCGGTACAGGTAATACATTTCCGTGCCGAAATCCGCCGCAACCTTTTCCACCCATGCGTTGATCCGCGCATCAACCAGCGTCTGGGTCGGCGGCAGCTCCGACAACGGCGAGGGTGGGCCAAACGGATCGTGTTCATACCGCGAGAGTTTGAGCGCGCCGCTGGCAAGCAGCGCGTCACGCAGGCGATCATACGGGACATCGGGCGCACTGGTCCCGGCTTGCACGGCCAGCGCGGCGGCGATGCCGGCGACTTCGCCAAGCCGCTGCATGTCGCGCTGCATGCGCATCGAGTGGTGGGCCTCTTCGGTCACGCCGGCAGCACGGCAGGCGATCCAGACATTGTCCAGCTCTTCGGGCAGCAACATGCGATAGGAAATCTCGCAGGCGATGCGTTGGTCCCATTGGCGGCAGGCCCAGACCCAGAACATCGCCTCATCGGACTCGAACTCATAGTCAACGGCGTGGTTGTCGTAATGAGCGCCGGTCGCGCCGACGGCATCGGGAAAGGTGCGATGTTCGATGAGGTCGGCAAGCGTGAGCATGTAGCGCGTGCGGATCTGGCGGCCCTGGCGCAGGCCGATCGCCGGTGCGATGTAGGTCGGGCGCAGCTCGTCAGTGAAGCGTCGCTGGAGGTAATGACCGACGCCAAGGAGGCGGCCGCGGGTCAGATCCTCGGGGTCGGTGGGATCGACGAACCCGGCATCGAAGTTCGTGATATGCATCCGTATCTGACCGAGGGTGGCATCACATCGGCCGCAAGACTGGCTGAAGGCATGCAACTGCCCATCGCGCGATCGGCCCAGAAAGTACGGCGCGCCGGCCATCGCCGCCAGGTCGCCGTCGCCGGTTGCGTCGATCCACGCATCGGCTCGGAGGACGGCTGGCCCGGCGGCCGTGGCGACATGGGCAGCCGTAACGCGGCCATCCTTCACATCGACGCCGAACAACATCGCGTCGGTGTGGAGCGTTGCGCCGGCTTCCTGGCACATCTGTTCGAGAACGACCTTCTTGGCCTCGGGATGAAATCCCCGGACCTGCGACACGGTCGCGAACAGCGGCATGATCTCCCGGATTCGCTGGTCGATCTCCTCCTGCAGCCCACCCTTGACGCCGTGATAGTAAACGTGGATCCCGCCGCCCGTCCCGATTCCGCCCGGGAACGGCAGGGGATCGATCACCAGCGTGATTGCGCCCTGCCTGGCGGCTGCGATCGCAGCAACGGCGCCGCCCGTGCCCGCACCGGCGATGGCGACTTGCGCCTGCCACGAATGGTGCGCCGGTGGAATGTCATGACCGAACTCAAACGGCGGTTCGCCGGAGGCAGGCTTTGCATGCGCGACCTGATCGGCAGCCGACAGGCCCAGATCGAACCGCTGCGCGAGCGTCATCACCGGCTGCCCCGCCAGTGCCGGTACAGCCGTAAATACGTTGTCCGGCAACGCCGGCGCCTGCAGCGTCGCCGATCCATCGTACAGGCGAACCGCTTCGACGCTGGCATGCGTGATGACCGACTGTGCCGTTGCCCCGCCGCTGCGTTCGCGGATCGCGCGCACGGCCGGAAGCCATTTCAGGCGGTGCTGGCAGACCTCGGCGGGAAGGTTGATGCTCAGCACGCGCTCGTTTGGCCACAGCGACGGGCGCCATGTCAGTTGCGCACCGGGCAGATCGGGCAACTCAAACTCGGCGTCGGATGCGTCGGACCAGTCCGCGTGACGAAAGTAGAGATTGGATTGCCGTCGCGACGGCACCGGCGCAGACCAGCCGGCGTCCAGCAGCGCAAGCAGCACACCTTCGTCGGTCGCGTCAATCCAGGCGCCGGCTGTGACAACGCGGAGGCCTGATTTGGTGGCCACCGCAACCGCGCCCAGCCGGCCGTCGTCATCGCGCCACGCGGCGACCGGGGCGACGTAATACAGCGTCGGCAGACAGGCGCTTGTCGCAGTGGTGATTGCAAGGACTTCGGCGATGGCGCCGTCGATGCGCTCGGCTGATGCGCCGTGATGGGACTGGAGCGTCGCCATCAGCTCGGCCCATTCGGGTGCCGCTGAGCTGCCGACATCGACGGCAAATCCCCAGCCGCTCTCGTGCAGCAGCGTGGCGCGTCGCTCGATCAGGAGGACGCGGCGTCCGTGTCGATGCAACCACATGGCGGCTGCGTATCCCGCGTACCCGCCCCCCACGACCGCCACATCAAACCGCTGCTGGAATACTGACCGAAATGGTGTGCTCGGCATTGCGACCCTTCACTGTTGTCCCGCCCCGCCGGGAGTATAGCGCTTCGACGCGACAATTGAAGATTGCTCCGCGCCGCCGGCCCGATAAGAGTGCAGAAATCAGCCTCATCTGTCCGAAGATAGCAGCACGCCGATCTGCGGAGGGTGCGGCAAACCCCGTAAAAATGGGGTCCAAATGCACCTGGAGGGGCAAATCGCCCTGAAAAACCAGTGAATTTGTGCCCTCGGGCATTGATTCGGCCTGTTTTTGCAGTACTTTTTTGAGCGCTGTGCGTTGCTTGGCCGCAACCGCACAGCCGTGGCGTCCCCAGGCTTGGGGCCTGGTGGATGCGCTGGGGCAGAGGCAGGAAGCCCCGCCCCGATGGCTCCACACGATCGAAAGGAGATCTTCATATGGCCAAAGCTGGCAAACCGATGACCAAGTCGGAAATCGCCGCAACCCTCGCCGAGAAGGTCGGCATCACCAAGAAGCAGGTGAACCAGTTCTTCGAAGCCCAGGCCGAGCTGGCCTACAAGCAGGCGAAGAACCAGTTCGTCATCCCGGGCATCGGCAAGCTGGTGCTTTCCGAGCGTCCGGCCCGGAAGATGGTGATGCGCTTCGGCCCCGACGCCGGCAAGGAAAAGCTCATCCCCAAGAAGAAGGTCCTGAAGTTCCGCGTTGCCAAGGCCGCCAAGGACGCGATCCTCGGCAGCAAGAAGTAATCGGGCGCGGAAATCACCCGAGCAAACAACAGACCCGCGTGTGCTTCCCAGGCACGCGGGTCTGTTGCATTTCTGTCATTTGTCACTGGTCACTTGTCACTCGCCGCAACTCGACGCAGGACGTCCACCAACAACAGGCGCGTAGGACAGGCTATGGCCTGCCGAGTCCCTCGCGCGGTCGATTTCGGCACGCAATAGCGTGCCCTACATGCTGCCTGTTTTGACGTTTTGTGTTTGGTTCTTTTGTGCTTGGAGCTTCCCTGGGGCTTGGGGGTTGGAGCCTGGAGATTTGCTTCTCTGCCAACGACTCGCGGTGGTAGAATCCCTCCAACTGCATGAACACCGAAGCGCATCTGGCGGTCGGATGGGTGTTGGGGAACATCGCGCGCGAGGACTCGCGGCGATGGCGGGCAATGATCACCGTAGCCGCCCTGTTGCCGGACATCGACACGCTCAGCGACTTCTGGGGTGAGCGCGCCTATGCGGATATCCACCATGCCGTGGGGCACAACGTCTTCTTCTCCCTCCTGATGTCAGCCGCGGCGATGTTCCTGTATCGCCACAAGCCGTGGAAGGCTGCACTGTGGGTGCAACTGGCGTTCTACTCGCATTACTTCGGGGATTACTTTTTCACGCGCTTTCCGCTGATCTACTTCTGGCCGGTGTGGGACAGGGGATTCATCTTCAGCCATCGGATCGGGCTGGATCATCCCATCAACCACGCGATGGGCTATGCGTCGCTGGCGATGGTTCCGATATCGGCCTGGATCTGGCGGCGGACGCCGATGGAGCTGGTCTGGCCGGAGCTGGATCGGCGGATCGTCAACCTGCTGCTGCCCCGCCGGCTGACCTGTCACCTTTGCGCCAAGCCCGCGAATGAGACGTGCATCACATGCAATCGCCCCGTATGTCGGCGGCACGCGCGGCTGACGGGGCGGATGAGAGTGCTGTGTGCTGCCTGTTCACCACGGCGACACCAAGACGCGGAGGCGGGATGAGTGGAAATTGATGCGTTCGTGATGCATGTTGCATGAAGCCACATGCAGAACACGCCACTGGCTGTCAGGCACTGATCACTACGCCCTGCCTCACGCAGCAACTACCACCCATCGATCGGCCATCCCTCCGCGTCTCCCGCGGTGAAACTTACTTGACCGCAAACCGGAAGCCGAACGTGAAGTCCTCGACCGGCACGGCGTACTGGGCTGGGAGGCCCGGGCCGCAACTGGCGCTGCCCAGACCGCGCGTGTACAGGTCCAGGTACAGCGACAGATGATCCGCTCGCTTGAGCTCCGAGCGGTGCCGGGCACGCGTCAGGTCCATCAGATCGAACGGATGCAGGCTGAAGTGGAAGGTCTCGATCTCCAGCGGTTGAACCGTAAGCCCGCGGGCGCCCGAGGGATCGGTGACGATCAGCCGGCGGGTGTCGGCACGGTTGCCGTACTCCTGCGGGAACACGTACGGCGTGATCATCTCCTCCACCGTCGCCTTGAACCGCCCCAGGCGGGCGGAGCTGCGCGAGTCGATGTACGACTCGTGCGGGCCACGGCCCAGCCAATCCACCACCGACAGCTCCCGCGGCAGATCGAGCTTCAAGCCGATGCGCGGCGGCGTCAGGTCCTTCGGCCACCAGCGGTTGAACTTGCCGTCGACGTGCACCTCGATCGTGCCATCCGGCAGAACGCTGAGCGTCCGCGTGAAGTCGATGCCATAGTCCTTCGTGGGCGTGCCGAGGCGGGCAACGGTCGTGATGACACACCCGCCGCCGACATGCTTGACCCGCACTTCGTCCGTGCGCGTCTGCATGAGTGACAGGCAGGCATCTTCCCACTGCTTGCACTGCCGCCAGCCGGAGTTGACGCGCTCGTTGTCGATGGGCGCGCGCCACAGGTTCAGGATCGGCCCGCCCTGGATCAGCGGCTTGCCGCCGGCGGTGAGCGAGAGGATGTTGCCGTCGGTGCGGTCGATCCGAAGGGTCGTCGTGCCGACCTTCAGCTCCAGCACATGACCCTGCTCGACGAGCTGGACCTCCTGGCTGGCCGCAGCCGGCTTGGGCGCGGGGGCTGGGGCCTCCGGCAGGACCGCCTGACCCCAGGCGATCTCATGCCCGGCTTTGGCCCATGTCGTGTCCTGAGCCAGCGACAGGGAGACGGTCAGCACACCGCCGCTGCCGGCTTCGACCGGAACGCTGATGCGCGTCTCCTCGCCCGGGCCGAGGTTGGGCGTCGGCAGCTCGCCGGAGGCGATGAGCGTCCCGTCGCGCTCATGCCGCCAGGTGATGCGCAGATGGCTGATGTCGGTATGGATGTACCGGTTGATGAGCGTGAAACTGCCGGGCTTGTGCTCAACCGGGCGGACCCACACCGGCTCGATCACCTTCTTGTATTCGATCAGGCCGGGCGAGGGCGTGCGATCGGGGAACAGCAAGCCGTCGCAGACGAAGTTGCCGTCGTTCGGCTCATCGCCGAAGTCGCCGCCGTACAGGTAATCGATCACGTTGCCGTCCTTGTCCAGACGGGCGATGCCGTGATCGATCCATTCCCACACGCAGCCGCCATGCAGGCGGTCGTATTGATAGAACGTATCCCAGTAGTCCTGCAATCCGCCCGGGCCATTGCCCATCGCATGAGCGTACTCGCACATCATGAACGGCTTGTCGCGGTACTGCTCGGGCGTGAGGTTGAAATCGTCCGGGTGTTCGTTCAGCCACGCTTCTTCGCCACGTCCGATGAGCTCGCAGACCTCGCGCGTGACGTACATCGGCGAGATGACATCGCTGGCCAGGAGCTTGCGATCGTGCTCGTAGTGGATGATACGCGTGGGGTCGATCTCGCGGGCCAGATCAGCCATGGCCTTGATGTTCGGCCCGAAGGGCGATTCGTTGCCCAGCGACCAGATGATGATGCTGGGATGATTGCGATCGCGCATCACCATGCGGCGCATGCGGTCCAGATGCGACTCGCGCCAGGCGGGATCGGTCGCCAGCTCGAATCGCCGGTCGCCCAGGTGGCTCATGCCGTGGGCCTCATGGTCGGCTTCGTCGATCACGTACAGGCCGTGGCGGTCGCACAGGTCCAGGAAGTAGGGATTGGGCGGATAGTGCGAGGTACGCACGCAGTTGATGTTGTGCCGCTTCATCAGAAGCACGTCGGCTTCATGATCTTCGCGCTGCAGCGCGCGGCCGCGGAGGGGATGCCACTCATGGCGATTGACGCCGCGGAGATAGATCTTGCGGCCGTTGACCAGCATCATGCCGTTGCGGATCTCGATGCGGCGGAAGCCGACCGGCTGGCGGATGGTCTGCGTCACCTGGCCGGAGGCATCGAGCGGCTCGAGGACGGCGGTGTAGAGCGTGGGCGTCTCAGCCGTCCACTTGGCTGGATCCTTCACGTCGATGGCGACTTCGAAGCGATCACCGCTGACCGCCGCCTCCGTCGGTGAGCCGACCGGCGCGCCCGCGGGATCGAGCAGCGTCACGCGCACCGCCGTGACCTTGCCCTCGGTGTTGCCCGAGATGCGGAGGACGGCATCGCGGTAGCTGTCGTCCAGGTCCGTGCGAACGCCAAAGTCATAGATGCGGTCGACCGGATCGGCCAGCAGCGTGACATCGCGGTAGATCCCGCTCAGCCACCACATGTCCTGGTCTTCCAGGTAGGTTCCATCGCACCACTGATAGACGCGCACCGCCAGCAGGTTTTCGCCGGGCTTGACGTAATCAGTCACGTCAAACTCCGCCGGCATGCGCGAAACCTGGCTGTAGCCGAGGAACTTGCCGTTCAACCAGACGTGGAACGCGCTGTCGACGCCATCAAAACGGAGCGTCAGGCGGCGCTTCTCCCAGCCGTCGGGCAGCGTGAAGCGATGGCGATAGCAGCCGGTCGGGTTGTCGGTCGGAATGTGCGGCGGATCGACCGGGAACGGATATTTGACGTTTGTGTAGTGCGGATGGCCGTAGCCGTGCATCTGCCACATCGACGGCACGGGCAGGCGATCCCACTTGCTGTCGTCAAACGCAGGGTCCGGCAGCTCGGCCGGCGCGTAGTCCGGACGGGTGACGTGGTAGAACGCCCACTGGCCGTTGAGGCTGAGTTCAGCGGATGCACTACCCGTGGCGGTAAAGCGCGCGCGGGGAGGAAGACGGTTGATCTGCAAGGTGGCCAGATCCTGCCAATCACGCGATGGTTTCATAGCGGTGCTCACGCGCGGCACAATAGCAGGATTGTATTTTTCGTCCAGCACCGAGAATTTCTGCACACTGGCCGAGAATGATCCGGCATGGGGACAGTGCGGTTTTTCCTGTATTGGACGTGGTATATTGTGTTTGGTTGTTTGGTGTTTTGAGGTGTGAGGGGGACACGTTCCGATGGCGAAGTGGGCGCGCCGAGGGAGCCGGCATGCGCCAACCTAATGCATTATGCACCATGAACCAGCCCCCCATCACGACGCCGACACGAACATCGCCGGGCGGGCGTCGGGGTCGCGCTTTTGCGGCGCTTTCTTCGGGATGATGATGATCACGCCCCGCTCCTCAGCCGGGCGGACAGCGGCTGGGGCTGCGGCGGCTCGCGGCGTGTCGTAGATCCCGCGCTGGCGGTAGACCGGGGCTGACGGAGGAACGTACCGCACGCCGTCGATCTCGACGGCGCTGTGATACAGCTCAGCCTTGGTGAAGTAGCGCGGCGTGCGCCAGTAGGCTTCGTTGCGGGCGTGCGTCGGCGTAAAGCCGAACAGCGCGGCATTCCAGAAGGGAAACAGATCCGAGTAGACGCGCACCGGCTCGCGGTGGACGTGGTTCAGCCGGCGGATCAGCGACACGCGCTCGGCTGCGGCGAAGACATACGGATCGTCGCCGCCGTAATAGTACTTTTCGCCATGGCCATACTGATACTGCACAGGCAGGTAGATGACCTGGGCCCCCGACATCGAAGCAAACATTCCCACCATCAACGCAGCAAGCATCAGGCGCATGACAGGCTCCCTTCTGGTACGAGCAGGGACAAGCGTTCGCGCCAGGGTCCAGCGGGGTTCTGCGGAACTGGCTTTGGCAGCCGCTGGCGATGGCGCGATGGCCGGGCGACGCGCCCCGGCTGAGGGAGTCTAGCACGGGTGATGGTTATCAGACCATTACAAATTCGCGAGTTTCTCCTCGAAAATGGCGGGATTCAGGCCGGATAACCGGAATTGTTTGCGCGGATTGCCATGACCGGAAACCAGCTCGACCTGGCGGGCGGGGATGCCGAAGAACTCCGCCAGCACGTCGATGACGGCGGCGTTGGCTTTGCCCTTTTCCGGCGCCGCTGATACCTGCACCTTCAATCCGTCCCCATAGCGCCCCGCCACGCGATTCCGCGACGCGCCGGGGACGACTTTGACGTTGATCAATACGGTTGATGTACTCATTGCATCATGGCCGGCAGGCAACAGGACGGCCCGCACAGCATAACCGGTCCGCTGAAGCGGACCCTGCAAAGGCTGCAGACGCGTGGCATGGTCTACCAGCCCATGTATCTTCTCAACACACGGGCTGATACAACATCATGCATCATCGCGCTAAGTCCTTGTCCAGGGTCATCCTGAGCGCAGCGAACGATCTGGTGCGTCAGGAGCGATTGAGATCCTTCGCTGCGCTCAGGATGACAGCTTCGGGCCATCGCTCGATGCATTGATGCATAATGTTCTGGTAGCCCGTGCCGCAAGACCATCGCCTTTGCGGTCTTCGCGCCTTCGCGATCGCCGCTTGACCCGCATGCAAAGGATCAGATGTTGTACCGCGGGCCGATCGCCCAGTGGAGTTTCTCGGCCAGCGTCCGCCATCCGTGGATGTCGGGATTCTCGACCAGCAGCACATCATGCGAGCCGCGGCGGACGACCACGCGATCGCCGGCGTTGAGCTTTGTGCTGGTCTGGCCGTCGCAGAAAAGGGTTGTGCCCTCATTCACGCCGTCAGCCGTGATGAGGACGGTGCTGCTGGCAGCCACCACGACCGGCCGGAAGGACAGACTGTGCGGGCAGATCGGCGTGATGCAGAACCCCTGCACGCCTGGCGACAGGATTGGTCCGCCGGCGGAGACGTTGTAAGCCGTTGAGCCCGAAGGCGTCGCGATGATCACGCCATCGCCGTAGTAGCGGACGCTGGTCTGGCCGTCGGCGCTGAGAACCAGCTCGATCATGTGGAACGGCGGGCCGGCGGTGATGACCGCATCGTTGAGCGCCATCGAGACGAAGCGGCGATGCTGCGCGACCTGCTCGGGATCCATCAGGCGGCAGTCGATGCCCGCGGGAATGACGGAGGCTTCGAGCATGATGCGCGGTCGAATCGGCAGCTCATTGCGGAGCAGGGCTTCGAAATGCCGCGGGAAGTCGTGCTGGGTGAAACTGGAGAGGAACCCCAGCTTGCCGAAGTTGATGCCCATCAGGGGGATCTGCCGGCCGTTAAGGCGGCGAGCGGCTGACAGGAGCGTGCCGTCACCGCCCATGACCAGGACGACATCGGCCTGGATGTCGCTCAGGTCGCCCTTGCTCTGGCTGTCGACACCGACGACCTCGACCCGCTGATTCAGCCAGGGGAGCATCTCATCCAGGGCGGGTTTGACCTGGGGTTTTTCGTAGTTGGCGATGATGTAGAGCCGCATGATGCTCTCTCGGCTGGTTGTTTTCAGCAATGATTCGACAAATGTTCCACGTGGAACATTGACCGAACGTGATTGCCGCGGCCCGGGGCGGCGCCTGTGTCACGTGCGGAACGCCGGTCCCACGCGTTCTGCCCTTTCACGCCACGGCGATCGCGCGGGCGGGATCCTTGCCCGCCAGGCGGACGGTTGTCTGTATGTCCTGCTGCATGCGTGACTTAAGCGCGTCGATGTTCTCGAACTTCTGCTGATCGCGCAGCCAGTCGAGGATCTCGAGCTGCAGCACGCGGCCGTACAGGTCGCCGCTATAGCCCACCAGGTGGGCTTCGATCTGACGATTGTACTGTCCGAATGTCGGAAGCGTACCGATGCTGACAGCCGCCGGCCAGGTACGGCCGTCGACGGTGCATCGGCCGGCATAGACGCCATCAGCGGGCACATGTTGGTCGCCGCAATCGAAGTTGGCTGTCGGCACGCCGATCGTCCTGCCGCGCTTGTGGCCTTCGATGATGCGGCCCTCGAGCACGTACGCATGGCCGAGGCAGATGGCTGCGTCGCGCACGCGGCCATTGGCCAGCAGCCAGCGGATCAGCGAGCTGCTGACCGGCACGATCCGCAGGTCCAGCAGCACGACCGTCACCGGATCGATCACATGCAGACGTACATCGGACTGCGCACTCCACTGCCGCAGGCTGTCGATGTTGCCCGCGCGCCCCTTGCCGAAGTTGAAATTGGCGCCTTCGACCAGATCGGTCGGTTTGATCTCATCGCGGAGGAGCGTCCAGAACTGCTCAGCCGTCAGGTTCAGCACCTGCGGCGCGGGCGGCAGCTCGACCAGATAGTCGACGCCCGCCTGCTCGAGGAGCTGCTCCTTGATCGTGCGCGGGCTTAGCCGCGGCGGGGCGAGCTGCGGCTTGAGAACGGTCAACGGATGCGGCTCGAACGTCACGACGGCCAGGCCGCTGGTCCGATCGGTCCGCAACGACCGGCAGACCTCGATCAGCCGGCGATGCCCGACGTGCATGCCGTCGAAGTTGCCGATCGTCATGACGCATCCCGCCGGCAACTGCCGCAGGCCGTCCAGACCCTGAAGTACGCGAATGCTCACGGTGGAAAGTATATCGGGGACGCCGGAGAACAACGAATCGTGGTACGCGGGCGTCTGGTACCGTCAGGAAGTCGACGCCAGGACGTCATCCCCAGCGCAGCGAAGGATGACCCTTTCGGGCAGCCATCGGTCTATGAGAATCGCGGATTGCGCGCGGTGTCGGTGTCCGCCGGCGAGTCGTACCACCGACCGGGTTTGAGCGTGATCTTGCGAAGGCCGGAGGACTTGCAGGCGAGGCGAAGCTGATCTTCCAGACCGGCCAGCAGGAGCTGCTTCAGGTCGTACAGGTGTGCGGAGGTGTCGACCAGCACCGTCAGCGTGCCGCGGTTGAAGGATTCCAGCGAGCAGTGCTCGCTCAGAAGCTCAGGAACAAGCTGGCTCCACACCGCGGCGATCTGCGCCAGCTTGGTCTGCCGCTTCTGCACGGATTGGCGGAAGAAGGCGACCATGTCCTGGCCGAGATGATCGGCATCGTGATGCTCGGCGCGCTTGAAATGCGACAGCCGCTGCAATGCCTGCAGATCCAGATGCGATTCCTCGGCCATGGTCGAACCTCCCTGTCGAGCCGCGGCTTACTGCAGGTTCACGGGCATGATCACGTACAGGAAGTTCGGCCCGCCCTTGAGCAGTGCCGGCCGGTTGGGCGCGGTCAGCTCGAAGCTGATCTCATCGGTATCGACGACCTTCAGCGCATCGACCAGAAACGCCGGATTGAACCCAATCTCGATATCGGCGCCCTCGAACTTGCAAGGGAAGTTGACGGTCGCCTCACCGCTTTCGGGCGAGCGGCTGGTCAGCACCAGGCCCGACTTGCTGAACTGCATGCGAACGCCCTTAGATTCCTCGGTCGTCAGCAGCGACGCACGGCGGATGGCACTCAGCAGATCGGTCGTGCTGGCGGTCATCATCTTGTCGGCATCCTTCGGGATGACGTCCTGATACGGCGGGAACTGGCCTTCCAGCAGCGTGCTGGTGAGCGTGGCGCTGGCGGTATGGAAGATGATCTGGTTCTCGCGGATCTGGATGCCAACGGTCTCCTCGGGATCGTCGATCAGCTTGTCGACCAGTGTCAGCGTCTTGGTCGGCACGATGGCTGTGGGCGTGTTGCCGTCCGGACCCTGCACGAGATCGCCGGTGGCCTGAGCGAGGCGCCGGCCATCGGTGCTGACAAGGCTGATTCGCTTGCCCTTGGCGGTGACGAGCACGCCGTTGAAGGCGTAGCGCGACGACTCGCGAGCCGCGGCGAAGAGGGTCTGGCCGATCAGGCCCTTGAGCGTGCCGCCCTGGATTTCGATATCGGCTTTGCCTTCGAATCCCGGAATGGGCGGGAACTCCGCAACATCCTGCGTATAGATCTTGAACAGCGAGTCCTGGCCCTTGATGTGGGCGGTGTCCTTTTCGACCTCGATGCTCAGCGTGTCGTCGATGGATTCGCGGACGATGTCGCGGATTTTGTCGGCGGGGACGAGGGCCTCGCCGGGCTGTTCGATCTGGACCTGGGCATCGGCGTAACGGATGGCGACTTCCAGGTCGGTGGCGCCGACGGTGAGCTTGTCATCGGCTGCCGTCAGTTTTACGCACTGAAGCACGGGCTTGGGCGTACGTCCGGACACGACGTTGCCCGTCACCAGGAGGGCTTCAAGCAGCGCACCACGATTGCAGATCACCTTCATCGTCAAATGCCTTTCTGTCAGACGGCTCCGAGGACGTCCTGGAGGGTGATTCGATACTCTAACGCCATTAGTCGTAGATACAAACTCAAGATACAGCAGTCGTAGTGGTGTTGGATGTCGTATTGTGGATAACTTCTGATTTTTGTCCGCAGTCGCTTATCAGCAAATGACTTAAGATGATTCTTATCGGACTATGGCTGTGGACAAGCTGTGAGCGGACTTGTCGGGACCGTTTCGGCAGCTCCCCTGGCAGCGCCAGCGGGGGCGTCATTATGGGCCCCGCCTGTCGCGCACCCGGAACCTTCGACATCCGCCTGCGACAGCCATCAGCCAAGTTGTCCACGTACTGTCCCGACAGTTTGTGACAACCGATTTTTGCTCGCGCCAGAGGCTGCACTTGCCATCCGCTGGCTGACCACCCGATATGCACCGTGTTATCCACCAGCCGCCCACAGCCGCTGGTTATGGCAACCGCTGGCGAAGGGCTTCTCGCAGGCGCTGGGCCCAGATCTCAGCCTGGTCGGCTGGCGGTGACAGCATCATGTCGACTGCGCCATCCTCATCGAAGAATCCCAGGAATCGCGCCACCGGTTTGCGGTCCATCAGACGCACGAGGATCCGCCCTTCCGGCAGGATCAAGCCGATCTCCTGCGGCCCCGGGCGCGGCGGCTGGAAGCTGAGCAGCACCGGCCGGGGATCCGGGGCGATGCGCGCAAGGTCTACGCCTTCGGACCAGTCCAGCACGGGTTTGCCGGCGATGGCGTTCAGCAGCGTCGGCAGGACATCGACATGACCGGTCGGAACATCGATTTGTTGCTGCGGGATGTTCGGCCCGAGGAGGATCAGCGGCGTGCGGCACTGAATCTCCGACGGCCGCGTGCCATGGGCGAGCACGCCATCATCCCAGATCGACTCCCCGTGATCCCCGGTCACAACGACGATCGTCCGCGACAGATCCAAGCCGTCGATCAGCCGAGCAATCTCGTGATCCAGGAACGACGCCGCATTGGCGTAGCGGTTACGCAGGAGCTGCTCGTGCGTCTGCCGGTTCATCCCGCCAGCCCACACGTCCGCATCCGGCACGACGGGCGTCTTCCGCAGAAACTCCTCCGGATAGCGATAGGGAAAATGTGTCGCCCCCAGAAACGCGACAGCCAGTGTCGGCTTGCGATCGCCCTGCCCGAGGCGCGACGCCAGATACCCCAGCGCCCTCCGGTCGCGATCCGGCCACGTTGGCGCGTACAGCTCCTGGAACCACTCCTTGTCCGTGAGCATGATCACCTCGTCGAACGATTCGGGGTGATCGATGTACTGCTCCATCCGCTGAAACTGCGCATGCCGCAGGCCCGAGACGTACACGCTCGCATACCCCCACTGCCGCAGGACATGGCAGACCGTCGGCGGGATCGAGCGGTCCAGCGTGGCGTCGTACAGTGCCGGCGATCGGCCGTAGAACAGGCTGAACAAGCCATATTCCGAGCGGTTTGACGCTGCGTAGTGCCGCCGGCCGACCAGACCGCGCTGGCTGAGGGCGTACAGCCTTGGCATGTCCGTCGGATTGAGGCTGTCCCATCGCCAGCTCTCGAGGATGAGGATGACGACATCCGGCCGATCGTCGTGTTCCAGCGGCGGGACGGCCGGTAGCGGGCGGGGCGTGAACAAGTCCGCGTGCAGCTCCTCCAGGATCGGCTGCATCGCCTTCGAGAAGGCCAAGCCGAACTCGCTGGTGGCGATGCTGTTTTCCATCGCCGCCTCGGCGGAGGCCTGCATTGCGATCAGCGCCTTGCTGAGTGCGTCTCCCCCAGCCGTCGCAACGGGCATGTACGCGCGCCCGCCGAGCAGACCCGTCAACAGCGCGATGGCGAGCAGCCATCCGACCGTCCGTCGTCGCGGCGGCCAGCGCGTCAGCGCGCGCAGGAGGCCATATCGGTAGAGCCCGATGCCGGCCGTCACCAGCGCGCAGACGCCGGCGAGTATCGCGCCGGCGCGCACGAGCTCATCCGTGCCGCCAGCCCATTCGCCGACATCCGGCTGGCTGAGATAGGGCAGGTAGTACGTCAGGTGCTTGCCCGTCACGACATGCACGCGCATGTCCGCGGCCGTCCAGACCATCGCGACCCAGATCCCGACAAGCAGCACGGCTGCGGCGATTCGAGGACGTTTGAGCGCGCACAGGCCAGCGGCGATCGCGGCGGGGATCAGCGCGATCAGCGACATGTCCGCAGCCAGGATCCACAGCAGCGTCCAATGCTGCGGCAGCAAGAGCGGCTGAATCAGGCCGTGTTCGCGATAGACTTCAAACCGCCACCACGCCGCCGCAATCGACAGCATGACGACCAGCAGGGCATCGGTCAGCCATTCGACGCGCCCGGGCGGTTGGTCTTGCGGTTCAGTCTCGCTGATCGTGGCCAAGTGAGCTCCCGATTGCTTGAGGTGTGACGACGCGCGGATTCTACGGACGCCCTGCAGCGATGCAATTACGACGTCTGCCGACCATCACCATGCCGGCCCGCGGCGAAAGATCCAGGCGGTTACAATGGACGGATGGGCTTTGTGCGCCTGCTCATCTACGTCTGGACACTGCCGACGACGGCTGTCGGCTTGGTCTTCTTGCCGGCGGCTGTCTGTACCGGCGGGCGGGCGCGATGGGTGGATGGCGTGCTGGAGGTCCATGGGGGCCTGCTGCGGTGGATGCTGCGGCATTGCACGGTTTTGTCTGATGGCGTGAGTGCGATCACCTTCGGGCATGTCGTGCTGGCGCAGGATCGGTGGCTGCTGGACGCCACGCGTTCGCATGAACGGATTCACGTCCGCCAGGCCGAACGCTGGGGCCCGCTGTTCATCCCAGCCTATCTGTCGGCCTCCCTCATCGCCCTCCTCCGCGGCCAACGCCCCTACCGCGATAACGTCTTCGAACGCGAAGCCTACGACAATGCACGATGACCCGGCTTCGTGGCGTGGGCGACGCCAACATTATGCATCAACATAGGCGATAGTCGCCCCAAATCGTCATCCTGAGCGTAGCGAAGGATCTCAACCGTCCGAACGCCGAGATCCTTCGCTTCGCTCAGGATGACCTTCGCGAAAGGACTTGCGCCGATCATGCATAATGTTGGACGCGCCCGCGCACTACTTGCCGGCAGGCAATAGCCTGCCCTACGTCCGGCGTGGGACCCAAGCGCGGCATCTGGCATGGGCTACCAGCATCCATGGTCCGCCAAGGCGGCCCCTACAGTTGCGGTTGTCTCAAGGATCAAGCTGTCAGGCGAAGAACGCGCGCGGCGACATACGCCACCACAAACTCCACGAACAGCACCAGCGCGATCGCCGGCCCAGCCGGGATGAACCGCAGCCATTCGTGGATCAGCGTGCCCCCCACCGTCCCGATCAGTCCCGTGATGATCGCCAGCGTCATGACGCCGCGCATCTGCCGGCCCAACAGTAGTGCCGTCGCTCCAGGCAGCACGATCAGCGCCGTCACCAGCAGCGCTCCGGCAACATACATCCCGATGATGATCGTCACCGCCACCAGCAGCATCAGCACGAAGTGCACCACCCCCGCGCGCATGCCGCCGACGTGCGCGCCCAGCGGATCAAAACAGTAGTTGACGATCTCCTTCCACAGCGCCACCACCGTCAGTACGACGGCTGCGCAGATCCCCAGCGCCGCCAGACTGTACGCCGGCGTGATGCGCAGCAGGTCGCCGAGGAAGACGCTGTCAAACCCCCACGGCTGGCGGCCCTCCATGTGCATGTACACATGCTGGGCGGTGAATCCGAACGCCAGCGACGCCACAAGGAAAATCCCCACCACCGCGTCGAAGTTCATCTCGCCGTGGAGTGAGAAGTAGCCGATCAGCGCAGCCGTCCCCAGGCAGAACAGCACAACACACGTGCTCACCATCCACGGCGTCTGCTCAGCGCCGAAGATGCCCGGCGCCAGCACCGCGAGCATCCACGCCACGCCGGCGCCGCCGAATCCGCTGTGCGAAATCCCTTCTCCGATGAACGCCCATCGCCGCAGGACGACGAACACGCTCAGGATGGCGCACGTCACCCCCAGCGCCACAGCCGTCAGCATCGCCGCACCCATCGAGGATGTCACAAACCCGAGCATATGAAGATTGATCTCCCTGGGCTGTCCCCTGCCTGTTACCCACGGCCCCCTGCTGCCTGCTGCCCGCTGCCTGCTGCCTGCTGATGCCGAGCCATTCCCAACCCCATCGCCTCCAGGTCGCAGGCGAACATCTGATAGGCCAGATCCGCCGGCATGTGCTCGGGGATATCGTGGTAGTGCAGCGTGACGTTGAGGCAGGCGATGCGGTCGGCGATGGCTGTCACAGCCCGCAGATCGTGGCTGACGAGGATGATCGTCAGCGACAGCTCGGCTTTGAGCTGCTGGATCATCTCGATGACGCGCTGCTGGGCGCTGCGGTCGATGGCGGTGGTCGGCTCGTCGAGGATCAGCAGCTTCGGCCTGGGAGCCAGCGCCTTGGCGATGAAGACGCGCTGCAACTGCCCGCCCGACAGCGCCCCGACCGGCTTGCTGGCCATCTCCGCCAGGCCCAGCCGCTCGATGAGCCCGTCAACAAAGGCCAGATCCTCCCGCGAATGGCTGCGGAAAACGCCCGTCTTGCCCACCAGCCCCAGGCGGATCACCTGGCGAACCGTCAGCGGAAACTTCTCGACCACAGGCGAGTTTTGCGGCAGGTAGCCGACGATGTTGCCCCTGGCGACGGCCTTTTCCGGCGGCATCCCGTCGATCAGGATCCGCCCGCGCGTCGGCTTGAGCAGCCCCAGCAGCAGCCGCACCAGCGTCGTCTTGCCGCCGCCATTCGGGCCGATGATGCCCAGCGTCGTCTGCTCCGGGACCTGCAGCCGAATCCCGCGCAGCACCGGCTGCTCACGATAGGCGAAATCCACGTCCTGGATGTCGACGAGGGGCGTCATGCGAAGGGGAACATGATAACCGACATGCAAGTAAGTTGCATCAGGCGGCAGTCTCACCGCAGAGACGCGCATTGGTGTCTCGGTGTTTTGTGTTTGGTTCTCTTGTTTTTGGAGCTTGGTGGTTGGAGCTTGGAACTTTGCTTCGCTGCCAACCAACCCACTGGCTTCGCAGGGTTCGCTTCAGCACCCCGGCTGTGCCTCACCACCACTAGATCGAAACGCAACGCTTTGCCGATAGTGGGGTTAAGCGACAAGGTATTGGCGTCGTGAAAGGGGTCCGATGTGAAAAGTGGGATTGAGGGTGCAACCGGCGGGATGCACCTGTCGGCTCAGCACCTGGCGGAGGTGGTGGAGGCTCTGCGCCATGAGCGTGCCGGGTGTGGCCACGAGCGGCGGCAGGTGACGCGGCTGGAAGTGCAGACGAGCCTGCAGATCGCGCGCTATCGCGATGGGATCTGCACGGAGGAGATCAACGTTCTGACACGAGACATTTCGATTGGCGGAATTGGCTTGCTGCAGTCGGTGGCGATGGAGGTGGGCGAGCAGGTGGTTGTGCGTCTGCCGCGGCTGGAGCGGCCGCCGCTTTTTGTGCTGTCGGCGGTAACGCACTGCCGGCGGCTGGGCGATGGCCTGTGGGGCGTGGGCATGCAGTTCCAGCGGCTGCTGACGCTGGAAGCCAACGAGGTACGGACGGTCGAGCAGATCAGGCAGAGCATCCTCGGCTGAGCTGCTTGCTCGCCGCAGGCGTTGCGTGGGGATTGGTGCGTCACAGCGGCTGGGCCATCGTGGACGGACACAGCCGGTCCGCGGTTGATCCTGAACCGTGCAGACAGACGGCATCAGGCCGGCCCGGCTCGCCAAGCCCATCCATTGGGCAGCACGTCGCGCCAGGCATAATCACGGAATTTTGCGGATACGCGGTGCTCCCGGGGGGTTCGGCCTTGGCGGCTTTTTTGGCTACCATGTGAGCCCTTCGCGCCATCCAGCCGTACAATGGATGTCGTGGTTCAGAATATGAAGGAGTGCCGCTGATGGCGTTAGTGTGGCAACAGCCCCTGCCGAAGATCTACACCGAGCTGACCGATCCGGAGCTCAAGCTGCGGATCGCCGACGCGCGCGAGGCGCTGGGAGATCGGCTGGTCATCCTTGGACACCACTACCAGCAGGATGACGTGATCGAGTTCGCCGACTTCACCGGCGACAGCTTCGAACTGTCGCGCAAGGCGGCTGAGCAGAAAAACGCCGAGTTCGTCATCTTCTGCGGCGTACACTTCATGGCTGAATCAGCCGACATCCTGACGGATGAGCATGTGAAGGTCATCCTGCCGGACCTGGGCGCCGGCTGCTCCATGGCTGACATGGCCAGCCTCGACCAGACGATCGAGTGCTGGGAACAGCTCACCGAGGTCTGCCCCGATCAGCGGATCGTCCCCATCACCTACATGAACAGCTCGGCCGCCATCAAAGCCTTCGTCGGCGAACATGGCGGGGCTGTCTGCACGAGCAGCAATTGCCGCAATGTGCTGGAATGGGCTCTAGGAAGAGACGAAGAGACTAAGAGACAAAGAGACGAAGTGCGCGCAGCGGCCGATACTTCGTCTCTCCGTCTCTCCGTCTCTTCGTCTCCCAAGGCCAAGATCCTCTTCTTCCCCGACCAGCACCTGGGCCGCAACACAGCCTACGCGATGGGCTATCCGCTGGAGAACATGATCGTCTGGGATCCGACCAGGGACCTGGGCGGCAACAGCGAGCAAGCCGTTCGCGAAGCCGACTTCGTCCTGTGGAAGGGCCACTGTTCGGTCCACATGCTCTTCCGGCCTGAGCATGTCGATCAGGTGCGGCAGCGCCATCCGGGGATCAAGGTGATCGTCCACCCCGAGTGCCGCTGGGAGGTCGTCAACAAGGCCGACCTGGCTGGCAGCACCGCCTATATCGTCAAGACAATCGAAGCCGCCCCGCCCGGCTCGAGCTGGGCCATCGGCACGGAGGTGCACCTGGTCAACCGCCTGCGCCAGCAGCACCCGGACAAGCACATCGTCGTCCTGTCCGACTGCCAGTGCCTGTGCACCACGATGTACCGCATCGACCTGCCGCACCTGTGCTGGGCCTTGGAAAACCTCGTGCAGGGCAAGGTGGTCAACCAGATCAAGGTGGACCCCCACACCCGCAGGTGGGCCATGGTCGCCCTGGAGCGCATGCTCGCCATCAAAGGCACGGGCAACCCGATCAACAAACCCAATCAGCCGGTGGGGACGACGGTGGACTGATTTTGGATTTGGGAGTGCGGATTTTGGATTTGGGGGGCGATTGGGACTTCCAATTGCGGATTTCGGAATGCGGATTAAGAACCGCAGATGAACGCGGATAAACGCAGATGCTTTGGGTCCGTATTGCTGCCCACCGGTTAGTCCGCTTGCGGAGCGCCCTGCGGCTGGGCGCATGGGCGAACGATCTGTTCCGTGTGTATGCGAAGGGATGCCGCGGTTTCGTCAGTGCATTGCTGACACACGATCGACCGTCTCGCAAAGACGGTCGTATGGTGTTTCTTCTGCACCAATCTCCAAAAGGCGCTCAAGCGAGATGCACTTCTGATGGCCGATGGCGGCGTTGAGCCGCTGCGTCGTGATGACGAAGAACCGCCATTGGGCGACGTTCAGCGGATCGACGGTCGCCTTATCCATGTGATCGAGCAGGCAGAAGACATAAACGTCGGCCTGACGCGTTCGTTCGGTTGCCAGGTCGTTCGTGTCTGCGTCCCATGCGCGCGTCGGCTGTGTGCTGAACACGATGCGCGAAAGCGCTTTCTGGTGCCAGCTCTGAAGATATGCCGCGGACTTCACCTCAACCCGTACATCGTTCCTCGTCTTCACATCAAACGGGTTCCACGGTTGCCGGACATCCTCGGCACTGCCCAGCGCTTGCGCCACCAGATACTCAGCCAGTACGCCGCGCGTGGTGTTGCTCAGCAGATCCGACATCGCCCATCGCCAGAAGGACAGCACATCGAATCCCACCGGTCTGCCGATAACGTGAAAGCGTTCAGTACCGCACTTGCGATCCACCCGAATCCGCCCCAGAGAAGGTGCCATAACCATCTCCCTGCAATTTGTGAAATCCTCTGCAAGCTGAGCCGCTGAACGAAGCGCGGGGCATTAACGCGCCCTCTCAATCCACAATCGTCCCCCTTCCCCAATCCAAAATCCGCAATCCAAAATCCAAAATGAGATCGGTGTTCATCGGTGCCCCATCGGTGGCCATAGTCAACGGTACAGATCGCGCTCCCGGATGTACCGTTCCACCGCTTCGGGGACCAGATAGCGAATGGATCTGCCCTCCCGTATCCGCCGGCGGATCTCTGTGGCGCTGATGTCGATCAGGGGGGCTTCGATGATGTTCTTCTCCAGGTGGCGGAACGCCGGCGGGAGGGACGCGAAATCAAACCGCCAGCCGGGGCGGGCCATGAGGATCAGGTTGGCTTCGCGGATCAGGTCCTCCGGCCGGTGCCACTGCGGCAGGATGGCCAGCATGTCGGCGCCGATCAGCCAGTTCACCTGCTTCTCGCCACGGCGCTTCAGCTCCAGGACCGTATCGATCGTATAGCTGGGCCCGCTTCGGCGAAGCTCCAGATCATCCACATCGAACAGCGGATCGCCGGCAGTCGCCAGGCGGCACATGGCTAAGCGGTGCTCGGGCGCTGCCAGGTCGGTCGAGCCGGGTTTGTGCGGCGGCTGGGCGCTGGGGACGAGGATGATCCTGTCGAACCCCCCCCTTTCAGCGACCGCGCGGGCGCAGATCAGGTGGGCGTTGTGGATCGGGTTGAAGCTGCCGCCAAACCAGAGGGTCGCCATGGGGGTCTATCGAGGGGATCAGATGGGGACTAAATGTGGATAACTCCCGTTGGGATGGTATTGCCGTTGCAGGCCTGACTCAAACGCCCTCGGGCTGACCGGGGGCGTACGATCAGGTGTCCAGTCGCGATCGCGGCGATCGCCACCGCGGCTGAAACACAGCCTAAGATCATACGTATTAAATCGTTACGTCAACGCATCTGTTGGGTGCGACGGTGGTTCGCAGGCGACGCAAGAAAATCGCATGCGAAGAATATTTTGGCCCCGATCCGGGTTAAGACCATCGGACCCACTGATTGCTAAGGAATGGAGTGTCACGTGGCCACCGCAACGCTGCAAAAGAACAAGCCCACACAGGCTTCTCGCCGGGCACCGGTGCCGCGCGCTCTGCGCCAGCGCGTTGAGCCGTTGCTGGATGAAGACTACACCTACATGGACAGCCCGCTGTTCGCCCGCAAGGGCATTGAAAACGAGCTGTTCGCTGAGGGCGATCAGGCCCCCGCGCTGCCGATGATCGGCTGGTATCAGCCGACGCGCGACGACATCGACGCAGCGGAGGTCGGCGGCACGCCGCAACTGATGAGCCCGGAGGAGGAACGCATCATGTTCCTCCGCTACAACTACGCCAAGTCGCGCCTGCACAAGCTGCAGAAGCGCATCCGCCGCGAGGGCCTGACCAAGGCCGCGGCTGAGGAGTTCCTGAAGTGGCATCGCCGCTACGAGCACCTGCGCGAATACCTGGTTCGCACGAACCTGGCGCTGGTGCTGGCGATGGCCAAGCGGACGCGCCTGGGCGACGTCGACTTCGCCGAGATCGTCTCCGAGGGCAACATGGCCCTGCTGCGATCAGTCGAGAAGTTCAACGTCGAACGCGGCTTCAAGTTCAGCACCTACGCCTGCCGCGCGATCCTGAAGGCATTCAGCCGCACGGCGCAGAAGGCCTCGCGCTATCGCTCGCGGTTCCCGGTTGAGTTCGAGCCGGATCTCGAGAAGAGCGACTGGGCTGACCGCAAGCGCGACATGGTCGAGGAAGACTGCGTCGATGAGCTGAAGGCGATCGTCGAGCGGAACCTTGCGGACCTGTCCAGCGTCGAAGAGACGGTGATCAAGCGCCGTTTCAACTGGGAGCAGGAGGATGATGCTCCGCTGACGCTCGAAGAGGTCGGCAAGATCATCGGCGTGACCAAGGAGCGTGTCCGCCAGATCCAGAACAAGGCCCTGGCCAAGATCCGGCAGGTCCTTGAGGATGGTGTCCTCCGATCGACGCCGCGCAAGGCGGATGATTGATCAACATCCAACGCGGAGAACGCGGAGGATGTCGCAGAGGCCGCAGGCAAGCATTCATGCTTCCCTGCGGCCTTTTGCTTTAGACACGAGATGGCCTAACCAGGTTGATGAGTGGGCAGTGGGCAGGGAAGTTCCAAGGTCCAACCACCAAGCTCCAGGGAAGCACCAAACACAAAAGAACCAAGCACAAAACACCAATCCAAAATCCGCAATCAAAAATCCAAAATCGACGTAGCTCTGCGTCTCTGCGGTGAGCAATCCCCTATGCCGCCTGCGGGGCGAAGCGGTGCAGGACTTCGGGCAGGTGTTTGATGCCGCGGCGCATGGCTTTGCTTACGGCGTAGCGCATGGACATCTCAAAGCGCCTTTGGACGCGGTGGTCGATCGGCACGCCATAGCGGCGCATCTGCTGGATCGCCCACTGCCAGACGTGATACTCCTCTTCGCAGCGATGCTTGTAGACGTTGAAGCCGATGGCGTGGTGGCCGATCTCGTGCAGGAAGATCGCCAGGCTGATCGGCGTCTTGGGATACGGCGCTTCGATCCAGTTGATCACGCGGCCGTCGGCCATCTGGACGCGCCACGCGCAGCCGCTCATGGCGCGCCGCCATCGGCGGACGCGCACCGCGTACCGCTGCTTCATCTCGTCAATGATCGCATCGTATGGAGCCACCACCCGAAAACTCTACAGATCGCGCGCCGTCGTACAAGTCGGGTATCATGCTTCGCTGATGCTGGGCGCGATCGAACCAACCGAGATGCCCGGACCGTCGCTGGCGATTCTCGCGACGATGGTGCTGCTGATCGCAGCCGCCAGCGGCGTGTTCTGGATGCTGACGCGACGATGGGTGCGCGGGCGGCGCATGGGTGCGCTGTACGAATGGGCGCGCGCCAACGGCATGCGCCTCGTGCGCGACGGCAGCGTCGAGCTGCCTGAAGCGCTCACACAGCTTGCGGAGTGTCCCACACCGCTGCTGGCGCTGGGACGCGAAGGGCTGATCATCGCGCAGGTGCGCACGATGCCGTCGCACGCGCAATTGCAGGCTCAGCGGTGGAACGTGCTGCTGCGCAAGCTGCCCAGCCGCTGGCCGACGACGGCGCTTCGGCCGGCGCTCAGCCCGCAGAGCCTGATCGACCTGTACGCCCTGCCGGCGATCCCGGGGCTGCTGTCGCCGGAGCGGTTTCTCGTGCATGGCGTCGATCGGCGCGCAGCGGCTGCTGTCGTGGCGTCGCCACTGCGGGCGCTGCTGCCGGCGGATGTGGGGCTGGTGCTGGTGGGCAACTGGATGATCCTGGAGTTCTCGACGCGGCCGTTCGATGGGACGGAGTTCAGCCGGCTGATCGCTGTTACGGATCAGCTCGTTGAAAAGCTGCCGGCGCCCGCAGAACCGGCATAGGCAAGCCAATCTGCGCGAAAAACCGCAAATTTCGGCCAGAAATGGCGGAACAGGTGGTGTTCCGGGCCGGTAACGTCCGATATAGTTCCCG
>Ga0207864_1001188_pt1 | contig 30302 bp, 26 predicted proteins | sample HigsolmetaAR202D_FD_184834 | JGI IMG/M metagenome (GOLD analysis project Ga0207864, IMG submission 184834) | Ionic liquid and high solid enriched microbial communities from the Joint BioEnergy Institute, USA - AR20-2-D (SPAdes) (version 2) ... | reverse complement strand
TGAAGTCGCGGGTGTAGCCGCCCTCGGTGCCCGGGGCGATCTGGTTGCGCAGCCGGATGTTGGCGAAGGTGCCCCGGATCATCACCTCGTGGTTGCCGCGGCGCGAGCCGTAGGAGTTGAAGTCCTTGCGCTCCACTCCGTGCGCCTTGAGGTACTCGGCGGCCGGGGTGCCCGGCTTGATGGCGCCGGCGGGCGAGATGTGGTCGGTGGTGACCGAGTCGCCCAGCTTGGCCAGGACCCGGGCGCCGACGATGTCGCTGACCGGCTCCGGCTCCAGCGCCATGCCCTCGAAGTACGGGGGCTTGCGCACGTAGGTGGACTCGGGGTCCCAGGAGAAGGTGTTGCCGGTGGGCGTGGGCAGCGAGCGCCAGCGCTCGTCCCCGGCGAACACGTCGGAGTACGCCTGCTCGTACATCTCCGCGGCGATCGCGGAGTCGATGACCTCCTGGATCTCCTCCGGGGAGGGCCAGATGTCGCGCAGGTAGACCGGCTGGCCGTCCGAGCCGGTGCCCAGCGGCTCGTTGTCCAGGTCGATGTCCATGGTCCCGGCCAGCGCGTAGGCCACCACCAGGGGCGGCGAGGCCAGGTAGTTCATCTTGACGTCGGGGTTGATCCGGCCCTCGAAGTTGCGGTTGCCGGACAGCACCGCGGTGACCGCCAGGTCGTTGTCGTTGATCGCCTTGGAGATCTCCTCGGGCAGCGGGCCGGAGTTGCCGATGCAGGTGGTGCAGCCGTAGCCGACCAGGTTGAAGCCGAGCTTGTCCAGGTACGGGGTGAGGCCGGAGCGCTCGTAGTAGTCGGTGACGACCTTGGAGCCCGGGGCCAGCGAGGTCTTCACCCACGGCTTGCGGGACAGCCCTTTCTCCACCGCCTTCTTGGCCAGCAGGGCCGCGCCCAGCATGACCGAGGGGTTGGAGGTGTTGGTGCAGGAGGTGATGGCCGCGATGACGACGGCGCCGTGGTCGATCTCGGTCTCGGTGCCGTCGGCCAGGGTGACCTTGACCGGGTTGTGCGGGCGGCGCCCCACCGAGCTGGTGGTGTGGCCGCCGGCGGAGCCGTCGCCGTTGGAGACCGCCGGGGAGTCGGAGGCCGGGAAGGACTCGGCGGACGCCTCGTCGACCTTGGTCTCGATGCCGTCGGTGTGCACGTAGTCGTAGACGTTCTTGCGCCAGGTCGCCTTGGCGTCGGACAGCGCGATGCGGTCCTGCGGGCGCTTGGGTCCGGCGATGGACGGCACCACGTCGGCGAGGTCGAGCTCCAGGTACTCGGAGTACTCGGGCTCCACCGACGGGTCGTGCCACAGGCCCTGGGCCTTGGTGTACGCCTCGACCAGGGCGGTCTGCTCGTCGCTGCGGCCGGTCAGCTTCAGGTAGCGGATGGTCTCGTCGTCGATCGGGAAGATCGCGGCGGTGGAGCCGAACTCGGGGCTCATGTTGCCGATGGTGGCGCGGTTGGCCAGCGGCACCGAGGCCACGCCCTCGCCGTAGAACTCGACGAACTTGCCGACGACGCCGTGCTTGCGCAGCATCTCGGTGATGGTGAGCACCAGGTCGGTGGCGGTGGTGCCGGGGGGCAGCTCACCGGTGAGCTTGAAGCCGACGACCCGCGGGATGAGCATGGAGATCGGCTGGCCGAGCATGGCGGCCTCGGCCTCGATGCCGCCGACGCCCCAGCCCAGGATGCCCAGGCCGTTCTGCATGGTGGTGTGGGAGTCGGTGCCCACACAGGTGTCGGGGTAGGCCTGGCCGTTGCGGACCATGGTGACGCGGGCCAGGTGCTCGATGTTGGCCTGGTGCACGATGCCGGTGCCCGGCGGGACCACCTTGAACTCGTCGAAGGCGGTCTGGCCCCAGCGGAGGAACTGGTAGCGCTCGCGGTTGCGCTCGTACTCGATCTCGACGTTGCGCTCGAAGGCGTCGGGGCGGCCGAACACGTCGACGATCACCGAGTGGTCGATGACCAGCTCCGCGGGGGCCAGCGGGTTGATCTTGGCGGGGTCGCCGCCCAGGTCGCTGACGGCCTCGCGCATGGTGGCCAGGTCGACCACGCAGGGGACGCCGGTGAAGTCCTGCATGATCACCCGGGCGGGGGTGAACTGGATCTCCTGGCTGGGCTTGGCCTTGGGGTCCCAGTTGGCCAGCGCGCGGATGTGGTCGGCGGTGACGTTCACGCCGTCCTCGGTGCGGAGCAGGTTCTCCAGCAGCACCTTCAGGCTGTAGGGAAGCCGCTGGGCGCCTTCGACGGCGTCCAAGCGGAAGATCTCGTAGGACTGATCGCCGACACGGAGCGTGTCACGGCTGCCGAAGCTGTTCGCCGACACGGTTGTTCGCCTCCTGGTCTCGCCACTTTTTCCAAGCATCCTGCCCTAGCGGCACAGCCGGGGCGTCACTGAGGCTTCCCTTACAAGATCACTCCCGAGCCGGGACGGCTCCCCCGTACTGCGCGGGACAACGGGGGCCGCCTGCGCGGACGGCTCGGGTTCCGCCTCTGGGAGTGCGGAGCCCGCCGCACCGCGCCGGCAGGCGGACCGCCGGTGGCGGTGAACCTCACATGCCCAGTGATTCGCTCGCGCTGTTATCTCGACATCAAGGTATCGGACATATATCTCGACATCAAGCTACTGGCCAGTAATGCCTGTTGCTCCCCGCTCCACTACCCGTCCGTCCGGTGGGAACACCCCGGGGAGCGGAGTGCTCCCACCGGCTGCTCTCACGCCAACTGGGCGGCCACCCGGTCCGCGATCAGCTCCAGGTGGTCCAGGTCGGACAGGTCCAGTACTTGCAGGTAGATCCGCTCCGTGCCGATCTCGGCGAACCGGCCGATCTTGTCGACGACCTCGTCAGGGCTGCCCGCCAGGCCGTTGACCCTGAGCTCGTCCACCTCCCGGCCGATCGCGGCTGCGCGGCGCGCCACCTCGGCCTCGTCGCGGCCCACGCACACCACCTGGGCCGCGGAGTAGACCATGGGGCGTTCCCGGCCCGCCTCCTCCACCGCGGCGCGGACGCGGTCGAAGGCCGCCCGGGTGCCCTCCAGCACGGTGAAGGGGACGTTGTACTCGTCGGCGTAGGCCGCGGCCAGCTTGGGCGTGCGCCGCCGCCCGGTGCCGCCGACGATGACCGGGGGCCGCGGCGACTGCGCGGGCTTGGGCAGCGCCGGGCTGTCCGTCAGGCGGTAGTACTTGCCCTGGTAGTCGAAGGTCTCGCCGACCGGGGTCTGCCACAGCCCGGTGACGATCGCCAGTTGCTCCTCGAAGCGGTCGAAGCGCTCCCCGGCGTCGACGGGGAAGGGCAGCCCGTAGGCGGTGTGCTCGGCCTCGAACCAGCCCGCCCCGAAGCCGAACTCCACCCGGCCCCCGCTCATCTGGTCCACCTGGGCGACGCTGATCGCCAGCGGCCCCGGAGCCCGGAACGTGGCCGCGGTCATGAGGGTGCCCAACCGGATACGGGAGGTCTCGCGGGCCAGCCCGGCCAGGGTGACCCAGGCGTCGGTCGGCCCGGGCAGGCCGCTGACGGAGCCCATCTTGAGGTAGTGGTCGGAGCGGAAGAAAGCCTCGAAGCCGAGGTCCTCGGCGGCTCTGGCCACTGTCAGCAGGGTCTCGTAACTGGCGCCCTGCTGGGGTTCGGTGAAGATCCTCAGTCGCATGCCCCCATTCTTCCGCCCGGCTTGCCGGTTTTGCGGCAGGCACGGCCCGGCGCGGCGGAGGGGGTCGCCCCGGTTCCGGCGGCTCGCGGTCCCAGGTCGTGGTTCGGGGCGGAAGAAGGCCTCGCGGCCGGGGCCCTGCGGCTCCGGCCGCTTCCGGCAGCGCCGCGCCGCGATCCGGCCGCCGCGGCGCGGGACGGGGCTCAGCCGCGGGCCAGCACGGCCAGGCACTCCACGTGGTGGGTCATGGGGAAGGCGTCGAAGGCGCGCAGGTCCTCCAGCCGGTAGCCGCGCTCGGCGAAGAGCGCCAGGTCGCGGGCGAGGGTGGCGGGGTCGCAGGAGACGTAGGCGATCCGCTGCGGACGCAGCGCGGCCAGGGACTCCACCGCCTGGGCGCCCAGGCCCGCGCGCGGCGGGTCGGCCACGGCCAGGTCGACGCGCAGGTCCGCCCACTGGCGCAGGTGCGCGGCCGCGTCCCCCCGCTCGATCCGGACCTGCGGCAGGTCGCGCAGGTTGTACTGGGCGTCGCGGACCGCTTCGGCGCTGCTCTCGACGCCGAAGACCCGGCCCTCGGGGCCGACCGCGACCCCCAGCGCGCCGGCGAACAGCCCCACGCCGCAGTACAGGTCCAGGGCGGTCTGACCGGGTTTGGGCTCCAGCGCGCGCAGCACCGCCTCGGTGAGGGTCTGCGCGGCGGCCGGATGGACCTGCCAGAACGCTCCCGCGCTGACCCGCCAGCGGCGTCCGGCGGCGGTCTCGACGACCCCGCGCCGTCCGCGGACCGTCTGGATCCGGCCGCCCCGGAAGCGGCGCAGCACCGCGGCGGGCGCCGCGGGCCTGGGCAGTTCGGGCAGCTTGGCCGTGGTCGGGGTGACGACGAGGGCCGCGTCTCCGGTCCCCGCCGAGGCCACCGCCTCGACCTCGGCCACCCTGGGCCAGCGCCGCCGGGGCACCTCCAGCCGGTTGACCCCCGGGTGGGCGATGGGGCAGGAGTCGATCGGCTCGACGCTGTGGGAGCGGTGCCTGCGCAGGCCCGGCGTCCCGTCGGCGTCGACCGCGAACCGGACCCGGGTGCGCCACCCCAGCCCGTCGGGGGTTCCGGGCAGCTCCTCGACCACGACCTCGCGGTCGATCCCGGCGATCCGGTGCAACTGCTCGGCGACCACCTGCGCCTTGATCCGCCGCTGGGCGTCCAGGGAGGCGTGCTGCCAGTCGCAGCCTCCGCAGCGTCCCGGCCCGGCGAAGGGGCACGGCGGCTCCACCCGGTCGGGCGAGGCCTCGAGCACCTCCACGGCGTCGGCGCGCAGGAACCGCTTGGTCTCCTCGGTGACCAGGGCGCGCACCAGCTCTCCGGGCAGCGCGTGGCGGACGAACACGACCTGGCCCTCGTGGCGCCCGACGCACCACCCGCCGTGCGCCACCCCGTCAAGACGCACCTCGACGTGGGTTCCGAGCCGACTCATGAGTACACGACCTTTCGGGTGGACGGGGCGGTAGGGCACCGCGGCGGGTCCGTGACCGCCGCCTCCTGCCGACCACTCTAGTCGGGGCGCGGACGCGCCCGGTCCGCCCGCGCAGAGCCGGTCCGGTGCGGCGGGAGCCGGGACTGTGGTTGGGTATATCCCAGCCCAGGCCGCGTCGGCTCCGGCGGGGCCGCCACCACGAGGCTTACCAGGGACGGACAGGACGTGCACATCGTCATCTTGGGTTGCGGACGGGTGGGCTCCACCCTCGCGCACACGCTGGAGGACTCCGGCCACACGGTCGCGGTGATCGACCGCGCCCCCGAGGCGTTTCGCAGGCTGCGTTCGGCGACCGCCCGGCACGCGGTCACCGGGCTGGGCCACGACCGCGAGGTGCTGGTACGCGCGGGCATCGAGCGGGCCGGCGCGTTCGCCGCGGTCAGCAGCGGCGACAACTCCAACATCATCGCGGCTCGGGTGGCCCGTGAGACGTTCGGGGTGCGCAACGTGGTGGCGCGCATCTACGACCCGCGGCGCGCCGAGGTGTACCAGCGGCTGGGCATCCCCACCGTGGCCACGGTGCGCTGGACCGCCGACATGATCCTGCGCCACCTGGTCCCCGGGGACGAGTTCCTGGGTACCGGGCCGCTGTGGCGGGACCCCTCCGGGTCGCTGGTCATGGTGGACGCTGCGGTGGGCACCGCATGGGCGCAGCAGCGCGTCGAGCAGGTGGAGTCCGCGCTGGGGGTGCGGGTGGTCTACCTGAGCCGGGGCGGGGAGATCCACCTGGCCCGCTCGGACCTGCGGCTGTGGCCGGGGGACGTGCTGCACGTGGTCGCCGCGGCCGGAGCGGTCGAGGAGACGGTGGGCCGGATCGGCGCGGACGGAGGTGAGCGGTGATGCGGGTGGCGATCGCGGGAGCCGGTGCGGTGGGCCGGTCCATCGCGGCCGAGCTGCTGAGCAGCGGGCACGAGGTGCTGCTCATCGACCGCGACGCGCGCGCCATCGACGTGCACGCGTTGACCGAGGCCGAGTGGCTGCTGGCCGACGCCTGCGAGGTCAGCTCGTTGGAGAACGCCCGGCTGGACGAGTTCGACGCGGTCATCGCCGCGACCTCCGACGACAAGGTCAACTTGGTGGTGTCGCTGCTGGCCAAGCGGGAGTTCGGGGTGCGCCGCGTGATCGCGCGGGTCAACGACCCGCGCGACGAGTGGCTGTTCACCGACGCCTGGGGGGTGGACGTGGCGGTGTCCCCGCCGCGGCTGCTGGCGGCGCTGGTGGACGACGACGAGGAGGTCGGGCTGGACCGCTCCGGTGAGGCGGTGCCGCTGGCCTCGCTGGGCGGAGCCGACCTGCTGGAGTCGGTGCTGACCGAGGGGTCGCCGTTCGCGGGGCGCAGGGCCGGGGAGCTGAGCGCCGCGCTGCCCGAGGGGGTGGTGCTGGTCGCCGTGGTGCAGGCGGGCCAGGCGCGCCCCCCGCTGCCGGACACCGTGCTCACCGCGGGGGACGTGCTGGTCCTGCTCAGCAGCGCCCGCAGCGACGACGACCTGCACGCCGTCCTCAGCGGCGCGGCTTGAGCCGCGGCCCGATTCCCCGGAGGGCGGAATAGTTCACCGACGGCCGGGGTTCGCCATGATAGTTGAAATTTCTATTTCTTCCTGAAGAAGATCGTGAGGAGCGGCCATGCAGTTCGGCATCTTCAGCGTCGGGGACGTCACCACCGACCCGACCACCGGGCGCACCCCCACCGAGGCCGAGCGGATCAAGGCCATGGTCACGATCGCGCTGAAGGCCGAGGAGGTCGGCCTCGACGTCTTCGCCACCGGGGAGCACCACAACCCGCCGTTCGTGCCCTCCTCCCCCACCACCATGCTCGGCTACATCGCCGCCCGCACCGAACGCCTCATCCTGTCCACCGCCACCACGCTGATCACCACCAACGACCCGGTGAAGATCGCGGAGGACTACGCAATGCTGCAACACCTGGCCGACGGCAGGGTCGACCTGATGCTGGGCCGCGGCAACACCGGACCGGTCTACCCCTGGTTCGGCAAGGACATCCGCCAGGGCATCCCGCTGGCCATCGAGAACTACCACCTGCTGTACCGCCTGTGGCGCGAGGACGTGGTGGACTGGCAGGGCAAGTTCCGCACCCCGTTGCAGTCCTTCACCTCCACCCCGCGGCCCCTGGACGGGATCCCGCCGTTCGTGTGGCACGGCTCCATCCGCAGCCCGGAGATCGCCGAACAGGCCGCCTACTACGGCGACGGCTTCTTCGCCAACAACATCTTCTGGCCGAAAGAGCACTTCCAACGGCTCATCGACCTGTACCGCCGCCGCTACGAGCACTACGGCCACGGCTCGGCCGACCAGGCCATCGTCGGCCTGGGCGGACAGGTGTTCATGCGCGCCCGCTCCCAGGACGCGGTGCGGGAGTTCCGCCCCTACTTCGACAACGCGCCCGTCTACGGCCACGGCCCCTCCCTGGAGGAGTTCATGGCCCAGACCCCGCTGACCGTGGGCAGCCCCCAGCAGGTCATCGACCGGACCCTGCAATTCCGCGAGTACTTCGGCGACTACCAGCGCCAACTGTTCCTCATGGACCACGCGGGCCTGCCGCTCAAGACCGTGCTGGAACAGCTCGACATCCTCGGCGAGGAGGTCGTCCCGGTGCTGCGCAAGGAGTTCGCCGCGCGCAAGCCCGCCCACGTGCCCGACGCGCCCACCCACGCCAGCCTCCGCGCGGCAGCGGCGCGCAAGGCCGCACAGGAGGAGGCGGGCCGATGACCGCACGGACGCTGACCGTGGTCTCCGCCGGACTGGGCCGCCCCTCCTCCACCAGGCTGCTGGCCGACCGGCTCGCCGAGGCGGCCCGGCGCTCCCTGGAGGCCCGGGGGACCACCGCCGACACCCTGGTGGTGGAGCTGCGCGACCACGCCCACCACCTGACCAACGCCCTGCTCACCGGCGTGCCCACGGGGGGCCTGCACGAGGTGCTGGAGCGTGTGGCCGACAGCGACGGACTGATCGCGGTGACCCCGGTCTTCGCCGCCTCCTACAGCGGCCTGTTCAAGACGTTCTTCGACGTACTGGACCCCGACGCGCTGGCCGGGACGCCGGTGCTGCTCGGAGCGACCGGAGGCACGCCGCGCCACTCCCTGGTCCTCGACCACGCCCTGCGGCCGCTCTTCGCCCACCTGCGCGCCCTCGCGGCGCCGACCGGGGTCTACGCCGCCTCCCAGGACTGGGGCGACGACGGGGAGGGGGTGCTCGCTGAGCGGATCGACCGCGCCGCCGGGGAGTTCGCCGCCCTGGTCGCCGCCCGCGCCCCGAAGCGCCGGATCGACCCCTACGAGGCGCCCACGCCCTTCGAGGAGCTGCTGCCGGACCGGTGACCCGCCGCGCCCGCGGGCGGCCCGCCCCGGAGCGGGGTCACCCCCGCGGGTGCGCCTGCGCCGCCGCGGCGTCCTCCTCCGCGGAGCCCTCCTCGGCGTCCGCCACGGGCTGCTCCAGGGGGGTGCGCCCCACCGCCAGCAGCCACACCATGGCGGCGAACGCGGCGACCTGGAGCGGCCAGCCCATGAGGATCTTGGCGGCCCCCAGCCAGCCGACCATGCCCGCCGCCCACAGCGGGTACTGCACCGCCACCCGCACCACGCACGGCAGCACCAGCAGCCAGGTGAGCCTGGAGCTGAGGCGGACCACGGCCCGGTCCCTGCGCCAGCCGGTCGGATCGCCAGTGACCGCGCCGATGAGCAGCCCGATCGCGGGCCAGCGCACCAGGATCGACAGGATCAGCACGAACGCGTAGCCGCTGTTGTAGATGATGCCGGGCAGGAAGGCGTCCTCGGCCTGCCCGCTGCGCAGCGCGAAGACGGCGGCGATGGCGATCCCGAACAGGCTGTTGACCACGTACTGCACCGAGGAGCGCTGCACGAGCCGGACCACGGCCAGCGCCACCGCCGCGGCCCCGCCCAGCACCAGTCCCAGTCGCAGCGGGTCCAGCCCGGCGGCCTGCCAGCCGTAGTTGGTGCAGAGCAGGTAGGTGCAGGTGAAGACGACCGTGGGCACCGCCGTCTCGACCATGCCGCGTCTGCCGCCCAGGGCCTTGGCCAACTGGCCGCGCACGACCTCCTCGACGGTGTGTTCGGAGACCCGGGCCTGGCTCTGGTCGGTCAATGTCACTCCCGGACGCTGTCGCTGCGGATACGTTGCTCGGCGGCCCGCGGGCCACTCCCCCAAGAGTAGTGCCCCCACGGTCCGCACGCGCCCGGTCACGCGCCGCAACACCGCCTCGGGCACTAGGCTCGCAGCGAAGACCCCTCCGTCCGGGACGAGGAGGCCCGATGGCCGAAGTTCTCTGCAACTCCGACCACGTGGCGTTCGCGCTGCGCCTGCACACCGCACTGACCGCGTCCGGCCCCGCCGCCGGCCCGGGGACGGTGTGGTCGCCCTACTCGGTGGCCTGCGCCCTGGGCCTGCTGGCCACGGGCGCCCGGGGCGCCACCCGCGCCGAGGTCGCCGCGCTGCTGGGAGGCGACCTGGACGGCGCGCTCGCCGCCCTGGACCGGGCCGCGGCCGACAGCCCCGACCTGGCCTCCCGCACCGTCCTGTGGGTGCGCCCGGACGTCCCCGTCCGTTCCGCCTTCGCGGCGGACCTGCGCCGCCGCCCCGACTCCGACGTGCGGGCCGCGGACTTCGCGGGCGACCCCGAGGGGGTGCGCGCCGCGGTCAACGCCGACGTCGCCGCCACCACCCGGAACATGATCCGCGACCTGCTTGCTCCGGGAAGCGTCACCCCCGACCTGCTGTCGATCCTGGTCAACGCGCTGTGGGTGCGGGCCCGCTGGGTCACGGAGTTCGACCCCGCCCGCACCTTCGACCGCACCTTCCACTCCCCCGGCGGAGCGAAGAAGACCGCGATGATGCACCACACCGGCCTGATGCCCCACGCCCGGGCGGACGGCTGGCGGATGGTGACCCTGCACGCGCACGACGAGACCGACGTCGACGTGCTGCTTCCCCCCGAGGACTCCCCCGCGGCGGAACCGGACGCGGCCCTGCTCACCGCGCTGTACCGGGACGCCTCGCCCGTCCGGGTGGAGCTGGCGCTGCCCCGCTTCGACCTGGCCTGCCACCGGGAGCTCGTCCCGGTCCTGGCCTCCTCGGGGGTGCGCACCCTGTTCACCGACGCCGCCGACCTGTCCGGAGTCTCTCCCGTGCCGCTGCGCGTGGACGCCGTCGTCCACCAGGCCAGGCTGCGCGTGGACGAGCGGGGCGCCGAGGGGGCGGCGGCCACCGCGGTCATGGCGCTGGCCGCCGCGGTGTTCCCGGTGCGTCCGGTCCCCTTCGTCGTGGACCGGCCCTTCCGCGTCGTGGTGCGCCGCCGCGGCGCGATCCTGTTCCTCGGCTCGGTCGCCGACCCGCAGGACCCCGGTCCGGCACGCTGACACGGGCCGCCTCACCCCTCGGCGAAGAACGGCTCGGGGTAGCGGAACGTCCCGCGCGGCGGGTCCGCGGTGAACGCCACCACCTGGAAGTAGGGCGCCCACTCGGGCACCTGGGGGATGATCCCGTGGCGCCCGGCGGGCACGAAGCCGAACCGGCGGTAGTAGGCGGGGTCGCCCAGCAGGCCCACCAGGGGTTCGTCCAGGGCGTCGGCGGCGCCGAGCAGCGAGTGCACCAGCGCCGACCCGATCCCCGCGCGCTGCCGGTCGGGGCGCACGCTCAACGGTCCCAGGCCCAGCACGGGTGCGCCGTCGACGGTGCACCGGGTGGCCAGTACGTGCCCGACGACCTCGCCGGCGTCGTCCACGGCCACCCTGGACAGCGGCGGCAGCCAGCTCTCGTGCGCCCGCAGCGCCTCGACCAGTCGCACCTCGAACGGCTCGCCCTCGCCGGGGCGGGCGAAGGCCGCGGCCGTGACCGCCCGGATCGCGGGGACGTCGTCCGGGCTCTCGCGTCGGATCAGCACGTGCCCGTTGTCCCGGCGGATCCGCGCCGCGGCCGTGCGGCGCTGCGCCGCCCCGGCATCACTTCTCCGCGGTCGGCGCCTGGGGCCGCGCCTGCGCCGCGGCCTGCTGGGCCGCCTGGAGGGCCTGGGCCACCGCGGCCTTGCCCTGCTTGGGCAGGGTGATCTCCAGCAGGTCGCGCGGGGGGATCGGGTGGTAGCCGCGGACCACCACGATCCCGGCGAAGATCTCCTCGATGCGGGCGGCGGCCTCGGGGCGGACCGCGCCCTCGCCGCGGATCACCGCGCGCAGGAACCAGCGCGGGCCGTCCACGCCGAGGAACCGCATCGGCTGGGCGAGCTGCTGGCCCTTCTCGTTGGTCCGGCCGGGCATCGGGACGATGGCACGCACCTCGGGGCCGAAGGTCCCGTCGAACTCCTCGCTCTTGCCGCCCGTTCTGGCGATCTCGGCGACGACCTCCTTGCGGATGTCCGTCCACAGCCCGGTGGACTTGGGGGCGGCGAACGGCTGGACCTGCATCGCGGTCTTGCCGTTGATGATCGTCACCCCGATGATCCGGTTCTGGTTCTGCTGCTTGGCGACGTTGACCTGCACCTCGATGCCGGGGCCGACCGGGACGCGCAGCGCGCCCAGGTCCACCCGTGGCATCTCGGGCACCTCCTCGGAGACGTCCCACGGTCCCCGGGCGCGGTACCGGTCGTCCTCCTTGGTCGGCTCGGTCACCGGAGCGTGCCGGGGCGCGACGGCAGGGGGGATGTCGTCAACGCGGCTCTTGGCCTTCTTCTTGCGTCGGCGTCCGAACACGCCGCAACACCTCTTCCTTGAGTCCCGAAGTCACCCGGAGGCGGTCAACGCCGCTCCGGCAGTGCGGCGTGCCCGCCGGTGGAACCGAACCCGCCGGCGCCCCGCGCCGAGTCGCCGAGCTCGTCCACCTCGACGAAGAGCGCGCGCTCCACCCGCTGGACCACCATCTGGGCGATGCGGTCCCCGCGGGTCAGCTTCACCGGCGTGACGGGGTCCGTGTTGAGCAGCGGCACCATGATCTCGCCCCGGTATCCGGCGTCCACCGTCCCGGGCGCGTTCACCACGGTCAACCCGAAACGCGCGGCCAGTCCGGACCGCGGGTGGATGAACGCCGCGTACCCGTCGGGCAGGGCGATGGCCACCCCGGTGCGCACGGTCGCGCGCTCCCCCGGGGCCAGCACGACGTCTTCGGCGGTGACCAGGTCGGCGCCCGCGTCGCCCGGATGGGCGTAGCGGGGCAGTGGAAGGTCGGGGTCGAGCCGCCGGATCTCGACCCGCACCGTACCGGAGGCGGGGGAAACGTCACTCACAACGGCCGAGCCTACCCTGCGACGCGGGTGCCTCGCGTAACGCGAGGCACCCGAACCGGTGACGGGGAGTCACCCCTCGGCCTGGGGCAGCGTGACGTCCACCCGCAGTTCGGTGTCGTCGCTGCTCTCGAAGGTCAGTTCGGCGACCCGGCCCGCCGCGGCGAGGTCGTCCCGGCACAGGCCCGCCTGCTCGGCCTGCTTGCCGCGGACGACGACCCGGTCGACCTCGGCGCGCATGGACAGCTTCGCCTCGGACTTGGCCTTGCGGACGCTGCGCAGCACCTCGGCCGTGGCGGCCAGGACGGCGGGGTCGCCCGCCGCGGCGGCGCTGCGGAACTCCTCCACCGACGGCCAGGAGGCCGCGTGCACCGAGCCCTCCTGCCACCACGACCAGACCTCCTCGGTGACGAAGGGCAGGAAGGGGGCGAAGAGGCGGTGCAGCACCGACAGCGCGATGAGCAGCGCGGAGCGGGCCGAGGCGCCCTCGCGGGAGTCGGCGTCGTAGGCGCGGGCCTTGACCAGCTCCAGGTAGTCGTCGCACAGGTCCCAGAAGAACCGCTCGGTGCGCTCCAGGGCCCGCGTGTGGTCGTAGCCCTGGAAGGCCGCGGTGGCGTCCGCGACGACGTCGGCCAGGACCGCCAGCATCGACCGGTCCAGCGGCTCGGTGACGGCCGCCGGGTCGACGGGGGTGTCCTCCCCGGCCACCGACAGCGCGAACTTGCTGGCGTTGAGGATCTTGATGGCCAGGCGGCGGCCGACCTTCATCTGACCCTCGTCCAGCGCGGTGTCGGTGCCCAGCCGGCCGCTGGCCGCCCAGTAGCGGACCGCGTCGGAGCTGTACTTCTCCAGCATGGCGATGGGCGTGACCACGTTGCCCTTGGACTTGGACATCTTCTTGCGGTCGGGGTCGAGGATCCAACCGGAGATGGCCGCGGTGCTCCAGGGCAGCGTGCCGTGCTCGAAGTGCGAGCGGACCACGGTGGAGAACAGCCAGGTGCGGATGATGTCCTGGCCCTGGGGACGCAGGTCCATCGGGAAGACCCGCTCGAACAGGTCGGGGTCGCGCTCCCAGCCGCCGGCGATCTGCGGCGTCAGCGAGGAGGTGGCCCAGGTGTCCATGACGTCGGGGTCGCCGATGAAGCCTCCGGGCTTGCCGCGCTGCTCCTCGGTGTAGCCCTTGGGCGCCTCGGAGCTGGGGTCGACCGGAAGCTGCGACTCGTCGGGCAGGATGGGCGCGTCGTAGATCGGGTTGCCCTCGTCGTCCAGCGGGTACCAGACGGGGAACGGCACGCCGAAGAACCGCTGGCGGCTGATCAGCCAGTCGCCGTTGAGGCCGCCGACCCAGTGCTCGAAGCGGCTGCGCATGTGCTCGGGGTGCCAGATCAGCTCCCGGCCGCGCTCCAGCAGCCCGTCGCGCACCTCGGCGTCGCGGCCGCCGTTGCGGATGTACCACTGGCGGGTGGTGACGATCTCCAGGGGCTTGTCGCCCTTCTCGAAGAACTTCACCGGGTGGGTGATCGGCTGCGGCTCCCCGATCAGGTCGCCGGAGGCGCGCAGCATCTCGACCACCCGCTCGCGCGCGGTGTGCACGGTGGCCCCGGCCAGCTTGGCGTACGCTTCGCGCCCGGCCGGGGAGTCCAGCCCCTCGGGCGGGTCGGCGACGATCCGGCCGTCCCAGCCGATGATCGGCCGGGTGGGCAGTTGCAGCTCCCGCCACCAGGTGACGTCGGTGACGTCACCGAAGGTGCAGATCATGGCGATGCCGGTGCCCTTCTCGGGGTCGGCCAGGCGGTGCGCCACGACCGGGACCTCCACCCCGAAGACCGGGGTGCGCACGGTGGTGCCGAACAGGGCCTGGTAGCGCTCGTCGTCGGGGTGGGCGACCAGGGCCACGCAGGCGGGCAGCAGTTCGGGGCGGGTGGTGGCGATGCGCACCGGCTCCGCACCGTCGCGGTGGAAGGTGATCGTGTGGTAGGCGCCGGGCCGCTCTCGGTCCTCCAGTTCGGCCTGGGCCACCGCGGTGCGGAAGGTGACGTCCCACAGCGTGGGGGCCTCCGCCATGTACGCCTCGCCCCGCGCCAGGTTGCGCAGGAAGGCCCGCTGGGCCGTGGCGCGGGAGTTGTCGTCGATGGTGGCGTAGGTGTAGCGCCAGTCCACGCTGAGCCCGAGCCGACGCCAGATGGACTCGAAGACCTTCTCGTCCTCAACGGTGAGCCGCTCGCACAGCTCGATGAAGTTCTGCCGGGAGATCGGGATCTGCTTCTTGGGGTCGGGCTTGGCAGGCGGGGTGAAGTCCGGGTCGTAGGGAATCGACGGGTCGCAGCGCACACCGTAGTAGTTCTGCACGCGCCGCTCGGTGGGCAGCCCGTTGTCGTCCCAGCCCATCGGGTAGAACACGGCCTTGCCGTTCATCCGCTGGAACCGGGCGACGGTGTCGGTGTGGGTGTAGGAGAAGACGTGTCCGATGTGCAGCGAACCGGACACGGTGGGCGGCGGGGTGTCGATCGAGAAGATCTCTTCGCGGCTCTTGGAGCGGTCGAAGTGATAGACGCCGGACTCGTCCCAGACGTCTACCCATTTCGCCTCGATACCATCGAGCGAAGGCTTGTCAGGCACGTTGAAGGAACGAGAGCGGTTGGTCATAGGGCCAATGGTATTGGTCCCGCGGCCCTGGTCGCTCCGTTCGTCTCAGCCGACACCCGGCCGTGACGCCCTGCGACGGCCGGAGGGGACATGACAGTATTTCGGGCAGCGCCTGACCCGAACGACACCGGAACGGAAGTGACGCGATTCCCATGGCCGACAAGGACGGCGAGCTGACCGCTCGGATCCTCGGAGGGGTGGCGGCGGTGGCCGCCGCCTACGTGACCCGCAAGATCCTCACCCTGGTGTGGACCAAGACCGTGGGCAAGGAGCCCCCGGCCGACCCGGACTCCCCCGACATCAGCCTGGCCGAGGCGCTGGGCTGGGCCGTGGTCACCGGCGTCGGCATGGAGGTGACCCGGGTGCTGGCGGTACGCGCCGTGCACAAGCGCCTCGCTCCGCGCCGGCACCACGACATCGAGCAACTGCCGCTGTAGGGGCCGCGGCGCCGCCCAGGGCTGGTCAGCCCCTGCCGCGGTCCAGCGGCCTGGTCCGGCGCAGCGGGAGCACCTTGGCGGAGGGCTGTCCGGGAGCCGTCACAGCGCGCAGGTCCTCGCGCACCGCCCGGGCCAGGGCGCGGGTGCCGGCCCGGTTCAGCGTGGCCCCGGCCACCGCGCCGGTCAGGTAGGGGCCCAGGGTGGTCAGGTGGCGGCCGAGCAGCTTCATGAGGCGGTTGCGCAGCGCGGTCCGGGCGGCTGTGCCCAGGGCGGCCGTGAGCGACTCGACGCTCTGGGTGGGGTCGATGCCGCGCCGCCTGGCCCACGACACGAGGTATCCGGAGGTGCGCTGCAACTGGCCGCCCCGCGCCGGGGCCCCGTAGACCTCGTGGAGTTCCCCGATCAGCTTGACCTCGACGGCCGCGACGACGATCGTCTCGGCGACGATCTGCGCGGGGGCGCTGAGCAGCAGCGGGGGCGCGGTGAACTGGACGGCGGCGAGCGCCCCGCCGGCCGCGCCCACGGCGGTGGTGGTGTTGACCGCGACGCGCTCCAGCGCGTCGGCGAGGTCCTCGCCCTGCAATCCCCGGTGGTGGCGGATCAGGGTCTCACGGTCGCGGATGGGGATGCGCGGAGCGATCTCCTCGGTGAACAGGTCGGTCAGCCACCGGCCGCCCGCCAGGCTCTTGGCCCCGGCCGCCCGGGCGCTGCGGACCAGGGCCGCGGAGAGCCGTCCCAGCAGCCGCGACCGGCTCTCCTCGTCGGCCTTCTCCTCCGTGGCGAGACGGGCGACGAGCTCGCCCACCTCGGCGCGGTCCGCGGGCACGAGTTCGGCCCCCGGCTGCCGCCCGGACTCCTCGGCGCGGTCCCTGTCGTCGGTCCCCTCGTTCACGGCTCCTCATCCCCTCGGTGCGCGGGGTTGTGTTCCCTGATGTAGACGAACGGGACCCGCCCCCCTGTTCCCCGGCAGCCCGGGACGGAGTCCGGGAAACGGACGAGACCCCGGTTCGGGTCCGGGGTCTCGTCCGTTTTCTTCGACCGAAAGAGGCGGTGGAGCAAGGAGGGCTCCACGGATCAGGAAGCGCATTCCTTGCAGACGTACTGCCCGTTGTGCTCCTCGGCCAGCTGGCTGCGGTGGTGGACCAGGAAGCAGCGCGAGCAGGTGAACTCGTCTGCCTGACGCGGCAGGACCCGTACCGCGAGCTCCTCACCGGACAGGTCCGCCCCCGGCAGCTCCAGCCCCTCGGCGACCTCGTCGGGGTCGACGTCGATGGTGCTGGTGCCCTTGTCGCCCCGGCGCGCCTGCAGTTCCTGGAGGCTGTCCTCGCCCAGGTCCTCGTCGGTCTTGCGTGGGCTGTCGTAGTCGGTGGCCATGGCTTACTCCATCCCCCTCGATCCATCTCTCTTGTCTCGTCGCGCGAATGTAACGCTTCAGAGACGTCTCTTGTGCCCGTTTGGGCCGAAAAGTTTTTCCGGTGTCTGAAGGACCGTGCCCCGATGCGCGGCCCGTCTCCGCGGACGGCGGCGTCCGGTGACCGAACGTGTTCGCGGCGGGCGAACGAGCTGCTGCCCGGTGCTCTCCCGGCAGCGGACAGTCCCCGCCCCGCCGCCTTCCCTGCCGCCGCGGGTTCGGGGCTCCGGGCCCGCGCCGGACCGTGAGGGAAAAGCCGACATCCCGGACAGGACGCCTCTCGCCTTTTCGGTGCCCGGGTGAGCATACCCATTCCCGGGACCGTTCCCGCACCAGGGTGCTCGTTCCGTCGGACACGTATGCATATCACGGCCGCGGTACGGACGGAACGGAACCGCCCGGGACACGCCGACGGCGCAGAGGGTTCAGGCGGAGTCGCCCTCGCCGCGGCGGGTGCTCACCGGGAAGTGGACGGTCACCACGAGGCCGCCCCCGGCCCGGGGCCAGGCGGTGACGGTCCCCTGGTGGGCGCGCACCACCGAGCGCACGATGGACAGGCCCAGCCCTGCGCTCTTCTTGGAGCGCACCCGGTCGCCGGAGCCGCGCCGGAAGGGCTCGAACAGCCCCTCGATCTCGTAGGCGGGCACGACCGGACCGGAGTTCTCCACCTGGATGGCCGGGGCGCCCTCGTTGATGCCGGAGCGGACCGTGATCTCGCCGTCGGCGACGTTGTAGCGCAGCGCGTTCTCGACCAGGTTGCCGACCAGCCGCTCCAGCAGCACGGGGTCCCCGGTGACGAGGGCCTCCCGCAGGTCGGTGCGCAGCCGCAGGCCCGACTTCTTGATCTCGTCGTCGAGCTGGCTCAGCACGGTCGCCGTGACCTCGCCGAGGTCGACCACGGTGCGCACGTCGAGCTCGCGGTCGCTCTTGGCGAGGAAGAGCAGGCCGTCGATGAGGCGCTCGTGCCGCGAGTTGGTCTCCAGCAGGGTGCGGCCGATCGTCTTGAGGTCGGGCGAGGCGTCGGGGTCGGCGAGCGCCACCTCCAGCAGGGTGCGGTTGATGGCCAGGGGGGTGCGCAGTTCGTGGGAGGCGCTGGCGACGAAGCGGCGCTGCCCGTCGAAGGCGCGGTCCAGGCGCTCCAGCATCGCGTCGAAGGTGTCGGCGAGTTCCCGTATCTCGTCGTCGGGGCCGCCCATCGCGATGCGCTCGTGCAGCGAGCGCTCCGAGAGCCGCCGCGCGGTGCGGGTGATCTTGTGCAGGGGGGACAGCGCCCGGCCGGCCACCATGTACCCCAGACCGACCGCCAGGACGCCCACCACGATCAGCGCCAGCACCGAGTAGCGGGTCACCTGGTTGGCGATGCCGTCGATGAGGACCGCCTTGATCTCGTCGGCGATCTCCGACTCCAGGTTGTAGCCGTCGATCTGGACGGTGAAGTCGGGCTTGTCGAGGACACTGACCAGGATCACGTAGTTGAGGAGCACCAGCAGCGAGCCCGCCGCGAAGAAGAGCATCCCGTAGATGAGCGTCAGGCGCATCCGCAGGCTGATGTTGTCGGTGAGGCGGAAGCCGTGCTCCTTCTCGCCGACCGCCTTCTTGTCGGCCTGCCCCGCGCCCTTGGGCTGCTGGTTCAGCGGCCGGGACAGCCGCCGCCAGGTGCCGGTCTCCCCCGGCGGAGTGGGGGGGACCTCTCCGGCGGAGGCCGTGACGACCTCCTGTTCCCCGGCGGTCAAATCCGGTATCCCGCGCCCTGCACGGTGCGGATCACCGGGGGGTCGCCGAGCTTCTTGCGCAGGGTCATCACCGTGACCCGTACCACGTTGGTGAACGGATCCGCGTTCTCGTCCCATGCCTTCTCCAGCAGTCCTTCGGCGCTCACCACGGTTCCGTTGGCTCGCATCAGGACCTCCAGGACGGCGAACTCCTTGGGAGTCAGCGAGATGGGCCGCCCGTCCCGCTCGACCGTGTGGTTGGCGGGGTCCAGCGTGATGCCCTGGCGGCGCAGCACGGGGGGCAGCGGCGGGGTGGCGCGCCGGGCCAGCGCCCGCACCCGGGCGACGAGTTCGGCGAACGCGAAGGGCTTGGCCATGTAGTCGTCGGCGCCCAGGGTGAGACCCGACACCTTGTCGTCGAGTCCCCCGGCGGCCGTGAGCATCAGGATCCGCCCGGGGTAGCTGGCGGAGGCCAGCGACCGGCACACCTCGTCGCCGTGGGTCCCGGGCAGGTCACGGTCCAGGATGATGACGTCGTAGTCGTTGACGCTGGTGCGTTCCAGGGCACTGTCGCCGTCGTAGGCGACGTCCACGGCCATCGATTCGCGTCGCAGTCCCACCGCGACCGCGTCGGCGAGAACCTGCTCGTCTTCGACCACGAGTACGCGCACTGTGTCCTTCGTTCCTTCGTGGAGACAGCAAAAGGCCGCTGCCGGCGCATCCCCCAACACACCGGCAGCGGCGCTCGTCTCCGACCGCGCCACTGGTTGTCCTGCCCCGGCAGGGGATCCTCCCCGGTCGGGGCACCTCGCACGGCCGGAAGCTCGACTTCCGACGGGAGGCCGGTACGCCTTCGATGATACTTGGAGGACCGACCAGTCGGGCACACGGGGCGTACAGCCCCGCACACGCAGCGGCCCGAAAATGCGGAGTCGCGGTCGGCGCATCCCCCAACCGCCGACCGCGACGTTCACCCCGCACATCTCAAATTTGACACAGCACGGATAAGAAAAAAATAAGCGTGGCCTTTCCGTGACCATCCTGGGGTATTGGCTGCTACACCACGTTTTCCCGATCCCCCTGCGGCTCCCGCAGGGGCCGGGGTTATCGTGGTTGCCCGCCTGCGGACCACTCACCGAGCACAGCGTCGTGTCCGGGGTAGGACTCCCGGTCCCGCAGCGATTTTCGTCTCTCCGGAAGGTTTGGCGCTCGGAGGGGCGTGGGTATGGTCGGCAACCGCCGGCCATGTGGTGAGAGAGGGGTGTGATGATGGGCGAGTTTCTGGCAGAGATTCGGGTTCGGATCAACGAGACCTACACGTCGCTCCAAGCGGCCCAGGCCGCCGGAGACGAATTCCTTGCCGACGCGCACGCGTCGGAGCTGGAGGACTTGCACCGCATCGCCGCCCGCCACGGGATCGACCCGCACGGCGTGTGACCCCACGACGGAGCAGTTGCGCAAGGCCGGGGTGCCCCGTTGGGGCGCCCCGGCCTTTCGGTTCGGCCCCGCGGCCTCAGTCGTCGCTGTCGGCCCCCAGCGGCTCCAGCAGGTCGTGCAACTGCTCGAACAGGCCCGGCACCGCGGCCAGGAGCAGGTCGTGGTTGGGCGGGGTGCCGCGCAGCCCGCCCACCCGGGCTCCCGCCTCGGTCGCGATCAGCGCCCCCGCCCCCCAGTCCCAGGGGTAGGCCCCGCGCTCGTAGTAGGCGTTGACGCTGCCCTCCGCCACCGCGCACAGGTCGATCGCGGCGGAGCCGACCCGGCGGATGTCGCGGACTCTCGGCAGGACCGTGCTGAGCACCTGGGCCTGCTTGCGCCGACGGCGCGCCTCGTAGCCGAATCCGGTGGCGACCAGGGCCATGCCCAGCTCCACGGGGGCCGCGGCCGAGATCGGCTCGCCGTTGCGGCGGGCCCCCTGTCCCCGTACCGCGGAGTAGGTCAGACCGCGCACGGGGATCTCCACGACCCCGACCACGGTCTCGCCGTCGACCTCCGCGGCGACGCTCACCGCCCACTCGGCGCGCCCGTACAGGTAGTTGACGGTGCCGTCAATGGGGTCGACCAGCCAGCGCACCCCGGTGCTGCCCCGGGCCGCGCCGCCCTCCTCGCCCAGGATCGCGTCGTCGGGGCGGGCGCCGAGCAGGACGTCGCGGATCAGCTTCTCGGTGGCGCGGTCCATCTCGGTGACCACGTCGGTGGGCGAGGACTTGGTGTCGAGCACCGAGATGCCCCGCTGCCCGCGCGCGGCCAGCTCACCTCCCTTGCGAGCCGCCTCGAGCGCGAGGTCCAGCAGCTCCCGCGGGTCGGGATTGGTCACGGTCGTCTCCTCACGACGGGGGTGTGGGGTGGCCCGGACGGGCGGCGCCGCGGGGTCGGCCGCCCGGACGGGCCGAGTGCCTCCCCGCCCTCGTGGGACGCCGCCTGCCGGTCTTGATCGTGTTCGAGCCTATCTGTGGCGCTGGTTCTCGAAAGAGACCCGCCGCACAACACTCGACACTTTATGTAACTTCACAACTACCGAAAGTGATAAATTTCCCCTGGTCACCATTTCCGCCGCGTTCGTGTGCCGAAGGAACCAGGATCAAGTGAGAGATATTTCGCGCCGCACACTCCTGTCCGCCACCGCGATCACCGCCGCCCTAGGCGCTGCCGGCTGCTCAGCGGACCGGCACGGGGCCGCGCTGGCCGAGCCGTCGCCGCGGCGGCGCGTCCGCGTCATCGGAGACGGCTCCACCTCCGACACCGGACCGCAGCCGCACCAGCCGCCGGTGGACCGGCTCGACCGCAGCACGGCGCCGCCCCAGTTCGTCGTCATCTCCTGGGACGGCGCAGGAGAGCTGAGCGACCGGCTGTTCACCCGCTTCCGGGAGGTGGCCCGCCGCAACAACGCCCACATGACGTTCTTCCTCAGCGGCATCTACCTGCTCCCCGAACACCGCAAACACCTCTACCGGCCGCCCGGGCACCCGGTGGGCGCCTCCGACATCGGCTACCTCAGCGAGGAGTCGATCCACCGCACGATCATCCAGCTCGACCTGGCGTGGCGGGAGGGGCACGAGATCGGCACCCACTTCAACGGGCACTTCTGCGGTCCGAAGGGGGTCTCCACCTGGTCCCCGGCCGACTGGGAGTCGGAGATCCGGCAGGCCGTGCAGTTCGTGACGACCTGGAAGACCAACACCGGCTTCACCGACCTGCCGCCCCTGCCCTTCGACTACCGCAAGGAGCTCGTCGGCGGGCGCACTCCCTGCCTACAGGGCCGGGACCAGCTTCTGCCCACCGCCGCCAAGCTCGGCTGGCGCTACGACGCGAGCTCCCCGGGAGGGCGGCAGGTCTGGCCGCAGCGCAGGCACGGCCTGTGGGACTTCCCCTTGCAGTCGCTGCCCATGGCCGGGCAGGACTTCGAGGTGCTGTCGATGGACTACAACATCATGGTCAACCAGTCCGAGACGCCCCGGGGGGACCGCAGCCAGTACGGCCGGTGGCGCGTCCAGGCACGCGACACCTACCTGAAGGGCTTCGAACGCGCCTACTACGGCAACCGCGCCCCGCTGTTCGTGGGCAACCACTTCCAGCGGTGGAACGGCGGGATCTACATGGACGCGGTCGAGCAGTTCATGGACGAGATCGGCGGCGAGTCCGACGTCCGGATGGTCTCCTTCCGCCAGTTCGCCGACTGGCTCGACGCCCAGGACCCCGACGTCGTGGCGAGGCTCGGCCGCCTGGACGTCGGCCAGGCCCCGCCCGGCGGCTGGGCGGAGTTCCTGGGCCCCGGCACCGGCGTGCTGCCCTGACCGGGCACGACCGCGGGGCCGGGACGGTCCCGGCCCCGCGTGGTCAGCGAAGCTGGCAGCAGTCCGCCGGGTCGTCGTGGCAGGACCGTTCGATGGCGCCGAGGCCGCGCGGCGGCCGTCCCTCGGCGCGCTCGGAGACCAGGTCGCGGACCATCGCCACGAACGCCGGGTGCGTGCCCGGGGCGGCCGCCCGCTCCAGGCGGATGCCGAGCTTCTCGGCGGTGGCCTGGGCCTCCACGTCCAGGTCGTACTTGACCTCCATGTGGTCGGAGACGAACCCGTGCGGGACCACCACGACCGCCCGCACGCCCTCGGCAGCCAGCTCCTCCAGGCGGTCGTTGATGTCGGGCTCCAGCCACGGCTGGGTGGGCGGGCCGCTGCGGCTCTGGTAGACGACCTCGTAGCGGTGGCCGCCGCCCAGGCGCTCGGTGACCAGCCGGGCCACCTCGGCCAGTTGCGCCTCGTAGGCGGTCAGCGGACCGTAGTCGCGCCGCGGGTCGCCGGACCTGCGCGCCATCGCCAGCGGGATGGAGTGCGCCGAGTACAGCAGCCGCGCGTCCGCGCGCAGCTCCTCGGGGAGCCGCCCCAGGGCCCGGCGGGTGTGGTCGACGAAGGCGTCGACGAATCCCGGGTGGTCGTAGTAGGGGCGGATCAGGTCGATCTCGGGCGCCCCCGGCACCGCGGCGCGGGCCCGCTCGATGTCCTCCAGGTACTGCCGGTGGCTGGAGTAGTTGCTGTAGGCGGAGGTGGACAGCGCCACCGCGCGGCGCACTCCGTCGCGGGCCATGGCCGCCACCGTGTCCGCGAGGTAGGGGTCCCAGTTGCGGTTGCCCCAGTAGACGGGCAGGTCCACCCCGTTGGCGGCGAAGTCCTCGCGCAGCGCCGCGATCAGGTCCCGGCACTGCTGGTTGATCGGACTGACCCCGTCGAAGAGGTAGTAGTGCTCCCCGACCTCGGCCAGCCGCTCGCGCGGGATCCCCCTCCCGCGGGTGACGTTCTCCAGGAACGGGATGACATCTTCTCTCTTCTCCGGACCCCCGAAGGAGAGCAGCAGGAACGCGTCGTAGGGCCTCATGGCCCCATCAAACCAGCCCTCCGCGCGGACCGCGCACCACCCCCGCCTCACGCTCCGCTCCCCCTTGACACCCCGTCGTCCGCCCCGCAGACTGCCAATCCCGCCCGTCCGCACGACAGTCCCGCACGCCCGCACGACCGGGCCTCTCACCCCCGCCGAGGCCACCATGACGAGCACGCTCTGGCGCAACTGGGCCGACACCCACCGCATGACACCCGCCCGGGTGGTCACCCCCAACAGCACGGCCGAGGTCGCCGCGGCGGTACGCGAGGCCGCCGCATCCGGCTCCCGGGTGCGCATGGTGGGCTCCGGGCACTCCTTCACCGACATCGCGACGACCGACGGGACCCTGCTCGCCCCCACCGCGCTGTCCTCGGTGCGCGGGGTCGACCTCGCCGGCCGGCAGGCGACCGTCGAGGCGGGCATGCGGTTGTGCGACTTCAACGAGGCGCTCGCCCGCCACGGGGCCGCCCTGACCAACATGGGCGACATCGCGGTGCAGACGATGGCGGGCGCCACCCAGACCGGCACCCACGGGACCGGGCGCGCCTCGGCGGGCCTGGCCGCGCAGATCAGAGGACTGGAGCTGGTCCTGGCCGACGGCTCGGTGTGCACCTGCTCGGCCGAGGAGGAGCCGGACCTGTTCCAGGCCGCGCGCGTGGGTCTGGGCGCGTTCGGCGTGGTGACCGCCCTGACCATGGCGGTCGAGCCCGCGTTCCTGCTGCACGCGCGCGAGGTCCCGATGCCGCTGGGAGAGGTCCTGGAGCGGCTGGAGGAACTGCGCACCGACAACGAGCACTTCGAGTTCTTCTGGTTCCCGCACACCGAGCTCACCATCACCAAACGCAACAACCGCTCCCCGGGACCGGCCCGCCCTCTGCCGCGGTTCCGCGCCTGGCTGGACGACGAGTTCCTGTCGAACTCGGTGTTCGAGGTCGTCAACCGGGCGGCGCGCCGCCTGCCCGGGCTGATCCCCGCGATCAACCAGGTCTCGGCCCGGGCGCTGACGGCGCGCGAGTACGTCGACGCCTCCTACCGGACCTTCGCCAGCCCGCGCCGGGTCAGGTTCGTGGAGATGGAGTACGCGATCCCGGTCGAGCACCTGGCCGACGTGCTGCACGAGATGCGGGCGGTGTTCGCGAGCGGTCGGCACCGCATCAGCTTCCCCGTGGAGGTGCGCTTCGCCCCCGCCGACGACGTGTGGCTGTCCACCGCCTACGGCCGGGAGAGCGCCTACCTGGCCGTGCACGTCTACCAGGGCTGCCCCTACCAGGAGTACTTCGCCGACATGGAGGCGATCTTCACCTCCGTGGCGGGTCGGCCCCACTGGGGCAAGATGCACACCCGCGACCTGTCCTACCTGGAGAAGGTCTACCCCCGGCTGCACGACGCGCTGGAGGTACGCGAACGCGTCGACCCGCAGCGGCGCTTCACCAACGCCTACCTGGAGCGCGTCCTGGGCGTGTGACCGCGCGGCGGGGCCGGTCCGGCCGCGCCCTCTTCTCCCTCCGTCGCGGCGGCCGACCGGTGCGGCCGTCCTTCACCCGGATGTCACGGAAACGGAGCGAAGTTCGAATCCGTGTCCTTGCCGTGCCCCTGTCGGCGTGTCGGGATGGCACGATAGGGGAGTGCAGCGCGCTCCGCACCGGGCGTGCTCCTGGGGACATGCCGGGTGCGGTACTGGCTCGAAGAACCCGGGCCGACAAGACTTGAGCTGGGGGATACCGGGTTTCCCACCCCCTCGACGGGACGCGAGTAAGGAGGGCGATGCAGGAGCTTCGCCTGGTCGCCGTCAGTGAGGACGGAACCTACCTGGTGCTGGCCAGTGCCGGACGCGGAACCCGTTTCATGCTGCCCGTCGACGACCGGCTCCGCGCCGCCGTGCGCGGGCAGTTCTCCCGGCTCGGCCAGTACGAGATCGAAGTGGAGAATCCGTTGCGCCCCAAGGAGATCCAGGCCCGGATACGCGCGGGGGAGACCGCCGAGTCCATCGCGCAGGCCGCGGGCATCCCCATCGAACGTGTGCGCTGGTTTGAGAGTCCGGTTCTACAGGAACGCGAGTACATGGCCCAACAGGCGCAACTGGCCCCGGTCCGCCGCCCGGGCGAGACCACCCCGGGCCCCTCCCTCGGCGAACTGGTCACCGAGCGGATCGGCACCGCCCAGTTGGAGTCGGGAGAGGCGTCCTGGGACTCCTGGAAACGCGAGGACAACACCTGGCAGGTCAAGCTGTCCTTCCGGGTGATGGGCGAGGAGCACGTCGCCCACTGGGTCTACGAGCCGCGCCGCCGCTCGGTCACCCCCTACGACGAGGAGGCCATGCGCTTCTCCGCGGTCGGCGACTACGACGCGCCGCGCCCCGCTGCCTCCCCGGGGGCGACCGTCACCCCCTTCGCTCCGCGCCGCCCCGTCGCGCGGGACACCCCCTCCGTTCCCGAGGCCCCCCTGAACAGCGAGCGGCCGACCGCACCCCCGCGCGCCTCCCGGACCCCCATCACCGCCGAGCGGGCGCACCCGGTCGAGGACTCCGTGTTCAACGTCACCGCGCCCGAACGCCGCTACCGCCCCGACACCGCCCCGACCTCCGGCCCGGCCCCGCAGCGGTCCACGGCCGCCCCCCAGCGCCCGGCCCGCCCCGAACCGTCCCTGCCCACGGCCTCCCCCGCCCCCAGCACTCCCCAGCAGCCCCGGCGCAAGGGGCGCGCCCGCCGCGCCTCGGTGCCGTCCTGGGACGAGATCATGTTCGGGTCGAAGAAGTCCGACTAGCCGCCCGGGGCGGCGCCGTCCGCGGCCGCCGTCCTCGGGCTCATCCGTCCGCGGCGGACCGGCCCGCACGGCCGTCGACCAGGAAGGGGGCGACCAGTTCGGGGGTGACCCCGCCGGCGAACGCGACGGACTCGGCGAAGTCGACGTCGACCGCGTCGTAGCCGCCTCGTCCCGCCCCGACGGTCACCTTCAGGGTGGCCAGTCCTGCGCGGCGCTGGAAGAGGGTCTGGCGCCACCGCCAGCCGATGACGGCCGACCGCGCCACGGTCGCCTGCGTCCGCCTGAGCGAGCCGGAGCGGACGCTGACCTGCTGGCCGTCGTAGCCGTGTCCCAGGGACCGGTAGCGGTCGAGCCCCAGCGGCACGCCCAGCAGCGCCAGGAGCAGCAGCGCCCCGGCCGCCCAGGACCAGCCCAGCGCCGCGGCGAGCACGGCGCCCGCCAGCGGCGGCACCACCGCCCGGAACAGCCTGCGGGACCGCGCGGCGGCCGGGTGCGCGGCCAGGCGCCCCTCGAAGGGACGCAGCGCCCGCGCCACGATCCGCTCCACCTCGGCGCGCGGTCCCAGCGGCAGCAGCGCTGCCCGCGTGGCGGTCTCCCCCAGCCCGGTGACGACCGCGGACAGCCGCACCAGCGACCCCAGCCGCTGGACGGGGTTGTCCCGCAGCTCGTGGCCGTGGATACGGCGGTACTCCAGGGTGACGCTGTGGCGGGTGAACAGGCCCCGTTCGGTGACCAGGGAGTCGCCGGAGCGGCGCAGGGTGAAGCGCCACTGGTTGATCATGTAGGAGGCCACCGCGAACAGCGGCATGGCCACCAGCAGCAGCGCCACCGCCCCGGCTGCGGCGACCACCAGCGTGCCCCACTGGGAGACGAGGAACCGCTGGATCGTGTCGGCCCGCTCGATGAGGTAGTCGCCGAGGGCCTCGGAGTCGACGAACTGGTTGAGGAAGCCGAACAGCGTCGCCAGCACCGCGAACGGGGTGAGCAGGTAGCCGGGGCTCAGCACGGCGTAGGCGTACCAGCGCGGCGGCATCCGGAAGTGGACGGTGTCGGCGGTTGCGGCTTCGGGGCGCTCCTGCCCGCCCTGCTCGTCCTCCGGCCCGGCGTCCTCCTCCCGGTCCACCAGCAGGGAGCGGCGGCGCAGCAGTTCGGCGCGGAGCCGCTCGGCCTCGGCCGCGGTAACCGCGTCGAGTTTCGCCTCCTCCTGCTGCAACGCCCCGCCGCCCGCCGCGTCGATGCGGACCACGGCCAGGCCGAAGACGCGGTGCAGCAGCGTGGAGGTGACGTCGACGCCCCGGATGCGCTCCAGCGGGACGGCACGCCGGGAGCGGGAGACCAGTCCCGAGCGGATCTCCAGCCGCTCCTCGGTGACGAGGTAGCGCACGGTCAGGTAGCGGACCAGGCCGGAGACGATGAGCAGGACGGCGGTCGCGACCGTGCCGCCCAGCACCCAGGGGTTGAAGTCGCCCGCGACCAGGGCCACCAGGACGGGCACGACCGCCGACCGGGCGTAGGTGATCGCGGTGGTGACCACGGAGAGCGGGCTGAGACGCCGTTCGACGTCGGCCTCCGGCTCCCCGGCCGCCGGCTCCGTGTCCCGGGGGTCCGCTCCGGGCCGCTCGGGGTGCTCCTGTCCGCCCTGGCCCGGAAGCGGGTCGCGGTCGGCGCTCATGTGGCGTCGTCCCGCAGCTCGCCGGCCCGCGCGGCCAGTTCCTCGGAGAGTCGACGCGCCTGCTCCTCCGGCAGCCCTTCGATGGTGGAGGAGCCCGCGTGGGAGGCGGTCTGGATCTTCAGGGTGGCCAGGCCGAAGAGGCGTTCCAGCCACCCCTGGGTGTGGTCCACGGTCTGGATCCGGGTGACCGGCACCAGTTGCCAGGTCCGGCTGAGCCAGCCCTTGCGGGTGTAGACGACGTCCCCGGTGACCTCCCAGCGGTGCACCCGGTAGCGCCACCGCGGCGCGACGACGAGTTCGACCAGGCTGTAGACGCCGACCGCCGCGGGCACCAGCCAGACCCCGTCCACGGCCCAGCCGGGCAGCCAGGACCAGCGGAAGGAGTCCACGGCCCAGGCTCCCAGAGCCAGTCCCGCGACGATCACTACCGCACCGATCGCGTCGGTGACTGTCCACAGCCACACTGCGCGGGGGGAGACTCGGTTGTTCGGGGGACGTAGCCGGGCTGTCGTCACCTGACCGAGTCTACGCTGAGGCCCCGGACAGGAGGACACTCCGGGGCCCCGTGCCGTGCCGCGCTGTCGGCCGCATCCGGAATCTTTCTGGCACATTGTCGGCAGGAGGGACGAAGAGGCCACTGCGGCAGTATGGTTCCTGTGGAACCGCTGACGCGACCCACTGCCCCGCGCGCGGATTCCGTCCGCCGCTCCTTCCAGTTCCGCGGCACCTGTACGTCTCTGTTCCTCGCAGGAGTTCCATGTTCGCCCTCGCCCGACACCGCCGCGGCGCCGCCGCAGCCGCGCTGCTCGTCCTGAGCACGGGATGCGGCGTGCTGACCGGCCCCAACAACAGCGAAGTGAGTGACGACATCACCGTCACCAGTCCGATGCTGCGCGAAGGCGAGAAACTCCCGGACCGCTACACCTGTAGAGGGGAGGGGATGTCTCCGCCGCTGCGCTGGTCCGGGCTGCCCGCAGCCACCGAGTCCCTCGCTCTGGTGGTGGACGACGTCCACGAGTCGGGCAGCGCCACCGTGCACTGGGTGGTCTACGGACTCGATCCGGCCGACCCCGAACTGCCCGAGGGGACGGTCCCGATGCCCGCCCAGCAGGGGATAAACAGCTTCGACTCGGCCGTGTACGAACCGCCGTGCCCGCGGGGGGACGACGAGCACGAGTTCCGGTTCACCGTCTACGCCCTGTCCGAGCAGTTGGAGCTGGGGGAGGCCGCCTCCCTGGACGTGGCGCTGGGGGCGATCGCCGCCCACACTCTGGCGCGGGGACGGCTGACCAGTGTGCCGTGACATACCCCACCCGAGAAGCCGTGATTCCTCGTGTTCTCAGGGGAAGCGGCTGGTTGCCCCCTGCACAGATAGCGCATCTATGCATAAAGTGGGGCCGTGCACCCCGCTGATTTCTTGATGACCGAATCCCTTTCACGTCCACCGGTGCGCTGGCGTGTCCGGAGGCCGTGGTGTCCGGACACCGAACTCGGGGTGTCGTACGCCCGGTATCGCCTGCCGTCCCCCTGGCGCGGAGTCCGCCATGGCAGGAGCGGTTCGACACCGGCCACTCCCATCACCACCGCCGGTGCCGTCTCTGTCCTCTACCAGGCCACGGGGCCCAAGGTGGTGCATTCACCATGATCATCGCGCTCATCGCCGTCATCGTCGTCATCGTCCTCCTCCTCATCGTGCTGGGGCTGCGCGCCCTCGGTGCGAGCAACGGGGTCGACGACTACGAGGACGACTACGAGGTCGAGGAGACGGAGGAGGAGCGGCCGCGGCGCTCCGCGCGCCGCGCCTCCCGCGGCCGTGCCGACGACGTGGACGACTTCGACGAGGAGCCTGCGGAAGAGGAGCCCGCACCCCGCTCCCGCAGGCGGTCCCGGGACGCGTCCGAACCGCGTTCCCCCCGCAAGTCGCGCTCCCGCAAGAGCCGTGACGACGACTGGGAGGACGAGGACTACTTCTCCAGCCTGTACGAGGACCGCGACGAGGAGGACCGGGATCCGTTCCCGGGGCGCCGCGACACCCGCCACGAGTCGACGGAGGCCATGGAGGCCGTCCGCGACGATGACGACGACCTCGACGAGGAGCAGCCGCCCGCGCACGGACGGCGCTCCCGCGGCTCGGCCGAGACTGTGGCGCTGCCCGCCGCGGGCAGCGACGACTCACTGGCGGTCCTGGCCAGTCTCGGCCAGGGGCACACCCCGGCCGCGCTCGCGCCGGTCGAGGAGCCGGAGACTCCCGCGCGGCCCGGGTCGTCGTCCGCGCGCGCCGACGACGACCCGCTCAGCTCCCCCCGGCCGTCGTCCTACGACAGCGGATCCCACAACCGCTCCTCCTACGACCTGACCGCACCGTCCGTACGCGCCGACGACGACCC
>Ga0207864_1001186_pt1 | contig 30341 bp, 18 predicted proteins | sample HigsolmetaAR202D_FD_184834 | JGI IMG/M metagenome (GOLD analysis project Ga0207864, IMG submission 184834) | Ionic liquid and high solid enriched microbial communities from the Joint BioEnergy Institute, USA - AR20-2-D (SPAdes) (version 2) ... | reverse complement strand
GAGAAGCATCGAGCCGAACCGTGTCCATCCAAGCCGCTCCGTAGCAGTACAACAGAACAGCTCTGACCGCATCAGCAGCTAAGGTTCATCAACAAAAGTGGCGCAGACCCTGAAAAGTGACCCCCTTTGGGTAGAAAACGCCGAAGTAAAAATGACCCCCTGAGCCGGTAGGTTATGCCGCCGAGGCGGCGGCGCGTGTCTTGGCCGTGTCGGCCTTGCGCTTGTCCTTGAGTCGATAGCTCTCGGCGCTGATCTGTACGATGTGCGCATGGTGCAGCAGCCGATCGAGCATTGCCGCCGTCAGCGTCTGATTATCGGCGAAGGTGCCGGCCCGTTGGGTGAACGGCAGCTTGCTGGTGAGGATCATACTGCCGCGCTCGTAGCGCTTGGCGACGACGTTGAAGAACAGGTTGGCCTCCTCGCGCCCGAAGGGCCGGTAGCCGATCTCGTCGATCACCAGCCGCTTGGGCCCCAGGACCACCCGGTTGAAGTACTCCTTGAGCCGCTCCTGGCGGTGCGCCGCTGGCGAAGGCAAAATCGTACTGCTCCAGCGTCTTCACCGCCGGCATCGCGGCGCCGGCCATGGCGATTTCGGCGTGGATGGCATCGAGCAGGAGTTGCAGCGTCGTCAGTCGCTGTTGTCCGTCGATGACAGTACGTTGTTGAAGATCGCTCGTGGGGCTGGGAAGTTGTTGCAGAACGATGGCGCCAAGGAAATGCGGCGCTTGTGCTGTATCCGGTGATTGCAACTGGCGGGTGGCAACGCGCTCCAAGTCCTTCCAAAGAGGCTCCCTTTGCAGCTCCTCGTTCCAGACATATGGCCGCTGGAAGAGTGGAATAAGCAGCCGCTGAGGCTGCATGAAGATGGCTTGTGGCGTTCGGACTTGGGTATCCATAGGGACCGGGTTCTCGGGGATGGTGAATTCGGGAAGGAAGCTTCTTCTGTTCGTCAATGCGAAGGCGGAGATTGCTCGCCCATATTGGCCACCTCCCGGTTCAGCAACACGATCTGCTGATCCGCCGGGTTCCGGGTGGATGGATCAGTATCCAGCCCGAGACGCTTCAGCGTGTAGTAGAGCAGGGCCTTGCGGACGGTGATGCTGGCTTTGCCATCGCGCATGCCATAGTCCAGCGCGACGACCTTCTTCTGCGCATCTGATAGCCCCGGGTGCGGGCCAATTTCCAGCGTGATGTGCGTATGCCAGTCGGTATCCTGGCTGGCATCGATATCACTGGGGCGGCTGTCCCGGATGCCGAGGATGCGCGCCAGCAGGAAGTCCTTGAAACAGCCGTCGGTGAAGCAGTACGCCCGGGCATGCCAGCGGAAAGCCGTCGAAGGCAATGGCATGCGGTGCGATCCAGCGCCAGCGGGGGGCAGGGCTGGAAAGGGACTGGTATTCGACTTCGATGGCCTGCTTGTTGTGAATGGCCTGGAGCACGGTGCGCAGCGTGTGGACATCGATGCCGCGAACGGGGCTGGGGACCGTATCGAAGGCCGGCAGCTGGCCGATCCAAGTTTCCTCTGGCGTGACGATGCCGTCGGAGAGCGACCGCAGCTGGGCCAGGTAGCTGGCCGGGTCCGGTTTGAGGAACAGGGGCTCGAAGCGGTCGCCCCGGACGTAGGCGCGGGCACTCTTGTCGTAGACCATGTTGCCCGGCGCCATGCCGAGGTAGCGGTTTAGGTCGGCAGAGGCCTGGTTGATCGAGATCCCGAAGGTGGCCATCAGGTCGCCGCGGTTGACATGGCCTTCCCAGAACAGCCTGAACTCGATGAACTCGAGCCGGCGCTCGATGCCCCACCGAACGCCGCCTTGCGTTGCCCCCACCCGTGCACCCCAGTATTGTGACCCGCATCAGAATTGAATTCGACCAGTTTCTGGTCGGTTGGTAAAGAGAGGAGGGCAGCGGCGGGGGTGAGCCATCGCCGCGAGGGAGATGGCGGTGGTGCAGTCAGTGTCTCATGGTATTTTTCATGGTATTTTGTGCTTTTCGTTGTGGTAACACATTGATCTATATGAGATCGAATTTCCCATTGATGTTTGAATGGGAGTGAGCCGCGCCTCTGGCGCGGTTGCGCGGCTACGGCCAGTCACACCGTACCAGGAAAGCCCGCATCACTGCGGGCTTTCCTGTTCTCCATCCCTGCGAAGCGCGGGCTGGGGGCAAGCTGCATCGGGCTTAGCCGCCCAGACTTTCCACCCGGGCCCTGAGCGATCGCGTTACCTGTCCGAGGCCACGGCATGGTCATCCTCGGCTTGGAATGTGTCAGGTGAAGTGGTGCAATTGACCCGGACACCCGGTTAGGCTGAACAACCTGCAACTGGGGGGCGAGGGATTACATGAGCAGACGCACTTTTTCGCCGGAGTTCAAAGTCGAGGCCGCGCGCAAGGTTCTCGCTGAGGGGATGCGCATCAGCCAAGCCCGCCAGACCTTTGGCGTGGGGGATACGGCCATGCGCCGTTGGGTCAAGCAGCTGGCCGCGGAGCGCGCTGACGCGCTCCCGCCGTGGGCAGGCAAGCCCCTGACCGCCGAGCAGCTCCGTATCCGCGAGCTGGAAGCGCAGGTGCGCCAGCTGCAAGAGGAGAAAGCAATCCGGAAAAAAAGCATGGCCTTCTTCGTTCAGGAGCCGACTGGCCCACGGTGGTGCTACGAATGAAGAAGGCGTACACGGTCCGGCGCGTGTGCGCCGCCCTGGGTATTGCACGCAGCACCTTCTATGAGCGCCTGGCGCGCCAGGCGGCCGCCCCCTCGGCCAAGCCCGCGCGTTTCTTGGCGGAAGTGGCGGTCATCCGTCGGCAAAGTCGTACCCGCTACGGACGGTGGTGCCTGTCCCAGGAGCTGCACCGGCGCGCCTTCAACGTCGGCCCCTTTCAGGCACACTGCCTCATGCGCCAGGCGGGGCTGGTTGCGGACGTGCCCAAGCTGCCTGCCCACTACCCCCCGAGCAAGGGACGCGTGCATGCCAAGGTGCCCAACCGCCTGGCACGGTGCTTTGAGGTCACGGTGCCGGGCACGGTCTTTGGCGGCGATATCACCTACATCCCCACCCAGCGCGGGTGGCTGTACCTGGTGGTGGTCATGGATTTGTGCGCACGGCGCATCGTTGGCTGGGCGCTGTCGGCAACGCCCGATACCACGCTGGTCATCCGCGCCCTGCGCCTGGCTCGGCCGCATCGCTACCCAACGCAGGCGCTGCGCTTTCACTCCGACCAGGTCTGTCAGTACACCAGCGAGGCCTTCCGCCGCTTCCTGGCCCAGGAGGGGATCACGCAAAGCCTAAGCCGCCGGGGCAACGGCGGGGACAACGCCCCGGTGGAGCGCTTCTTTCGCAGCCCCAAGAGCGAGTGGATCCGCCGCAGCGTCTATGCCGATCATCAACGCGCCAGCGCGGACATCAACGACTACATTGCCCGCTTCTACAACACGCAACGCCTGCACTCGGCCGCCGGCAACAAGCCCCCAGCCTGTCCAACATGAGGCACTGCGTCAATCCGCCTAACAGCGTGTCCGATTTTACTTGACTACTTCACCGGTCGCCGATTCGAGGAAGCCGCGGCACGACGGGCGGCACCAAGCCTGGATGACCACGAACTGGGAAGTTTCGCGAGCCAAGAAATGATGATTCCGTACGCGCATGGAGCGCATGTCCTGATCCGTGACGAGGAATGGCTGATCCGCCACGTGGATCCGGCAGCAGATGGCGGCTGGATCTTAACCTGCGATGGCGTGTCCGAGCTGGTGCGCGGCCGGACGGCACTGTTCCTGACCTCGCTCGAGGACGAGATCAAGGTCCTGGAGCCAGAGCAGACCCGGATCATCCCGGACGACAGTCCGGGCTACTCCGCCAGCCTCCTCTACGTTGAGAGCCTGCGCCGGCGCAACGTGCCCAACGACGAGAAGATCCATCTCGGCCATCGTGCCGCGATGAAGCTGGTGCCCTACCAGCTCGATCCCGCGCTGCAGGGCCTGCGCCAGCCCCGCACACGGATCCTTATCGCCGATGCCGTGGGCCTGGGCAAGACCCTGGAAGCCGGCATCCTCGCCACCGAGTTGATCCAGCGGGGGCGGGGCAAGCGCATCCTCGTTGTCACCCAGAAGGCCATGCTCACCCAGTTCCAGAAGGAATGGTGGAGCCGCTTCACCATTCCCCTGGTGCGCCTCGACTCGGTGGGGCTGGCCCGGGTGCGCAACCGCATCCCCGCCAACCATAATCCCTTTAACTACTTCGATCGCTGCATCATCTCGATCGATACGCTCAAGAACAACCTCGAGTACAGAAACTATCTCGAGAATGCCTGGTGGGATATTATCGTCATCGACGAGTGCCACAACGTCGCCGCCCGCGCGGGGGAGACGGGATTGTCCCGCCGTGCCCGGCTCGCGCGCCTGCTGGCCACGCGTTCAGACACGCTCATCCTGCTCTCGGCCACGCCACACGACGGCTCGGCGCGCAGCTTCGCGTCGCTCATGAGCCTGCTGGATCCCACGGCCATTCCCGACCCGGACAACTACACGCCGGACGACTTCCGCAGCAAGGGCCTGGTCATCCGTCGCTTCAAGAAGGATGTCCGCCACCAGGTCACCGAAGATTTTCCGGAGCGCCAGACGATCTGTCTGCATGTCTCCGCCTCGGACCAGGAGGAGGCAGCCTACCAAACCTTGCTGCAAATTCCTTTCACCCAGAACGGCAGGCATAAGAAGGGGCGACAGCAGGAGCTGCAGCGTGTAGCGATGCAGAAGGCGCTGTTTTCCAGCCCTGCCGCTGCGCTGGAGTCTACCCGCCGGCGCATCGCCCTGCTGGAAGGCAAGGCGCACATCACCGAAGACGAGGCCATTGAGGTCGAATACCTGCGTCGCTTCGAGGAAGTCATGCGCCCCCTCGCCGAGGACCCAGCGGCGACCCACTTCAGCCGCTACCAACGCCTGCTGAAGCACCTGCGATCGCCGGAGTTCGGTTGGGAGCCGACACGCGCCTATGATCGCCTGGTCATCTTCTCCGAGCGCCTGGAGACGTTGGACTGGTTGCGGAAGCACCTCATCGCCGACCTCGGGCTGAGCCCGGAGCAGATCGCCGTGCTGCACGGGCAGATGGGTGACACCGAGCAGCAGCAGCTGGTGGACCGTTTCGGCCGTCTGGACGACCCGCTGCGTGTCCTGCTGTGCTCCGACGTGGCCAGCGAGGGCCTGAATCTGCACTTCTTCTGCCACCGCCTGGTGCACTTCGACCTGCCGTGGTCGCTGATGGTGTTCCAGCAGCGCAACGGCCGCGTGGACCGCTATGGTCAGAAGCGTCAGCCCCAGATCGTCTACCTGTTCACGGAAACGGCGAACGAACGCATCCGCGGCGACCTGCGCATCCTCGAGATCCTGCAAAGGAAGGACGAGCAGGCCAACCTCAATCTTGGTGATCCCTCCGCCTTCCTGGGTGTCTATGACCCTGACAGGGAAGCCGAGAAGGTCGCCGGGTTCATGGCCGACGGTATGGAAGCGGACGCGGTGGAATCCATGATGGACGAGGCCGCGCGCTCGGTAACCGACAATGAGGCCGAGCTGCTCGCCAGCCTGTTCGACAGCAGCCCGGACACGGGGAGCGAGCGGGCTACCGACAGCCGCGAGCAGATTGCCGAGCCCGTCTCGCTGTTCGCCAGCGACTACGACTATGCCTGTGCGGCACTGCGCCTGCTCGAGCGGGGCGGGGTGGTGCACCAGTGGAGCGCGGACGATGCCAACGGCACCGTTACCCTGACCGCCCCGCCTGACCTGCAGGAGCGCCTGCGCCAACTCCCGCGCGAGGCCCGCGCCGAGAACGATTACTATGTGCTCTGCGCTGACCCGGCGCGCCTTATGGAAGCCATCGACACCGCACGCCAGGCCCGCGCGGAAGAAGATACCTGGCCACGGTTGCATTACCTGTGGCCCCAGCATCCCGTCATGGACTGGCTGGGCGACCGTGTGCTGACCCATTTCGGCCGCCAGCATGCCCCCCTGCTGCAAAGCACCCGGCTTGCGCCGGGCGAGCAGGCCTTCGTGCTGATGGGCCTGATCCCCAACCGCAAGGGCCAGCCGCTGCTGGTGGACTGGCAGGTGGCCTGCCGGATGGGGCAGGGCCCGTTCCGGCTCGAATCCTTCGAGTCCTTCATCAACCGTGCTGGACTTAGGGCCGGCGCCCTGGCCAATCCCGGCCGCAACGCGGCGCTCGACGCCATGGCCGGGGGCATGGAAAAGGCACTGCCCCAGGCGGTCAAGGCCATGTACAAGCACATGGTCGAGCGCCAGGGCAGCTTCTCCGCCGCACTCAGCGAAAAGCTGCAGGGTACCCTGGAAGACCTGAGGCGCCTGCAGGAGCGCCAGATGGAGCAGCTCAACCTGGATCTGGAAAAGCAGCTTGAAACCGTCCGGCAGAGCCGCTTCGAGCAACGCAGCCGCCAGATCCAGCGTGTCTTCGACGATTACCGCAACTGGGTCAAGGACACCCTGACCACCGAACCGCAACCCTGGATCCAGGTTGTCGCCGCGGTGTGCAACCCGGCGTCGAATCCCGTCTCCGGAGTGTGACCATGCCCGTGCTGGAAGCCGTCCAGACTTTCGTCGGCATCACCAACGAGAACGAGTTCTACAGCCACCACTACCTCGCCGAGGTTTTCCGCGGCGACATCAAGGCCCGCATTGATGCCTGGGAAGCCGCCGAGGATGCGCACGAAGGCGACGAACGCCACCGTGCTCCGCACAAGCGCCTGCAGGCCTGGGCTTCAAAGTGGTTTGCCCTGCACAGCCGCATCAGCCGCGCAAGGGAGCCGGCCGAGCGCTGGCGGCTCTACGTGGAACTGCAGCAGGGCCTGCTGCGGGCCCTGGGTCATCCTGCTCCCGCTGTCCAGCCGTCCACCCATGAACTGATCCCGGGCAGCCCCTTGCCGTTCTGGGATCTCGCCCTGCCGCAGCTGGCGATCATCCCCGCCTACGAGCCTGGCGCCGAGGACGAGGACCTCCTCGACCACGGGCTGCAGTCCCTGCATTACGCTGGCCTTCCGGTGCCGCAATCCCTGAAGGATGCCACCTGGTCCGACATCCTCTCCGATGCCGTGTTCGGCGCCGACAACCCGCCGCGCTACGTCCTGCTGTGCGGCCTGGGCGAGTGGCTGCTGCTCGACCGCTACAAGTGGCCCAACAACCGCGCCCTGCGCTTCGACTGGACCGAGATCCTCGACCGCAAGGACCCCGACACCCTGCGCGCCTGCGCCGCGCTGCTCCATCGTGACAGCCTAGCACCCGGCGAGGACGCGAGCCTGCTGGAAACCCTGGACGAGAACGCCCATCGCCACGCCTTCGGCGTCAGCGAGGACCTCAAGTACGCCCTGCGCAAAGCCGTGGAAATCCTCGGCAACGGGGCCGCCCGCCAACTGCGTGCGCTTGCGGTGGAGCAGAAGAAGGGCTTCTTCAGCGGCAAGGACCAGCTTGACGCGGAGCAGCTCACCGTCGAATGCCTGCGCCTGGTCTATCGGCTGCTGTTCCTGTTCTACATTGAGGCCCGGCCGGAACTCGGGTACGTGCCGATCACGCGCAGCGAGATCTACGAGAAGGGCTACAGCCTCGAAAGCCTGCGCGACCTCGAGCTGCAGCCCCTGACCACCCGGCAGGCGCGTGACGGCTACTACTTCGACGACACCTTGCGCCGCCTGTTCCGCCTGGTGGCCGAGGGCACCGGCCTGGGCGGCCCGACCCAGCACGACCTGGAGGCCGGCAGCGTTGCCAGCGTGCGCGAGACCTTTGCACTCGCCCCGCTCGACAGCCGCTTGTTCGATGACGGCACCCTGCCGCTGCTCAGGAGGGTGCGCTTTCCGAACCATATCTGGCAGGAGGTCATCCGCCTGCTGTCCCTGGCCCGCGGCGAGGGGAAGGGCAAGCGTGCGGGCCGCGTCAGCTACCAGCTCCTGTCGATCAACCAGCTCGGTGCCGTTTATGAAGGCCTGCTGAGTTACCGGGGCTTCTTCGCTACTGAGGATCTGTATGAAGTTCGTCCTGCACCAAAGACGGGTAGGAGTACTGTGGATGATGAAGACGAAGCGGACGAAGATGGGAACGGAGAAGACAACGACTCCACCGCAGGCCGCGTGAACGGGCGCGGAGGCAACGGCGCCGACATGCTCGACGTGGCCTGGTTCGTGCCGGCCAGCCGCCTCGGCGAATACAAGGACGAGGAGCGCGTCTATGACCGGACCGAGACCGGTCACCGCAAGCTGCGGATGTACCCGAAGGGGACTTTCATCTACCGCCTGGCCGGCCGCGACCGCGAGAAGAGCGCCAGCTATTACACCCCGCAGTCGCTCACCCGCTGCCTGGTGAAATACGCGCTGAAGGAACTGCTGGACCCCGAAAACGGTCGTGTGCGCTGCGCCGACGACATCCTCACCCTCACCGTCTGCGAGCCGGCCATGGGTAGCGCGGCGTTCTTGAACGAGGCGGTCAACCAGCTTGCCGAGGCCTACCTTGAGCGTAAGCAGCAGGAACTCGGCCGACGCATCCCACACCAGCGCTATGCCCACGAGCTGCAGAAGGTGCGCATGTACATCGCCGACCGTAACGTCTTCGGCGTGGACCTCAACCCGGTGGCGGTGGAGCTGGCGGAAGTCTCCCTGTGGCTCAACGCCATCTATGGCGAGGTGGACGAGCAGGGCCGCCCGCGCACCGACGAACAGGGCCGTCCGCTGCCCGCGCGTGTGCCCTGGTTCGGCTACCAGCTCTTCACCGGTAACAGCCTGATCGGCGCGTGGCGGAAGGTGTACGCCGCTGCTTCACTGCGCAAGGGTGCCAAACCGGCCTGGCACGAGGAGCCGCCGCGTCGTGTGACCAAGGATGCCCCGCGCCGGGCTGACGAGATCTGGCACTTCCTGCTGCCGGACCCCGACATGGCCCGGTACACCGACAAGGCAGCCAAGGAACTGTACCCGGAACACTTCGAGTGCCTGAAGCAATGGCGTAGGCAGTTCACCTGCCCGCTGGAGCCGCACGAGATCGCCCGCCTGCAGCAGCTCAGTGAGCGCGTCGAGGAACTGTGGAAGGAACATACGGCGGCTTTGGTTCGCGACCGCGCCCGTACCGAGGACCCGCTCGCCGTCTGGCCGGCGGAGGATGACCCGAAAGCCCGCGCCATCAGCCGCGCGGAGAAAGACGCTATTCGACGTGCCGGCCTGTTCAACGAGGATGGCGACCTTGCCACGCCCTTCCGGCGCCTGAAGCTGGTGATGGACTACTGGTGCGCCCTATGGTTCTGGCCCATCGCCGAAAGCGCACGCCTACCGAGCCGCGAGGAATGGTGGACGGAAGTGGGCGCCATCCTCGAAGGCAACATCGTCGAGCTGCAGCCGCAGGTCGAACTCGACCTTGTGCAGTCAGCAGAACCCGAACCGCTTCTGCCGGAAGTGCAGGGCGATATGTTTGGTGCTGCGCAGCCGGTGCTTGCCGCCCCAACCTCCCCGGTACTGCACGATCGACTCGGCCAGTTGCGGATCAGCCGCCTGCGCAAACACTTCCCCCGCATCGAGCTGATCGAGTCCATCGCGGACAAGTACCACTTCATGCATTGGGAGCTGTTCTTTGCCGACATCCTGCTCGAGCGCGGCGGCTTCGACCTCGTGCTGGGCAACCCGCCATGGCTCAAGGTGGAATGGAACGAGGCCGGTATCCTCGGCGACAAGAACCCGCTGTTCGCCATCCGCAAGTTCAGTGCAAGCGAGCTTGCCCGCCTGCGCAAGCAAGCTTTTGTCGAATTCCCAGGTTTGCAGGACGCCTGGACTGAGGAACTGCAGGAGGCCGAAGGCGCCCAGAACTTCCTCAATGCGGTTCAGAACTACCCGTTGCTCAAGGGTGTGCAGACCAATCTGTACAAGTGCTTCATCCCGCTGGCGTGGAGCCTCAACAGTGCGCAGGGCGTGACAGGACTGCTTCATCCCGAAGGACCGTTTGACGACCCGAAGGGTGGAAGACTACGCGAGGCGGTTTACGGGCGATTGCGAAGGCATTTTCAGTTCCAGAACGAGTTCCAGCTGTTTACGGGCACCAATGACCACGGCCGCCTTCGCTTCGGATTACACATTTATGGAAGCGAACGCGCCATGGTGGCGTTCGATCACATCTCGAACCTGTTCACTCCTTCAACGATCGACGCTTGCTATGAGAGCGACGGAACCGGGGTAGTCGGCGGAATCAAGAATGAGTTGGGAGAGTGGAACACTTCCGGCCACCGCGACCGTATCGTACGCGTGGACGACGAAGCACTGGCCATCTTCGCTCGCCTGTATGACGAGCCCAGCACGCCGCCCCGCCGTGCCAGACTGCCGGCGCTGCACGCCGGTACGCTGCGCAACGTGCTCGCCAAGCTCGCCGCCTGGCCGCGGCGGCTTGCCGATCTCGGGGAAGATTACTTCTCCACCGAGATGTGGCACGAAACCATGCAGCAGAAGGACGGCACCATCGTCCGCAGGAGTTCGGGTGACAACCGCTTCCCGTCAGGTCCGGAGGAGTGGGTGCTCTCCGGCCCGCACTTTTTTGTCGCCAACCCTTTCAACAAGACCCCGCGCCAGATCTGCACGGCCAACAGCCATTATGACGTCCTCGACCTCGAAACCCTGCCCGACGACTACCTGCCGCGCACCAACTACTGGCCCATGGCCGAACGTGCCGAATACCTGCGCCGCACGCCGCGGGTGAGCTGGGTGGAAGAGGGCGAGAGTCAGGCGCGGCCGGTGACGGAGTTTTTCCGATATGTGCACAGGAGGCGGATCGGCCCGTCGTCAGAAAGAACGCTGAGCTGTGCAATTGTTCCTCCAGGGGTGGCGCACGTTCATACGGTTCTTTCGTTGACCTTCGTCGAGCCTAGGGCGCTTGTGGACACTACGGCCACGATGTCGTCTTGCGTAGCAGACTTCTTCGTGAAGTCCACGGGGCTGGCTGACCTTTACGATTCGACCCTTTCCCGCATCCCTTTGGTACGGTCCGACGAATTGGCGGCTCGTGCTTTGGTTCTGAACTGCCTGACAACCCATTACTCTCCTTTGTGGGTAGAAGTCTTTGACCTCGCCTTCACCACTCAGCGCTGGAGTCAGCCCGACAACCCGCGCCTGCCTCAGGATTTCTGGCAGAACCTCACTCCCGAATGGACCCGCCGCTGCGCCCTGCGCACGGACTACGCCCGCCGCATGGCCCTGGTGGAGATTGACGTGCTCGTGGCCCAGGCCCTCGGCCTCACGTTGGAAGAACTGCTGCTCATCTACCGCGTGCAGTTCCCGGTGATGCAGCAGTACGAGCGCGACACCTGGTACGACGCCAACGGCCGCATCGTCTTCACCGTCAGCAAGGGCCTGGTCGGCGTCGGCCTGCCGCGCAAAGGGGGACGCAAGACCCCGAAGGTGCGCATCACCACGCCCGACGGCAAGGTACGCGAAGGCAATTTCGGCTGGGAAGACCTCTGGGCTTATCCGGGTGAAGGCGCAGACGAGGAAACCCTGCGCCGCGGCGGCACGCCCAGGGTGCCCGACGGCACCACCATCACCATGTGGGTGGAGGACGACACCCTCCCAGGTGGCCCGCGCACCGTGGAACGCACCTACGTTGCGCCCTTCGCCCGCGCCAACCGCGAGGACGACTACCGCATCGCCTGGAAATTCTTTGAGGACGGGCATGCGTGACGGAAGCAGGACCAGGCGCACGCTGGCCGATCTGGGCGAGGTGGCCCCGGGGCATAGAACTGGCCGTTTACCTTGGAGGGGCGGTATGGCGCCAGGCTCTGGCGCGATTCCGATCACGCAGGGCGAGGTTGTCGTAGGGTGCAAAGGCGCGGCTTTACCGTGTGGGGAGTGATGCGGACAGTAGCGGCAGGATCGTGACCTCGGGGCAACGATCCTGTCCGCCGGCTGAAGGAAACGAAGTTGGAGCCGATCGTCTGCCGCGTGCCGGCGGATGTGCTGGATGGAGAGGGGGAGATGGGAACTGAATGGTTCAACCCGAAGCGGAACAAGACGATAAGGGTTCCGGTGAAGCGGGTTGCTGGCCGATGGGAATTCTTCTATGGCGGTGAACTGCCCGTAAAGGATGGCACGGTCGCTGAGCTGAGGCTGGACCTTGATGCGATTGATAATGAGGTTTGGCGGGATCGCTTGACTGCACAGCATGAATTCAAGGTACTCGACGAAGGGACGACTCTTCTGGTTGGGTTGAGCGACAGGGTCCATGTGAAGTGGGAAGGTCTTACCCCACGTCATTTCCCGGCCGGCATCCCACCGGGGGTCAGCCGTTGGGAAAGGATTCGTCTTGGCCCCGTGAAGAAGAAGGTACGTGGGACAACCAGGTCCGGCAGCGGAGGAAGCAGGTTCGCCACCGAGCCGGGAGGCTTGTGGCTTCGGATTACGGGGATCGACAGGTGTGAGCTTTTCTCAGGGATGATCCTCATGCCTGAGGGCTTCCCGGTGCATGAGGCGATCAGTCTCAATCATGCGTTCACCCTGTTATCCAGGGAATACGAGCGTCATCGTATTTCGAATACGGGGAACGTCTATACCCGGATTTTCTACGAGGACGAGGATCGTTGCTGGTATCCGTTGGATGACCTGCGAAGGGGAGTCCAAGCCAAGGTGGAGCAGAAGCTGCTTCGTGCATTGTGGAATGACATCCGGGCAAAGTTGGGTTGGTTGCCCATCCCTCCGCCAGGTGGGCGTTGAAGTTGGCCGGACCGGAGTGAGCCCGGGAAAATGGCCGGGAATGGAGAATGGATGCGTGCTCACGGATAGCGCACAATCCGATGGCCTCCTTATCGGGGCCACGTCATGAATACGCCAACTTGGTTGGCACGCCTGCCCGCATATCCGGTGCGACCCAGTGAAACCTCCAAAGGCCCGGTTCATTCATTGACTGCTGAGTTTTACCCATGTTGCCTTCGCTGCTTGCCAGGGACATCGAGACAGACCTGAAGGAGTTCCTCGTTGCCGGCTTCGAGGCGTCCGACCCGTTCATGCACGGGCTGATGGCCCGTTTCGTGGAGGACCAAGCCGCGTGGCTGAAGGGACCCTACGTGCAGGTCGGGCTTCCGTTCGTCATGGGCCAGTCGGGGAAGAGCTTCTTTGCGCCGGATTTCGAGACGGAGCATCCGGCCTTCAGCCACCAGGAGCAGGCCTGGCGGCGGATCTCGACGCGGCACGAGGGCGCCAGCACGATCGTGGCTACCGGCACGGGCAGCGGCAAGACGGAGTGCTTCCTGTACCCGGTGCTCGACCATTGCGCGCGGGCGCGCAGCGCGGGCGAGGGTGGGATCAAGGCCCTGGTCATCTATCCGATGAACGCCCTGGCCAATGACCAGGCCAGGCGCATCGCGGAGCTGGTGGCGAATGTGCCGGCGTTCCAGGGCCTGCGGGTAGGGCTGTACGTGGGCGGCACCGCGGGCGGGGCCGGCGAGGGGACGATGAGGCCTGAGTCGGTGATCACCGACCGGGAAACGATGCGCAAGCAGCCGCCGGACATCCTGCTCACCAACTACAAGATGCTGGATTACCTGCTGTTGCGTCCGGCGGACCGTGCGCTATGGGCAGAGAACGGTCCGGAAACGCTGCGCTACGTGGTGGTGGATGAACTCCACACCTTCGACGGTGCACAGGGGACGGATCTTGCGCTCCTCTTGCGTCGCTTGCGTGCGCGCCTGAAGGCCGACCCGGAAAAGCTCATCTTCGTGGGTACTTCGGCGACGCTGGGCAGCGGGGCAGATACGGCGCCATTGCGCGAGTATGCCAGGCAGGTATTCGGGGTCCCGTTCGGTCCCGAGTCGGTGATCACGGAAAACCGCATCTCCGATGCGGAATTCCTCGGCGATGCCACGGTGGACTATATCTTCTCCTTCGCGCAGGGGTGGGAGGACATCCTCGAACCTAGCCATTACCGGAGGCAAGACGATGCCGTGAAGGCCTGGTTCCCGCTTTTTTTCGCGGATGAGCCGCAGCCGGATGATGTCGGTGACCGGAACTGGCGGGTGGAGCTTGGACACCTGCTCAAACGCCACCAGCTGTTTGTCAACCTGCTCAAGGTGTTGCGCAACGGTGTGGCCAGTTATGACGTGCTGGTGGACACCTTCAGGCGCAGTCTTCCCGGGACCGCGCCCCCCGGGATCCGCAAGATCCTGGATGCGTTGTTGGCCCTGGTGGGCTGGGCGCGACTGGAAAATGGCCAGCCGCTGGTGACATTGCGGGTGCAGCTCTGGCTGCGCGAGTTGCGCCGGATGGTGGGACGCATCGCTGTCAACCCGCAGGACGTCCGGCTGGTGAGCGAGCGCGACTTGCCCGCGCACCGCGACGGTGTATACCTGCCGATGGTGCAGTGCAGGCAATGCCGCACAACCGGCTGGATCTCGCGCAAGCCGGAGGCAGCGAACAGGCTCTCGACGAAGCTGGAGGAGATCTATAACGGCTGGTTCAGCCGCAGACCGGAAACGGTGCGTCTTTATGCTGCAGAAAGTTTGGGCAGGGCGCTCGTGGACGGCGTTGAGGAAGATGTGTGTCCTGCTTGCGGAAACCTCCAGGCGCGGGGGAAGGAATGCTGCCTGGCCTGCGGAAGCCGCGAACTACTGCGGGTCTTCCGGGTGACCGCCACGCAGACAGTCACGACAAGGGCGAATGCCAGGTTCACGCTGCATGACACGAAGTGTCCCGCGTGTGGCGAACGGGACGAGTTGCAGCTGCTGGGTGCCCAGGCTGCGACATTGGGTTCGATTATCGTCGCGTCCGGATGGGCAAGCCCGTTCAACGATGACAAGAGGCTGATTGCCTTCTCGGATTCGGTGCAGGACGCCGCGCACCGGGCCGGCTTCTTCGGTGCGCGCACGTACAAGAACAACGTGCGCATGGCCTGGTCGCAGGCAATGGACGAGTTGGGCGTGACGGCGATGCCTTGGCCGGAGTTCCTGCAAAAGGCCCGGCAGTGTTTCGACACGAAGGGCTCGATCCTGTGTATGCCGCCGGAGAAATTGGTCACCGAGCTCCTGCCGCCCGACCTGTCCTCGCACCCGGATTGGGAGAACGGCCTGCGGGAGAAGGAACAGCTTCCAAAGGACAGCAAGCTGCCGGAATACATCCGGAAGCGACTGTTCTGGGAGCTGTTCAGTGACCTGACCTACATGAGCCAGCGGGGCCGTACGCTCGAGCGTACGGGGAAGGCGCTGCTGGCCGTGCCATGGTCCAGGATTGTGGCTGTGGCCGACCGCCTTTCAACGGTGTTCCGCGAGCACTACGGTCTGCATGGATTGCAGGGGAAGACGATCGCCCAATGGCTGTGGGGCATGCTCACCCACATGCGGCAGCGGGGTGGTGTGCTGATCGAAGGACTGGAGTCCTACGCGGCCGATGGAAACCTTTACATGCTTGGCAAGCAGTGGATGCCAAGGATGGGGCCGGAGACTCCGCGTCCCGTATTCGTGACGCTCGGGAACCACAGGCATTTCGACAAACTTGTCGGTACCAACCGCTCGACTTGGTACGAGCGCTGGACGGAAATCGCCCTGCAATCGCAGGCGCTGATGAGTCGGGATTTGGCTTCAGATCTTTGCGTAGAAGCCTGTCGTGTTCTGTGCGAGGAGAAGATCCTGGTCTGCACCAGGAGTCATCTCGGAGAGACGTTTGCACTCAATCCCGATGCATTGGCGTTATATGTGAACCGATGTGAAGAGCAGGATGCCTCACTTGATGGTGGAGTGACGTTCATCATGACAGCGCATGGTGAACGCAGGCTCGCGGTGCCTCGCGATGATGCGGATCACCTGGTCGGGATGCCCTGCCTGGATGCGCCACAATTCCGCTACGAGTGCCTGTCCTCGCATCCTGTGAACTGGTGGGCCTGGCGCTACAGCCATGGCGAACTGCGGCGGGTCATCGCTGCCGAGCATACCGGCCTGCTGAAGCGGGAAGAGCGCGAATCCATCGAGAAGCGCTTCAAGTCAGAAAATCCGCACCCGTGGTACGAAAATCTGCTGTCGGCTACGCCGACGCTTGAGATGGGCGTAGACATCGGCAAGTTGTCCTCGGTCCTGCTGTGCTCGGTCCCGCCGAACCAGGCGAGCTTCCTACAGCGCGTGGGGCGGGCTGGCCGTCGTGACGGCAATGCGCTTGTCGTGACCATGGCCTCCGGAAACAGCCCGCACGATCTGTATTTCTTCAGCGAGACGGCAGAAATGATCGCCGGTGAGGTGGCCTCGCCTGGAGTCTTCCTACGTGCATCGGAAGTTCTGCGTCGCCAGTTGTTTGCCTATTGCATGGATGACTGGGTGCGGGCGTTGTCCGACCCGAATGCGTTGCCGGACAAGACGTCGAAGGCCTTGGATGCGGTCGAGAAGTTCAAGCAGGACCAGTTTCCATACACCTTTATCGACCACGTCCGCAGGAACGAGCAACGGCTTTTCGAGGAATTCATGGCGTTGCTCGGCCCGGATGTTGACGAGGTTGTACGTGAGCGCCTGCGCGACTACATCCAAGGGCACGGTGAAGCCGATGGGATGGATGTCGCCTTGAACAAGGTCCTGTCCGACCTTGTGAAGGAACGGGATGCCTACCGGAAGCGCAGGGATGAGTTGGACAAGGCAATCCGCCAGCTCCGACAACAGCCCATGGACGAGGCGACTTCGAAGGAGATCGAAGGTCGAACCCTGGAACGCGAAAAGCTCACGGAGCTGATCAGTGAAATCAACGGCCACGACCTGCTGGGGACGCTAACCGATTTCGGGTTGGTTCCGAACTACGCTTTCCCGGAAAGCGGTGTCGAGCTGAAGTCTGTGTTGTGGCGTAAGCGTTTCCAGGACGAATCCGGGCAGGGGAAATATGTCACTGTCGGAGCGTTGAAGTACGAGAGGCCAGCGCGCTCGGCACTGTCGGAGTTTGCCCCGGAAAACCGCTTCTACGCGAACCAGAGACGGGTGGAGGTGGACCAGATCAACATGAGTCTGGCCACCGTCGAGTTCTGGCGTTTCTGCGCGAGTTGTCCGCATGTGCAGAACCTGGCGGTGGAGCCGGACGTGCATCCGGCATGTCCGCGTTGCGGTGATCCGATGTGGGCTGATGCGGCCCAGAAACGGACGCTGTTGCGCTTTAGGCAGGCGATCGCCACCAGCAACGACCGTGCCGTTCGTATTGATGACAGCGCAGAGGACCGCGAACCGAAGTACTACCAGCGCCAGATGCTGGCTGGCTTCCGGCCAGAGCACATTCGCCTGGCGTGGAAGATCGCTGATGGGAATGTCCCGTTCGGCTTCGAGTTCATCTCCAGGGTCGTTTTCCGGGATATCAACTTCGGTGAGTTGGCCAAGCCGGGCGACAAGTTCCGTGTCGCAGACAAGGATGCCGAGCGTCCGGGGTTCCGCCTGTGCCGCCATTGCGGCAAGGTGCAGAAGCCGTCACGTGGCGGACAGCCGACGGACCAGGCTCACAGTCTGGATTGCCCGGCGCATGGCAGCAACGAGCCAGAGAACATCCTGGAATGCCTCTATCTTTATCGTGAATTCGAGTCGGAGGCCCTGCGTATCCTGATCCCGTATACGAAGAGCGGGGTGGATGAGCGGGTGGTGCAGTCCTTCGTGGCAGCCTTGCAGCTTGGGCTCAGGCGTCGTTTTGGTGGCAGGGTTGACCACCTGCAGGTGATGCTCCAGGACGAACCAGGCCGGGATGGGGGGCCACGGCGGCACTATGTGATGCTCTATGACTCTGTGCCCGGCGGTACCGGCTATCTTCACCAGTTGCTGGCGAACGGGGCGCAAACCCTGATCGAAGTCCTGAGGATGGCGCTGGAATCCCTGAAGGAGTGTCCATGCAACAAGGATCCGGAAAAGGACGGCTGCTACCGGTGCCTGTACCAATACCGTCTCGGGCGGAGCATGGAGCTGGTTTCCCGGAACACGGCGAGAGAGGTCCTTTCCGACCTTGTGGAGTCGCTTGGAAGCCTGGAGCAGGTCAGAACGATTGACGACATTCTGATCAATCCGAACTTTGATTCGGTCCTGGAACAGCGTTTCATCGAGAGCCTGCGGCGGCTGGGTGGTGTGGGCGGCCTGCCGCAGGTCCGAATTGTGCAGGACATCGTCAATGGCAAGGCCGGATGGGTGCTGGAAGTCGGAGATCAGCGCTATCGGGTCGAACCTCAGTGCGAGCTTGGTTCTGAGCTCGATTTGACCGTGTGGAGCAAGCCGGACTTCGTGATTCGGCCATGGTCTGAACTTTCGAAACGTAAGCCGATTGCAGTGTTCTGCGATGGTTGGAGCGACCATCAGAACTGCCTGCGCGATGATGCACGGAAGCGTTCAGCCATTGTGGCAAGCGGCAAGTGCTGGGTCTGGTCCGTGACCTATGCTGACGTGCAGGCGGCTTTGGAGGGCAATCTGGACCATGGGGGCGATTCCCTGCTGTCTGCCTTCGGGCGTCATGCCGGTGAAAAAATGATGGAAAAGCTCGTGCCGGAATCCGGAATCTATACCTGGAATGCCATTGCCGTGCTGCTTGTCTGGCTGTCCCGTCCCGTTTCCGAAAGCGATCCGCAAGCCGTGGACCAGATGCAGCGAAATGGGCTGTGGTTGGTTTTCCGGATGATCCCGCACCCCAACGGGGAGGATGCCAAAAAGGCCGAGGAAGTATGGGGTCATTGGTTGCCATCCCTTCCGGAACAGGTCCGTGAGCCTGGCTCTGGTTATGCGAAGGCCACCAGCCTACAGAACGGTCCCGTCTTCTATCTTGGCAAGTGGCCACTTGCCTGGGCGAAGCCTGGGGCGCCGGAGCACGGTTGGAACGCACCGGGTGTGGCTGTTCTGGATGACACGGTTGGGGATCCGGGGCTGCTTCATGCTGCATGGCGACGCTGGTTGCACCTTTTCAATGTGCTGCAATTCCTCCCTGGTGTGTTGATGGTCACGAAGACCGGCCTCGACAATCGAGACTACGATGACTTTGACACGGGCAGTGGTGGTTTCCAGGCTGCCGCCGGGGTGCCAGAAATGCTGGCCGCCTGGGAAGGACTTTTGGAGGAGGCGCTTGAGGAGATGCGCCCGGGATTGTTGCGTCTGGCCAAGGCGGGGGCAGGCATGCCGGCTGTGGGCATTGAGTTGTCCGATGTCGGCGGACACGTGCTTGTTGAGGCTGAACTTGCCTGGACGGAGGCGAAGCTGGTGGTACTCAGGGCCGATCAGAATGACATGCGGGATGTCTGGCAGGCCAAAGGTTGGCAGGTGATCGTTTTGGATGAGGGTCGTACGACCGTTGACGGAAGTCCATGGGAAGCAGCGGTTGCAACGGCACTCGGGCTCGTCATGGATAGCGGCGAACAGGCATGAGTTTCAGACCGAAGGTTGCTCTTTCCCAGGATTTCCTTGCGCAGTTGCCCAATCTTCCGGCGACCGTGCAAGGGAAGGTCATGAAGTGGACGCTCAAGTTCCAGGCGGATCCAACGGGAACCGGCATCAACTACGAGACCATTAAGGGTGCGCGGGATCCGAATCTGCGTTCCGTCCGAATTGACGGCGACTGGCGCGGCATCGTGTTCAAGCCTCCAAAGGGTGATGTCTATGTGCTGCTCTACGTGGACCACCACGACAGTGCCTATCGTTGGGCAGAAAACAAGAAGCTCACGATCAACCCGGTCACCGGTGCGATGCAGCTCATCGTAATGGAGCATGCGATCGAGACGGTGCCGACTCTTCCGCCTCAGGGAGGTGTGGAGACAGGTAGGAAACCCCTGTACGCCGATCTTTCCAACACCCAGCTGATGAGTCTGGGTGTGCCAGAAGACATGCTGGATGCGGTGCGTGCGATCGATTCGGAAGATGCGCTGGATGCATTACAGCCCCACCTCCCTGCCGAGGCATACGAAGGGCTTTTCCTGGTTGCGGCTGGTGATACGGTCGATCAGGTCCTTCATGCCCGGGAGACCAGGGTTGACGTCAAGGTCGATACGGAAGATTTCGGCAAGGCGCTGGACACGGCGGAATCCCGCTCCCGCTTCTATGTCGTCGAGGACGAGGAGGCGCTTCGTGCGGTGATGAACGCGCCTTTGGCGCAATGGCGCGTGTTCCTGCACCCCACCCAGTACAGATTGGCACGAGGCAGGCGCAGTGGCTCGGTGAGGGTCCTGGGCGGGGCAGGGACGGGTAAGACCGTGCTTGCCATGCACCGTGCAAAATGGCTGGCCGAGAACGCCACTTCTGACGGCCAAAAGGTCCTGTTCACGACGTTCACGAAAAATCTGGCCCGTGACATCGAGCAGAATCTGAAGACACTTTGCTCCCGGGAAACGATGGAAAAGATCGAGGTCAGGAACCTCGATGCCTGGGTAGCCGATTTCCTGCGCGCACACAGGATTGAACACCGGATCGTCTATGACCGAAACCAGGAGGGCGCGCTCCAGGCATGGCGGGCAGCATTGACAATGAAGGACCCGAAGCTCGATTTGCCTGACTCGTTCTACGAGGAGGAGCTGGAGCAAGTCGTGCTTGCCCAAGGTGTCACGACGCGTGATGAGTACCGTACCGTGCGGCGGGTCGGCCGTGGCACCGTTCTGACACGCGCCATGCGCGATGCCATTTGGCCGGTCTTCGAGGAGTACCGTGGGCAGCTTGCTTCCAGAAAGTTGAAGGAAGTGGACGATGCCTACCGTGAGATTGCGGAAATTCTGCTGGAAAACCAGCAGGACAAGCCCAATTATTCTGCAATAGTTGTGGATGAGACCCAGGACTTCGGCCCCCAGGCCTTGAAGTTGCTGCGAGCAATGATTCCTCGTGGGGATAATGACCTGTTCTTTGTCGGTGACGGTCATCAGCGCATCTATAACCGAAATCGAGCCGTAATGAGCAGGTGTGGCATCGACATCCGTGGCAGGTCGTTCAAGCTGTATCTGAATTACCGGACTACGGAGGAAATCCGGCAGAGGGCCGTTGCGCTCCTCGAGGGTTGCGAAATAGACGACCTCGATGACGGCTACGATGAGAACAAGCGTTATAAGTCTCTTTCGCATGGCCCTACGCCGGAAATCAAGTCTGCAAAGGGACTGGATGAAGCCGCCAGTCTTGCTGCCGATTTCATCCTGGAATGGCTAGATCAAAATAGTGATATTGACTTGTCGTTCTGCGTGGTCAGCCATAGCAATAAGAACCGCGACGCGCTCGAGATGCGTTTAGGTAATGCTGGTTTCAAGACGGTCACGATTTCCGCGCAGGGTGGTTACGACGAAGGAAAAGGCGTGGTTCACCTGGCCACGATGCATCGGGCAAAGGGGTTGGAGTTTGATGGCGTTGTGGTCGTAACCCCGAAGGAATACTTGGGGCCGGTTGACCAGACTCTCGACAAGAGAAGATTACTTTACGTGGCGCTGACGCGTGCCAAGCGTGGAGCCTTGTTGATCGAGATTCCTTGAAGTCCGCAAGCCCGTGGCGAGGGCAGTCCTCTACCGCGGGCTTTCCTTATGGTGAACCGGGATGTGCAGGCAAAACCTCGTCGTTCGTGGTTTGACCGGATATCCAGACGGTCAGGGCACAACCATCGTCGCCCCGCTGAGCCGGCCTTGCGGTCAGTCGATCATGGTGTTTTGTGCTTTTTGCCTTCATAACACGTTGATCTATATTGGTTAACAGTCTCGATTGACGTTCGAGTAGGAATCCCAGCCGATGGCTGACGTGCGATAGCGCCGGTACAAGCCCGTTATAGCGGCGGGCTTGTACCGGCGTTCCGTTTGATGCGGGCGTAGATCGCTTGGATGGGCGGACCGGGGCGTGATCCCGCACAAGGGTGGGCTGTGGCGTTTTACGCGCCGCTGCTTCAGGGGGCGAAACCGAACCGCCCGAACCCCATTTCCACCAAACTGTTCCCCCGCCGCAGCAGCATGAGCGCTTCCAGACCATGTCGCTGGGCAAGGGCCAATCCTTCATCGGGCCCAGCCACGAGCAGGGCGGTGGCCCAGGCGTCGGCGTCCATGCAGGTGGGTGCGAGCACGGTGACCGAGGTGACGCCGTTATGGACGGGGCCGGCGCGGCGACTGTCCATGGTGTGCGCGAGGCGCGCGTCGCCGACCTGAAAGAAGCGCCGGTAGTCGCCGGAGGTCGCTACCGCCAGGTTTTCCATTTCGATCACGCTGTGTACGGCGCGGCTCCCCACCTGAGGGCTTTCCACCGCGACTGGCCAGGGTCGGCCGTTGGCCTGGCCGCCCAGCGCGCGCAGTTCGCCGTCGAGCGCCGCCAGCGCGTGCTTTACGCCGTGGCGCTGCAGGACGCCGACCATGCGGTCCACGGCGTAGCCTTTGGCGATGCCGCACAGGTCGAGCTGCAGTGGGGCGAGCTTGCGGGTGCGGCCGGCGCGCAGGTCCAGCGCCAGCTGCTGATGGCATGGGCCGCGGTCGTGGTGGCGCGCGGCGCGGATGGCCGCGGCATCGGGCGCATCGCGCGCGGGGCCGAAGCCCCAGGCATCCACGAGGTCGCCCACGCCGGGGTCGAAGGCGCCGTCGCTCAGGCGGCTGATTTCCAGGGCGCGGGCGAGCACTTCCAGGATCTCGGCCGGCAGCTCGACCCAGGCGCCGACCGCCGCGCGGTTCAGGCGCATTAGGTCGCTGTCGGCTTTCCAGGGCGACATTTGCGCATCCACCTGGTCCACGGCGGCCCGCAGCGCGGCGCGCAGGCCGTCGCGGTCTAGGTCCGGCGCTACGTCGGCGATGACCGACCAGCGCGTGGCCATGGTCGCGCCGTTGAGTGTGATGCGCGTAAGCGCGGCATCAGAACAGGTCTTCGGCATACCGTCCCTTGGCCTTGAGCTGCTGAACGCTCAGGTGCAGCGGCGCTAGGATCTCGTCCAGCGCAGCCGCCACGCCCTGTGCCATGGGGCGGCTGCCGCACACGCGCACGATCGCGCCGTGGGCCAGCAGCTCGCGCAGCTGCGGGGCATCGCGGCGCAAGGCGTCCTGCACGTAGCCGCCGCCGTCGGGTACGCGCGAGAAGGCCGTGTGCAGGCTGGTCAGTCGGCGTTCCTCCAACCAGCGACGAATGTCGGTGTCGAAGTAGAAGTCCCGGGCCGGGTCACGGCCGCCGAAGTACAGGTGCATGGGGGTGCGCGCGTCGTTGCGGCGGATGAACCCGGCCAGCGGCGCGACACCGGTGCCCGCACCGATGAGGATCACCGGCCGTTTCGTGCCGTGCAGGGTGAAGCCGGGGTTGGGCCGGATGAAGGCCTCGATCGTATCGCCCGGTTTCAGACCGTGGAGGTATGTGGAGCACAGGCCGCCGGGCATGCGTCGCACGCAGATCTCGAGAAAGCCGTCCTCGCTGCCCGAGGCCAGCGAGTAGAAGCGCGGCACGCTCGTGCCTGGCGGCACGATGCCGACCAGGTCGCCGGCGGCGAAACGCGGTATGCCGCGTCCGCGCAGGCGATCACGCCAGCTCGTGCGTGGCCAACGGAAGCGCAGGATCGTGGCCGGCCGGTCCGCAAAACCGGGGTAATCCCGGCGCGCGATCAGCGTGAGCGTGGTGGTTGGCGGCAGGTGCGGCACGTGGTTCAGAGCCAGCGGCTCGCCCAGGGCCTTGCCCAGCGCCTCGCCCCATAGCGCGAACTGCTGGCTCGACTGCTGGTGGATGCATTCCAGCGGCAGCAGCTGCGGCCAGCCCGCCTCGCGCAGCGCCTGCTCCAACTTCCGGGCGAAGCCGCAGAAGGCGGGGAATTGCCGGTCGCCGAATCCCAGCACGGCGATAGGCACCTTGCGCGTCTCGTGCGCGATGCGCTCCAGTGCGTGGCGGGCGTGGGTGGGGGCCTGGCCTTCGCCGTGGGTGGCGGCGAGTATCAGTACCCGGCGCGTCGCCGCGGCGGTCCGGAAGTGCTCCAGCCCAGCGGTGTGCACTCGGTGACCGTTTTGCGCCAGCGCATCGTGCAGTGTGCGGGCGAAGCCCCAGGTGCTGCCGCCTTCGCTGGCGACGAAGATCAGCGTGTCGGCCTGCGCGGGCGGGCTGTTGTTGGCGATGCGCACAGCCGCGCGGCGTGCCTGCCACCAGATCAACAGGCCAGTGATCCAGAACAGCGGCACGCTCGCGCCGGCCAGGCCCAGGATCACGGCCCAGGGCCAGGCGCTTTCGCCGGTGTGCAGCACCACGGCCCAGTCGTACAGGCGCTGCGCCGGGGGAGCGTCCTGCCAGGCCAGCGTCTCGCCGCTGTAGCGATCGATCCAGCCCTGGCCCTGGCGGGTGCTTACCGTCCACACGTCCTCGGGGTCGGTGGCGTGCGGCAGGTTGAGTTTAAGCAGGTCCTCTACGCGCGTGTCGCGTAGCAGGGGCAGCTGCGACGCGGGCAGGTCGGGTTGGCCGTCGGCCACCGAGGTCACGTCCGGCTCGGGACCGGCCTCCAACGTCACCAGCTCTAGCGTCGTCGCGCTCATATAGAGCGCGGTGACCGAAGACAGGCACAGCACGGGCAGGGCAACCCGCCCGACCAGCACGTGCAGGCGCTGCGGCCCCGTGCCGCGCACCGGGCCGGCCAGCTGGCGCCAGCCGCCCATGCGCCGCACCAGCAGTACCAGTCCCGACACGGAGATGACCGCCATGGCCAGCGCCGTGCCGGCAGAACCCCAGCGCCCGGCGTCGCCCAGCAGCAGCGAGCGGTGCAGCTTCTTCGCCCAGCGCGGCAGCGGCGATGGCTGGTAAACGGTGAGCATGCGGCCGTCGCGCGGGTCCACGTAGAACGCCTGCGGCTGGTCGTCTTCGAAGCCGAAGGCCACGATCGCGCCGGAGGGCAGGCGCCGGATTTCCTCGACACCCGGCATGGCTCGCTGCACCCGCTCGGCCAGCTCGGCGACCGACGACGCAGCGCCAGATGACGGTGCCTGTGTTGCCTGGAGCACAGGGTCGGTGGCCAGCAGCGCGCCGGTGAGGCCCAGCACCACCGCCAGGCAGCCGGCGATGAGCCCCAGCCAGCGGTGGAGCGCTTTCCAGCCCATCGCCGTGCCTTATTCGATCTCGAAAGTCAGGGACTGGACGTACCGTTTGCCCGAATGCGGTTTGCCGGCTTCCTGGCGCGTCAGCGGTACCCGCACGTCGGACGGGCTGTCGCGCATGTCTTCCACGGCGGCGTCCACGCGCAGCTCGTAGCCGGCGTCGATCAGCGCATCGGCCAGGTCGGCGGTGACCTTGAGCGTGCGCCCGGCGCCGACGCTGGCGCCGGTAACGCCGGCCAGGCGCTCCGTGTCGCGGGCTGATAGGCGGTTCCAATCAGACAGGTGCTTGTAGTACTTGGCCTTGCCGCCGGCCACCCACAACGTGCGCACGTAGGCACCCTGGGCGTCGGTGAGATAGACGGCCAGATAAGCACCATCGCCGTCGTAGTCCTTGAGCTGGACGTTCATGGTCACGGGGCGGCTATGCGCCACGGCCGGCACGGCCAGAGCGCACGCGGTTGCCACAGTAGTCAGAATGCGGGACATCGAGTGCTCCTGTTCATTGATCGACGGGATTGCGCGGCGGCGTGCCGACACGGTCGCCGTGTGGGGCTGCTGGTTCGGACGCAACGGGCTCATGCTTGTGCCGGTGCTCGTGATGACGATCGCGGTTCCGATACTTGATCTTGACGATGGCCAGCGTCTGCGGATCGATCTTGGCCTTGAAGGTGCGGCCCTGAGCATCGACGCCGCGGATCTCGTAGCAGCCGTCGTCGATCTTGAGGCGTTGCACCTCCCATCCTCGGGAGGTCGCCATCTGACGCACGGCCTCGCGCGATTGCCACTGCTGGATGGGGACATCGCAGTCGTCATCGGCCAGGCTGGGCGTAGCGGTGAACCCCAGGGCCAGCGCCAGCAAAGCGTTCCGCCAGCGCGCGTAGCGCTTTACGGCGCCGGCAGGCAACGGTGGCAACGCCCGGGAGGGAGTGCGGCTTGCGTAGGTCATGGTGGGCCTTTCGTACCCGTTGCGGAGGGGGATGTATCCATTGTGGGGGCGGGCGGGAGAGGCGAGTTGACCGTGGTCAAGTCGGCACTGCCGTCTTCCCGTGTCGCGGAGCATGCAGGCGGACGCTTGGGGCTGCCGCTTAGATAGTCTCTGTGACGAGCAGGCTGCGCTCGATATGCGCCGTGGCAGCCCGAGCGCGACCGCGGACGGTTAAACGGCCTTTTTGTGGTCGCTCATTCGGCGGCCTCGGGGCATGAGGGCTGCTCTGAAAAAGCTCTGCGTCGCGGCGCAACTGAAGGGTGGGAATAATCCTAACTACGTAAAGTATTGAAAGAGAAAATTGTCTTTGAAGGATGGCGTTGGTGAGGGAATTTAAGGCTTTGGCGGCCCCAGTTCTAATGCGCGTCGCTCCACTTCGCGAGCGACGCGGATCACCGCTTCGATCAATGCAAGATCCAGATCGACGTCGCCTTCATATTCAGCAAGGTTGCGCCTGCGATGAGCATGATCGAGCACTCGCCACTGCTCGTCGGGAGCTCGAGAGTATGTTTCAGGCATTGAAAGACGAGATAGCGATTATCGGAGCGGAAGCCGCGCCAGTGCAGCAAGGGCGAGGGCGTGTGCCGCGTTGTAGGCGAGGTCGAAGCAGCTTTGTAGGCTGAGCGTTTCGTTTTGTGCGTCGGCGAGTCGCCGTTGACCGGAGCGCAGTAAGCCTTCGAACTCAGTGCGTGCGGGCGGCTCTTCCTTCAGTTGACCGGATGCGTGCCAAGTTTTCCAAGCTATCCCGTGGCATCTGGCAGCTTTCCATGCAGAACCAAGGTTTCTCCCTTTAGTACCCGATGCAGGAACGGGTTTCCTTCTCGCAGTCGGCGTTGAAATTCCGCTCGCGTGTACAGGGTAGGATGAATACGGCGTTCGAGGGCACGCTCGACCGGTTCGAGCAGAGTGCATACGGTTTCCAGCGTGAGCGTATCGGAAACCAGCAGCAGATCGATATCGCTTGCGGCAGTCGCTGTACCCTTCGCGACCGAGCCGTAGATCAGCGCCAGCTCCAGCTCGCCCGCCGCCGGCTTCAGCGCCGCCCTTAGGGGTTCCGCCATACCTACGGTTTTGCGGATGAGAGCGCAGAGCTCAGCGAATATGGGAGACTCGGGATTGGCTTGGAAGTGTTTCTGGTTGCCGATGCGGGTGACGCGCACCAGGCCGCTGCTCACCAGCTTCTGCAGCTCTCGTTGCACCGCGCCGCGGCCGGCGGCGACATGCTCCATGATCTCGAACGAACTGACAGTTGATATAGTCAACTTTTCCAGGCAGAGAGGCCTGGTCGAACGCTGTCAGCATGGATACGGCACCACTCGCGCACTCCTGCCAGCCCGAGGCCCAGCGGCCGTCGCGGTCTGGCGGGCGGCATGGTTCGTTGAGTTAAGCTATGCGCCCCATGATGTGGGCCGGGCCGATGACGGATCGGCTCATAGCTTTTCAAAAGTTCGCGAGATTCCTATGAGTAGGTATGAAGCGGGGGCCGCCGCGTGACGCCGGCCGAGCACGAACGCTGGATGCGCTACGCGCTGGCGCTGGCCGAGCGCGGGCGTGCCGAGGGCGAAGTGCCGGTGGGGGCGGTGCTGGTGAAGGACGGCGAGGTGGTGGGCGAGGGCTGGAATCGGCCGATCGCCACTTGCGATGCCAGCGCGCACGCGGAGATCCAGGCGATCCGCGCCGCCGGGCAGCGGCTGGGCAACTACCGGCTGCTCGATACCACCCTTTACGTCACGCTCGAACCGTGCGCCATGTGCGTCGGCGCTATCGTCCACGCCCGCATCGCCCGGGTGGTGTACGGCGCCAGCGAGCCGAAGACCGGCGCCTGCGGCAGTTGCTTCGATCTATTGGCGTCGGACCGGCATAACCATCGGGTGGAGGTGGTGGCCGGGGTGCTTGCCGAGGAGTGCGGCGAGCAGCTGCGCGCCTTCTTTCGCGAGCGGCGGGGCAAGAGCCGGGGCGCGGCGGCCGAGCAATAGCGCGCCACGCTTCAGTACGCCGACTCGATGCTGTCGCCCAGGCGCAGGCCGCCGGAGCTTTCGGGGGGCGGCGCCGAAGGCTTCATCAGGCCGGGCTCGGTGATCCGCACCAGCAGCTCGTAGTAGGTGCGGATGTTCTCCACGTAGCGAACCGGCTCCCAGCCGCGAGCGTAGCCGTAGCGGGTGCGGCGGTACCAGGCCGGGTCGCTCAGCAGCGGCAGGTGTTTCTTCACGTCCAGCCACGAGTCGGGATCGCCGCCCTGCTGTTTGGTGAGGATGCGAGCATCCTCCAGGTGGCCGTAGCCGATGTTGTAGGCGGCCAGCGCCAGCCAGGTGCGGGTCGGCTCGGGAATGCGCTCCGGGATCTTGTCGCGTACCTGGGCGAAGTAGCGCGCGCCGCCGAAGATGCTCTGCGCCGGGTCCAGCCGATTCTGCACGCCGATCTGCTTGGCGGTGGCCAAGGTCAACTGCATGATGCCGCGCACGCCGGTAGACGACACCGCGCGGGGATTCCAGTGCGACTCCTGGTAGCCGATCGCCGCCAGCAGCCGCCAGTCCAGGCCGGTTTCCGCCGCCGCTTCCTCGAACAGGGCGCGGTAGGTCGGCAGGCGTTCGCTGATGTGCTGCAGGAAGGTGCGGGTGCCGACGTAGTCGAAGCGGCTCAGGTGACCGAAGTACTGCTCGATCAGGTGGCTCAACGTGCCGTCGGCGCGGATGCGGTCGAAGAAGCTGAGCGCGGCGTGGAACAGGCTGAAGTCGCCGTTTTTGGGGAAGGCCCAGGCCAGGCCTTGCGGCTCGCCGACGCTGAAGGCGGAGCGCAGCTCGGGGTAGTAGCGCTGGCTGAGCGCCAGCTCGTTGGAGTTGGCCAGCGTGTAGTCCAGGTCGCCTTGCCACACCGCGTACAGCAGATCGTCGGTGCTGGCCGTTGGTGATTCCTCCCACTCCAGCGTCGGCAGCGTTTGCTTGAGGGTGCCCAACAGTTCGGCGTGGTTGCTGTTGGCGGCTACGCTGAAGCGGCGGCCGGCGATGTCGGCCAGCGAGGCGGGGCGGGGGTTACCGCTGCGGTAGACCAGCTCGGTCTGCACGGTCATGTAAGGCTCGGTGAAGCGGAAGCGCTGCTCGCGCTCCGGTGTCACCACCAGGGAGGCCGCGGCGAAGTGGGCTTCACGCCGGGCCAGGATCTCGAACAGCTCGCCGAGGTTGTGGGCTGTGATGAGCCGCAGCGAGACGCCGAGTTCTTCCGCAAAACGCTGAATCAGTTCGTATTCCAGACCAGCTTCGCCGTTCTGGGCTCGGTAGTAGCTGGCGGGGCCGACCCGTGTTACCACCACTAGCTGACCGGACTCTTGGATGCGGTCCAGCAGGGTGGGTCGGGTGAGATAGCCTGCCCAAGCCAGGTAGCAGAGACCGAGCGTGATGACCAGCATCAGGATGCGTGCCGGCGATCCCGCCATCAAACCCCCAAGACCTATTACTATCGTTGTCGCAGTTATTGTAAACTATGCGTCCCTGCCGTCGGGCGGGGAATTTGGAGAGGTACCGAAGCGGTCACAACGGCACCGACTCGAAATCGGTTGGGGGCATTGCGCCCCACGTGGGTTCGAATCCCACCCTCTCCGCCACATACCAACGCAGCTTGCTGAACGACATGAGAAGGCCCGCCGCCGAGCGGGCCTTCGTCGTTTTCGCGGGGGCTCAGGGTTGGGGCTGTTGGGAGTGTTGGTTTTCTCTGACGGGCTCTGGGTCGTCGGGGCGGGCATCCAGAACCCGGGGAGCAGCTGCTAGCGCTGTCCGCGGCTTCACACGTCCGGCAAAAGTCGTCCCGCGGAGCAAAGCGTATCGTCAGTCAACAAGTGGCGCTTCGCGGATTATTTCTTCCCCTCTCCCCCGCGAGGGGGGAGGGCACTTAACAGGCCATCGTCCTGCAAAGTTCTCGTTACTACTTACTGGGAAAACGCTCGCCGGTTACACGCTCGGTCGATATGTGCATACGCTAGCCCTTCGCGGGAGAGGGATTTGGCGGTGGTGCTGCGAGGCTGGGGGCAGCGGCCATCGTTGAGCGATGGCTTATCGTCGGTGCCGGTGGACGGGCGCGGTTTGCCTGGATGCTTGGCAGGGCGGTTGCTTGTTGCGTTCCCTCTCCCCTGGTGGGAGAGGGGGCTGGCGCACGTAGTGCGCCACTTCTGCCCCGCAGGCTAGGTTGGTGCTAGTGGCGCGAGCGATGCCGCTTCGTTCGAGGCACAAGGGCGCCGTCCGAGACCGCGCCCTTGCCGGTTAGTACCGAGCGCGTTTTTCAGCGCTCCAGGTACTGGAGCTTGCCCGGTTTGCCGTCCCACTCCTCGGCGTCGGGCAGGGGATCTTTCTTCTCGGTGATCACCGGCCACGCCTTGGCGAGCTCGGCGTTGAGCTCCAGGAAGTG
>Ga0207864_1001183_pt1 | contig 30369 bp, 26 predicted proteins | sample HigsolmetaAR202D_FD_184834 | JGI IMG/M metagenome (GOLD analysis project Ga0207864, IMG submission 184834) | Ionic liquid and high solid enriched microbial communities from the Joint BioEnergy Institute, USA - AR20-2-D (SPAdes) (version 2) ... | reverse complement strand
CGGCTCGTGGAACGCTCCCGCGGGCGACACCACCGGCTCCTGGAACACCGCGCCCACCGGCGGCGACGCCCCGCGCTACGGCGCCGGGGACACCGGGAGCTTCTCGCCTCCCCCGTCCCCGTCCCACGGGGCGGCCCCCGCCTCCGGTGACGGCGCGGCCCCGCCCTACCGGCTCCCCTCGGAGCCCGGTCCCGGCGGCTACCGGCTGCCGTCGGACCCCGCTCCCGGGACCGGGAGCTCCCCTGGCGGGAGGCCTCGGCCCGGCGGCCTGCACGGCACCGGCGCCACCTACTACCCGGGCTACCGCGGGGACATCTTCACCTCGGATCCGGAGCACGACGGCACCGGGCGCGACCGCAGCGAGGACGATTCGCGGACGGATCCCCCGGGCTACCGCTGACCGGACCGGCCCCGGCGGGGCTTCCGGTTTCCTCCCCTTCAGCAAGGGACGCACCGTAGGTTAGCCTTGTCTAAGTTTCTGACGGTGTGTCCCCGGAGGACTACGGTGCCCCTGCCGTTGCGGTACTCCTGTGCCCGGATCGGCGTCCGGTGAGCCTGGAACGACTGGCCACGGTCGACGCCGACCGCATCGACCTCGACGACGCGTCCGCCGCCCGGGCCGCGCTCACCCGGCGCACCTCCGCCCGGGCCGCGGCCCACGCCCTGCGCGCCGGCGGGCTGCTGCTGGCGCTGGGGGTGCTGGCGCTGGCCGCGCTGCTCGGCCTGGCGGTGGGCGCCAAACCCATCCCGCCGGGCGTGGTGTGGGACGCGCTGTGGCACTTCGACGGCTCCTACGACCACACGGTGATCCGCGGGCTGCGCGTCCCCCGGACCGCGCTGGGGGTCGCGGTCGGCGCGGCCCTCGGCCTGGCCGGGGCGCTCATGCAGGCGCTGGTGCGCAACCCGCTGGCCGATCCCGGCCTGCTCGGCGTCAACATGGGGGCCACCACCGCCGTGGTGGCGGCGATCCACCTGTTCGGGCTGACCGGTGTCGACGTCTACGTCTGGTTCTCCTTCGTCGGCGCCGCGGCGGCCTCGGTCCTCGTCTACCTCCTGGGCAGCCGGGGGCGGACCGGTGCGACCCCGGTGCGGCTCGCCCTGGCGGGGACCGCCGTCAGCGCGGTGCTGCTGGGCGTGACCAACGGCGTCGTCCTGTTCGACGACTTCGTCTTCGAGGAGATCCGGTTCTGGCAGGTGGGCTCCCTGACCGGGCGGGACCTGGAGATCCTCGGCTCGGTCGCCCCGTTCCTCGTCGGCGGGGTGCTGCTCGCGCTGTCGCTGGGCCGGTCGCTGAACGCGATCGCGCTGGGCGAGGACCTCGCCGCCGCGCTGGGCGCGCGCATCGGCCGGGTGCGGGCGCTGACCGCGACCGCCGTGGTGCTACTGTGCGGGGCGGCCACCGCCGCCGCCGGGCCGATCGCGTTCGTGGGCCTGGCCGTGCCGCACGCGGCCCGTCTGCTCACCGGTCCGGACCAGCGCTGGCTGCTGCCCTACTCGGCGGTGCTGGGCGCGGTCCTGCTGGTGGCCTCCGACACGCTGGGACGGGTGGTGCTGCCCCACGGGGAGCTGGAGGTCGGCATCATCACCGCGCTGGTCGGCGCCCCCGTCTTCGTCTTCCTGGTCCGCCGTACGAGGATGCCGCGACTGTGACCGCTGTCCCCCTCCGCTCCGTCCGCCTGGGCCCGGTGTCGTTCCGGCTGCGCCCGCGCGTGCTCGCCGTCTGCCTCGCCCTGAGCGCCGTGGTCGTCGCGGCGCTGGTGGTCTGCCTCACGGTCGGCGACTACTCGATCACGTTGGAGAACGTGCTGGCCGCGCTGGCCGGCCGGGGAAAGCGGCTGGACCGCTTCTTCGTCCGCGAGGTCCGCCTGCCCCGGGCGCTCACGGCGGTCCTGGTGGGCGCGGCGCTGGGCACGGCGGGCGCGGTGTTCCAGAGCCTGTCGCGCAACCCGCTGGGCAGCCCCGACATCATCGGCTTCACCTCGGGGGCGTCCACGGGGGCGGTGCTGACCATCCTGGTGTTCGGCGGCGGCATGCTGTCCACGGCGCTGGGGGCGATGCTCGGCGGGGTGGGCACGGCCGCGCTCGTCTACCTGCTGGCCCTGCGGCAGGGCGTGCAGGGCTACCGGCTCGTCCTGGTGGGCATCGGCGTCAGCGCGCTGCTGGGCTCGGTGACGCAGTACCTCATCACCCGCGCCGAACTCACCGACGCGCTGTCCGCCCAGGTGTGGCTGATCGGTACCCTCAACTCGCGAGAGTGGTCGCACGTCGCCTCGGTCGGTGTCGGCTCCGCGGTGCTGATCCCGGTCCTGCTGCTGCTCGGCGGGCGGCTGCGGCTCATGGAGATGGGCGAGGACACCGCGCGGGCGCTCGGCGTGTCCGCGCAGCGCACCCAGGCGCTGGCGCTGGTCGCGGCGAGCACGCTGACGGGGGTGGCGATCGCGGTGTCCGGGCCGATCGCGTTCGTCGCCCTGGCCGCCCCCCAGTTGGCCCGGCGGCTGACCCGCGCCGACGGGACGACGCTGACCGCGTCCGCCCTCATGGGGGCGGCGCTGCTGCTCTGCTCGGACCTGGCGGCGCTGCGGCTGCTGGCTCCCGTGCAGCTTCCGGTGGGCGTGGTCACCACGGTCGTCGGCGGAACCTACCTGGTCTGGCTGCTGTACGCGGAGTGGCGGAGCGGCCGTGCCTGACAAACGAGGTGAGAACATGTCCCAGTCCCCGTCCTCCCGCCTGCGGGGAGAGGGCCTGACCCTGGCCTACGACCGGCGCGTCGTCTCCCGCAACCTGGAGGTCACCGTCCCGGACCGCTCCTTCACCGTGATCGTCGGCCCCAACGCCTGCGGCAAGTCCACGCTGCTGCGCGCGCTGTCGCGGATGATCCGGCCGTCGGAGGGGGCGGTGTACCTGGACGGCAAGGCCATCCACTCGTACCCGTCCAAGGAGGTGGCGCGGCGGCTGGGCCTGCTGCCGCAGACGTCCGTGGCTCCGGACGGCATCACCGTGGCCGACCTGGTGGCGCGGGGCCGCTACCCCCACCAGCGGCTGCTGCGGCAGTGGTCGCGGGAGGACGAGCGGGTCGTCGCCGAGGCGATGGCGGCCACCCGGGTCTCCGACCTGGCCGACCGGCTGGTGGACGAGCTGTCGGGCGGGCAGCGCCAGCGGGTGTGGCTGGCGATGGTGCTGGCGCAGCAGACCCCGCTGCTGCTGCTGGACGAGCCGACCACGTTCCTGGACATCGCCCACCAGTTGGACATGCTGGACCTCTGCGCCGACCTGCACCAGGAGCGCGGCCACACGCTGGTGGCGGTGCTGCACGACCTCAACCACGCCTGCCGGTACGCCACCCACCTGATCGCGATGAAGGACGGGGCGGTGGTCGCGCAGGGGGATCCGAGCCAGATCGTCACCGCCGAACTGGTGCAGGAGGTCTTCGGGCTGCCCTGCCGGGTGATCCCCGACCCGGAGACCGGTACCCCCCTGGTGGTGCCGAGCGACCGGAGGAAGCGGTCCGGCCGGTGGGCGGAGGTCCGCCAGGCGGGGTAGGAGGCGCCGCCTCTGCCAGCGGACTTGCCGCCAGGTTACCACTTGTATACAGGGGGTATATACCGAAACGACCATATAGGTGCCGTATCGGGGGGTAACGGCATGACCGAATATGGATTCGGCGCCGGGGGCGAGCGGCCCGTCAACGCGGTACGCCTGTGGGCGGGAGGACTGGCCACGGCCGTGGTCGCGGCGCTCGTCGTCCTCGCGGGAACCCTGCTCGTCAACGGCCTCCTCGGCGCGTCGGCACCGTCCCCGGAGGACTCCTGGCAGTTCGGCGGGGCGGGCACGGCCGCCTACGCGGTCCTGGCTGCACTCGGCGCGCTGGCCGCCACCGGCCTGCTGCACCTGCTGCTGCCCCACACGCCCCGGCCGCTCAGCTTCTTCTGCTGGATCGTCGGCCTGGCCGTCGTGGTCGCCACGGTCAGCCCGTTCACCCAGGGCGTCCCGGCGGCGGCCGCGGTCGCGACGGCCCTGCTCAACCTGGCGGCCGGAGCCGTCATCCTGTCCCTGCTCAGCAAGGTGGGCGCGGCCGCGCGGGCGGAGCGCCGCACGCTGCCTCCGCAGCCCGCACGTCCCCGCGGAAACTGACGCCTCTCCGGCGGCGTTCCCCGTTCCGTAGCGCCCGGGTGACTTAGGGTGGTGGCCACGGCCTGATCGTGTGAGGGGGACCCGGCGTGGCTGGAGGCAGGTGGCTCGCCCATGTGCTGACCACGCTGGCTGTTCTGGCCGTCCTGGTCGGCATGGCGCCTCCGGCGGCCGCGGCCCCCGCCGCCGCCCCGCGCCGCGGGCCGGTGGTGCTGGTCGGCGTCCCAGGGCTGCAATGGCACGAGATCACCCCGCAGGTCACGCCGTACCTGTGGGAGCTGGCCGGGCGCAGCGCCATCGGCAACCTGTCGATCCGCACCGTCACCTCGCGCACCTGCCCGGTCGACGGGTGGCTGACCGTCTCGGCCGGGCAGCGCGCGGCGAGCGAGCGCCAGACCTACTCCATCTGCGAACTGCCGCTGCTGCCGGAGCCCGACGGCGTGGGCGCGGTCGTGCCCCACTACGCCGAGCACGTCTCCTACAACGCCGGGTCCCGGTTCGGCGCGCGGGTGGGTCTGCTCGGCGACACGGTCCGCGCCCACGGCGGCACCACGCTGGCGGTCGGCCCGGGGGCGGCGCTGGCCGCCGCGGGCAGCGACGGGCGGGTCGACCGCTACCTGGACGACCCGGCCGAACTGGACCGCTCCTCGTGGGAGGGCGTCACGCTCGGCGTGGTCGACCTGAAGGACCTCGCCGACCTGTACCTCGACCCGCCGCCCTCGGCCGTCGTGGAGGAGGGGCTCGGCTACGGCACGGTGGACGGGGTCCCCCGGGACCTCCAGGGCAGCCTGCGCTTCCCCGACGCTCTGGACCTGTTGGCCGAGGAGGCCGCGGAGGAGGCCGAGCCGGAACCCGACCCCACCGAGTACAGCGAGCTCCAGGAGCGGCGGAGGCGGCTCGCCGCGATCGACGCCGACCTGGCCGCGGTGCACGCCAGCCTGCCGCCGCGCTCGACCCTGCTGGTCGCGGGGATCTCCGTGGAGGCCGGGGCCTCCAGCCTGAACGCCGCGCTGCTGCACGGCCCGGGGCCGGACGGCACCGACTTCGACGGCGGCTATCTGGTCTCCGAGTCCACCCGCCGGGCCGGCCTGGTGGCGCTGACCGACATCACCACCACCCTGCTGCACTCCCTGGGCACCCCGCCGGACCGGGGCACGGTGGGGCGGACCTGGCGGCAGGCGCCGCGTCCCGCGGCGCTGGAGGCGGCCGTGGACCGGCTGGTGGAGTTCACCACCGCCGCGGAGGTGGTGGAGTCGCTGGTGCCCGGGTTCTTCAGCGGGCTGGTGGCGACCCAGTTGTTCATCTACGTCTGCGCCGCCTACGCCCTCAACCGCTACGGCAGGCGGGACCGGGCCAAACGCCACCTGGTGCTGTCGGTGACCCGGGTGGTGGCGCTCGCCGGGGCCGCCTTCCCCGTCTCCAGCTACCTGGTCAACCTGGTGCCGTGGTGGTCGGCGGGCTTTCCGCAGGCGGCGCTGCTGGGCGGGGTGCTGCTGGCCGACGCGGCGATCGTGGCGGCCGCGCTCGCCGGGCCGTGGCGGCGGGACATCCTGGCGCCCACCACGGTCGTGGCGGCCGTGACCACCCTGGTGCTCTTCGTCGACCTGTGCACCGGGTCGGACCTTCAGATGAACTCGCCCACCGGGTACACGCCGATCGTGGCCGGGCGGTTCTACGGGCTCGGCAACATCGCCTTCGCCACCTTCGCCACGGGCATGCTGATGACCGCCGCGGGGATCGCGCACCCGCTGATCGCGCGGGGCCGCCGCGGCTGGGCGGTGGCGCTCTGCCTGCTCCTGGGGCTGGCGACGCTGTTCACGATCGGCTGGCCGGGGCTGGGCACCGACTTCGGCGGGGTGCTGGCGCTGGTGCCGGGCCTGGCGGTGACCCTGCTGATCGTCGCCGACCTGCGGGTGACGCCGGTGCGGCTGGCGCTGATCGGCGGCTCCGCGGTGGCCGCGATCGCCGCCCTGTCGTTCCTGGACTACCTGCGCCCGCTCAACGAGCGCAGCCACTTCGGCCTGTTCGCGGGCCAGGTCCTGGACGGCACGGCCTGGCCGGTGGTCTCCCGCAAGCTCGACGCGATGCTGGGCTCCCTGGGCAACTGGCAGTTGACGCTGCTGGCCGCGGCGGCGCTGCTGTTCCTGTTCGCCGTGTTGAACAACCCGCTGGACTGGCGGGTGGGCGTGCTGTGGCGGGTCTACGAGTACGCGCCGACCCTGCGGGCGGGGATCACCGGCTCGCTGGTGACCGGGCTGGCGGGGTTCGCGTTCAACGATTCGGGGATCGCCATTCCGGCGCTGGCGCTCACCGTGTCGGTGCCGCTCACCCTCGCCGCCTGCACCTGGGTCTTGCAGCGCACGGGGCCGTCGGCGGAGCCCCGGGCGGTCTCGGAGTGCGGTCGAACCGCGACTGTGTGAGCAAAACAGGCGAGAAAACCCCAAATCCGCCGACGGGCGTGTGGTATCGTCCGGGACGGACGTCGCCCTTCGGCGGCAGAGCAAGCAACGATCAGACGCAGCAGTGCCGCGTAGGACCATTCGAGAGTCCACCACCGCGCCGGGAGCGAACCGCCCCAGACGACTGATCACCACGGTCCGCGAAAAACTCGTAGCGTTCGGCGAGTCCGTGTCGTCGAAACGAGGAGTGGCACACATGAGACAGACCTCCCGGCCCGCTCGCATGCCTGCCAGCAGGTCCACCCGTGCCTCGTCCCCGCGTTCCGGCCGGTGGAAGGTCTGTTTCGCCGCGTCTCCCGGCCGGAAGCCAGCATCGGCGTATCTTTCCGGAGCCAGCATGTCCGCGTTGCAGATCACCGTTGACGAGCGCGACGGCGCCGCTGTCATCGTGCTCGGCGGAGAGATCGACATCGCCACCGAGCACGACTTCCGGGACGCGGTCGCCGCCGCCCTGGAAAAGCACCCGGGCGGCCGTGTCGTGCTGGACTGTTCCGGTCTCTTCTTCATCGACTCCAGCGGGCTTCGGGTGCTGGTACAGAGCTACCGGGCCGCCCAGGAACGCCACTGCCAGTTGTTCATCGCGGGGCCGTCCGAGCGGATCGCCAAGCTGCTGCGGGTCACCGCCATCGACACGCGCATTCCCGTCCACCCGACCGTGGCCGCGGCCCTGGAGGCGCCCGCCGCGTGACCCGGCGCGCGGCGCTCCCCGCACCGCCGCGCCGTCAGCGGAACAGCAGCAGCCACACGCCCAGCACCACCACGGCGATGTTGAACAGGCCGAAGAACATCACCCAGACGGTGCCGGGCACCCCGGTCAGCCGGTCGAGCTGGTCGGCGTCGGAGTGCGGGGACGGCTGGCGGCGGCGCTGGGACTGGAGTTCGAACACCGGGCGCACGCTCGCGAACAGCATGAACCAGGTGAACAGGTAGGCGAAGAAGCTCTGCACCTGGGCGGGGGTGAACCAGGAGACGAGGAAGACCACCGCCCCGGTGCCGACCACCGACACCACGCCGTAGACGTTGCGGATGAGCAGCAGCATCATCGCCAGCAGCAGGATGCTGATCCACAGCAGGCCGGTGATCCGCCCGGCGGTGAGCAGCACGATCCCGACGAGTCCCACCACGGCGGGCGCGGTGTAGCCCGCCAGGATCGTCACGATCATGCCGATGCCGTCGGGGCGCCCCCGGGAGACGGTGACGCCCGAGGTGTCGGAGTGGAGGCGGACTCCGGCCAGTTGGCGTCCGCTGAGCAGCGCCGCGAGCGCGTGGCCGCCCTCGTGGGCGATGGTGACCACGTTGCGGGCTATCCGCCACGCCCGGCCTCCTGTCGCCACCACGAGCAGCGCGATCACTCCGGTGGTGATGACGAGCCACAGCGGAGGCTCGGGCTGCACGGTGAAGACGTCCTGCCATACCCGGGCGAACGAGTTGTCTTCCATCGGCCCTCTTCCGTCTCGGCTGCTACGCACTCTAGCCATTTCGCCGTGCCCGCGGCGGTTCCGGGCCTGTCCGGCGAAACGGAATCGGCGCCGAAACCGCCCGCCCCGGCGGACGGAGCGGGCGGGAGGGTCACTGCGGCAGGACGGTGATCGACCCGGTGTCGCTGCGGGCCTCGATGCAGGGTTCGGCGCCGGAGGACTGGTCCACCGCGATGTTCTCCGCGCCGATGTCGGTCCGGGCGATCACCCGGTAGTCGGTGTCGGGCACCCGGAGTTCGATGTCCCCGATGTCGGTGGTGGCGGTCAGCGTCCGGAACTCGGTGTCGGTGTCGACCCGCACGGACCCGGTGTCGCTGCGCACCGTGGCGGTCTCGAACCCCGAGCCGATCCAGATGTCGCCGACGGCGGTCGTCGCCCGCACCTCGGCGGCCTCGAAGCCCGACAGGTCGACCGTTCCGGTGTCGCTGGTCGCGACGGCGGAAGGGCCGGAGCCCTCGGCGGTGATGTTGCCGGTGTCGCTCTCCAGGGTGATCCCGCCCTCGACGTCCGCCACCTGGATCGCCCCCGTGTCGGTGGTGACGTCGACCGGGGCGGAGACCCCGGTGACCTGGACGTCCCCGGTCAGGGCGACCACCGAGACCTCGGTGCCCTCCGGCACGGTGACCTTGTAGTCCACGGCGCAGCGGCCGAAGACGAGGGCGCTGCCGCAGCGGGCGGCGAGCCGCAGCCGGTCTCCCTGGGTCTGCGCCTTCTGCCCGGCCACGGCGGTCATGGAGGACCACATCCGCATCTCCACGGTGACCGTGTCGTCGTCCCCCACGACGACGGTGACGCCTCCTTCGGTCTGGTTGTCGATCTCCAGGACGGCCGAGGCGGGGAACTCCTGCGTCTCGGTGCTGGTCGTGGTGGCGACGGTGTTGAGGGCGCCCAGCGCGCCCACGCCGAGCGCGGCCAGGCCGATGCACGCGCCGACGATCAGCCAGCCCCGGCCCCGGCGGTCTCTCGGCGCCTTGCTCGACGAAGCGTAGAGTCCTCTGGCGGTAAAGGTCATCGCGGTTTCGCTTTCTTCGTGCGCGGGATGGTCACGACCGCCCCGAACTGGCTCTCAGGTACTGGAGGACCGCGAGCACCCGGCGGTGGTCGTGCGGGTCGGGAAGCAGGTCGAGCTTGGTGAAGATGGACCGGACGTGCTTCTCCACCGCGCGTTCGGTGATGACCAGCCGCTCGGCGATGCCCGCGTTGGTGAGTCCCTCGGCCATGGCCGCGAGCACCTCGGTCTCTCGCGGGCTCAGCCGGTCCAGCGCGTTGTCGGTGTTGCGGCTGAGCAGTTGCGCCACCACCTCCGGGTCGATGGCGGTCCCCCCGTCGGCGATGCGGCGCAGGGTCTCCAGGAACTCGTCGATGTCGGCCACCCGGTCCTTGAGCAGGTAGCCGACCTTCGCCGCGCCGCCGCCCAGCAGTTGCGCGGCGTAGGTGCCGACCACGTGCTGCGACAGCAGCAGGACCGCGACGTCGGGGTGCTCGGCGCGGATGCGGATCGCCGCGTGCATGCCCTCCTCCGAGTAGGTGGGCGGCATGCGGATGTCCACCAGGCACAGGTCCACGTCGTCGTGCTCGGCGACCGCGGCGAGCAGCGCGTCGGCGTCGCCGACCTGGGCGACGATCTCGATGCCCGCGTCCTCCAGCAGGCGGGCCATGCCGCCGCGCAGCAGTACCGAGTCCTCAGCGATGATCACGCGCACGGTTACGCCTTCCAGGGAATGTCGGCGGTGAGGACGGTCCCCTCACCGGGTGGGCTGTGCACGAACAGCGCGCCGTCGACCGCCTGCACCCGGTCGGACAGCCCGTGCAGTCCGGTGCCCGCGTCCGGGTCGGCGCCGCCGCGGCCGTCGTCGGTGACGGTGATGCGGAGCAGGTCGCCGCCGCGGCGGCGTGCCACCCGCTCGGCCCGCACCGTCACCGACGAGGCCCCGGCGTGCTTGGCGACGTTGGTGAGGGCTTCGCAGGCCACGTAGTAGGCGACGCCCTCGGCGCGCGGCGACGGCCGCTCGTCCAGGTCGACGTCGAGGCGGACGGGCACCGGGCAGCGTCCGGCGGCGACCGGGAGCGCGGCGTCGAGGCCGTGGTCGGTGAGCACCCGCGGGTGCAGCCCGCGGGCCACCTCCCGCAGGTCGGCCATGACCGCCCGGGACTCGCGCTGGGCCTCCTCCAGCAGTTGCCGGGCCTGCTCGGGGTCGCGTTCGAACTTGGCGCGCGCCCGCGCCAGGGTCATGGTGAGGGCCAGCAGCCGCTGCTGGGCTCCGTCGTGCAGGTCGCGTTCGATGCGGCGGCGCTCGGCCTCGGCCGCGTCCACCATGCGGGAGCGGGAGTCGCTGAGCTCCAGCAGCCGGCGGCGGACCCGCACCTGCGGGGAGTCGAACAGCACCCGCTGCATGATGCGGGCGTCGAGGCGGACCAGGTGCGGGGCGGCCCACAGGCCGCCCACCACCAGCGGCGGCCCCGCCAGCAGGCAGACCAGGACCGTGGCCAGGCTGGTGGTCTGCACCGACACGGTGCTCAGCAGGGTGACGGCCAGCGCGACCACGCCGCCGACCACCCCGCCGGCCCCGTAGGCGACCAGCAGCACGGTCAGGCCCCCGAACAGCAGGCCGGTGGCCCCGGCGACGGTGCTGTAGAGCACCGCGGTCCAGGCGTCCCGGCCGAGGACGAACCGCAGCGCGCGCAGCGGCGGCGGCGCGTCGCCGGCCTCGGGCACCGTGGTCTCCACGATGCCGAACAGCGAGCCCACCCGCTTCTTCTGGACCAGGGTGAACAGCCGGGACAGCAGCGTGGCCGCGGGCAGGGACACCAGGGTCAGGGCGGCCAGCAGGGGCAGCTCCCAGTCGAGGGTCACCAAGCCGAGCACGATCTCGGCCACCGTGGCCGACAGGGAGCCGACCACCAGCACCAGCAGCGCCGCGGGCGTCAGGTAGAGCAGGGACAGCGCGAACGAGGTGAACAGGTGGAGCACCGACACCAGGCGCTCCCGCCACGCCCCGAATCCGCCGTCCGTCATCCGTCTCACCTCCCGCGCTCCTCGACGAACCGCCGGTCGATTCTCAACCGTAGGCGGGCGTCGCACAGGGCGCACTGGCGGCACCACGCCGGAACGCGGTGGTGCCAGCACTACCAGGCGCCGGGGTGCTCTCGCAGGTCAGCCCCTGCCCGGCCGGGTCGGGGCGGGCGGGGCGCGGTAGGGTCGTCGCGTGAGACTCTCCCGGCTTGCCGCGCCACTGTGCGTCGCCCTGGCGGCCTGCGCGTGCGCGCCCGGCACGTCCGAGCAGGACGGGCGGACCCTCACCGTGTTCGCCGCCGCCTCCCTCACCGAGGTCTTCGGCGGACTGGGGGAGCGGTTCGAGGAGGAGCACCCCGGCGTCACCGTGGAGTTCTCCTTCGCGGGCAGCTCGGCCCTCGCCGAACAGCTCGTCCGGGGCGCGTCCGCCGACGTGTTCGCCTCCGCCGACACCGCCACCATGGACCGGGTCGTCGACGGCGTCGGCGTGTCCCTCGGCCCGGAGGTGTTCGCGCGCAACACGTTGCAGATCGCGGTGCCGCCGGACAACCCGGCCGGGGTCGGCTCGCTCGACGACCTCGCCGCGGACGGCGTCGCCGTGGTGCTGTGCGCCGAGGAGGTGCCGTGCGGCGCCGCCTCACGCACCGTGCTGGAGGCCGCCGGGGTCGCGGTGGAGCCGGTGTCCTGGGAGGAGGACGTGAAGGCCGCGCTGACCCGGGTGCGGCTGGGCGAGGCGGACGCCGCCCTGGTGTACCGCACCGACGTGCTGTCCGCCGGCGGCGGGGTGCTCGGCGTCGACTTCCCGGAGTCCGGGGAGGCCGTCAACGACTACGCGATCGGGGTGGTCGACGGCGGCCCCGAGCCGGGCCTGGCCGCGGAGTGGATCGCCCTGGTGGCCTCCCCCGAGGGGGAGAAGGTGCTGACCGATGCCGGTTTCGTCCTTCCCTGAGCGGGGTCGGCGGTCCGGGCGGCTGTCCGCGGGCCGCGTCCCCTGGCTCCTGGTGCTTCCCGCGCTGTTGGGCCTCGGCTTCCTGGTGCTGCCGCTGGCCGGGCTGCTGGTGCGCGCCCCGTGGTCCGCCCTGGGCGCCCGGCTGCTGTCGGCCGGGGTGCGCGACGCGCTGCTGCTGTCGCTGGGCACGGCGACCGCGGCGACCGCGGTCTCCCTGCTGCTGGGGGTGCCGTTGGCGTGGCTGCTGGCGCGCACCGGGTTTCCGGGGCGGCGCGTGGTGCGGGCGCTGGTCACGGTGCCGCTGGTGCTGCCGCCGGTGGTGGGCGGCGTGGCACTGCTGCTGGTGCTGGGCCGCAACGGCGTGCTCGGCCGGTACCTGTACGAGTGGACCGGGTACTCGCTGCCGTTCACCACGGCCGCGGTGGTGGTGGCGCAGGTGTTCGTGGCCATGCCGTTCCTGGTGATCAGTGTGGAGGGGGCGCTGCGCGGCGTGGACCGGCGCTACGAGGAGGCCGCGGCCACCCTGGGCGCGACCCGCTGGACGGTGTTCCGCCGGGTGACGCTGCCGATGGTCGCCCCGGGCGTGCTGGCGGGCGCGGTGCTGTGCTGGTCGCGGGCGCTCGGCGAGTTCGGCGCGACCATCATGTTCGCGGGCAACTTCCCCGGCCGCACCCAGACCATGCCGCTGGCGGTGTACCTGGAGATGCAGCGCAGCCCGGAGGCGGCGATCGTGCTCAGCCTGGTGCTGCTGGCGGTGTCCGTGCTGGTCCTGGTGCTGCTGCGGGACCGCTGGACGGGGACGCCGTGAGCTCCGGCGGTCCGGGGGCGGCCGTGCTGGACGCGCACCTGGTGGTGCGCCGTCCCGGCTTCGGGCTGGACGTGCGGCTGCGCGTGGCGCCCGGCCAGGTGCTGGCGCTGCTCGGCCCCAACGGGGCGGGCAAGTCCACGGCGCTGCGCGCGCTCGCCGGGCTGGTGCCGCTGTCGGAGGGGCACGTCCTGGTGGACGGCGCGGACGTGACGACCGCGCCCGCCGAGCGGCGCCCGGTCGGCATGGTGTTCCAGGACTACCTGCTGTTTCCGCACCTGAGCGTGGTGGAGAACGTCGCGTTCGGGCCGCGCTGCCGGGGGGTGCCCGCGCGGCGGGCCCGCCGTCTCGCCCTGGACCTGCTGGCGGAGGCGGGCCTCGACGGGTACGCGGCGGCGCGGCCGGGCGCGCTGTCCGGCGGCCAGCAGCAGCGGGTGGCGCTGGCCCGGGCGTTGGCGGTGCGCCCGCGGCTGCTGCTGTTGGACGAGCCGATGGCGGCGCTGGACGCGCACACGCGGGTGTCGGTCCGCACGCAGTTGCGCCGCCGCCTGGCGGCCTTCGCCGGGGCGACCGTGCTGGTCACCCACGACCCGCTGGACGCGATGGTGCTCGCCGACCGGGTGCTGGTGCTGGAGGGCGGCGCGGCCGTGCAGGAGGGCTCGCCCGCCGAGGTGGCCCGGCGGCCCCGCACCGGGTACGTGGCCCGGCTGGTGGGGGTGAACCTGTACCGGGGGCGCGCCTCGGGTACGCGGGTGCGGCTGGCCGCCTCCTCGGGCGAGGGGGCGGTGCTGACCGTGGCGGAGTCCGTGGAGGGGGAGGTGTTCGCCGCGTTCCCGCCGCGCGCCGTCGCCCTGTACCGGGAGCGGCCCGCGGGCAGCCCGCGCAACGTGTGGCCGCTGACCGTGGACGGCGTGGAGCCCTTCGGCGACCGGGTGCGGGTGCACCTCACCGGCGTCCTGGAGGTGAACGCCGACATCACGGCGGCCGCGCTCGCCGAACTGGCGCTGTCCCCGGGGGTCCGGGTGTGGGCCGGGGTGAAGGCGACGGAGGTGGAGTGCTATCCGGCGTGACCGGCGGACCGGTCACCGGCGGGAGGTCCGCCGCTGCCGGCTACGCCTCCAGCAACTGCTTGAGCCGTTGCAGGCTGGCCTCGATGGCGCGGGCGTTGCGCGACGGGTAGCCGACGAGCCGGTAGAGGAAGGCGTAGGGGCCCGCGTGCGAGTAGTCGAAGGTCTCGGTGACCCGGGTGGTGTTCTCGTCGACCGGCTCCAGCTCCCAGCGCCAGCGGTGCGGCCCGAAGTGCCGCCAGGCGATGCGGCGGTCCGGTTCGTACTCCACGACCCGGTTCCTGGTCCGGTAGGGGATGCCGAGCAGTCTCATGCTCATGCCGAACGTCGAGCCGGCCTCCAGCCGCTCCGGCCCGTACAGGTTGCCGCGGACCATGGCGGAGCCGTCGATGTCGGGGTGGCGGCGCGGATCGGCGATGATCGCGAAGATCTTCTCCGCGGGGGCGGCGATGACTGCGCTTCGGGACACCTTGCGTTCGTCCATGCCGACAATCTACCTGTTCCACCCCGTTTTGATTACCCTCCGTCACCTGCGGAAATCCGGGGCGTGCCGTCTGACCTCGTAGAGCACGACGCCCGCGGCGACGGCGAGGTTGAGGGACTCGGCGGTGCCCGTCATGGGGATGCGCACCCGCAGGTCGGCGCGGTCCAACAGGTCGTCGGGGAGTCCGTCGCCCTCGCTGCCGAGCAGGACGGCCAGCGGCGGCCGGTACTCGGCACTCCAGTGGTCGGCGTCGGCGTACCCGGAGGTGGCGACCACCTGCACGCCGTGCCGTTTCGCCCAGTCGAGGAAGGCGTCCGCGTCGCGGGCGTGCGCCACGTCCACGGCGAACAGGGACCCCATGCTGGCCTTCACCGCCGCCGGGGCGTACGGGTCGGCGGTCTCCCCCACCAGCACCACGCCCGCGCCGCCCACCGCGTCCACGGTGCGGACGACCGTGCCGAGGTTGCCGGGGTTGCCCACCCGGTGCAGCACCGCGAAGACCGCGCCCGGCTCCACGGCGAGGTCGTCCAGGCGGGTGCTGCGGCTCCGGACGATCGCGGCCACCCCGGCGGGGCCGTCCCGCTCGGACAGCCGCGTGAACAGCTCGGCGCTGAGCCGGGCCACCCGCGTGCCGCGCGCCTCCTGCTCGGCGACCAGTCCGGCGGCCGTCCGGCTGAGCAGGTCGGGGGCGACGACGAGGGTCTCCACCTCCCATCCGGCCTCCACGGCACGCCACACCGGCTGGGCGCCCTCCACCAGGAACACGCCCTCCCTGCGGCGGTACCGGCGGGAGGACATCTGCCGTATCCGCTTCACCAGCGGGTTGGCGGCACTGACGATCACGTCGCTCTTCACGTTCTCCTCCTCCGCGGCCGTCCCGGGAGCCGCGTCTCCTGTCAGGCCCGGCCATGCCGCTCCGCCGCGGCCAGGGAGCCGTCCCGGGCGTCGAGGTGGAACACCCAGAAGGCACCCTTGACCAGCGACAACTGCTGCGGGACGGGGGCGCCGGACCGTTCGAACGCCTCGCGCATGAGGTCGGCCACCAGTTCCCCGTGCGTGCACACCAGGGTCGGCCGCCGCTGCTCCAGCAGCTCCCGGAACGCCTCGCGGGCGGCTCCGCTGTCGTAGGGGTCGCCCGCGGCGTGGCGCGCGCCGAGGGTGAACGCGTTCTCGGTGCGGATGTGCACCGCGTGGGCGACCGCGTAGGGCGTGACGGTCTCGGTGCAGCGCGCGGCCGCGGAGGAGACCACCCGCAGCGGCCCGAACGCGCCGAGCACCCCGGCCAGCTCCAGGGCCTCGGCGCGGCCGGTCTCGTCCAGCGGGCGCAGCAGGTCGGGGCCGCGCCAGGCGGCCTTGTCGCCCGCGGCGGCGTGCCGCAGCAGGACCAGCGGGACCGTGCGCGCCGGACCGGCCTGGAAGTCGTCCAGCACCCGTACGTCGTGGTCGTGGGTGAGGCGGTCGCGGGCCTCGGCCACGGGCAGCCACTCCACCGCGTCCACCTCGTCGTCGGGCGTGAACCGCGAGCTGTCCGAGGCGGCGGTGGCCGCCCACCACTCGACCTGCTTGGGCCAGCCGTTCCTGAGGTAGCGCTGCGACGGCAGACGGCGGCCCAGCACCGGGTGCACGCCGGTCTCCTCGCGGACCTCGCGCACCGCGGCGGCGAGGAGGTGCTCGCCGCTCCTGGGTTTGCCCTTGGGCAGCGTCCAGTCGTCGCGGCCCGGCCGGTGGACGAGTGCGACCTCGCGCCCGCGGTCGGTGTCCCGCCACAGCACCGCGCCCGCGGCCTGGACAGGTTCGAGGTGGCCGCCGGGTGCGGCGGCCGGTGCGGCGGTCTGGGTGTCCGGTTCAGCCATCGACGACTCGCAGGTGTCGGTCACCGCGCAGGGTGGTTTGCAGGTCGCGCAGCCGGTTGCCCTCCTCGTCGTGGGTGAGGCGGGTCCAGCTCCCGTCCGGTTCGAGGCGCCACGACGACGTGCTGTCGGCCATGGCCAGGTCCATCAGGGCGACCAGGCGGGCGCGCTGCTCCGGCTCGACGATCCGGACCAGCGCCTCGACCCTGCGGTCCAGGTTGCGCGGCATGAGGTCGGCGCTGCCGATCCAGACCTGCGGTTCCCCTCCATTCTCGAAGACGAAGACGCGGGAGTGTTCCAGGAACCGTCCGAGGATACTGCGCACCCGGATCGTCTCCGACAGTCCCTGCACCCCCGGGCGCAGCACGCAACTGCCGCGCACCCACAGGTCGACGGGGACCCCGGCGCGGGAGGCGGTGTAGAGGGCGTCGATGACCTCCTCGTCCACCAGCGAGTTGACCTTGATCCGGATCCGGGCGGGCTGGCCCCGGGCGTGGTTGGCGATCTCGTGCTGGATCTGGCGCATCAGCGCCTCGCGCAGCGCGTACGGGGCGACCAGCAGCCGCCGGTAGTGCTTCTTGCGGGAGAAGCCGGTGAGGTGGTTGAACAGGTCGCTGAGGTCCTCGCCGACCTCCGGGTCGGCGCTGAACAGCCCGAAGTCCTCGTAGACGCGGGCGGTGCTCGGGTTGTAGTTGCCGGTGCCGATGTGGCAGTAGCGCCGCAGGCTGCCGTCGTCCTCCTGGCGGACCACCAGCGCGATCTTGCAGTGGGTCTTGAGGCCGACCACGCCGTAGACCACGTGGCAGCCGGCCTCCTCCAGCTTGCGCGCCCAGCGGATGTTGTTCTGCTCGTCGAAGCGGGCCTTGATCTCCACGAGGACGACGACCTCCTTGCCCGCGCGGGCGGCCTCGATGAGGGAGTCGACGATCGGGGAGTCGCCGCTGGTGCGGTACAGGGTCTGCTTGATCGCCACGACCTTGGGGTCGGACGCGGCCAGTTCGACGAACCGCTCGGTGGTGGTGGCGAACGACTCGTAGGGGTGCTGGACGAGCAGTTCGCGCTCGCGCACCACCGCGAAGAAGTCGTTCTGGGCGAGGGCGCGCGGCTCCACCGGGACCATCGGCGGGTACTTGAGCTCGGGCCGGTCCAGCCTGTGCAGTTGGGCGAGCCCGGCGAGGTCCAGCGGCCCGGGGACGCGGTAGATCTCCTCCTCGACCGCGCCCAGCTCCTCGCGGAGGATGGCGAGGATCCCGTCGGAGATGGTCTCCTCGACCTCCAGGCGCACCAGCGGGCCGAACCGGCGGCGCAGCAGCTCCTGCTCCAGGGACTTGACGAGGTCGTCGGTCTCGTCCTCGTCCACCTCCAGGTCGGCGTTGCGGGTGACCCGGAACGCGTGGTGCTCCTGGATCTCCATGCCCTCGAACAGCTGCGGCAGGTGCGCGGAGATGACGTCCTCGACCGGGACGAAGCGCTGCCCGTCGAGTTCGATGAAGCGCGGCAGCACCGAGGGGACCTTGATGCGGGCGAACGTCTGCCGGCCGGTGTGGGGGTCGCGCACGGCGACCGCGAGGTTGAGGGAGCGTCCCGAGATGTAGGGGAAGGGGTGGGAGGGGTCGACCGCGAAGGGGGTGAGCACCGGGTAGATGGTGCGGCGGAAGAAGCGGTGCAGGTACTGAGCCTCGTCCCTGGTGAGGTCGTTCCAGCGCACGATGCGGATCCCGGCCTCGGCCAGCGCGGGCGCCACCGAGGAGTGGAAGCACTTGGCGTGCCGCTCCATCAGTTCGTGGGTGACCTCGCTGATCGCGCTCAACTGCGCGCGGGGGCTCTGCCGGGAGGCGACCGTGACGCCGGTGGCCAGGCGGCGCTTCAGCCCGGCGACGCGGACCATGAAGAACTCGTCGAGGTTGCTGGAGAAGATGGACAGGAACAGGGCGCGTTCCAGCAGCGGCTGTTCGGTGTCCTCGGCGAGTTCCAGCACCCGCTGGTTGAAGCGGAGCCAGCCGATCTCGCGGTTCATGAAGCGGTCGGCGGGCAGCGGGGCCGCCTGTGCCGGGAAGTCGGCCTCCGCTCCCGCGGTCGCAGGCCTCTTCCTCTCCACGGACTGCTGTCCTCGCCTCATGGTGTTCTCCCGGCCGCACGCGCTCCTCGGTCCGCTGTCACCCCCCAGGGCAGCATGCCCGGTGACGGTTTGCTCAAAAACCGGCTCCAGCGACCTTCGACTCCTGCTTGCCCACGCTTCGGTGCTACGGGCGGCCGGACTCGCGGCCCGACCGTTCCATATCTCCGATTTCGTCGTATAACACGGCAACCACCGGAACACCCTGTTTTTTCCCGAAATCCAGGAGTGACTTCTGTCCCGGAGGTCCGGGTGTGCCGGAATTCCGCGGCGTGCCGGAAGCGGCCGAGCGGCGTCACATGGCGATCGCGGGCCCCACGAGCGCGGTGAGCAGGCCCGTGCGCAGCGCGACGTTGAGCCAGATGTTGCGGTAGCGCGCCCACAGGTAGCCGTAGCACAGCCCGAGGACCCCGTAGGCGGCGACGGACACCGCGTAGTCGCCGCCCGCGGCGTGCGCGTCGAGGCGGAAGAAGTCGGCGTAGCCGTCGAGGGCCGCGTAGGAGGCCGCGAACAGCAGCGCGACCAGCACGATCCCGGCGCCGCGGCCCAGCACCGCCTCCAGTCTGGTCTGCAACAGGAAGCGGAAGAAGATCTCCTCGGGGAGGGCCACGACCAGCAGGACCGCCAGGGCGCCCAGCAGCAGTTGCGCCGCGTCCAGGCCGGTGAGCGCAGGCCACCGGTACTGCACGACGACGGCCAGCGCGGCGGCCGCCGGCACCGCCCCCCACCAGCGCCACGCCTCTCCGACGCGCACCGCCAGCACCTGCATCTGCGAGACGCGGCCCACCCGCAACTGCCCGGCCCGGTCCACCAGCAGGACGGGCAGCAGCCCCAGGAAGACCGCCCTGGCCACGGGGGCGCCCAGGACGTACAGGGCGTCGTCGAAGACCCCGAACAGCCGGGCGAGCAGGACCGCGCCCACGGGGAACGCGACCAGGCACAGCAGCAGCCGGATCAGCTCGCGGCCGAGCAGGTGGCCCCGGAGCGCCAGGGCAACCCGGTCGTCGAGCTCGGTCCGGCCGCGGTCCGGCGGCAGCAGCGCGGCCAGCGCGATGCCCACGGCGGCGGGCGCCCAGCACATCCACACCAGGAAGACCAGGCCGCGGGTGTCGATCCAGGAGGTCCCCGCGGCGGCGACCGTGGCGATCAGGCAGGCCGCGATCACGGCGGCCCCCGCCCAGAGCACCCACGCGCCTACCCGTTCCACCGGTCCCCCTCGACAGCCGGACCTCCAGTCTGCCCCGAAGCAGGCCGAACGCCGTGGCAGGGACGCGGGATGTCGGGGGTCCGGTCAGGTTGCGCGCCGCGCTGCCTCCGCGTGTTCGGCGGCGGCCAGCGCGGTGACCGCGCCCAGCTCCCAGCAGGCCTCGCGGTCGGCGCGGGTGAGGTCGCCGACCACGGTGACCGGCGGCCGGTGGCGGCGCCAGGACAGGCCCGTGGCGATCGACTCGACGGCGCGGACCGCCCCGGTGGTGTCGTTGTTGCCGTGCACGTACAGCGCGTAGGGCAGGCCGGCGGTCTCGGCCAGGCACGGGTAGTACACGGTGTCGAAGAAGACCTTGAGGGCACCCGACATGTAGCCGATGTTGGCGGGGGTACCCAGGACCACCGCGTCGGCGGCGAGCACGTCCACGGCCGTGGCGGCCAGCGCCGCGCGGGTCACCACCTCCACGCCCTCGACCTCGTCGGTGCGCGCCCCCTCCAGCACCGATTCCAGCATCGCCTGGGTGGAGGGGGACGCGGTGTGGTGCACGATCAGCAGGCGGGCCATGGTTCCAGTATCCCGATCCCGCGACGACCGCGCCGGGAAGGGGCCGTGGCACGCGGTCCGAAGGGCACCAACCAGTGGCGATCCTGTTTCCAGAGCCATTGGAGCGACCGGGAATGACCTTGGAAACAGGATCGCCGGTGGCTTCTCTCCCCCGGCACCCCGGGGACTGACCCGGTTCTACCAGGGGCGAACGGGACACCGAAACGGCGCTGCTGTACTGTCTCTAGTGCCGCGGTGCTCGGGAAGTCCGGTGCGAATCCGGACGCGGGACTCGCCACTGTATTCAGGTACTCCGCCGGTACGACGCCACTGGACACACCAGGTCTGGGAAGGCATCGGCGGGGGATCCCTGTGAGCCAGGAGACCGGCCGCGGTGTTTGCCCGACTTCCACGAGTTCCTTGGAAAGGCGGACCACCGGTGCACACCCGTGTCCCCCCTCCCCCGTCCCCGCTGCCGCGCCGCTTCCCCCTCCGCGCCCTGCCCCTGGCACTGCTGGCCCTGACCGCGTGCGGCGACCAGACCCCCGATTCCGGCCCCGCGCCCGCCGCGGCGGCCGTCACCGTGGCCAACTGCGGCCACACCGTCGCACTGGAGGCGCCCCCGCAGCGCGTCATCACCCTCAACCAGGGGGCGACCGAAATCGTCCTCGCCCTGGGCGCCGAGGAGCAGCTGGTGGGCACCGCCTACCTCGACGACGAGGTCAGCGAGGCATGGGCCGACGCCTACGCCCGGGTCCCCGTCCTGTCCGAGGAGTACCCCAGCCGCGAGGCAATCCTGGAGCAGCGCCCCGACCTGGTCGTCGGCTCCTACGCCAGCGCGTTCACCGACCAGGCCGCGGGCGACCGCGAGTCCCTCGACGGCCTCGGCATCGCCTCCTACCTGTCGCCGTTCGCTTGCCCCGACGACGCCGACGTCCCGGAGATCAGCTGGGACACCGTCCACCGGCAGATCGAGGAGCTGGCCCTGCTGCTGGGCCGCGAGGAGGAGGGGAACGCGCTGGTCGAGGAGCAGCGGGCCGTGCTCGACGAGATCCGCGGCCGTGCCCCCGCCGAGGGGCTGTCCGTACTGTGGTGGGACAACGACACCGACACCCCGATGGTCGGCGCGGGCGAAGGCGGCCCGCAGCTGATCCTCGACGCGCTGGGCGCCGCCAACGTCTTCGCCGACCTCTCCGGCGAGTGGGCGACGACCAGCTGGGAGTCCGTTCTGGAAGCCGACCCCGACCTGATCGTCCTCGTGGACGCATCGTGGGACACCGCCGAGGAGAAGACCGCATTCCTCCGCGAGGACCCGGCGCTGCGCGACCTCACCGCCGTACGGGAGGAGGCGTTCATCACCGTACCCTTCTCCACCAGCACTCCCGGGGTGCGCAACGTGGAGGCCGTGCAGCTGATCGACGCCCAGCTGGCCGACGGCTGAGGCCCGCGGTGAGCGTCCTCGTGAAGGCACGGCCCGGTGCCGCACCCCGGCTCACCGTTCTCGTCGGCGCGGCGGCGCTGGTGCTCAGCGCCGCCCTCGGCGTGGTGATCGGCACCGCGGACCTGTCCGTGGCCACCGTGTTCCGGGCGGTCGCCGCGCAGCTCGGCGCCGAGACCGGAATCGACACCCTGACCCGGCACATCGTCGTCGACCTGCGCGCGCCCCGGGTGGCGGCCGCGATACTGACGGGCGCCGGGCTCGCCGTGTGCGGCGGGGTCCTGCAGTCCCTCACCGGCAACCCCCTCGCCGACCCCTACCTGCTCGGCCTGTCGTCGGGGGCGCTGCTCGGCGTCTCGCTGAGCCTCTTTTTCGGGCTGGGCGCCGCCGGGGTGGCGGGATTCGGCGCGACGTCGGTGGCCGCGTTCCTCGGCTCGCTGGCCGCGCTGGCGCTGGTGTTCGCCCTGGCCTCCGCGCGGACGGGGGCACTGCCGACGTCGCGGCTGGTCCTCGCCGGGATCGCGGTGGGCCAGCTCGGCAGCGCGGTCGCCTCCGGCCTCGTCCTGGCCTCCGACCGGGACGCCGCCCGCAGGATCACCGAGTGGACGCTCGGCTCGGTCGCCGGGGCACGCTGGAACTCCCTCGCCGTCACCGCCTCGGTGGTGGCGGTGACCCTCGCCGTCGTCCTCTGGTACTCCCGGGACCTGGACTCCTTCGCGTTCGGGGAGCGCGCGGCGACGAGCCTCGGCACCGACGTGGCCGGCGTGCGCCGGGTGCTGTACTGCGCGGTGTCGCTGTGCACCGCGGTCCTCGTCGCGCAGGCGGGGATCGTCGGCTTCGTCGGCTTGGTGGTCCCCCACATCGCCCGGTTCCTCACCGGCGCGGGGCACCTGCGCCTGCTGCCGGCGAGCGCGCTGCTGGGCGCGCTGCTGCTGGTGTGGACCGACGTGCTGTGCCGCAGCGCGCTGCCCGACCGGGAGCTTCCGCTGGGGATCGTCACCGCCGTGCTCGGCGTGCCCGTGTTCGTCGTCCTGTTCCGCCGTCGGGGAGGCGCCCGTGGCTGACCTCCGTCCACCCGAGGTGGCGCTCCGCCGGGCCTCGTGGACCGTCGACGGCACTCCCGTCCTCCGGGAGGTCACGTTCACCGCTCCGGCGGGGCGGACGACCGGGCTCATCGGCCCCAACGGGTCGGGCAAGACCTCCCTGATCTCCCTGCTGGCCCGGTGGACCCGGCCGACGTCGGGGAGGGTACTCCTCGACGGGGTGGATGCGGGCTCCGTTCCGCTGCGGGAGTTCGCGCGACGCGTCGCCGCCCTGGAGCAGCACACCGCGACCGAACTCGACCTGACCGTCCGACAGGTCGTCGCGATGGGACGCGTCCCGCACAGCCGCCGTCTCGGCTTCGACCTGGACGGCGGGGACGACCCCGTGGTCGCCCGCGCCCTCGCCCGCGTCGGCGCGGCCGGGCTCGCGGACCGCCACTGGCACACCCTGTCCGGTGGGGAACGCCAGAAGGTGCAGGTGGCGCGGGTCCTGGCGCAGGAGCCGCGGGTCCTACTCCTCGACGAACTGGCGAACCATCTCGACCCGGCGGCCGGACTGCGGCTGCTCGACCTGGTGCGCGGGCTCGGACTCACCACGATCGGCTCGTTCCACGACCTCAACCTGGCCGCGATGTTCTGCGACCACCTGGTCGTGCTGCACCGCGGACGCGTGGTCGCCGAGGGAACGCCGCGGCAGGTCCTCACGCCCGCCCTGCTGGGCGAGGTCTACGGGGTGGAGGCGGTGGTGGACGACCACCCCGCCACCGGCGGTCCGCTCGTGGTGATGTGCGGCGCGGCCAGAGAGAAGGAGGAGGGATGAGCGCACCGGAGTGGATTCTCCTCACTGCCCCCGGCGACCTGGCCGTTGACCAGGAGGAGGTGCTCCGGCCACTGGCGGAGCGGCTCGCGGAGCGCTTCCCCGGCGTCCGCGTCCGCACCGCGCTGCTGCTGGGGAACGGGCCGACCGTCACGGAGGTGCTGGACGAGGCCGCCGCCGCGGGGGTGGCGGCCGTGACGGTCGTACACCCGCAGACGGTGGAGGACCGGGCGACCGCCGCGTGGCTGCGCCGGGTGGTCAGCCACTGGCTGCGGGAGGCGGACCCCGAGCGGGTGCCGCTGGTCCGGCTGGCACCGCCGCTGACGGGCGTGTCCGTGCTCGCCGACGCGGTGGGGCGGGCGGTCGAGGAAGCGGCGGAGTTCCCCGCGACGGGCGCGCCGCTGCTGTCGCCGGCGTGGCTGGCCCCACCCGACTTCACCCGCCACCTGCTGCTGTGCCGGGGGCCGCGCTGCTGTGCGCTGGGCGCGGAACGGGTCCACGTGGAACTGGTCCGCGCCGTGGAGCGGCACGGCGCGGCCGAGGACGACCACGTGCTCCTCACCCGCACCGGCTGCCTGTTCCCGTGCACGAACGGCCCGGTCGGCGTGGTCTACCCGGACGGCGTCTGGTACCGGCTGGCCGATGCGGACACCGTCGACCGGGTCGTCCGCGACCACCTCGTCGGGGGTGTGCCGGTCGCCGACGCCGCGTTCGCCCGCCGGCCGTCGGGGCCCGGGGAGTGAGCCGGGGTCAGTCCGCAGCGGCCCGGCGCAGCAGGTAGGTGTCCATCACCCAGCCCCGGGCCGCGCGGGCCCGCTCCCGGGCGGCCCGGACGGCGTCGAGGACCTCGCCGAGCCGTCCCGCCACCAGCTCCTCGTGTTCGGTGCCGAGGTTGGCCCCCCACCACAGGTCCCAGGCGTCACCGTCCAGGTCGGCGCAGGCCAGACCGCCGTCGAGCATCACCACCAGGTTGTCGGCACCGGAGGCGACGTCGGCGGCCAACCGCCGGCCGGTGGTCACCGTGACCGGGCCGCCGATACGGTTGAGCACCAGCCGGTGCCGGGCCGCGAGCAGCTGGACGCTGCTCACCCCGGGGATTACCCGGTAGTCCAGGTCCACCCCGCCGACGGTGCGGATCTGCTCCACCACCCGGATCGTGCTGTCGTAAAGGCTCGGGTCGCCCCACACCAGGAAGCCGACGGTGTTGCCGGGCCGGGTGTGCTCGACGACGGCGCGCGCGTAGGCGCGGGCCCGGGCGGCGTGCCAGTCCCGGACCTCCGCACCGTAGACGCGGTCGGTCGCGGGGGCGCGGTCGCGGGGCGGGTCGGGCACCGTGACGACCCGGTAGCCGTCTCCGGTGATGTGGCGGCGGCAGATCTCCTCCCGCAGCGCCACCAGGTCCCCGGTGCCCGCCCGGCCGGCCTCCGCCTCCTTGTCGGCGACGAGGAAGACGTCGACCTCGTTGAGGGCGTGCACCGCCTCGACGGTGAGCTGGTCGGGGCCGCCCGGTCCGATACCGATGAGCAGGGCCCTGCGGGTCATGGGCGGCCCGTCCCCCGGTCCTCCAGGTCACCCTCGACGTCCAGGTAGACCTGGCGCAGCGCGTCCATCGTCGCCGGGTCGGGCTCCTCCCACAGGCCGCGGTCGGCGGCCTCGGAGAGCCGCTCCACGATGCCGCGCAGCGCCCACGGGTTGGCCTCGCGCAGGAACTCCTGGTTCTCGGCGTCCAGCACGTAGGTCTGGGCGAGCGTCTCGTACATCCAGTCGGCGACCACCCCGGCGGTCGCGTCGTAGCCGAACAGGTAGTCGACGGTTGCCGCCAGTTCGAACGCGCCCTTGTAGCCGTGCCGGCGCATCGCCGCCAACCAGCGGGGGTTGACCACGCGGGACCGGAACACGCGGGCGGTCTCCTCCCGCAGCGACCGGGTGCGCACCCGGTCGGGGGTGGTGGAGTCGCCGATGTAGGCCTTCGGGTCGGCGCCGGTGAGGGCGCGCACGGTGGCGACCATGCCGCCGTGGTACTGGAAGTAGTCGTCGGAGTCGGCGATGTCGTGCTCGCGGGTGTCGGTGTTCTTCGCGGCCACCGCGATCCGCCGGTAGTTGGCGCGCATGTCCTCCGCGGCGGGTTCGCCGTGCAGGTCGCGGCCGTAGGCGAAACCGCCCCACGCGGTGTAGACCTCGGCGAGGTCGGCGTCGGTGCGCCAGTTACCGGAGTCGACGAGCTGGAGGAGTCCCGCGCCGTAGGAGCCGGGCGCGGAGCCGAAGACACGCCGCACCGCGCGGTCGGCGTCGCCGTGCTCGGCGAGGTCGGCGCGCACGTGGGCGCGCACGTAGTTGTCCTCGTCCGCTTCGTCCAGCTCCGCGACCATGCGGAAGGCGTCGTCGAGCATCGCGACGACGTGCGGGAAGGCGTCCCGGAAGAACCCGGAGATGCGGACGGTGACGTCGATGCGGGGACGGCCCAGCTCCTCCAGCGGGACGACGGCCAACTCCCGCACGCGGCGGGACTCCTCGTCCCACTCGGGGCGCACCCCGATGAGCGCCAGCACCTCGGCGATGTCGTCGCCGGAGGTGCGCATGGCCGAGGTGCCCCACACCGACAGGCCCACCGAACGCGGGTACTCGCCGGTCTCGGCCCGGTACCGGTCGATCAGGGCGTCGGCCAGCGCGGCCCCCGTCTCGTAGGCGAGGCGGCTGGGCACAGCGCGCGGGTCGACGGTGTAGAAGTTGCGGCCGGTCGGCAGCACGTTGACCAGGCCGCGCAGCGGCGACCCGGACGGCCCCGCCGGAATGTAGCCGCCGTCCAGGGCGTGCAGCACGGCGTCGAGCTCCTGGCCGGTCCCGGCCAGGCGCGGCACGACCTCCTCGGCCGCGAACCGCAGGACACGGACGACGTCGGGCGCGGTCTCCCCGAGCCGGTCGGCGACGGCGCGGGCCGCCTCCGGGGCCCAGCCGGCCTCTTCCATGCCCTCCACCAGGGCGCGGGCGCGCGCCTCGGCCGCGTCGACCTCGGCGAGGTCCCCGGTGTCGCCGTCCAGGCCAAGCGCGCGGCGCAGCCCCGGAACCGCCCCGGCCTTCCCGCCCCACACCTGGGAGGCGCGCAGGATCGCCAGCACCAGGTTGACCCGGGCCTCCCCGGTGGGCGCCTCACCCAGCACGTGCAGTCCGTCGCGGATCTGCGCGTCCTTGACCTCGCACAGCCAGCCGTCGACGTGCAGCAGGAAGTCGTCGAACTCGGCGTCGTGCGGGCGTTCGGACAGGCCCAGGTCGTGGTCGAGTTTCGCGGCCTGGATCAGGGTCCAGATGCGGGCGCGGATCGCGGGCAGTTTCGCCGGATCCATCGCGGCGATGTTGGCGTGCTCGTCGAGGAGCTGCTCCAGTTTGGCGATGTCGCCGTAGGATTCGGCGCGCGCCATCGGCGGGACGAGGTGGTCGACGATGGTGGCGTGGGCGCGCCGCTTGGCCTGCGCGCCCTCCCCCGGGTCGTTGACCAGGAACGGGTAGACCAGCGGCAGCGAGCCGACGGCCGCGTCGGTGGCGCACGCCGCGGACAGTGCGGCGTTCTTACCGGGCAGCCACTCCAAGGAGCCGTGTTTGCCGAGGTGGATGATGGCGTGCGCGCCGAAGCCGCGTTCCAGCCACCGGTAGGCGGCCAGGTAGTGGTGCGGCGGCGGCAGGTCGGGGTCGTGGTAGATCGCCACCGGGTTCTCTCCGAAGCCGCGCGGCGGTTGGATCATCAGCACCACGTTGCCCGCCTGGAGGGTGGCCAGCACGATGTCGCCGTCGTCGACGAAGAGCGTGCCGGGCGGCTCCCCCCAGTGTTCGGCCATCGCGTCGGTGAGTTCGGCGGGCAGGTCAGCGATCCACTCGCGGTAGCGTTCGGCGGGGATGCGGACCGGGTTGCCCGCCATCTGCTCGGCGGTCAGCCACTCCTCGTCCTGGCCCCCGGCTTCGATGAGCGCGTGGATGAGCGCGTTGCCCGCCTCGGTGTCGTCGGCGAGGTCCAGCCCGGGCAGTCCGTCGCCCAGGTCGTACCCGGCGTCGCGCAGGGCCCGCAGCAGCCGCACCGCCGAGACGGGAGTGTCCAGGCCCACAGCGTTACCGACGCGGGAGTGCTTGGTGGGGTAGGCCGACAGCACGACCGCGATGCGGCGCTGCGCCGGAGGGGTGTGGCGCAGGCGGGCGTGGGCGACGGCGATGCCGGCGACGCGGCGGCACCGTTCGGGGTCGGTGACGTAGTGGGGCAGGCCCTCGTCGTCGAACTCCTTGAAGGAGAACGGCACGGTGATGATGCGGCCGTCGAACTCGGGGACGGCGATCTGGGAGGCGGAGTCCAGGGGGGAGGTGCCGTCGTCGGAGGCCGCCCACTGGTCGCGCCCCCAGGTCAGGCAGAGCGCCTGGAGGATCGGGATGTCAAGCCGCGCCAGTTCGCCGACGTCCCACGCCTCGTCGTCGCCTCCGGCCGAGGCCGCGGCCGGGCGGGTCCCCCCGGCGGCCAGCACGGTGACCACCAGTGCGTCGAGGGTGCCGAGTGTGGCGAGGAGGTCCGCGGGTGCGCCGCGCAGCGAGGAGCAGTAGAGGGGGACCGCGACGGCTTCGCCGGTGGCGTCGACGGCGTCGGCCAGGTCGTGCACGAAACGGGTGTTTCCGCTGGCCTGGTGGGCGCGGTAGTACAGGATGCCGACCCGGGGCAGTCCGTCGCGCTCCGGGGCGGGCCGCTCCGACAGGCCCCACTCGGGCAGTTCGGTCGGCGGGTCGAAGCCCTCACCGCCCAGCAGCACGGTGTCGCTGAGAAACGCGTGCAGCGCGGCGAGGTTGGCGGGACCACCATAGGCCAGGTACCGGTGGGCCTCGGCGGCGGTGCCGAGGGGCACGGTGGAGTGGCTCATCAGCTCCGCGTCGGGGGTCTGCTCGCCGCCGAGCACCACGACGGGCACGCCATGCGCCAGGACCCGGTCGAGGCCCTCCTGCCAGGAGCGGACGGACCCGAGGATGCGCACGACCACCAGGTCGGCGCCGTCGAGGAGGGCGCGGAGCGAACCGGGGCCGTCGCCGGCCACGTCGAGCCGCGACGGGTTGCCCCAGACGTAGTCCGCGCCGCTGGCACGGGCCGACAGCAGGTCGGTGTCGGAGGTGGAGAGCAGCGCTACGCGGGGCATCGGCGGCCCGCCCAGAAACCGACGACCATCGAAGACAGCGGGAACGCCGGGGGTGGTGCGGGGCGCGGCACGGAACAGGCCATAGCCAATGTCTCCAAAACCCTCGTGGACATGACGTGCCGTGGCCGGTCTCCTGGCTGACGAGTCGCTGCCGGCGGGCCGACCTTCCCGGGTGGTCACCCAGTGGTCCCCGGGGTGGTCTCCCAACCCGGGTGAGGCCCGACGACTCCTCGATCACAGTGGCGAGGGCCGCGCCGGTTTCGCACCGGCTTCCCGTCACCACGGCGTGCCCACCATAGCGCACCAGTTGAGGGCGTATGCAACCATGTGCCGGTGTTCGACCCACAACCACCCGACCGCTGTCCCGGCGTGCTGCGGCCGCATCTGGCGGCCGACGGCGCGCTGCTGCGGATCCGTGTCCCCGGAGGCCGGACCGACCGCCGCGGACTGGCCGCGCTCAGCCGGATCGCGGCCGAATTCGGCGACGGCGACCTCCATCTGACCTCGCGCGGAAATGTGCAGATCAGGGGAATTCCCACTACGGCCGGAGAACAGATTCCGGACGAATTGCCGGACGCTGTGGCGGCCGCCGGATTCCTGCCGTCCCCCGCCCACGAGCGGGTGCGCAACATCGTCGCCTCGCCGCTTTCCGGAATGGTCGGCGGACGTATGGACGTGCGTCCCGTGGTCGCCGACCTGGACCGGGCGCTGTGCGCCGATCCGCGTCTGGCAGAACTGCCGGGGCGGTTCCTGTTCGGCCTCGACGACGGCCGCGCCGACCTCGCCGACATGCCCTGTGACCTGGGTGCACGAGCGATCGACGGGAAGTCGGCGCAGGTGCGGGTCGGTGCCTTGCCCGGTCCCGTGGTGGCGGGCGCGGACATCGTCACGGCACTGACCGCGCTGGCCCACCGGTTTCTCGACGTGCGCGGGGACCGGTGGAATGTGCACCGGCTCCCCGGGAAAGGCCGGGAGCTGCTCGACGGAAAGGAATTCCCGGAAAGGACCGGAGACCCCGCCGGGTCCGGCGGACCGGGAGCCGTGGAACGGCGGCGCAGCGAACTCCACGGCATTCTCCGCATCGCGGGATCCGCGACCGCGGTGGCGGGTTCGGTGCCGCTGGGCGTTCTCACCCCGCCCCTGCAGCGGGCGCTCGCCGACGCGGCCGACGCGGACTCGGGCACGGTCGTCCTCACCCCGTGGCGGGGCGTGGTCGTCGCCGGAATCCCCGCGGACCGCGTCGAGCGCGTCGCGGCCTCGCTCACCGAGGCGGGACTAGTCCTGGACCCGGATTCCCCGTGGAGCCGGGTCAGCGCCTGCGTCGGCTCCCCGGGTTGCGCGAAGAGCCGGGGCGACACCCGGTCGCACGCGGCCGGCCTGGTCCGACGCCTCACCACCTCCGACGTCCGCGACGACGGACGCCCCGTCCACGTCGCCGGATGCGAGCGCGCCTGCGGCGCCCCGCACACGCCCCACACCCTCGTCCTGCTCGGGAGGACCACGTGACACCGCATTCCGACAGCCTCACCCCCCTGGCTCCGCCGCCCCGCCGCTACGACTATGAGACCGATGGCGCCGCCATCTACGCGCGGTCCTTCGCCACCATCCGGGCTGAGGCCGACCTGTCGAGGCTGCCCGCCGACGCCGAGAAGGTCGCCGTCCGCATGATCCACGCCTGCGGTCAGACCGACCTCGGCGGCGACCTGGTCGTCCACCCCGGCCTCGTGTCGGCGGCGCGCGGCGCGCTGCGCGCCGGAGCGCCGATCCTCGTCGACGCGTATATGGTGGCGTCGGGAGTGACGCGCTCCCGGCT
>Ga0207864_1001182_pt1 | contig 30396 bp, 25 predicted proteins | sample HigsolmetaAR202D_FD_184834 | JGI IMG/M metagenome (GOLD analysis project Ga0207864, IMG submission 184834) | Ionic liquid and high solid enriched microbial communities from the Joint BioEnergy Institute, USA - AR20-2-D (SPAdes) (version 2) ... | reverse complement strand
CTTCTTCTCCACCCCGGCCCCCTCTCCCCATCCTCCACCCTCTCAGCCGCGAAGCGGCGCCGGCAGGCAGCCCCGGTCCGCGCCGTCCTCTCAGGTCACCCGTGTCCCCAGAGCACGCAGAGCCCCAACGGGGCGACACCCCAAACCCACCCCACGCGCCCAACTCCCCCCCAACTCCCCCACTCATGTGCGCTGTGTGATGTCCGCCGTGTGATGTGCGCCGCGCCTCACTCCCACATTCACCCCCGCACCACCACTCCCACCTCTCACCTCCTCCACCGCCTCGCGTAAACCAACTCCCCCTTCACCCCTCTCACCATTTCCGCCCGCCCCCGCATCACATCCTCTTCCCCACCACCTCCATCAGCATCTCCGCGTGCCGCCGCGTCGCTCCCTGCTGCGCCCGGATGCACGCCCGCGCCCTCTCTCCAAGCGTCCGCCGGAGCCCCGCATCGCTGATCAACCTCTCCAACTCCCCCTTCAGACTCTCCCGCGTCGCCCGCACGATCCCGCCCCCCGCCTCGAACGCCGCCACGACGTTCGCGAAGTCCGACACCGCCGGCCCGATCACCACCGCCTTCCCCAGCGCCGCCGGCTCGATCGGGTCCGACCCGTAGAGTTCGCCGAAACTCCGCCCCACCACCGCCACATCCGCCAGCGAGTACGCCTTCCTCAGTTCCCCGATCGTGTCCAGCAGGAACCGGTCTCGCCCGCCCCGCGCCCCCGCCCCGCCGCTCTTCACCACGCTCCGCCGCACGCACCGGCCCTCCCCACCCAGATCCGTGTACGCCCCGTCGAACCACTCCGGCTTCCGCGGCGCGCACAGCAGTTGCACCCCCTCCGGGCACGCCTCGTCCAGCAACCTGTCCTCCCCCGGCGCGGTGCTCCCCGCGACGATCAGCGGACGCGAGCGGTCGATCCCCATCTCCCGCGCCAGTTCCTCCGCCCCCTCCACCTCATCCGCCATCGCCACCGAATCCCACTTCATCGACCCCGTCACCACCACCCGGTCCGCCGGCGTCCCCATCGCCCGGAACCGCTCCGCGTACGCCTCGTCCTGCACCCCCGCCGCGGCCAGCGCGCCGAACATCCCCTTCAGCACCGGCCGCGCCCTCAGGTACCCCTTGAACGACCGCTCGCTCAGCCGACCGTTGATCACGCACACGGGCACCCCCCGCCGCCGGCACGTCAGCGAGAAGTTCGGCCACATCTCCAACTCGACCAGCCCCACCACGTCCGGCTTCACCGCATCAAGAAACCGCCGCACGCACCGCGAGAAGTCCAGCGGGTACCGCACCACCCACACCCGATCCATCCGCTCGTACAACTCGCGCGACCGCGCCAGCCCCGTGTCCGTCCACGCCGACACCACCACCTCGCACCCGAACTCCCCCGCCAGCATCGGCACCAGCCCGCGGATCGCGTTCGTCTCCCCCACGCTCACCGCGTGCAGCAGCACCCGCGTTACCCCGCGCCGTTTCTCCGGCAGCTGCACGTCGAGGAACCCCCGCCTCCCCCGCCACCCCCCGCGCGCCTTCCTCGCCCACCACGGCGCCGTCACCCCCGCGGCCGCAATGTACACGAGATCCAGACCGTTCATGCCAGCCCGCTGCTCCCCCGCCCCTGTCGCTCCTCGCCGCCCCCCTCTCCAACTGAACAGGCGCCTGGATGAGCGCCCCCAACTCGGCGCCGACACCCCCGAACACCCGCCGCGGGAACCGCCCGTCCCTGAGATCGAGCGCCGAGCGTCGATCGTACGCCGGCCGCCAGACCGCACCAAGCCCCGGCAAGTCCCCCGCAGGTCTACCGCCGCGCCGTCGGCCTCCGCCGAGCCGCCAACCCACCCGGCCCCCCGAGCCACACACGCTCCCCTCATCTCGCTGACTCCGAGAACCGGCCGGTGCTCGGGATCACCATGATTTTGTGTCTCAAACCTCGCAGCGCTGGCCCTCATCCCCCGCCGGAGGTACCGTCCCCACGACCGCTACGCCGCCCCGGCACGCCGCGGCTACCTGGCGCGGCCGCTCCGCGACATCGCGCATCGACGCCGTTGGCCGCGATCGAGGATCCCCGAGCCCGCACGCCGCCGAGGACCCCGCCGCATGCTCCCAAGCGCCGGCACCAACCTTACCCGCGCCTCTCCCCTCGCCCTCGTCACCGGCGGCGCGGGCTACATCGGCCTGCACGTCGTCCGGGAGATGCTCGACCGCGGCTGGCGCGTCCGGGTGCTCGACCTCCCCTCCGAGCGCCTCCAGCACGTGCCCCCGCCGGCGGAGGTCTGCGAAGGGGACATCCGCAGCGAGAACTGCGTGCGCCGGGCGCTGCCCGGGTGCGACGCCGTCATCCACCTCGCCGCCAACCCGAACCTCTGGCTCCCCGATCCGCGCGAGTTCGAGACCGTGAACCATCTCGGCGCCCGCGTCGTGCTCGAGGCGGCTCATCAATCCGGCGTGCGCCACATCGTCTTCGTGTCGAGCGAGACCGTCCTCACCCACTCGACCCGACAGGACGTCATCGACGAAACGACCCTGCCCGACCTCTCGCAGGCGCTCGGCCCCTACTGCCGCAGCAAGGCGCGCGCAGAACTCGCCGCGATCGACCTCGCCGCCCGGGGCGGCCCCGTCACCGTCGTCACCCCCACCGTCCCCGTCGGCCCGGGCGACTGGCGCCGCGGCCCCATGACGCGGCTGATCGAGCAGTTCGCCGCCGGACGCATCCGGGGCGTCCTGGACGCGGAGATCAATCTCATCGACGTCCGCGACGTCGCCGCCGGCATCGTCCGCGCCGTCGAACGCGGCCGGCCGGGGGCACGCTACCTCCTCGGCGCCGAGAACTGGACCATCCAGCGCCTCTTCGAGGCCCTGAGCCGGCTCTCCGGCCAGCCCGCGCCCAGGTTCCGCGTGCCCCCGCACCTCGCCCTCGGATTCGCCTGGATCGAGGAGCGCCTCTGCGTCTGGTCGCGCCGGCAACCCATCGCCACCGTCACCGGCGTCCGTCTGGCGCGACGCGGCCAGCGCTTCAACGGCGAGCGGACCAGGTAGGCCCTGGGGCTCGAGTTCAGATCCTGCTATGAAGCCCTGCGAGAAACGATCGACTGGCTCCGGCGCAACGCCGCCCTCCGATCCGAGCCGCCGACGCCGACCCTGATTCCCGCCGCGTCCCTCGCCGCCGCACGCCCACACGATCCCCAAATGGGCAGGCCGGGACTCGAACCCGGGACCCCTCGCGTGTAAAGCGAGTGCTCTAGCCGACTGAGCTACCCGCCCGCGCCCCCCGGCCCTCTCCCCGCATCAGCAGAAGATCGATCATCCGCCCCCATCAGCCCGCCGACCCCATCCGGAACCCGGCCGCGGGCGACGCCCCGTTTGACGAACCAAGCGGAAGGGGAGGGATTCGAACCCTCGATACAGGTGTTAGCCCGTATAACGGTTTAGCAAACCGTCGCCTTCAGCCTCTCGGCCACCCTTCCGGCGATGAACCCAAGCATAGTCGCCTGCGGCGGGTTCCGCCAAGTCGCCCCGAGGCCGCGTCAACACCCCCCTCCCCACGCCGCCCCCTCCACGGATGCCCGCCCGGCCGCGGGGGATCACTCACGCCCCCGGGGGCCGAGGCCGCACCGGGCGGACCCGATCGCCCTGGGCGCCCCGGCGGATCGGACGGCCGACCCGTGCACCGCCGAAGCCGCAACGCCACCAGCGAAGCGCGACCGGGCCAGGGAAAACCATGAGCCGCCGGCAGCAGCCCCCCGCCCCCTGGCCGCTCCATGCATCCGATCTGCACACCGATGTGCACTTTGACACAAGCGTGTGTGACTATTGTTCGAATTCTCGCAATTCCTCTTGTGCACTCCCGCAGTTCTCGGTACTGTGCACCGCACAGCCTGCGCAGGCACAGCATCGAGTTCGAATCCACCATTTTCTTTGAAGGAGACGTCCCATGAAGAGTGCAACACTTGCGGGGTGTGCGGGGCTTGCGTTGGTCGGTGCGGCATGGCTGGGGGCCAACCCCGTGGTCGGCGCCGCGGCCGAGTCGGAGCATCTCGCGACGACGGCGGCGGTCTCGCCGGTGGCGGCGGCGACGGAGGGAGCGGCGGACGGGGAGCGGGGCCTGTGGGCGAGCCCGGCGCAGGCGTGCGTGCAGGCCTTCAGCAAGGACATCTGCGACTCCGAGGTGGGCCAAGGCCACCTGTTCGTCGACTTCTGCCCGGGCACGGGGTGCCGCACGGCGGCGGTGCTGGATGCGCCTCTGATCCTGAACCTGCGCCACAACCCGCAGACCTGCACCTCCGGCCCGTCGCTCGGCCGGTGCGACGAGACGATCGCGAAGGACGGCCGGCTCGATGGGAAGATCAACTACACGCTCCGGATCAACGAGGCGTGCAAACTCCGCGGCGTCCTCGACGGGCAGTGGAAGCACCGCGCCGACGACGGCACGCTCTACGAGGGCACGGTCACCGGGACGCTCGGCGTCGGCACGCACCGGGCCTTCCAGTGCCAGATGAACACGAGCCGGCAGTGCGAGCGCTGCCTGGACGTTGAGTTCCTGCCCCAGCTGCAGATGTGGCGGATCGGCGTGGAGGCGAGCTTCGTCGGCACTCGGGTCACCCCGGGGCTCAACCAGGAGGACCTGCGCTTCACCCTCTCGGGCGACTTCTACGCCCCCGGCGACGCCAACGGGCCGTTCAATCTCGGCGGCGGCTGGCGCTTCGCCGGCACGGCGGACGGCGCCCACATCTCCTTCTGCTTCTAATCGAAGTCCGGGCATCGCGGCGGTGAGCCGGTGATGCCGGGCGCACGCGCGTGCCGGTCCGGGGCGATAGAGGCCCGGGCCGGCACGTTGCGCGCGCGAGCCAGAGCGGACGCCCGGAGGGGAGGCGCGGACCGGCACGGGTCCGAGAATCGATCGTTCCGGCTGTGCGGGCGCGGGGCGGGTGCGTGCGCATCGTGCGCAGCGCCGGGATGCAGGGCACGGTTGCGGGGGTCGATACGACAGATGCTACAGATGGCCCAACCCGCGCCGCAGCGGCCGGCCTGCCCCCATGCCACCCCCTCCCCTCCTCCTGGGAACACGATGAACGATCGACGCGACCAGGACGATGCCGCCGTAGCCGGCCCCGATCCGGGCCCGGGTGCGAGCGGCGTCGGACCGGGGGCGTCCGAGAACTTCGAACAAGGGGAACCGGATCTGGCGGCGCCGACCTTCGACGCGCTCGGATCGCTTGACGCGCTCGAGGAGCACCTGGCGAAACTGCAGGCGCTGTGGACGGCGCACACCAAGGCCGCGGCAGACCTGGAGGCCCGGGAAGCGGCCCTCGCGGCCAGGGCGCAGGAGCTGGATCGGCGTGAGGCGCAACTGGCGGCTCGCCTCGCCATGGAGGAAGAGGCACGCCGAGCGGATGGAGAGTTCGAGCGGCGGCTGACCGAACTGCGGGAGGCGGAGGCGGCCGTCGAGCGCCGTGCGGCCGCGCTGGGGGAGCGGGAGCGCTCGCTGGAATCGAGGGAGCGGGCGGCGCAGTCGGCCTCGGCGGCGCTGGCGCAGCGGCAGCGCGACCTGGACGCCCGCGAGGCGGAGGTTCGCCGTGTGGAGCAGCGGGCAGCGGCGGAGGAGGCGAACGCGGCAAAGGCCGCGGCGGACGTTGATCGGCGGACCCGGGCGCTTGCCGAGCGGGAGGCGGTGGTCTCGCGCCGGGAGGAAGAGGTGTCGGCACGAGAGCGACGTGCGGACGAGCGCGACGCCGCGGCGGACCGGCGCGACGCGGAGTTGCGGGAACGGGAGGAGCGTCTGGCCCGGGCGCAGCGGGCGGCTCAGGAGCAGGCGGAGGAGGCCCGCAGCGCCGCGGAGGCGGAGTTGCGGTCGCAGATGGCGGCCCTGACGGAGCGTCTGACGGAGGCGGAGCGGCGGCTGGCGGAGAGCGTCGCGGAGGCGGAGCGGGCGAAGGAGACGGCCGCGGCCCTGGCGGAACGGGTGCGCCAGGTGCGAGAGAAGGGGGCGAAGGAACGGGCGGCGCTGGACGAGGCCGCGAAGAAGCGGGCGGCCGAGATCGCGGCGCTGAAGAAGGAACTGCGCGAGGAAGCCGCGACCCGGGGTCGGCTGGAGCGGGAGTTGGAGCGGCAGCGGCGGCTGCTCGAACGGGCGGGGCTGAAGATCGAGTTCCGCGACGGGGAGAACGGCGGGTCGGCGCGGGGCAAGGGGGGTCGGGGCCGTGCGCGGTAGATCCGCCGCGGCGGGGATCGCGCGCCATCACACATTTCAGAGTGCAACGTCGGATAACCCGCCGGCGGGGGCTTGCCGAATCGTTACAGGCGGACGCTCCGGTCGCGCCGGGAGCGAGGCGCGGGGGCTCTTGCTCATCTGGGGCGGCAACAGGGCCGATGAGGCGTGTGCCGAGAGAGCCCGCCCGACGGGCCCGGCCAACGTTCACTATGGCGGAGCGGCGCCCGAACCGGCGCATCCGCGCAGCACCACGGAGCCCGTCACATGCCCAACCGTCGTCGCAGCAGCAGCACGAACAGCAGCACCAGCAAGAAGTCCGCCGCCAGGAGCAAGCGCTCGCCCAAGGCCAGGAGCGCGTCGCGGTCGATGACGACGGCGACGCGTCAGGTCCACCCCGCGGCGTCCGCGCCCGCGGCCCCGAAGGGGACGGCGCAGATCACCGGGACGTTCGAGGGGTCGATCTCGGCCCGCGGCGAACTCCTGATCGCCCCGGGCGCGACCTGCAAGGCGGACATCCAGGCGAGCGACGTCCGGGTGGAGGGGTTCTTCCAGGGGAACGTCGCGGCGAAGCAGCAGATGCAGATCGCCCGCGGCGGGACGTGCCGGGCGAAGATCACGACGAACACGCTCCGCGTGGACGGCGCGGTCATCGGCGAGGTGAACGTCGCCGACAAGATGGACCTGTCCAGGACGGCGCAGATGAAGGGGACGATCACGGCGTCGCGGCTGACGGTCGCGGACGGGGCGTCCTTCGAGGGGAACATCCGCATCGGGCGGTTCTTCAACTCCAGCAGCGGCGGCCACCAGGGCCGCGGCCGCAAGGCCGCCTGAGGCCGCGGCGCTAACGGCCTGCATCGACGCCACTCACGACACAGCGGCGAGCGCACGCGGCTCACCGGCCGCGTGCGTTTCTTTTTACAGTTCGGACGAGAAGAGTCACCACGGAGGCGCAGAGACACAGAGGGCTCGCAGAGAGAAGAGGGGAACGGGGGTTCAAGAGGGCTGGGGCCGGGCTCGGCCTGGTCCGCGAAGACGCGAACAAGCAGAGAGAACACGAGGATGACAGGGGGGGACACAGAGGTCACGGAAGAAGACTGGGATCCGGGATGGGAGGATGAGCGGCGGGGCGGCGCAGGAGCGTCATGTCGCGCCGGCGCCAATCTGCCCATACGCGTGCGAGGACCACAAGCCAACCAAGCCGCTCCCCCTCTGTGACCTCTGTGACTCTCTGTGACCTCCGTGTTCCTGTCACACACTCCCTGTTCTTTCCGTCCCTCCTCTGCGTCCCTCTGTTTCCTCTGCGGACTCTGCGTTCATGTCCATCTACATGCTCTTCTTCGCGCTCTTCGCGGCCTTCGCGTTGAACCTCTTCCTTCCGGGTCGTCCTTGTGCCGCGGCGGCGGGGCGTGCAGGGCATCGGCGCACAGGACCATGTTCGCCACGAGCCGGCGCCTGGGCCTCCTTCTGGACGATCGTGCGGAGACGCACGGCCGCGGTTATTCGGCGTCGTTGTTGCCCTGGCGCTCGAGGAGGCGGCGGAGGTACTGGTTCTCGCGCCGGGTGGCCTCGAGGTCGAAGACGAGGTACTTGACGCTCAGGCGGAGGTAGTCGAGGGACTCCTGGAGTTCGGCGATGGTCTTGTTCATCCGCTGGTGCCGCTCCCTGGCGTCGTCGGCGAGTTTGGTGAGCCGTTCGCGCTCGGCGGGAGGGAGGTGGTTGATCTGCTGGATCAGATCGCTGAGCTTCGCCTGGAACTCCTGCTCGTTCATCGCTCGGGTCCTCTCTTGTGCTGTTCGCTCTTGGCCGCCGCGGCCGACCGGGCCGGGGCGGGCGTCGCGCCGCCGCGGCCCGGTTGGGGGGACGCGGCGGCACGAGGGGAGAGGAACAACACAGGGGCCGCCGGGCGTGCCAGCGGACGCCCGGCGCGGGAGCGAGGGGTGTGGTCCGATAGAAACGGGGCTCGCGGCGGCTGTGGGGGGAGCGGGCGCGCGGTCGTCGCGGCGGCGAGCGGGGCGCCGGATGGTGGGGATGGCCGGGGTGTTGCGTGGCGTCAACGCCAGATGTCGAGGCGACGCAACGCCTGTCGCGCCAGGGGGGGCGCGGAGCGCAGGATGGCCGGCAGGCCGGCGGCGTCGCGCTTGCGGTACTCCTGGACGAGCTTCTTGAGGTGCTCGTCGCGGGCGAAGGCGAAGCGCTGGAAGAGGCGCTCGAGGTCGTGGCGGCTGAACTCGGAGAGGGGGTCCTTCAGGCCCGACTGCGCCGCGGCCCAGTCGAGGAGGGAGCCGCCGGTGTCGGTAAACCGGTAGAGGGCGAAGGTGGCGGCGAGGCGGGATTCGAGGCTGGCGAAGGGGTCGGTGGCGGCCTCGGGGAGGCGGGACATGATCTCCTCGACGGAACCGCCGTGAAGGCGGGCCTGCCAGTCCCGCTCCTGGGCGGACTCGGCCGCGGCCTGGCTGCTGATGGCGGCGAGGGCGGAGTCGGTGGCGGGGACGAGTTCGGCGACGGCGGTGGAGAGGGTCTTGACGCCGGCGCGGTCGAAGCGGACGGTGAGGCGCTGGCAGGGGGCGCCCTCGTGCACGATCTTCTGCGCGGCGGTGACGACGCCGGCGCCCCACTCGGGGCGCTTGGCGTGGATCACGCGGTCGCCGAAGCTCCACTCTTTGGGGGAAGACATCAGTGCTCCAGGGGTGGATCGTGGGGCAAGTTCACATGAGCGGTCGCACGCACGGAGCGGCGCGTGCCGGGCGGGCCGTGGCACGTACCGAGCCCGAACGCAAGCCCCTCGCGGGAAGAGGACAAGGCGGATCGCCGGGGGAGGGATCGCCGCGGCGGAAACGCCGTCGAGGTTGGCCGCCTGGGCCGCCGTGTTGTCCGGCACCCCGCCCAGGGGATAGTATAGTCCCGTTCGGGCCGGCTACCACCCTGAGGCGGCGCAGGGTCGGAGCAGCTCAAGTCAACACGGGGAAACGAGGACACCGGCATCGCGAGGCTGGCACGATGCGGCGGGCGGTCAGCGCCACGACGCGTCGAAGGGCTGCCGATCGCGGCCGGGCGGGCTTCGGGCGGCCCCCCAGGAGATGAACGTTCCATGATCGAAGCGCTCAAGAGCGACGAGATTGTCGAGAAGATGGGCGGTCGGTTCAAGCTGTGCGCGCTGATCCAGCGCCGGCTGGTGCAACTGATGGACGGGGCCCGGCCGCTGGTGGAGCGCGAGGGTCGGTCGGACCTGGAGCTGGTGATCGAGGAGATCCTCCAGGACAAGATCACCTACGACTTCGACCCGACGGCGGACGTGGACGTGAAGTCCTGCCTGCCGCCTTCGGCGCAGCAACAGTAAAGACACCGGGACGATTCACTCCAGAGGCGCAGAGGGCACAGAGAAAGGCAGACGGGGGATGGATCGGAGGCGGGCCAGAAGCCTGGTCTTGAATCCTCCCTGCTGCTGCCCTTCTCTGTGCTCTCTGCGTCTTTGGCGTGAGTTCTTCTCTTTCCAAGGGGCGACGGCGTGAATGACGCACTGGCCGGCGCGCGGGTGATCGTGGGGGTGACGGGGGGGATCGCGGCGTACAAGGCGGCGGCGCTGGTGTCGAAACTGGCGCAGGCGGGGGCGGAGGTGACGGTGGCGATGACGGAGGCCGCGACGCGGTTCGTCACGCCGCTGACGTTCCAGGCGCTCTCGGCGCGGCCGGTGTACACGAGCCAGTGGGAGCACATCGAGAGCAGGGACCCGCAGCACATCTCGCTGGCCGTGGCGGCGGACGTGATGGTGATCGCGCCGTGCACGATGGACGCGATGGCGAAACTGGCGACGGGGCGGGCGGACGACGTGGTGTGCCTGATCGCCAGCGCGATCGACCGGACGAAAACGCCGGTGCTGCTGGCGCCGTCGATGAATGACGTGATGTGGGGGCAGCCGGCGACGAAACGGAACCTGGCGACGCTGGAGGCCGACGGGTTCACGATCGTGGGCCCGGCGAGCGGGTGGCAGGCGTGCCGGCACGTGGGGCCGGGGCGGATGGTGGAGCCGGAGGAGTTGGTGGAGGCGGTGAGGAGGGCGGTGAGGAGGGGGTGAGGGGATGTGGAGGTGAGCAGGTGTGGAGGTGAAGAGGTGAGGGGGAGTCGGGAAGCCATGTAGAGGGAAGAGGGGGGCCATGGAGCCCTCACCCCTGCCCTCTCCCAGGGGGAGAGGGGGGGCGGAAGAGAGAAGAAGAGGGAGGCGGAGAGGAAGAGAGCACGGCCGAGCGGGGCGCTCGGCCGCGGCACCCGGAGGGTGAAACGGGTGGTGAGAAGGGACTTATGGGGAAACGGGGGGAGGGCTTTAGGATCGCATCAGCCCCGGGGGCGAGGAGCGCCGCCGGCGCGGGAGGGCGTGCGATCATGGCGCAGACCGCGACGCTGACGATCGAATCACCGGCGTTCGAGGATGGGGGCGTGATCCCGACGAAGTACACGGGCGACGGGCCAGACCACTCGCCGGAGTTGCGATGGTCCGAGCCGCCGGAGGGGACGCGCGAACTGGCGCTGATCGTCGATGACCCGCACGCGCCGACGCGCGAGCCCTGGACGCACTGGCTGATCTACAAGATCCCGCCGGACGTTCGAGGGCTGCCGGAGGCGGTGCCGAAGGGGAAACTGCACCTGGACGACCCGAAGGGGGCGGTGCAGGGGAAGAACTCGTTCGGATCGATCGGCTACGGCGGCCCCGCGCCGCCGAAGGGGCACGGGCGGCACCACTACCACTTCAAGCTCTACGCGCTCGACACGCCACTGGACATCGGCGCCGGGGCGGATCGGACGACGGTGCTGCGGGCGATGGCGGACCGCGTGCTGGCCAAGGGAGAACTGATCGGGACGTACGAGCGGCCGTGACGCTGGGCGCCGACGGGGTCAGGCGACGGCGCGGGAATGACGGTCATCGGAACGCCGCGGCGGCGTGACGCTGCGGCGCGGATGGCCGGGGGAGGAGGTCACGCCCCAACCCAGCCCATTGAGGACGCGCTGGACGAGGCGGATCTCCTCGAGTTGGCGTGCGCCGATCTCGCCGTCGCGGATGACGCCGTCGAGGCAGCGCTGGAAGAGCAGGGCGTGAACCCAGCGGACCTGCTCCGGAGGAAGATTCGCACGCTCGGCGAAGCGGCGGATCTCGGAGAGTTTCTCGTCGTCCACGAGGCCGCGGCGGAGGGCCTCGGCGACGAGGTCGCGGTAGGTCTGGAGGTCGGGGGTCCACGGGGCGCGCGGGGCGCCGAGCCCCTGGCCGAAGATGGGGCGCTCGTCGGCCGCGATCGTGACCTGCTGGCGGGGGGTGAAGGGGATGCCGGTGTCCTCGACGCGCTCGATCTTGTGGAGCATGAAGGTGCGCCACCCCTCGTCGGGGGCGAGCTGGTAGCAGCGCACGAGGATGTCCTGGGTGCCCTGGAGGAGGGCGTAGGGCTCGACGAGGCGCGGGGCGGGGCGGGTGGGGGTGAGGCGGGAGCCGTAGTAGAGCTCGGCGCAGCGGCGATTGGCGGCGAGTTCCTTGAGCGTCTCGAGGTTGACCTGCTTCTGATCGGTGATCATGGTCCGCACCCCGCGGGGCGGGCGCGACGAACGCGGCCGCCATCCAAACTACGGCCGAATCGGCTGCGGGGTTCGGGCAGCCGGTCGGTCGGTGCACCCGGTAGGCTCGGACGAAGCACGGGGAACCGCGTGGAAGAGGAAAGCGGGGACCGGCTCACCGGACCCGAAGAGAGACGGGGAGTCGCACTCAGTTTTGTTGCCCGCGACATAGGAGAAGGTCGGCGCTGCGTAAATATGGTCGGCGCCACGGCCCGCGCCCCAGCGGAGGGTCGCGGATGGTGGCGCCGAGGGTCAGCACGGGGCCGGTGGAGTTCCTCGAACGGGGGAGCATCTTCTTCGCGTACCGGCCGCGGATCGGGGCCGCGGCGGTGCGGGAACTGGGAGACGTCGAGCGGCTGTACGCGATCCTGATCCCGGAGACGGGGGACCGGCTCGCGCCGCTGCGGGTGATCACGATCGGGCGCAAGAGGATGGCACAGGCCCCGGACGGGAATGGGCCCGGAGGGGCTGTCGGCGTGAGGGGAGGGCCGGCGCGGTACTGGGGGATGGTGACGCGGGTGGCGGACACGCTGGAGAAAGTGGCGCAGGAACTGGGGCAGGAGGAGTACGTGCTTCCGGGGGGGGAGAGGTGCGCGCGGGCGGCGGCGCGGCCGTGCGGGGAGGGGGCGTACTGCGTCGTGCGGCATGGGGCGCACACGCATCTGGCGTACCTGTTGGACAGGGCCGCGGCGGGGGATGTGGAGGCGGGGTGGGCGGTGCGGCTCGCGGCGGGGATCGGGGGGAAGGGGAACTACCTGCTGCTGGTGAAGAACCCGGCAGGGGGCGGTGCGCCGAAGGCGGCGGGGGCAGCGGGAGGGGAGGAGGAGGCGCGGTACCCGGACCGGCTGCAGGACCGGTTCGCGGGGCGGCCGCTGATCGCGGCGGAGACGACGGAGTACCTCGACTATGAGGGGACGCAGGTGCTGCTGGTGGAGGTCGCGGGAGGGGGGATGGTGGAGGAACTGGGGGTTGCCCTGGACGCGGCGGTCGAGTCGCGGGTGGTGGGGGAGATGATGGCGGACCTGCGGCGGCCGCGGGAGCCTGTAGCGGGGGAGCGGTTGTTTCGGAAGAGGGGTGGGGATGGGGGGTGAGGAGGTGAGGAGGTGTGGAGGTGAGGGGGATGGGGGAGAGGGGGCTGGGGGACGGATGAGGCGGGGAGGAGGGGGAGAGGAGGAGTGCACGGGCTGGAAGCCCGTGCCACTAGTAGGCGCGGACGACTCGGGCGCCGGGGTAGAAGAGTTCGAGGAGGGCGATGGGGTCCGCGCCCTTGCTGCCCATGGCCTGGGCGCAGTACTGGCACATGCCGACGCCGTGGCCGAAGCCGCGGCCGGAGATCACGACGGTGGAGCCGCGGACCTCGAACTCCAGGTCGCTGCTGTTGACGCGGGTCTGCCGGGTGATCGGGGGCGCGCCGGGGTAGTCGGTGTTGCAGGCGAGGCGGAGTTCTTCCGCCTTGAGCGGGTACCACTTCCCGCCGGGCTCGATGATCTTGTACTCGGCGGGGCGGCCGGTCTCGTTGGTGCGGAGGACCTCGATCCTGGCGAGGTCTTTCAGGCGGCGGATGAGGTAGCCGTTCTTCTCGCCGTAGGTGGCGATGCGGCGGACGAGTTCGGCCTTGGGGCGCTCGACGGTCCAGCGGAAGAGACTGGAGTTCTGGCAGGCGAAGGGGCGGTCGTGTCCCTGAATGGGAGCGGCGAGGTTGAACTCGTAGCCGCGGTCGATCGGCCAGGTGTCGCGTGCGGAGGCGGCGCGGCCGCCGCAGGTGCTGGAGTAGTACGCGCGGAGGACCGCGCCGCCGAACTCGAGGACCTGGCCGCGGGTCTGCGCCACGGCCTCGAGGGCGACGGGGACGGTCTTGGCGCCGCTGTAGGCCTGGTCCTGGGTGGTGGCCTCCACGTCGAACGGTCGGCCGGAGGCGACGGCCCGGAGTTTCTGGTGGATGGCGTAACTCCGGGCGGCGATCGCCTGGACCTTGAAGGCGTTGAGGGACCAGGAGTGGGGCATCTCCTCGGCCAAGACCCCGGGGAGATACTCCTCGAGGGGGACGTGCTCGATGACGTCGAAGGGGACGGGGGCCTCGGCGGCGGAGGGGGGCTCTGCCGCGGAGGCCCCGGCGGGCTGCATGGCGCCAAGGACCGCGGTGGCAGCGCCGGAACCGGAGCGGGGCGAGGAGGCGGCGACCGTCGCGGGGGCGGGGGGGGCGCCGGCGACGAGGCGGAAGACGCCGGCGTACGCGACGCCGTTGACGGTGGCGCGGGCCGCGCCGTCGCCGCCGTCGGCGACGGGGGTGACGTCGAGGTCGCGCCGGCGGGGCCAGGAGCGCTGGGCCTTGGTGGCGTCCTGGGCGATCCACTCGCGCGAGGTGAGGGTGATGTGGACGGGGGCGCGGAGGAGGGCGGCGGCGTTGCGGTCGCCGGCGGGGCCGATCCAGAACTCACGCGCGCCGTCGAAGACCGCGGCGGGGACGGCCGCGGCGACGCGGATGCGGATGTCGGGCTCGCCCTTGATGCCGGCGACGCGGTAGATGTCGGGGCCGTCGGGAGCCGGCACGTCGCGTTTGGCGATCGAGACCGTCTCACGCGTGCCGCGGCCGAGCATCTGGCAGGACCCGAGAACGAAGCCGAAGCAGGCCGAGCCGAGGATGGCGAGCAGCAGCACGCCCGCCGCGGCGGCGGGCCTCCGGGCGGCAGTCATGAACAGGCTCCGCAGAAGATCGGTCATCGCGAGCCCATGTTCATCGGGTGCGCCGCGGCCCGCGGCGCACCTTTCCGCCCCCGCCTCCCCCACTCCCCTCTCCCCCCTTCTTGCCCGCCGCCCCCCCACTGCTCCCCGTGGTCAGGGTGCGGCTGATGGTGGGAGAACGACCGGGGCGGGCCGGGGGTTCGGGGGGAACGCCGATGTCCTCGTCCCAGAGTTCGCGGTTGAGTTCGATGAAGCGCTCCATGAGTTCTTCGCAGCGGCGGTCGCCCAGGACGACGACCTCAGCGCCGGCGTCGCGGAGCCAGTCCTCCCGCCCCTGGAACGAGATGTTCTCGCCGATGACGACGCGGGGGATGCGGTGGAGAACGGCGGTGCCGCTGCACATGGCGCAGGGGCTGAGGGTGGTGGCGAGGGTGAGGGTGTGCCAGTCGCGCCGACGGCCGGCGTTGCGGATGCAGACGGTCTCGGCGTGAGCGGTGGGGTCGCCCGTCTGGACGCGGAGGTTGTGGCCGAGGGCGACGACGACCCCCAGGGGATTCACGAGGGCGGCCCCGATAGGTATCCCACCCTCGCGAAAGGACTTGTGCGCCTGTTCCAGGGCGGCTTCGAGGGCGAGACGGTCGATCTGGTGCTGGTCCATGCCCCTGTTATACACAGTCGGGGAAAATTCGCCGAATGCACCTTCCGAAGCCCGACCCTTTGTGTTACACTCACTGGTAGATGCCGAACGACACGAGCCATCTTCGGGATCTGCTCAGGCTGACGATGACGCCGGGGCTCGGGCCGACGCTGATCGGTCGGCTGCTGGAGCGGTTCGGCTCCGCCGCGGCGGCGCTGGAGGCGAGCGAGACGGGGCTGCGTGAGGTTCGCGGCATCGGCGAGGGAAAGGCGGTGATGATCGCACGCGGGCTGCGCGAGAGCGAGCGGCTCGCGGATGAGGAGCTCGCTCTGGCGGACGAGCTCGGGGTGTCGATCATCGCCCGCGGGGAGGAGGGGTACCCGCCGCTGCTGGCGCAGACGCCGGATGCGCCGCCGCTGCTGTACGTCCGTGGGGAGCTGCGGACGCGGGGGGAGGACCGGTACACGGTGGCGATCGTGGGGTCGCGCTCGTGCACGGCGTACGGGCACGAGCAGGCGGCGCGGTTCGCGATGCACCTGGCGGGGTGCGGGCTGACGGTGGTGTCGGGGGGCGCGCGGGGGATCGACAGCAGCGCGCACCACGCGGCGCTGCGCGCCGGGCCGCACGCGCGGACGATCGCGGTGCTGGGGTGCGGGCTGGCGAACGTCTACCCGCCGGACAACAAGGGCCTGTTCGATCGGATCGCCGAGGGGCGCGGGGCGGTGGTGTCGGAGTTGCCGCTGCGGACGGCCCCCAGCGCAGAGAACTTCCCGGCGAGGAATCGGATCATCTCGGGGATGTCTCTGGGGGTGGTCCTGATCGAGGCGGGGAGGCGGTCGGGGGCGCTGATCACGGCGAGGTACGCGGCGGAGGATCACGGGCGGGAGGTCTTCGCTCTGCCGGCGCGGGTGGACTCGCCGGCGGCGGAGGGGTCGCTGGGGCTGCTCAAGAGCGGGGCGGCGGCCCTAGTGACGCACCCGGAGGATGTGATCGAGGCCCTGGAGGCGCCGGCGCGGCACCTGCACCAGGGGACGCACGCGGCGAGGTACGGCGGCGGGGGGCTGTGGAGGGAGTCTCGAGACAGGGAGGAGGAAGGGGAGGGAACCGCGGACTCTCCGGCGGGGGAACAAAGTACTCGAGTCGATGGTCTCAATAGTCTTACGGACGCCCAACGGGCCATCCTCGCGGCGCTGGAGGGTCCACTGACGCTGGATGAACTCAGCCGCGAGACGGGGCTGGACCCGGCGGCGTTGCGGTCGGAGGTGACGGTGTTGGAGATCCGCCGCCGGGTGCGACGGGAAGGGATCCGGCTGGCACGGGTACGGGAGTCGCGGACCTAGCAGATTCCTTGTATAGTGTGAGAACTTGCTCAAAAATGTGGCTGGTGGGGTTGCCGACTGGCCGATGATCGGCTATCTTAGCCCAAACATAACGCTCCGAGAATCTACGGTGACCGAGCGAAGACGACCGATATTTGACTGGGGCTATGTAAGGCCCAACCTGTCGGGGTGCGACAGGGAGTCCCTCGCAATGGGTGGAACCCGGACCGGTGCGGTGCGCAGCAGCGGATCGCCCGGGTGGCAGCATCACGCCCAACCGGCCGCGGGGCCCTTCGGGACCGCGGCGGGCGGGCTCAATGAGGACGCCCATGCGAATTCAGAGCCAGAGACAGGAACTGCCGCTCGTGCGGCTGGGGCCGGGGGGGGACTTTTCGGCGGACTACTACGCGACGTCGTCGGGGGCGCTCGTCCAGGCGTCGGCGAGGGGAGGCTGGGAGAACGGGGAGGGGTCGGAGGGTGCGGGGGACCGGGGGCATCCATTCCAGTACAGCAGGCGGGCGGGGCGGGACGAGGACGGGTTCGCGCCCGTCGTCACCGTGGCGGGGGGGGCCGGAGGGGCGCGGCGGGACCGCATCGACGTGTCGCGGGACGCGCTGATGCTGGGCTCGCTGCTGAGCGCCGCCAGCCTGCTGGGGCACCAGATCACCGTCATGCGAGCCGCGTCGAGACCGATCCTGTCCTTCCGATCGACCGCGGCGAGCCGTGGACGCGTCGTTGTGCGTCCCACGCTTTCACCCCCCCCACACCCATTGCTTGAAGGACCACGACATGAACCTGACACCGAAACAGCTCCGCATCCTGCAGCTCATCCGGGATTGCCGTCTGCGGCATGGCTATTCGCCAACGATGCAGGAACTCGCCGACGAAATCGGCGTCAGCAAGGTCACGGTCTTCGAGCACGTCGAGGCGCTCATCAAAAAGGGAGCGCTCGTTCGCGAGCCAAACAAGGCACGCTCTTTGTCGATCGCTGAGGGCGTGTCGGTGCCGGACGAGTCGCGTCCGCTGCACTTCCCGCTGGTGGGGAAGATCGCGGCGGGGTACCCGATCGAGAAGATCGAGGACCGCGACGAGCTGGACGTGATGGAGATCATCGGCCCGCGTCCGGGCCGCCAGGGCGCGATCTTCGCCCTGAGGGTCCAGGGCGAGTCGATGCGCGACGAGGGGATCCTCGACGGCGACTACATCCTGGTCGAGCGGACCGAGACGGCCAACAACGGCGACCGCGTGGTGGCGCTGCTGCCCAACGGCGAGACGACCCTCAAGAGCTTCTACCGCGAGGAGGGACGCATCCGCCTGCAGCCGGCCAACCCGGACTTCCAGCCGATCTACGTGAAGGAGTGCAAGATCCAGGGGATCGTCCGGAGCGTGCTCCGCAAGTACTGATCCCGGCGATCGACGCCGCACCGTGTGGGGATGGCGGCGAGCGAACGGCACACGCAAGCCCCCCGCGAGACGCTCGCGGGGGGCTTGTTCTTTCTTCATGCGCGAGAGGGAAGGGAGGGAAGAAGGGAGGAGGAAGCAGGGGGCGCAGCCGGCGCCGACGGAGACGGTGCGGCGAGGGCGCGGAAGTGCGCGAGGGTCAGGGCCCCCAGTCGCCGGCGTACCCGACGGAGTAGCCGGGGCAGTCGCGGCAGGCGAGTTGGTAGAGACGCTTGGAGATCTGCCGCAGGTGGAGCCCGTCGTGAGCGGCCCAGGAGGCGAGGAGGTCGCCGGCGCGGATGGGGCCGCGGGGATGCTCGTGCACGGTGTCCCAGTCGGGGTCCCGCAGGGAGCGGAGCCAGGCGATGGACTTGCCCCGCTCGGAGACGAAGCGTGCGAGGGACTCGTCGAGGTCCCGCTCGTTGTACCGGCGGCTGATCGCCCATTCCTCCGGGTCGATCCTGGGCCACTCGGCCGCGGGGTTGTGGAGGGTGAGTTCGACGCGGCAGCGGAAGTCCTCGACCTCCTCGTCGGCGAGGTGGTTGACGATCTCCAGGACGGACCAGGCGCCGGCAGGGTACTTCGGGTGCGGGGGCTTGTAGCGGGCCTCCTCCGGGGTGAAGGCCATGACCGCGCTGCTGAGGGCGGTGGGGAAGGTGGCCATGCGCTCGGTGACGCGGTGGAGGTTCATGCGGTGCTCCTCGTCGGTCCGGTCGCGTCGGCCGCGCCGAGCCCGGCGGGGCGCGCCCCGGCCGGCGTGGGCGGCTCGGCCATCCAACGGTAGTACAGATCGGCGAGGCCGGGATCGTCCGGGCCGTAAGAGCGGTGCACCCAGTGCCAGCCGTCGTCGCGGACGGGCACGGCCCGGACCTTGCTGGACGAATCGGGGTTTGCCGGGCGCGAGGACCAGAACCGAGTTCTCGCGCGTGAACTCCACGCGGCGGCCCCAGCCCACGGCGACCAGCCGCCGCGGCCGATCGTCGGGCATGGCAATCGGCGGGCCGCTCGTGCGGGGACGGAGCGGGCGGGGAGGAGGGGGTCAGTGGCCGCCCTGGCGCATGCGCTCGAGGCCCTCGGGGAAGGGGTAGCTCGGGAAGACGCCGACGTGACCGAAGTGCCAGAGGGCGGGTGCGGGGTAGACGTCGCCGCGGAAGCCGGCCTGGTACATGGTTTTGAGGACGCGCTCGAAGCTGGGCTCCCGGCCGTCGGCGTCGAGGAGGCGGTTGGCGCGGGCGTTGAGGAAACTGACGCTGGCGACGGGGAGGCGCTCGCGCCGGCCGCGGAGCATCTTGGTGATGGTGGCGAAGCCGCGGGAGAGGTCCTCAAGGGTGAAGTGGTCGCGCCCGCGGGGGCGGAGGAGGGCGAGGATGAGCAGGCTGTCGAGGTCGTACTTGAGGACGTAGGGCTCGCGGTCGCTCGCGGCGTGGACGGAGACGGACTCCTGGAACATCTTGGCGAAGCTGGTGACGCCCTTGGGGGTCCACTGGCTGGTGTGGATGAGGTCCACGAACTGGGCGATGATGCCGTGGGAGTTGTCGGTGTCGTTGACGCCGCAGACGACGGCGCGGTAGCGGCCGTCGAGGACGTCGCGGAGCATGTCCTGCCCCCAGAGGATGCGGATGCGCTCGACGGAGCCGGGGCCGGCGGCGCCGGTGGGGCCGGCTGGGAGGAGGCTGACGCGGTCGGGGTACTGCTCGGAGGGGAGGAGGAGTTCGGCGTCGTCGTCGTAGAGACGGACAGCGGGAGCGGGGGTGGCGGACGCGGACGAGGAGGTGTGTGCGGTCTGGCTCATGAGGTGCGGCTCCCGCGAGGTGGTGGGTTGCGTGGGGCGGATCGGCGGCCCCGGCGTGCAACGTAATGGTACACGCGGGGGGCAGGGGCCCGGGGGCCGGGGGTCTGAAACAGGGGTTGTTCAGGAGCAGGAGAGGGAGGCGCGGGGTCCCGGTTTGCTCCAGTTCCGCTGTCGCCAGGTGCGACCGGCCGCTCTCTGGATGCCGCGGAACAAAGGCAATCGGACGTGCCGGTCGCCGGCCTCAACGCTTCGGAGGCGACATCGACCCCATCGTGGACCTCGTCGATCCAAGGGATGATCGTCTCGATGCAGCCGAGGGAACGGGAACGACGAACGCCGAGGATCGAGGCTGCGATGCGGTCCTCGCCCTGGCGGTACGTCGAGCAGATTCCGCTGCTCATCGCGGCTCAAGATGCCAGCGGCACCACCGGAACGCATGGGGGCGACGGCGACGGGACAAACAAAAACGAAAAGACCCCTCCGAGGTGGTCCCTCGTGAGGGGTCGTAACGCCGGCGACAACCTACTTTCCCGCGATGCAGTATCATCGGCGGCTCAGGCTTAACTTCTGTGTTCGGGATGGGAACAGGTGTGACCCTGAGCCTATGGTCACCGACAAGGCTCGTCGGCGTCTTTCGACGGCGACGGACCGAGAAGACTCGGCGTCCCGGTGCTGGGAGGCCGAGCGGATGTCGGATAAGGGACAGGTGCTGGTCGTCTGCGACGACCGGACGATTGAGGCGAGCCAAGGAATCGGAAGCTCGTCGCTGCGGCTGAACACACCCGCCGCGGGCGTCGCCCGCGGGGGCGGCGTCCGGTTGGAGTGATCAAGCCTTCGACCGTTAGTACCGCTCGGCTGAGGGCCTGTTCGACCCTTGCACCCGCGGCCTATCAACCCGGTAGTCTACCGGGGGTCTCTCGCCCTTTCGGGCCAGCAAGTCTCATCTTGAGGGGGGCTTCCCGCTTAGATGCTTTCAGCGGTTATCCCTGCCGTACGTAGCTACCCAGCGGTGGGCCTAGCGGCCCAACTGGATCACCAGGGGTACGTCCAACCCAATCCTCTCGTACTAAGGTTGACTCCTCTCAAACTTGCAACGCCCACAGCAGATAGGGACCGACCTGGCTCACGCCGGTCTGAACCCAGCTCGCGTACCACTTTAATCGGCGAACAGCCGAACCCTTGGGACCGCCTTCAGCCCCAGGATGTGATGAGCCGACATCGAGGTGCCAAACCGCGCCGCCGCTATGGACGCTCGGGCGCGATCAGCCTGTTATCCCCGGGGTACCTTTTATCCGTTGAGCTACGACCCTTCCACACGGGATCGCAGGATCATTAGAGCCTACTTTCGTAACTGCTCGACCCGTCGGTCTCGCAGTAAAGCCGGCTTGTGCTCTTACACTCGAGGCACGGTTTCCATCCGTGCTGAGCCGACCTTTGCGCTCCTCCGTTACCTTTTTGGAGGAGACCGCCCCAGTCAAACTACCCAACACCCACTGTCCCTCGCCCGGCTTCACGGGAGTCGAGGTTAGGTCACAAGTACGCACAGGGTGGTATTTCACCGGTGGCTCCACCCGGGCCGAAACCCGGGCTTCAAAGCCTCCCACCTATGCTACGCAGTGTGAACTCGTGACCAATAGATGCCTATAGTGAAGGTCCACGGGGTCTTTCCGTCTTGCTGCGGGTAGACGGCATCTTCACCGCCACTACTATTTCACCGAGTCGGTCGTGGAGACAGTGCTCCAGTGATTACGCTATTCATGCGCGTCGGAACTTACCCGACAAGGAATTTCGCTACCTTAGGACCGTCATAGTTACGGCCGCCATTCACCGGTGCTTAAGTCGCGAGCTTCGCCTTGCGGCTGACCCGCTTCCGTGACATTCCGGCATCGGGCAAGCGTCACACTGTATACGTCCTCTTGCGAGTTGGCACAGTGCTGTGTTTTTGATAAACAGTTCCCAGAGCCTTTTCTCTGCGCCCCGGGCTTGCGCCCTAGGGCCCCCTTATCGCGAACTTACGGGGTCAATTTGCCTAGTTCCTTCACGACCGTTCTCTCGAGCGCCTTGGGCTATTCGCCCCGCCTACCTGTGTCAGTTTTAGTACGGGCCTCGGTTCGCCCCCGCCGCTTTTCTAGGAACCTGTTTTGCCAGCATCGGCCTGACGGCCTGGACATCTGTCAGTCCCGCTGACTCCACAGATCCGCACGACGGTTTGATCTCCCCGAGGGCTGGGGATTATTGACCCCATGTCCATCGACTACGCCTTTCGGCCTGGTCTTAGGCCCCGGCTAACCCTGGGCGGATTTCCCTTCCCCAGGAAACCTTAGGCTTACGGCGAACAGGATTTTCACCTGTTTTATCGTTACTCAAGCCGGCATATTCACTTCCTCACGCTCCACGACCCGTTCCCGGACCGCTTCACCGCTGTGAGGAACGCTCTCCTACCGCACCACCGGAGGTGATGCCCGCAGCTTCGGTTCGATGCTTATTCCCGATCATTATCGGCGCCAGACTCCTCGACCAGTGAGCTATTACGCACTCTTTAAATGATGGCTGCTTCTAAGCCAACATCCTGGCTGTCACAGCAGTCTGACTTCCTTTCGAACTAAGCATCGATTGGGGACCTTAGCTGGCGATCTGGATTTTTCTCCTTTTGACGACGGATATTGTCACTCGCCATCTATCTCCCAGGGCTTGGGCATTGGTATTCGGAGTTTGGTTGGAACGGCTAGCCGGGTAGGCCGCTCATCCCATCCAGTAGCTCTACCCCCAATGCATGCCCCCTGAGGCTAACCCTAAAGTTATTTCGGAGAGAACGAGCTATCTCCCAGTTTGATTACACTTTTAGTCCTCCCGTCAGCTCATCGGAGACCTTTTCAACGGTCACCCGTTCGGCCCTCCAGGCGGTTTTACCCGCCCTTCAGCCTGGCCAACGGTAGATCACAAGGTTTCGCGTCTAGCCCGTGCGACTCAACGCCATTTTCAGACTCGCTTTCGCTCCGCCTCCGGCCCGTTAGGCCTTAGGCTCGCCGCACAGACTAACTCGCCGGCTCATTATGCAAAAAGCACGCCGTCACCCCGAAGGGCTCCGACCGCTTGTAAGCACACGGTTTCAGCTACTCTTTCATTCCGCTCGTCGCGGTGGTTTTCAACGTTCAGTCGCCTTACTGGTTCGCTATCGGTCGTCCAGGAGTACTTAGGCTTGGAGGGTGGACCCCCCATCTTCAGTCCGGGTTCCACGAGCCCGAACCTACTCGAGGCCTGGCCAGCTTCCGGTTACAGGACTTTCACCTTCTGCGGTCGTGCATTCCAACACGTTCACTCTTCCGCTGGTTGATCCGCGTTCGCTCGCCGCTACTGACGGAGTCGCGTTTGCTTTCCTTTCCTACAGGTACTGAGATGTTTCAGTTCCCTGCGTTCGCCTCTGCACCCTATGCATTCAGGTGCAGATACCCTTTCGGGTGGGTTGCCCCATTCAGAGATCCCAGGATCACAGATCGGTTACCATCTCCCCTGGGCTTATCGCAGGTTCCCACGTCTTTCATCGCCTCTGGACGCCAAGTCATTCACCGTGTGCCCTTTGTGGCTTGATCACACCAACCCGACGCCGCGACCATCCGGCCCCTTCCGGCTTTCGCCCTCAGGAGCCATCCGGGCGCGTCCCGGGCGCCGAGCCCGCCTTTCGACAGACCCGGCACGGTGCGAGCCAACAGTTTGAGCTTCGATTCTTTGTTCGCCTTGGCTGCGCTCAATCGGTGTCATTCGCAGATCCGACCTCGACCGAAGACCGGAGAGCACCGCTTGCACGGGACTCGCCGACCGACGGAGCGACGTCGGAGTTACAACACCTGTCCGTATCCGGTTTTCAATGAGGGGCGTCCGCGACGGGCTCAACCCGTCTTGGACCGACCTTCGGGGCTTCCCAGAGGCCGTTCACGTCATCTGGGTGACGCGAGGGGAAGCATAGACACCTCCCTCCGGGAGTCAAGGCAAGTCGATGGACTTTGCGGCAATCCACCGTTGCTCCACGGACCATCCCGAGCGTGACACGAAAAAAGGGGCCGGCCTCCTGAGAGACCGGCCCCGGTTCGCTCGGTGAAGCGTGCGGGGAGGGATCAACCGCCGCCGGAGGCGCCGCCGCCCTTGCCCGTGACGGGGCGATCGTCGGGGCGGTCGGTCGGCCTGGGGACGGGACGCCGGACGATGGGCTTGGGCCGCAGGGCCTGCTCGCCGAGGGCGGCGGAGCGAGCGACCCGCATGTACGCCTGCCCCTGCCGCTCGGTGTCCGGGTTGCGGACGACGATGCCGCCGTCGCTGTCGCGGATGAAGGCCTGGAAGTGGTTACCCCCTCCGCTGCCGAGTCCGTGCGACCGGACGGCGGGGACCGCGGCGACGTCGAGGAGGTACGCGTCGCGGGCGACGGGGACCTGGGTGTAGATGATGTTCAGGGGCTCGTTCGGGTTCTCGACCGGCTGAACCGGGTCCGCGGGGAGGGCGGCGGGATCCTGGTTCTGCCCCGGGGGCGTCACCAGGTCGGGGCGCATGGCGGCGAAGTCGGGGACGCGGATGAGGCCGGCGACGGGGTCGCCGGGCTCGAGGGTGATAGCGTCCTTCCGCCAGTAGCCCCACCGGAAGACGTAGAGTTCGGCCGCGGCGCGGGGGCCGCCGGCGAGCCCGCCGCCGACGGGCTGGTCCTGGGCGCTGGAGATGAAGAAGTAGGTCTCCGGGTCCACGGTGACGGGCTCGCTCCACGGGGAGGGAATGGAGCGAACGACCGGATCGGCGGCGAGGGGGGCGAGGTCCTCGGCGATGGCCGCGGCCTGACCGAAGAGGGGGTTGGGGAAGACGAGGACGACGCGGTAGCGGTAGGTCTTGCCGCGCTCGGCGGTGATGTCGTGGGCCCAGACGCGGACCGCGCGATCGGAGAAGAGAGGGGGATCGGCGGTCACGACCTCCTGGATGCCGGCGTCCTGAACGTCACCCTCGACGGGCGCGCCGAGGTTGCGGAGTTCGGCGCGGGCGCGGGCGAGGCGTTCGGTCTGCTGCTGGATGCGCTCCTCGAGGTTGCGCCGCTGGGCGGCGCGGCGGGGATCGTCGGCCGGGATCTCGGTGAGCTGGGCTTGCAGACGGGCGATCTGGTCGGTGGCGTCCTGGTGCTCGCGGGTCCAGCGGTTGATCTCGGCCTGATTGGGGGGGCGGAAGTCGAGGCGCATCTCGGAGGGGGGGACCCACTCCTCGCCGAAGACGATGGAGTAGTACGGGGTGCGGCGGATGGCCGCGGCGTTCTGGGTGGCCTCGGCGGAGAGCCTGGCGAGTTCGGTGAGGTTCGGGATGCCGGCGGCGATCTCGTCGTGGAGGGAGTAGCGGCCGGGGAGGGGGGGGACGGTCTGGAGGTTGCTCCAGGTCCCGTCGGGCTGGAGTTCCTCCCGCTGGAGTTCGACGGCGAGGATCTGGACGAGGCTGCCCCACCAGTGCTGCGGGAGCGGGGAGAGGGGGCCGTCGCCATCAGGATCGGAAGCGAGGATCCGCTGGAACTCGACGCCATTGAAGGTGGACTCGACGCTGACGGCCGCCTTGTCGAAGGGCATGGCGGGGGGAAGGTGGGCGGCGAGTTCCGGGGCGGCCTCGACCTCGGCGGGGGAGATGCAGGCGAGGTAGGTCATCGCCTTGGGGGCGGCCGGGGCGGGGGGCTCGACGGGCTTGACGACGTAGCGGGTGGGCGTGCCGACGGGGGAGGCGCCGCCGGTGAAGATCGGGGCGGCGGCCTCGCCGGCCCAGGCGAGTTGGCGCGTGCGGGCGACCGGCCCGGCGAGGCGCTGCTGGAAGGTCTTGCGCATCTCGATGACGGGGATGTCATCGGGGGGCGTGAACTCCGGCGCGCGGATGCGGGCTTGGACGGACTCGGCCTGGTCCTTGAGTTTGACGTAGGCCTGGTCGATCGGGACCTCGTCGTTCTTGACCTTGACGGTGTTGGGCGGGCCGACGAACTGCCAGGCCAGGATGCCCAGCGCGGCGGCGCCGACGACGGCGAGGACGCCCTTCTCGACGTGCTTCTCGAATGGATTGATGCCCTTGATGTGCATCGTTGGGACCTCGCGTTCGTCCCGCCCGTGTCCGCCGGCTGAAGGGGGAGGGGTGCGGCGTGGGGCGGAGTGCTGCGTTTCGGATCAGATGTCGCGGCGGGCGTCGGCCCGGGGCGCGGTGGTTACTCGGGGGAGTCCTCGCCGGCGTTGCTGGAGAGGCCGCGGGCGGCGCGGATCCGGGGGGGCATGTGGGGGCCGACCCACTCACGGAACCAGAGGGTCTCGATGACCATCCGGGCCTTCACGACGTGCTCGCCGTCGCCGTAGAAGTAGCCGTCGGCGAGGTGCTCGAGGGGCTCGACGCGCTCGAGGTCGAGGTCGAGGACGGTCATGTAGTTGGTGGCGGCGAGGGCGTCAATGAAGAGGGGGAGGTGGCGGGTGGAGATGATGAGTTCGGCCTCGATGAGGCGGACGTCGTAGAGGTCGTTGCCGGTGTTGGGGCCGCTGATGCGTCCGGTGACGGAGACGGTGGGGTCGGTGGGGATCATGCCGCCGGAGGAGCCGGAGCCGGAACTGGAGCGGTAGGACCCCTCCTCGTCGCCGCCGCCACGGGAGGGTGGCTCGCTGACCTTGACGCGGATCAGCCGCTTGACGACGGAGCCGGGGACGCCGGGGGTGCGTCCGGGGACCTGGGCGTTGGCGGCGGCGACGGCGGCGACGAAGTCCTCCAGAGCCCAGACGGCCTCCTGCCACTCCCAGCAGTACTCGAGGGAGGGGGCGTTGACGGGCATGTCGGGCGGGATGTCGGGGAAGGAGGAGATGTCGGCGTAGACGTCGATGTCGCCGGCGCGGCGGCGGTAGTTCTCGATGCGGATGTTGATGAGTTCGTTCTTGAGGTCCTCGCCCTGCTCCTTGTTGAGGGGGCCGCCGATCTGGGCGATGAGCTGCTCCTGGCGGCGGTAGCCGTGCTCGAGGATGTCTTCGGCGAGCTTGGTGGGATCGGGAGGGGTCCCGGCGTTGAGGGTGGTGAGCAACTGGACGGGAACCTTCTGGACGACGAGGCGGGTGAAGTCGTTGCGGACGATGCGGTCGTCGGCGCCGGCGGGGGGCGTGGGGAAGATGCCCTCCATGAGCAGTTCGTGCTTGCCCTTGTTGAAGGCGAGGGCGGCGGCCCAGACGTCGGCGGCCTCGGCCTGGACCTGCTCGCGCCTGGCCTTGAACCAGTCGATGGCGGCGCGGTTGGCGGCGTGCTGCAGTTCGACGTCGGCGACGCCGGGGATGGGGGAGACGATGCGGTAGTTGACGTTGGGGTTGCTCAGGGCGTTGGCGTCGCCCTGGGCGCGCTGCTGGACCTCCTCGCGGAGTTTGGTGTTCATGCCGGAGGCGATGACCAGCGCCGTAGGGAGGACGGCGAGGATGATGAGGCTGAGGACGACGATCAGCCAGTTGCTCTTGAGCCAGGGGAGGACCTTGTTCACGCGGGGTTCTCCGGTTGTGCGTCGGGCTTGGTCAGGACGGCCTCGAAGAAGACCTGGAAGGTGGTGAGTTTGGCGCCGGCCTCAGCGCGGGCGGGGGGCTCGGGGAGGGGCGCGAACGTGTCGAGCTGCATGGTCACGGACCGCGCGTTGGCCCCGCCGGCAGGGCCACCGACCGGGCCGCCGACGAGGTTGCCCGTCGGCCTGGCGGGGAGGCTGAAGACGTCGGAGCCGGGAACATGTGGGACCTCACGCCGCGGCGGCGGGCGCATGTCCGCGTCCTCGCTGACGATCTTCTCCCACTTGATGAACTTGAGGGTGTAGGGGGCGCCTTCGCGGGTGGAGTTGGCGTTGATCCACTGGCGGAGGGTGTCGCTGACGAAGCGCTCCGGGTCGGGCTGGCTGGTCGCGACCTCGAGGATGAGCTGGATGCGGGGGCCGGTCTCGCCGCTCTCGACGGCCTGGGCGCCCTGGTCGCGTCCGGTGGCCTGGGCGCCGCGCACGCTGCGGACGGCGCCGCGGCGAGGGGCAGGACTGGAGTCGGGGTTCTGCGACGGGCCGGCGCCCGCGCCGGTGAGGTAGCGGGCGTCGAGGCGTTCGAAGATGAAGCCGGCGGCCTGGGAGGAGCCCTCCTTCGCGCCGGCGCTGCGGGCCTTGCGCTGGGCGTCCGCCATCATCTCGCCGAAGTCGCTGACGATCCAGCCGAAGATGTCGCGGCCCTCGAAGAGAGCCAGGGCGTTGGCGCCGCGGAGGTCGCGCGAGGCGGAGCCCTCGACCTCGCTCCACTCTCGCTTGAGGGTCTCGAGTTCCCGCTTGACCTGATCGATGATGGCGGGCTTGGGGCGGCTCTCGACGCGGGCGCGATCGGAGACGGGCTTGATGAAGGCGGCGCCGGAGGCGACGACGGCGAGGCCGGCGGCGGCGGCGAACCACTTGACCTTGCGGCGCCACATGGCATCGCGCGCGACGGCGACGGGGACGAGGTTGGCGTTGATCGTCTCGTTGCCGACGCCCTGGAGGGCGAGGCCGTAGGCGGTGGCGAACTGGTTGGTGAGGGGGCGGAACTCGTCGCCGCGGGGGCCGTCGGCCTTGAGCCGCTGGAAGGCCTCGAGCTGGACGACCTCCATCTGCAGCTGCTGGCTGAGGTACTTCTTGAGGCCGGGGATGGCGAAGGTGGAGCCGAGGCCGATGAGGCGGGTGAGGTTGGCGTCGCGGTGGAGGGACTGGTAGTAGCCGATGGAGCGCTGGACGTCCTGGGCGAGGTCGCTGAAGACGGGGCGCATGGCCTGGAAGACGTGGCGGGCGTGCCTGGAGCTCTCCGCCTCGCGCTTGAGCTTCTCGGCCTTGGGGTAGGTGAGTTTGAAGGCGTTGACGAGGGCCTCGGTGAACTGGTGGCCGCCGATGGGGAAGGTGCGGATCCAGACGCGGCCGGCCTCGGCGACGACGAGGTCGGTGCTGGTGGTGCCGACGTCGAGGATGACGGTGCCGGGGGTCTTCTCGCTGAAGCGCAGGTCGTAGGCGACGGCGTTGTAGGCGGCGACGGGGCTGAGGGTGATGATGTCGGGGGTGACCTCGACCTGGTTCCACATGGCGAGGCGCTCGACGACGCGCTCGCGGGTCATGGCGAAGATGCCGACCTCGACGTCGGGGGAGTCGGGGCTCTGGAAGGTCTGGTAGTCCCACTCGACCTCGTCAAGCGGGAAGGGGATCTGCTGGACGGCCTCGAACTTGACGATGTCCTTGATCTTCTTGGGGTCAACCGGCGGGAGTTTGGCGAAGCGGGCGAAGGCGGAGTGCCCGGGGACGGAGATGGCGATGCTCGCGCCGGAGAGGTCGTACTGCTGGGTGAAGGCGTTGATCGCCAGGTTGGTGGCCTCGACCTGGTCGAGGTCGGGGGTGGAGAGGACGCGCTTGTGGGGGATGTAGGCGAAGTCGAGGAGTTCGACGTCGTCGCCGGCGGCGCGGATCTTGATCGCCTTGAGGGCGCCCGCGCCGAGCTCGATTCCCCAGCAGACGTTCGATGATGCCATACGCGAGTACCTCGCTGTGTGCAGGCCGCGGTGCGGCGCGGGTCGGTCAGGTCCTGGCCGGGCGTGGTGCGCCCGTTCCCGCCCTTGCCCCCCACTGCTGTTCCCCCCCCCACTGCTGCCGCCTCCCCACGGCCGCGGCGCGGCTCCCCGATCGGACAACGCTCCGTCGTCGGCAGACCCGTGCCGCCGCTCATTCTGTGGCCGGCGGGCGGGTCGGGTCTCCCGCGCCGAGCCGGTCCGTCGGATCGGATGGGGAGGGTGGTCGTATCGCCGCGGCGGCGGATTCTTTCCGTTGGCCTTCCGTTGGAAGGTCCATACGGCCCCGTTCCGGAGCGTGTTCCGGGGGGCACATGGGCCGGGGGTTTCCCATTGCAACACGTTGAGGCCGCGGCGTCAAACGCGCCATCTTCCCCAAGGCATGAAAAGAAGGCTAGTCGCGCCGGCCCCGGGCGCCGGCGAGGTCGAGAAGAAGGGAGGCGGCGACGACGAGCACGGCCCCGGCGACGAGGTAGTACCAGCGGTGGCGCGGGACCACGATCGGTGAGCCCCAGCTCGGGGGAATGGCCCACATGATGAGGTGGTACCCGACCACAAGCAGGACAACGGAGATGACCAGGCGCGTCGGCTCGGTGAGGCCGAGGGGATTGGCGAGGGGTTGGGGGGCGCCGGCGTCTGGATGATCGGTTCCTGGGCGGGAGGATGAAGGGCGGAGGCGGAGGAGGGTGAGGCCGGCGATGACCACGACCACGCCGAGGATGATCGTGATGACCTGGTCGGGCGTGGTGGTGGCGGGCATGAGGGGAGGGTAGAGAGGGGAGGGGTGTGGAGGAGTGGAGATGTGGAGGTGAGCAGGTGTGGAGGTGGTGTGGAGGTGAAGAGGTGCGGGGGAGGGGGGAGAGGGGGAAGTTGGTGATTTGAGATGGGAGATGTGAGAGGAGGGATTGGAGAGAAGGAGCACGGCCGGGCGCCCCCCAAGCGCCCAGCCGTGGCACCCGGAGGGGGAGAGGAGGCGGTGGGACGGATGAGGCGCGGAGGAGAGGGAGAAATGGAGAGCACGGGCTGGAAGCTGGTGTGTAGAGTCCATCCCGACGGCGGCGGGGTCGGGGCTAACGCCGGATGGCGTAGGCCAGGACCTTGATCGAGGCCTCGGTCAGCAGCGTCCGCGGCAGCCTCGAGGCCAGCGTCGAGAGCGT
>Ga0207864_1001175_pt1 | contig 30480 bp, 23 predicted proteins | sample HigsolmetaAR202D_FD_184834 | JGI IMG/M metagenome (GOLD analysis project Ga0207864, IMG submission 184834) | Ionic liquid and high solid enriched microbial communities from the Joint BioEnergy Institute, USA - AR20-2-D (SPAdes) (version 2) ... | reverse complement strand
TCGGGGCTGCGCCCCTCGCCTGCGCTACGGCCCAGCAAGCGACAGACTCGGTGCACCCGACTCTCATAACGGCTGGTACATGAATGGGGGGCAGGTCAAAACAAGGGCTGCATCTACAACTTACTGGCAGTTCGTACAATCGGCCTGCCGTATATACATCGTTCATCCTTGTGCCATTGATCCTCATCGACAATGCAATTAAGTATGCGACCCCGCGTTCAGAAGTTAATATCCGCGTTCAAGACATAGGAGATGATGGGGTTCGAGTTTCTATTGAATCATTCGGCAAGGTCGTAATTCCTTCGGAGCGCCAACGAATCTTCAGCAAGCGATACCGTGGGACGAATGCGGGCGACGCGCCTGGATCTGGATTCGGCCTTTGGATCGCGCAAACGATAGCCCACATTCACGAAACTGAGATCAACTACACAGCAAGTACGGCCATGGGAGAAGGCTGGAACACGTTCACGATCGACGTCCGTAGTCCGTAGCAAGCGTAACGGTACAGCGACGGGCGGCGGTGCTCACCTTGCTCCACAATCTGTAGGGTGGGCATCGCCCGCCTTCGTATTGCCGCGGCGGGCTGTGCCCACTTACCCGCGTCCTCCGGGCCGCCCTCCGCGGCCTCTGCGTTGGAGCCCGCTTCCCCGGCATCGGAAGAAATAGATCAAGCCGAGCCCGTCGGGTAGGCTATTGCCTGCCGGGGCCGGCCGACGCATCATACGGCCCGCGCGGATCGCGCGTGCCCTGTGCCGGAGACGGGTTGGGCCCATGTTTTGTGAACAAGAGGTGTTTCCATGAGCGAATCGAATCACGAGCAGGAACAGACGCATAAGCCTTCGCTGCAGGCGCTGGGGATTGTGAGCCTGGGTGTGGCGGTGCTGGCGTTTCCGGGGTGCTGGCTGGCTGTGCTGACGGCGATTGACCGAGCCATGGGTTCGGGCGAGCCGGCAGCGGGGTTTGGCGGCGGCTGGGTGACGATCGCGTTGTTTGCGATCATGGCGGCTGCGACGCTCCTGCCGATCTTCGTGATCGCGCGGCTTTATGCAGTCCGCCCGGCCACGGGAGCCGAGGTGCCCGCATGGACAGCGTTGGCGCTGATGGGGTTCTGGTGGGTGATGATCATCGTGTTCCTGGGCATCTCCGTGCCGGTGTGAGGCGGTCCAGCGCGTCGACAAGTCCAACGCAGAGGACGCGGAGGGGCGCTCAGGATTCAGGGAATAAGCAGTTGTGGCACGGGCGCCCTCGCGCATGCCGGTAGCCAGATGTTGTATCTGCATGGGCGAGGCGACCATGCCACAGTCTTTCTGAACTGACGTGGCGCGGGCGTCCTCGCCCGCGTTCTTTTTTCACCAGGAGAATCGCGGGCAAGACGCCGCGCCACTGAGGTTTCCGCGCCCTCAGCGCAGCCCTCTGCGTCCTCTGTGTTGGGTAATCCTTGGGGCAGGCTATTGCCTGCCGTGGCGAACCGAAGGACCACACTCCCACGGCCTCCTGCGGCACGCAATAGCGTGCCCTACGCAGTTCCCGCGTCCTCCGCCAGCCTCTGCGACCTCTGCGTTGGACGTAGACATCACCCCGGCACGTCGGCTTCCACGAGTTGTGCCAGCAGTGTGAGGGATTCCTGCCAGCCGAGGTAGCACATCTCCGGCGGGATCACGTCGGGGATCCCTTCCTGATGGATGGTCAATTCCGTGCCGCTGGAGACTTTTCTGAGCGTGATGGTCGTTTTGATCTGGCCGGGCAGGTTGGGATCGTCGAACTGGTCGGTGTAGACGATCCGCTCGCTGGGGACAAGTTCGAGAAACATGCCGCCGAAGGATTCGGGCTGGCCCGTGGAGAAGTTGATGAACGACATCCGGAACGTGCCGCCGACCTTGGGATCCAGGTGATGGACCTGAGCGGTGAACCCGTGCGGCGGCATCCATTTGACCAGGGCATGGGGGTCGAGGAATGCCTTGTAGAGCTTCTCGGGTGCGGCACGGAGGACGCGATGGAGCTGAACGGAGCTGGGCATGGTGAGAACCCCTTGATGAGAGCAGCAGGAATGCGATACGCCACCGAGATGCTATGCCCATGAGGCGGGAGGTCAAATCGGAGAAGTCAGAAGGGAAGAAGGCAGGAGGTGTCCAACGCAGAGATCGCTGAGGGTGGCGCGGAGGAGGCGGAGGATCCAGGGTGGTGCAGGAGCCGTTGTGGCACCGGTGCCCTCGCACGTGCGGGGAATAGAGACCGGGGTCTGCATGGGTGACGCGCCCATGCCACGCCTTTTCGCGGGGGTGGCGTTTGGATGTGCGTGGCGCGGGCATCTTGCCCGCGTGTTCTTGCGCCAGGGTCATCGCGGGCGGGACGCCCGCGCCACGGTATCGCTCTGCGGCCTCTGCGGTGGAGATCAGTGCTCCGGGGGAGACAGGGGCTGGCGGGGAACCCGGGCCCTGCTTGGCGGATGGGGGCAGGCGGGCAAAATGGGGATAGCGGCGGTGGTGAAATTCGTCACAATCGCCTGTATCATCCTTCCTCCGTCCCATTAACCAAAAGCCGCCCGGGTGCGGGCGTGGATGTACGACAATGCCAAAGATCACCGTTGACGGGAAAACTATCGACGCCAAGGACAAGCAGATGGTGCTGCAAGCCTGCCTGGACGCAGGCATCGAGCTGCCGCACTACTGCTATCACCCGGGTCTGAGCATTCCGGCTTCGTGCAGGATCTGCCTGGTCGAGGTTGAGGGCATCCCCAAACTCGTCCCCTCCTGCCAGACGCCCGTGCGCGACGGCATGGTCGTGCACACGCAATCCCCCAAAGCCATCGCCAACCAGAAGCAGGTCATGGAGTACCTGCTGGTGAACCATCCGCTGGACTGCCCCGTCTGCGACCAGGCTGGCGAGTGCTACCTGCAGGACTATTCGTACGAATACGGCCGTTCGGAAAGCCGCCTGGAGGAGCCCAAGCACAAGAAACCGAAAAAAGACGTCGGCAAGCACGTCGTGCTCTACAACGACCGCTGCATCATGTGTACGCGGTGCGTGCGTTTCACGCGTGAGATCAGCGGCGGAAGCGAGCTGTACATCGACGGCCGCGGCCACAAGGAGGAGATCGACATCTTCCCCGGCCGGCCGCTGGACAACAAGCTGTCGTGCAACGTCGTCGACCTGTGCCCCGTCGGCGCCCTGCTGGACAAGGATTTCCTGTTCAAACAGCGTGTCTGGTTCCTCAAGCGTGTGCCGTCGGTCAGCCCGGTGGATGCGGGCGGTGAGAACATCTGGCTGGAGTACAACGAAGGCCGCATTTACCGCATCAAGCCCCGCTACAACCCCGATGTGAACGCCTGGTGGATCAGCGACGACACGCGCCACAGCTACCACATCGTTCATGACGAAAACCGCCTGAAACAGGCGATGAAGCTGCAGTACGGCACGCAGGTGCCCGTCGCGTACGACACCGCCGTCAGCGAAGCCATCGCGGGCTTGCAGAAGCTCAAAGCCGAAAGCGGCGAAGGCAGCCTGTATGCGATGCTCTCGCCGATGATGGCCTGCGAAGAGGCGTGGCTGCTGATCCAGGCGATCCGCAGCATCGACCCCAAGGCGGTGCTCGTCCTCGGTCCGGTGCCCAGCACGGGCGAAGACGAGGTCTTCTACAACAGCCGCACCAAGCAGGAGACCTTCCGCATCAAGGCGGAGAAGGTCCCCAATGCCAACGGCGTTCGCCGCGTGATGCAGATGGCTGGCGGGCCGACGGCAACGTTCGACGAGTTCACAGCCGGCGAGGCAGCCCATCTCAAGGCCCTCAAGGGCGGCTGGATTGTCGGCGGATACCACAGTCAGTGGCTGCCCAAGACCCTGCCGGCGCTGTTCAAGCGCGGCTTCAAGGTTGTGCAGGACATCCTGCCCAGCGCGATCTCCGAAAGCGCCGACATCCTGCTGCCGTCGGCCACATGGGCTGAGAAGGACGGCACCTGGGAAAACCACCAGAACCGCCTGCAGGCGTTCGTGGCGGCCATCACCCCCGCCGACGGCACCCGCCGCGAAGGCGACGTGTACTACGCGATGCTCGACCGCAAGGGCCAGTATCACGCCCCCTCCGTCCGCCAGGAGATGGGCAGCCCGTTTGCCGAGGTCACCATCCCGTCGGAAGACGCCGAAGAGCCGGCATTCGAGTTTGTGGAGCTGTAGGAATCGATGTCGTTGAAGCGCGTGATATCGCTGGGGCTGTGCGCCGCATTGACCGCGGGTCTGTGCGCCACCGCCCAGGCTGAAACACCTGCTGAGCGCCGGATCGTACGTTTGAAGCCTGGCTGCCGGCCGTAAAGGCCTGGGTCGACGCAGTGGAGTGGATCGATTGACGAGAAAACCGTACGGTGGGCCCTTGTGCCGTCCGTGCCTTATCCTTTGACAGAAACACTGACATGCTTGACTGGATTCAATCGCATATCCCCCCTTGGCTGTACATCCTGCTGGTGATCCACTTTGCCGTGCTCGGCCTGGTGGCGTACCTGATCCTGCTGGAGCGCAAAGGCGCCGCGTGGATCCAGGACCGGCTTGGACCGAACCGCGTCGGGCCGTTCGGGTTGCTTCAGCCGCTGGCTGACGGCCTGAAGTTCTTCGTGAAGGAAGACTATCGGCCCAAGGGAACCGATGGCATCCTCTTCACGATCGCGCCAGTCAGCATGATCATCGTGGTCATCATCTCGATCGCGGTGATCCCCTGGGGCGGGATCATGGGCACCCAGCACACAGTCGACCTGACGCCCTCGATCGAGGCGGGCGCTACGCCCAGCGAGGCTGTGGCGGCAGCCGTGGCCAACATCGAACAGAACCTGCCGGCGTTCCATGACATCCAGGGCCATCTGAAGCTGCAGGTCGTGCCCGCGGGCTCGCCGGTCGACTACTACGCCGATCCGGAGGTGCCGACGACGCTGTTCAGCCGCGAAGGCGATCTCCTGCCCGGCCAGCAGGCCCTCAGCCTCCCTGCCGGTTCGCGCGTGCTGGCGACGTACGTGTCCGGCTGGCGTTTCCAGATCTCGAATCTGAACATTGGCGTGCTGTTCGTGGTGGCGTCGCTATCGCTGGCGGTGTATGGCGTGGTGATCGGCGGCTGGGCCAGCAACAACAAGTACTCGTTCCTGGGCGGCCTGCGTGCGACCGCCAACATGATCAGCTACGAAATCCCGTTGGGCCTGGCGATCGTGACGATCGTCGTGCTCTCGGGCACGCTGGACTTGGGCGAGATCGTGGATCGCCAGGCCCACTACTGGGCCGGCTGGATCCCGGCATGGAACGTTTTTGCCCATCCGCTGGCGTTCTTCATGTTCCTGATCTGCATCCACGCTGAAGCCAACCGCCTGCCGTTCGATACGGCTGAAGCCGAGCAGGAACTGGTCGGCGGCTACCACACCGAGTACAGCTCGATGCGGTTCGCCCTGTTCTTCATGGCCGAGTATGCCGGCATGGTGACGACCAGTGCCGTGCTGGTGGCGCTGTTCCTGGGCGGCTGGCACTTCCCGGGCCTCACCGGGGCCGATCCGGTCAATCCGTCGGTCAGCGACAGCCTGGTGGTCTGCATCCTGCGGACGGTGGTCTTCCTGGCCAAGACGATCTTCGTGCTGTTCGTCTTCATCTGGGTCCGCTGGAGCATCCCGCGTTTCCGGTTCGACCAGATCCTGACGCTGGCATGGCGCGGGCTGATCCCGATCAGCATCGCGATCTTCCTGGCGACGGTGGTGACGATGTACTTCTTCGCCCCGACCAGCGACAGCTTCCTGACGCTGCGTCGCCTGGACGGCCGGATGGCTCTGGTTCTCCTGGGCTCGAACGTGGTAATCCTGGCGATCGTCATGTTCGCCAGCCGGCTGATCCCCTCGACGAACCTGAACCGCAAGGTCCGGGTTCCGGGCAGCCGATTCCAGCATACGCCCCTGCCGGGCACGCCCGTTCGCCAGCCGACGCCGGCTACGCCGTCTCACGGCGACACCGGCCCCGCCGGCGCCGCAACCAGCGGTGCTGTGGCGTGGTAGTTCTCCAGTTAGCGCCGGAGCAAAGTTCCAGCAGATATAGAGTCAATCATCATGAAACCTTCGGACATCATCGAACTCGAAGAACCGCAGCTCACGCTGGCTGACCAGTTCTACCTGCCGCAGGTGCTGGCTGGATTGGGCACGACGATGAAGCACATGTTCCGCGTCTTCAGCGGCAACCATCGCGTCCTCCAGTACCCCGAGCAGCGCCGCGAGGATCTGCCCGTTGAGGAAGGCGGCATGAACCTGCCGACCTACCGCGGCGTGCATCGCCTCAACAAGGATGAGGAAGGCCGCGTCAAGTGCGTCGCCTGCTTCATGTGCTCGACGGCCTGCCCGGCGCGCTGCATCCACATCGAAGCCGCCGAGGCCCCCTGGGATGACCGCGAGAAGTACCCGGCGAAGTTTGACATCGACGAACTCCGCTGCATCTACTGCGGCATGTGCGAAGAAGCCTGCCCCTGCGACGCCATCGAGCTCACACACATCTACGACATCGTCGGCACCAGCCGCCAGGAGATGATCTTCGATAAGACCAAGCTCCTGCGGATCTACGACGAGACGGTCGCGAAGGAGCCGATGTAAGGAGAGTTGTCAGTTATCAGTGGCCCGCGATCGCGGCAGGCAATACTCTGCCCTACTCACGACCAGAACTGCCCCACCGAAAACAAAGTTGCCAGTTGCCAGCGGAATCACCCACTGGCAACTGGCAACCCGCAACTAACAACAGACTACACCCACCCCATCAATACACCGAATCGGGGAAGTAGTACTTCTCCGCGTTCTCCGGCGTGATCAGGTGGACGTCGAGCGTCAGGGACTTTTGCCCCTGCTCCTGAGCCTTGACCGCCTCAAGCTGCTGGCGCGTCACACCCAGGTGCTCGTGGATGTTGTCGTGGGCTTCGACGTAGTCCCCTTCGCGCATCTGCGCCACAGCCAGCTCGATGCCGGCTGCGATCATGCCCGGCGGGTAGGTCACGTCAGCCGGGAACATGGGGTCCTTGTCGAGGACCTTCTTCACGATGTCCTTCATGCCCGCGCCGCCGAAGATCCAGATCTGATCCTGGCGGCCGGCTTCGCGGATCGCCTGCTCGACGCCCAGGGCCATGTCGTCGTCAGCCGCCCACACGGCGTCGATCTTGTCAAACTGCGTCAGGAAGTTCTGCATGACCGCATGCGCGTCCTTGCGGTTCCAGTTGCCCGGCTGGGCGCCCAGTACCTTGATCTCGGGATGCTGGTTGAAGACCTCCATGGCTGCGCTGAAGCGCTCCTGATCGATCTCGACCGGCAGGCCGCGCAGGATCACGATATTGCCCTTGCCGCCGAGCTTCTCAGCCATGTACTTGGCGCTCTCGCGGCCAAAGGCTCGGTTGTCGCCGGCGACATAGACATCCGCCACGGGCTTGGACAGGCCGCGGTCGACGCTGACGACGAACACCCCCTGCTCCTTGGCCCGCTCGATCGCGGGGATGGCGGTATCGGAGTCAAACGGCAGCACAACCAGGGCATCGACACCCTTGACCAGCATCGTCTCGATCTGCGATGCCTGCTCGCGGGCGTTGCTGGCCCGCTGGAACTGCCACTGGATGTCGGGGTACTTGGCGATCGTCTGCTCGGCCCACCAGCCGACGCCCGCCGGCCAGCCGTGCGTGGCCGCCGGAATCGACACGCCGATGCGGATCGTCTTCCCGTCGCCCTGCGGCTGGGAATCACCGCCGCTACAGCCGGCCAACCCGATCAGCCCCACAAAACCCACGAGCATCCCCACCAGCCACTTGCGCCTAGTCATGCACGGCTCCTTTCGTTTCCTGAGACCTTCGCCAGAGTATACCGGCCCCCCACCACCCGCTCACGCCGAGCGCCGGCCGATCTGCTGGATCAGCGCCGCCACGATGATGATCGCGCCCATCACCAGCCCATGCGCCAGGCTGGGCACGCCCAGCATCACCAGCATGTTCTTGATCACACCGATCAGCAGTACACCGACGACCGTCCCCCCGATGCTGCCTACGCCCCCCTGCATGCGCGTGCCGCCAATGACCACAGCGGCGATGGCGTCCAGTTCCAGAAGATTGCCCGTATTGGCGCTGTTGATCGAGTTGAACTTCGTCGATTCGACGACGGCGGCAATGCCCACCATCAGCCCCAGCAGGCTGTAGGTGATGATCTTCACCAGATCGACCGGGATGGCGGAGTAGCGTGCCGACCGCTCGTTCGAGCCGATGGCGATGATGTACCGCCCCAGCCGCGTGCGATTCAGCAAAATCGACGCGATCAGGGCCACCGCCGCCCAGATGATCACCGCATACGGCAGCACCAGCGGCGTTACGCGCCCCGCCACGCGGCTGACGTTCGTCCCCGGAATCGCCCAGCCGCGGCCGATGTCCGTGAACAGCATCGGGCCTTCGCCGCGAAACTGCCCGCCATCGGCAATCCACACCGCCGCCGAACGGAACGCCACCAGCGCCCCCAGCGTCGCGATGAACGGCGCGATGTTGCCTTTGGCGATCAGCCCGCCGTTGATCGCGCCGCCGAGCGTGCCGATGATGATCATCACCGCCAATGCCCGCAGGACGCTGAACGTCCCGCCGTCGACGCCGCCGACATTCAGCGTCAGGATCCCCACCCCGCCCGCCAGCGCCAGCAGCGATCCGACCGACAGGTCGATCCCCGCGAGAATGATCACCAGCGTCATCCCCACCGCCACGATGCCCATCGTGGCGTTCTGGTTGAGGATGTTGACGATGTTGTCCGGCCGCACAAAGGCCGGCTCCATGATCGCCGTGATGACGCACAGCAGGATCAGCCCCAGCACCGCGCCCGACCAGCTTGGGATGCGGTCGAGCAGGGCGCGGATCTTCTTCGCAGCCCCCGGCTGCGCCGCGCTGCCGTACGCAAGCTCCACCGGCTGGCGCGTGGGGACCGAAGTCTCGAGAATGTCAGTCTTTTCACTCATGCTGATTCTGTGTGGCACGGGCGAGCCGCCCGTGGTCTTGTCTTGAGAATCACGGGCTGGCAGCCCGTGCCCCGTTGGACGTCTGCTCCGCTGTCACGCCAGCGGCATGCAGCATGATCTGCTCTTCGGTGGCGCTTGCGCCGTCGAGGATCGTCACCAGCCGCCCGTCGCGCATCACTGCGATCCGCGTCGCCATGCCCAGCAGCTCGTTCATCTCCGAACTGATCATCACGCAAGCCATCCCTTCATCGGTCAGCTCGCGGATCAGGCGGTAGATCTCCTCCTTGGCCCCGATGTCCACGCCGCGCGTCGGTTCGTCAATGATGAGCACCTGCGGGGCAATCTCCAGCCACTTGGCCAGGGCGACCTTCTGCTGGTTGCCGCCGCTGAGCGTCGCCACCGGATCGCCCAGCCGCCCGATGCGCGTACGCAGCCGCTTCACATGCGCCTCGGCTGAGCGAAGCTCCGCACGCCTGTCGATCAGCAGTCGGGCGTATTTCTTCAGGTTCACAATCGTCGTGTTCGCCACGATGCTCATGCCCAGCGTCAGCCCCGCCGCCTTGCGATCCTCCGACAGATAGGCGATGCCGAGCTTCACGGCATCGCGCACATCGTCGATCGCAACCGGCCGTCCAGACAGGCGGATCACCCCGCCGCTGCGACGCCGCAGGCCCACGATGGCTTCAGCCATCTCCGTCCGCCCCGCGCCTACCAGCCCGGCGAACCCGAGAATCTCCCCCCGCCGCACGTCAAATGACACGCCCTCCACCAACTCCGGCACCGACAGCCCTTCGACGCTCAGCACAACCTCACCGCTGCCGGTCGGACGCGGCGGGAAGTAATCCGCCATCTGCCGCCCGACCATCAACCCCGCGAGCTGCGACTCGCTGGTCTGCTTCACGCGCTCCGGCTCGAGCGTCGTCACGACCTCGCCATCGCGCAGGACCGTGATCCGATCGCAGATGTTCAGCACCTCCCGCAAAATGTGCGAGATGTAGACGATCGTGATCCCGCGCCGCCGCAGGTCGTGGATCAGATCGAACAGCTTGCGCGACTCCGCCGCCGTCAGCACAGCCGTCGGCTCGTCCATGATCAGCACACGCGCGTTCTGTGACAGCGCCTTGGCGATCTCGACCATCTGCTGCTGCGCGATCGACAGCGAGCCGGTGCGCACCTTCGGGTCGATGTCGCACCCGAAGCTCGCCAGCACCTGCCGCGCGGCCTCCATCGTCGTGCGTCGGTCGACAAACCCCAAGCGGGTCTTCTCGCGGCCGAGGAAGATGTTGTCAGCCACGCTGAGCTCGTCCACCAGATTGAGCTCCTGGTGAATCATGGCGATGCCGCGGGCCATCGCATCGGCTGGGCCGCGGATCACCGCCGGCTGGCCGCCGATCAGCAGTTGACCGGAGGTCGGCGTCTGCAGGCCCGAGAGGATGCGCATCAGCGTGCTCTTGCCGGCGCCGTTCTCGCCGACCAGGCCATGCACCTCGCCGGCGCGCAGCGTCAGCGACACGCGATGCAGCGCCCGCACAGCCGGGAACTGCATCGTGATCTGCCGCGCCTCGACGATGGGCGTCGTAACGTCCTGTGTCATCCGAGACTACAAGATATGCGAGCCGGGGCCGACATTGTAGGGGCCGAAGCGTGCGGGCCTGGCGAACCGGCGCGGGGTCCTGCCGGCGCACCCCGTCTATGCACCCTCCAGGCGTTACAGCTTGCCCCCTTTTCCGCCTCCAGAAGCTGGGATTCGTGGGATCGAAGACGAAGCGAGGCTGCGCCGCACCGCAGACGTCCGATAATGCCCTCGTCCGATAAGATCAGCCGTCCCGCATGTTCTGGCGATGGCGCGATAGTTTTGCCATTCTCAACCGCAGCACGGGCTGGTTAGAAATGGTGGCTACGTCCGATGAGCAGGGCAGATTTCACTGCAAGTCCCGTAATGAGGCCCGCCATGACGACGACATCGCATCCCCACGACTCCTCCCACGCCGCTCGCATCAGCCTGCTGGCCGGCGGGTGGCGGCAGTTGTCGGAGAAAGTCAACCGCGCGATGTGCGCCCTGCGCGCGATCAACGGCCTGCGGCATCAGGTCGCGCTGGTCTTCCCCGGACACTTCTCCCAGGGCAAGAGCCGCGCCTGGCTGGATGCGCCCAGCGGGACTCAGGTTGTCCGCCTGCCCGTGCAGGCCAAGCCCGGGGACACCACCCAGGCGCACTTCATGGTCATGCTCATGGGCCCTGCGCTGCGGGCGGACGGCACGCCGCATCCCCAGCCGCGCGAGTGCCCCACGGCCCTGCTGTTCTACTCCGCTGAGATGAATCTCGCCGCCGTCGCGCCGCAGGTCGAGCGGCTGCGTCGGCTGGGCATGAACGTCGCCTGCCCCGAATACCTGGGCTATGGCATGAGCAGCGGCGAGCCGTCGGAGAAGGCGTTTTACGCCACAGCCGACACGGCCCTCCGCTACGTGCTCGAACAGCCGCAAACGGATCCCCAGCGGGTTCTGCTGGTCGGCTGCGGCGTAGGCGGCGCCGTTGCGACGGAACTGGCGGCGCGTCACGACGTCGCCGGCCTGGTGCTGCTGAGCACGATGACCAGCATGTGCGACCTGCTTCAGCATCGCCTGCCGGATCGGACGGTACAGATGCTCGTGCGGCATCGCTTTGACACCGCCCAGCGGCTGAAGGATGTGAAATGCCCCATCCTCATCGCCCATGGCAGCGACGATCAGCACGTTCCAGCCGATATGCTCGAGCCGCTGGCGCTGTCCGCCCGGTCGGTGGTTCGGCGCGTGCTGCTGGAGGGATGTGCCCTGCATGGGGCTCAACTGCTGGAAGAACAGCGGGTGTGCGAGGCGATCGTGAAGTTCACGCAGGACCTGCGGCCCCGGCAGGTGGTGGCGCCGATGCAGGAGCAGCCGATGGCGATGCTTCGACCAGTTCCCATGCGATTGGCTGATCGCTCCACAGGTGGCCCACGTATTCCCGCAGCTTACTCACCGGAACATGCGTCGGAACCGTCAGGAGCATTTCCAGCTCGAATTCCCCTGCCGCAGTTTCCCCGCCCGGCGTCACGCGCGAGTTGACCCCCTCGATATTGACCGCCAGGGATCGAAGCAGGTGCGAAACCTGATGCAGCGCGCCGGCACGGTCCTTTCCGCGTGAGATCAGCTTCCAATTGCCGCGGGTCGCTGCATCCGCCAGAACCGGAAGGATCCGGCAGGCCAGTTGGGCCCCGTCAGCGAAGGCGGGCAGGTGCCGCTCGATGGCTGCGATGGCGTCGTCGGACCCGCCGACGATCACCATCATGGCGAAGTGACCACCGAGATTGAGCATCCGGCTGGTCTCGATATTCCCGCCGTGCTCGAAGATGAACCGCGACAGGTCCTCCACCCGCCCCGGCCGATCCGGCCCAATTGCGGTCAGCACCGCCTGTGTCATAGGCATCAGACTACTGTGTGGGGGGCGATTCGGAAAGTTTGCGGTGGAGAGTCAAAGAGACCGGGAGACGAACAGATGAAGTCGGGCTGAATGTAAGTGGTTTGGGGTGAAACGGTTACTTCGCGCCGACGAAGCTCCAGGTTCCAACCACCAAGTTCCAAAGAAGTTCCAAGTTTCAAGAGCCGTCGCGCCTCCCCCCCACGCCCTTGCGTCCCGAAACACGCAGGACGCCACTTCGTCTCTTCGTCTCTTCGTCTCTTCGTCTCTTCGTCTCTCAGTCTCTCAGTCTCTCAGTCTCTCAGTCTCTTCGTCTCCCCTCCGTCGCTTCGTCACTCCCTTCCCTCCTTGACACATCCCCCACCGTCCACTACTTTGATTACTCAAAATCCCATCACCGGAGACATCAAAACAATGTCGACCGCCCCACCCCTGGCCTTTCCTGCCGCGCATCCCGCGACCGGCGACGAGCATTCGCCGGCGGCTCCGTTGTCCATCCATGACATGACCGTCGCCTACCACCGCAAGCCGGTGCTGTGGGACGTCGATCTGGACATCCCGGCTGGGAAGCTCGTGGGCATTGTCGGGCCCAACGGCGCGGGCAAGAGCACGCTGATCAAAGCCGTGCTCGACCTCGTGCCCAAGGCCTCCGGGCGGGTGCTGATCTACGGCAAGCCGTACCGCCGCCAGCGGCACCTGGTGGGCTACGTCCCCCAGCGGGAGAGCGTGGACTGGGATTTCCCCGTCAGCGCGCTCGATGTCGTCGCGATGGGCTGCTACGGCCAGATCGGCTGGCTGAAGCCCGTCACCCGCCGCTGGAGGGACAAATCGCTGGAAGCGCTCGATCGTGTCGGCATGGCTGACTTCGCGCATCGCCAGATCAATCAGCTTTCCGGCGGCCAGCAGCAGCGCGTCTTCCTGGCTCGCGCGCTGGTGCAGGATGCGCAGATCTACTTCATGGATGAGCCGTTCGCCGGTGTCGACGCAGCCACAGAGAAAACAATCGTCCAGACGCTGCAGGACCTGCGGGCGCGCGACAAGACCGTGCTGGTCGTGCATCACGACCTGCAGACAGTCCCCGAGTACTTCGACTACGTGATCCTGCTGAACATGCGTGTTGTTGCGCACGGACCGACGGCAGAGGTCTTTACCAACGAAAACCTGCAGAAGACCTACGGCGGCCGCCTGACGCTGCTCGACGAAGCAGCCGAGGCGCTGCGCCGCGGCCCGGGCGTTTCCTGATGCAACGCGGCGACAGCCGCACGAGGCGATGAAGCGTCTTTGCACCATCCTGATCGCCGTCGTCGTGCTGAGCTCGGGCATCGCCTGGGCGCAGGGATCGACGACCGTCGACGCAACCGCGGCGCCGGACAGCGCATTTTGGCGCGTGTTGACGCTGCGCGACTACAACACGCGCGTCGTCGTGCTGGGGGTGACGATGCTGGGCATCGCAGCCGGGACGATCGGCGGCTTCATGCTCTTGCGCAAACGCGCGCTTCTGGGCGATGCCCTGGCGCACGCGACACTGCCGGGGATCGCCATCGCGTTCATGGTGATGGTGGCAGCCGGCGGCACCGGCAAATGGCTGCCAGGGCTGCTGATGGGCGCGGTCATCAGCGGACTGGCGGGCGTGGGGATGATCCTGCTGATCCAGGGCCTGACGCGCCTCAAGGAAGACACGGCCCTTGGGATCGTGCTGAGCATGTTCTTTGGCCTGGGCGTGGCGCTGATGGGGATCGTCCAGCGAATGAGCGCCGGCTCGGCTGCGGGACTGGAGACATTCATCTACGGCAAGACGGCGGCGATGCTGGCCTCGGACGCGAAGCTGATCGCCTGCACAGCCGTGGTTGTCAGCGTGATCTGCCTGCTGCTGTTCAAGGAACTGCGGCTGCTGAGCTTTGATCCCGCTTTCGCGCGGGCCCAGGGTTGGCCGACGCTGGGGCTGGACCTGCTGATGATGGCGATGGTCACGGGGGTGACGGTGGTCGGCCTCCAGGCGGTGGGCCTGATCCTGATCATCGCTCTGCTGATCATCCCCGCCGCGGCGGCTCGGTTCTGGACGCATCGGCTGAGAACGATGCTGCTGCTGTCGGCTGTGCTGGGAGGCGTGAGCGGGTGGATCGGGGCATCGATCAGCGCGCTGGTGCCGCGCATGCCAGCCGGCGCGATCATCGTGCTGGTCGCCGCCGCGGGGTTTGTCGTGAGCATGTTTGCCGGGCCGGCGCGGGGCGTGCTGGCGCGATGGATCCGGCTGCAGCAGCTCAATCGCCTTGTGGCGCGGCAGCACCTGCTGCGCGCGGCGTATGAGCTGATCGAAACCGGCCATGCCCCTACCGGCCCCAGCGGCCGACCGCGCATCCGGATCGCCGACCTGATGGCGATGCGATCCTGGTCGCGTTGGTCGCTGATGCGGCTGATCCATCGCCTGGACCGCCAGGAGCTGATCACGCTCCTGCCCGGAGAGGTCATCGAACTGACCGATGCGGGCATGATCGAAGCGCGCCGTGTGGTGCGCGATCATCGCCTGTGGGAGCTATACCTGATCACGCACGCCGAGGTCGCGCCCAGCCACGTCGACCGCGGCGCGGACATGATCGAGCACGTGCTGGGCAACGAGATGGTCGCAAAATTGGAACGGCTGCTGGAACAGGAGCGACAGGAACAGATTCCGCAGACGCCGCATGTGATTCGGTGATTAGCACGCAGCCAGGCAGTCTGCGGTCAGCGGTCGGCGGTCAGCAGCAGAATAAGAAACACCAAGCAACAAGACACCATGTCATGGAGCGTCTTTGATACCTGGGTCGTTGTCATCGCCGCGTTGTGCGGATGCGCTTGCGCGCTGGTGGGCAACTACCTGGTGCTGCGCCGGCTGAGCATGATGGGCGATGCGATCTCGCATGCCGTCCTGCCGGGCCTGGCGGCTGCGTTCCTGCTGACGCACAGCCGCGCGAGCCTGCCGATGTTCATCGGCGCGGCGGTCGTGGGCGTGCTGACGGCGCTGCTGACCGAATGGATCCGCCGTTTCGGCAAGGTCGATGAAGGCGCGTCGATGGGCGTGGTGTTCACAGCCCTGTTCGCGCTGGGGTTGATCATGATCGTGCGCGGCGCCGACGCGGTCGATCTCGATGCCGACTGCGTGCTCTATGGCGCGCTGGAGCTGGCTGTGCTCGATACGACCACCCTCTTTGGGATGACGATCCCCCAGCCGGTGCTGACGCTGGGGACCGTGCTGCTGATCAATGCCGCGTTTGTGGTGCTCTTTTTCAAGGAACTGCGGATCAGCGCATTCGACCCGGAGCTGGCGACGACACTGGGGATCAACGCCGGCGTCATGCACTACCTGCTGATGACGCTGGTGGCGATCACGGCGGTCGCGTCGTTCGAGGTGATCGGGAACATTCTGGTAGTGGCGATGATGATCGTGCCAGGGGCGACGGCCTACCTGCTGACCGAACGGCTGAGGAGCATGGTGCTGGTCAGCCTGGGGGTCGCGATCGCATCGGCTGTGCTGGGGCATCTTGCAGCGATCACCGTGCCGGGGTGGTTCGGGTTCCCCGACACGATCACGGCTGGCGCGATGGCGGCGATGGCGGGATTGATCTTCCTGGTCGTGCTGCTGGTGGCGCCGCGCCAGGGCGTACTCAGCCAGATGGCGCATCGGCTGATGCTGTCGTTGCGGATCGTACGGGAGGACCTGCTGGGCAACCTGTATCGCCAGGAAGAGCAAGCCGCGGCGGCTGGGGCGTATCCGCCGCATGTGGACGCGCCGCGCTGGATGGTGCGGCTGGCTGTATCGCGCCTGGCGGCTGAGGGATTGATCCAGCGGACGAACGGGCACGTCGCGCTGACGGACCGGGGTCGCGTAGCGGCCAGCGAACTGCTGAGATCCCATCGACTTTGGGAGACGTTTCTGGCCGATCAGATGTCGGTGCGGCCGGACCACACACACCGCACCGCCGAGCGGCTGGAGCACCTCACCGACCGGGAGATGCGTCTCCGCCTCGGCCAGGATACGCAGGCCCCCCGCCTCGACCCGCAGGGTAAGGCGATCCCCCCTGAACATCCCCCCGCCACATAACCGCCCCTGCGCGGTGCAACTTCTTGCGAACTTCCGCAAATTGTAAGAAAACACATCGTCGCAGACGGAAATTCTTCACCGCACGGGGCGGCTGATTTGAGTTGTGAATGCCGCGCCAGTAGTCTACGCCCCCGCTCGACGAGCACACCCACTGGCGAGAGAAAGAGGAAACGAATGGACATCAACAAGCGTATCGAGGCGATCTACGAAACGGTTGTCAATCGCAATCCCGGCGAAGCCGAGTTCCACCAGGCGGTGCAGGAAGTTTTTGACTCCCTGGTGCCGGCGGTGAAGAAGCACCCGGAGCTGCTGGAGGCGAAGGTCATCGAGCGGATTTGCGAGCCGGAGCGGCAGATCATCTTCCGTGTTCCCTGGGAAGACGATAAGGGCGAGATCCACATCAACCGCGGTTTCCGCGTGGAGTTCAACAGCGCGCTGGGCCCGTACAAGGGCGGTCTGCGGTTCCATCCGTCGGTCTACCTGGGGATCATCAAGTTCCTCGGGTTTGAGCAGATCTTCAAGAACGCGCTGACGGGCCTGCCGATTGGCGGCGCCAAGGGCGGCAGCGACTTCGATCCCAAGGGCCGTTCGGACCGTGAGATCATGCGCTTCTGCCAGAGCTTCATGACCGAGCTGCATCGGCACCTGGGCGAGTACACCGACGTGCCGGCGGGCGATATCGGCGTCGGCTCGCGCGAGCTGGGTTACATGTTCGGGCAGTACAAGCGGATCACCAACCGCTATGAGTCGGGCGTGCTGACTGGCAAGGGCATCAACTGGGGTGGATCGCATGTCCGCCGCGAAGCCACCGGCTACGGCCTGGTCTACTTCGCCCGCGAGATGCTCCGCACGCAGAAGCAGGACCTGGAAGGCAAGATCTGCGTGGTTTCGGGCGCGGGCAACGTCGCGATCTACGCGATCGAGAAGCTGCAGGCGTTCGGCGCGAAGGTCGTCGCCTGCTCGGATTCCAACGGCGTGGTGTACGACGCCGACGGCATCGACCTGGATCTGCTCAAGCAGATCAAGGAAGTCCGCCGTGCCCGGCTATCGGAATACGCCAAGGCGAAGAAGGATGCCAAGTACGAAGCCGGGGGGCGCATCTGGAGCATCAAGTGCGATGTCGCCCTGCCGTGCGCGACGCAGAACGAGCTGAACGGCGAAGACGCCCGCACACTGGTAAACAACGGCTGTCGCGTGGTGGCCGAAGGCGCCAACATGCCGACGACGCCCGATGCGATCGAGGTGTTCGAGAAGTCCAAGACGCTGTTCGGTCCGGGCAAGGCCGCCAATGCCGGTGGCGTCGCCACCAGCGCCCTGGAGATGCAGCAGAACGCCAGCCGCGATGCCTGGACGTTTGACTACACCGAGCAGCGCCTGGCTGAGATCATGCAGCGGATTCACCAGACCTGCTACCAGACGGCTGAGGAATACGGCTTCCCCGGGGACTATGTCCGCGGCGCCAACATCGCCGGCCTGCTGAAGGTCGCCGATGCGATGCTGGCCCTCGGGGTGATTTGATTCTGGATTTGGATTGCGGATTTTGGATTGTGATCTGAGATTTGAAATTTGAGATTTCAAGTTTCAGATTTGGGATCTCAGATTCCGGATCGCGGAATGCGGAATGACAGATGACCGTCTGGCATTCCGCATTCTGCGTTTTGCTGTCTTCTGCCTTCTGACTTCTATCTTCTACCTTCTTCCAAACGCCATGTCCCCCACCACCGCCTACGCCGAGCTGATCGCGACCCTCAAACGCATTGCCGTTCTCGAGAGCACAGGCGCGCTGCTGGAGTGGGATGAACGGACAGGGATGCCGCCGAAGGCGGCGGCGTATCGCGGCGAGCAGTTGTCGCTGCTGGCGCGGATGACACATGAGCAGTTCACAGATCCGCGCATCGGCGAGCTGCTGGCGGCGTGCGAAGGGACGGAGCTGACAGCCGATCCGGAGTCGGATACGGCTGCCAATATCCGCGAAATCCGCCGGGACTACGACCGCGCCACACGCCTGCCGGGGTCGCTGGTGGCGGAGCTGGCGCGCATGCGGACGCTGGGCCATCACGCCTGGGCGGCGGCGAAGAAGGCCTCGGACTACGCCTCGTTCGAGCCGACGCTGGCGCGCATCGTGGAGCTGGTCCGCCAGGAAGCCGCCTGCTACGCCCCCGCCAGCGGCGAACTGTACGATGGCCTGCTTGAAGGCTACGAACCGGGGGAAACCACCGCCAACCTGCGGGCGGTGTTCGCATCGCTCCAGCCGGCGCTGGTGGAGCTGGTGCAGAAGATCACCGCATCGTCACGCAAGGCGCCGCTGGAAATCCTGACGCGGCACTATCCGATCGACGCGCAGGCAGAGCTGTCGCGCCAGGCAGCCGAGGCGGTCGGATATGACTTCCAGGCTGGGCGCATCGACCTGAGCGTGCACCCCTTTTCGACGGGCATTGCCCCGGGCGATGTCCGCATCACGACGCGCTACGACGAGCATTACTTCAGCGATGGCTTTTTCAGCACGCTGCACGAGGTGGGCCATGCCTTGTACAACCAGGGCCTGCCGGCTGAGCACTTCGGCACGCCGATCGGCCGGCACTGCTCGCTGGGGATTCATGAGTCGCAGTCGCGGATGTGGGAAAACCTCGTCGGGCGGAGCCGGGCGTTCTGGAAGCTGTTTTTCCCGCGAACGCGGGCGCAGTTCCCCGCAGCGTTGAAAGGCGTCAGCGAAGAGGCCTGGCACTTTGCCATCAATGACGTGCGGCCGTCGCTGATCCGCACGGAAAGCGATGAGTTGACCTACAACCTGCATATCCTGCTGCGATTTGAGCTGGAGCTCGAGCTGCTGCATGGCCGCCTGTCGACGAAGGATCTGCCCGAGGCATGGAACGCGAAGATGCGGCAGTACCTGGGCGTGACGCCCGGCTGCGACCGTGAAGGTGTGCTCCAGGACGTGCACTGGTCGAGCGGCGCATTCGGGTACTTCCCGACCTATACGCTGGGCAATCTGTATGCCGCTCAGTTCTTCGAACAGGCCTGCGGCGAAATCGGGGACATGGATGGGCGGGTTGAAACCGGGGACTTTGCCCCCCTGCTGGGCTGGCTGCGGGAGAAGATCCACCGCCATGGGCGGCGGTACACGGCGGCGCAGCTTGTCGAGCGCGTGACCGGCCGGCCGCTGTCGCCTCAGCCGCTGCTACAGCACCTGCGCAGCAAGGCGGCTGAGCTGTATGGCGTTTAGGCCGCCAGTTCCATCCCAAATGGGGTCATCCTGAGCGCAGCGAAGGATGACGTTCTCAACTACAAGCGCAGATGATGCAGGAAACGCGACGGCCGCGCGTGCCAGGGTGCAGCTACGCGGCTTTGGCGCGGAAGGTAAAGACGCGGACGCAATTGCGGCCGGCGTGCTTGGCGGCGTAGACGGCCATGTCGGCGGCTTTGATCAAGTGCTGGAGGCTGGCCAGCGGGCCGCCGGGTTCGTAGGTGGCGACGCCGATGCTGGCGGTGATGGGGATGGTCGCCTCGGTGCAGACAACCGGCTTGGCGGCGATGGCGCGGCAGATTGTCTCGGCGATGGTCGAAGCCGTCGCGCGCGGCGTATCGGGCAGGACCAGTGCCAGCTCCTCGCCGCCGTAACGGGCGGCCAGATCCTGCTGGCGCACGGCTGTGCGGAGCAGGCGGCCGACATAGCGCAGAACCGCGTCCCCTGCCTGGTGGCCGTAGGTGTCATTGACCGTCTTGAAGTTGTCCAGGTCCAGGATCAACAGCGACAGCGGCTTGCGCGAGGCGCGGGCGGCGTTGAACTGCTCGGCGAGGAACTCGTCGAGGCGCAGGCGATTGGACAGGCCGGTGAGGCGGTCGGTCGTCGCCTGCTCCTGGAGCTTGATGTTCTGCTGCTGGAGGGTGGTGGCCTGCTGTTGCGAGCGGAGCGTCAGCTCGACGAGGGCTTCGTTGGCTTTCTTCAGAATCTCCTCGTAGCTGCCGCCCGAGCCGATGTTGATCTCAAACAGCGGCGCGACCTCGCGTGTTCGCGTGCCGATCTCCTCGAGCATCGCGTCGCAGGTGTCCTGGTCCATGTCGTACAGCACGCGGCAGAGCTTGCGGACTTCGGAGATCGGCGCGGCGGCATGTTCGTCAACGAAGATGTCAGCGCATCGGCTGGCCAGATGGACCACATCCGCCAGCTTTCGGGCGCTGGGGTCGCAGACGCCGGACGGATTGTGGTGATGCGCCATCGGCTCCGAGAGCACCGGCGGCAGCTTCCATTGCTCCGCGACGATGCCGGCGACTTCGGCATGGTTCATGCCGAGGACGGCATTCTCCACAGCCGGCAGATCGTTGTGGACGGGGGCCTGCTCGTTAATCTGGCCATACTGCTCGCCCAGGATCTGGTCGAGCACCAGCATGCCGATGTCCATCAGCAGCGCCGCCAGGAAGCATTCCTCCTGCTGAACGACGTTGATCTTCCCGGCGATGGTGCGGGCAGCCGTGGCTGCGTAGATGCTGCGCCGCCAGTAAGTCAGATGCTTGAAACCTTTGCTTTTGCTCTTGGTGAGGTTGGTGACCAGCGAGAAGCCGAGGACGAGCGTTTTAACGCTCTGCAATCCGAGGATGACCAGCGCATGGCTGATCGTGCTGATCGACTGGCTTCGTCCGTAGAAGCTGGAGTTGACGGTGCGGAGGATCTTGCCCGACAGGGCCGGATCCTTGGAGATGATCCGGGAGATCTCGGGGATATCGACCGCTTCCTTCTGGGCCAGGTCCAGCACCTGCATCGCAATCGTCGGCAGCGACGGAAGAGACGGACACTGTCGGATCTGGTTGACCAACTGCTCGTTCATGCGATTATCGGAGCGGATTGACCGGGTGAGCTTGCCGCGCAGTACACCGGCACTGGGGTTGTATCGTCATGGAGATGGGGGCGCGTTAGGTAAGGGATGTTACACGGACGATTCAACGCCCGCGTCAAGGGTGCAGGGTTGATCCGGACCGTCCGGTAACCGCCGGCTGGGTTCGGGCGACTGCAGGCTGATCGGCTGACGGTCGATAAGTAGGCATCACGGCGGGCGCCGCCGAGGGTGCTTGTTGACTTGGCATGACGCGCAACATAAGGTTTTTATGGGGGTTGTGCTCGGTGCCCGCTTAAAGACGAAGCAGACTGGTCCGCTGTTGTAATCCTGGTGAGGCAGCAATCCATGGCTGAATCCGACAGCAACGCATCCACCGGCCTCTCAGCAAATCTCGATACCGAGATCGGCCGTGTGGTGGTGGAGCTTGGGCTGGCGACACGCACCGAGGTTGAGTTCTGTCGCGAGCAGCAGAAGCAATCGTCTGATCCCAATCAGCGCAGCCTGGCCGACCTGCTGGTCGAACATGCGTTCATCACCGTCAATCAAGCCAAGCGCATCCGCAAGCAGCTTGACGAGCGCCGCCAGTCGCAGATCCCCGGCTATCAACTGATCAGCAAGCTCGGCAAGGGCGCCATGGCGACGGTGTACAAGGCCCGCCAGAACTCGCTGGACCGCATCGTCGCGGTGAAGGTGCTGCCGAAGCGCATGAGCGAGAATCCCGAGTTCGTCGAGCGCTTCTACAAGGAAGGAAAGGCGGCTGCCCGCCTGTCGCACAACAACATCGTCCAGGCAATCGACGTCGGTTCGTCGCCCGACGGGTACCACTACTTCGTGATGGAATACGTCGAGGGTAAGACGCTCTACGACGTGATGCAGCCGCCGCCGGTCGGCGAGGGCCGCCACTTCACGGAACAGGAAGCCCTGGACATCATGATCCAGATCACCGACGCCATGGTGCATGCGCACCAGCGCGGCCTGATCCATCGCGACATCAAGCCCAAGAACATCCTGCTGATGCCCAACGGCGTCGCGAAGCTGACGGATCTGGGTCTAGCCCGGGCCGTCGACGACAAGGAAGCGGCGGAATCCGAAGCCGGCAAGGCCTATGGCACGCCCTACTACATCAGCCCCGAACAGATCCGCGGCGATGTCGATATCGACTTCCGCGCCGATATCTACTCGCTGGGCGCGACGCTGTATCACATGGTCACCGGCCGGCCGCCGTTCGAAGGCGATACGCCCAGCGCTGTGATGCATAAGCACCTTAAGCAGGCGCTGGTCCCCGCCGACCACATTAATACAGCTCTGTCTTCCGGAATTGGAGAGATCATCGACGTCTGCATGGCCAAGCGGCGCGACGAGCGTTACGCCAGCACAGAAGACCTGCTGGCGGATCTCAAAGCCGTCCGCCGCGGCGAGCCGCCAGTCCATGCACGCAAGGCGATCGACCTGGAAGCCCTTGCAGCGGTCGAAGCCACCGGCAAGACCGTCGATATCACGCCCGATCCCGGCGCCAACGTCTGGGCGAACCCGGTCGTGATCGGCATCCTGATCGGCTTGGGGGTGTCGGTGGTGGCCAACCTGGTGCTGCTGCTGATTGTCCTGTCCCGGTGATGGGGCGTGATGAATGATGGATGATGCATGAAGCTCGTGGCGTGTGGATGCCGGCTGTCGGGGGATGACAGTCCGAACAAGCAGCACGCCCTTCCTTCCCCCACCGTCGCTTCGTCTCTCTGCTAACACCCCCTGCTCTCGACCAATTGGCGCAGACGCGTTGGCAGTTGGGCGCGAGGAACCCATTCGACATCGTCCTGCCCGATCAGGTAGGCGCCGGCTGACGTGCCGTCGACCATGTCCAGCGTGTTGGCGACGAGGTAATCAGCGCCGCTGGCGACGCGGCTTTTTCGGCCGATCTCGATCAGCTCTTCCTTCGTCCGCCCCACCTCGAGCTTGAACTTCACTAGCAAGCCGCGAAACCCCCATTCCGTTCGGAACAGGTCCACCAGCTTCTCGGTCGTCTCCGCCAGCACCGCGATCTGCCCATGCGTCGAGCCGACCTTCGGCGCCTGCACGTCCTGCACGAGCCATCGCTCCTGGCCGTCCGGGCCTGTTTCGCGGGAGACGACGCGATACGTCCGCACCGGCTTGTAGTCCGCCACGGCTGCGGTCATGAAGATCGCGTCATACGACGCCCGGGCCATGTGCTCCGCCAGCAGCGTGCGCAGGTCGGCATGGGTCGTGAACGCGGTGCCGTGGATGGGATGCGGCAATGCAAGCTCCGGCAGCGACGCCAGATGGGCGCGATTGCTGGTCAGCAGATCCACGTCGCCCAGCTCCGCCATGGCCCGTGCGATGGCAAAGCCGGTGTTGCCTGTGAAGATGTTGCCCCAGTCGCGGACCTGATCGATCCGCTCGCGCGTGTTGCCGGCAGTGACAAGGAATCGCATGCCCGCATCCTACACGCTTGCGGCCCGCGCTGGCAGTGAACCCCCAGGACAGCCAAGCATCAAAACACCAAACATCCAAACACAAACAGCAAACAACAAACAACAAAAACACCTTCCCGCCTAACGCATGAGTCTGATAGATTGCAGGCTGGGAGGCGCTAACCGCATGCAGACACTTCAACTGGTCGACTGGCTGGTCGTGGCGGGATATTTCGGGATGCTCATCGGCGTGGTGTGGTGGGCATCGCGGCGGCAGGACACGACAGCCGACTACTTCCTTGCGGGGCGGAACATCGGATTCTTCGTGATCGGCGCGTCGCTGTTTGCGTCGAACATCGGCTCGGAGCATGTCGTCGGCCTGGCCGGCCAGGGGGCGACGACCGGCATGGCGATGGCCCATTACGAGCTGCACGCCTGGATCATGGTGCTGCTGGCGTGGGTGTTTGTGCCCTTCTACTACCGCACGGGCGTCTACACCGTGCCGGAGTTCCTCGAGAAGCGCTTCAGCCCAAAGGTGCGGATGGTGCTGAGCGTCGTCTCGCTGCTGGCGTATGTGCTGACGAAGGTTTCGGTGACGGTCTACGCGGGCGCGAAGGTCTTCGAGACGCTCCTGCCGCAGACCTTCGGCTCGCCGGAAAACGCCTTCTGGATTGGTGCGATCGCAACCGTCATTCTCACGGGCATTTACACGATCTTTGGCGGGCTGCGAGCGGTGCTCTACACCGACACCGCCCAGGCGATCATCCTGCTGGTGGGGTCGTTCTGCATCACGGGGATCGGCCTGTCGATGCTGGGCGGATGGGAAGAGCTGCGTCTGACGGTTGCGGCGCAGGCCGAGCGGTTTGAGCTGTGGCGGCCGATCGACGATCCGGAGTTCCCGTGGCTGGGCATTTTGATCGGCTCTCCCATCGTCGGGATCTGGTACTGGTGTACGGATCAGTACATCGTCCAGAGGACGTTGGCAGCCAAGGACTTGCGCAACGCCCGGCGCGGGGCGCTGTGGGGCGGCGTGCTGAAGGTTACGCCCGTGCTGATCTTCATCATCCCCGGCCTGATCGGCTATGCGCTGCATCAGCGAGGGCTGATGGAGCTGCCGACGAAGTCGGTCTCTCAGCAGACGATGGCAACGATCGACTCGACGGACATCCCGGTCCAGACCGAAGACCGCCCTACCGGCCAGCCGACCAACGGCGGTCAGCGGATCATCGACGGCGATCGCGTGTTTGCGTCGCTGGTGACGGGCCTCCTGCCGCCGGGACTGCGCGGCTTGGTCGTCGCGGGCCTGCTGGCGGCATTGATGAGCTCGCTTAGTTCACTGTTTAACTCATCCGCATCTCTTTTTACTGTCGATATTTACGAACGACTCCGCCCCGGGATGCCCGAGGGGCATTTGGTGACCGTCGGCCGGATTGCGACGACGGTGGTCGTCGGTCTGGGCCTGCTGTGGATTCCGGTGATGTCGCAGATCAGCGAGCTGGGGCTGTACCACTACCTGCAGAGCGTCCAGCAGTACCTGGCTCCGCCGATCACGTGCGTCTTCCTGCTGGGCTTGTTCTGGCGCCGGATGAACGCGACGGGGGCGATGACCGCCCTGCTGCTGGGGTTCGTGCTGGGCGTAGGCAAGCTCGCGCTGCAGGCCGTCTTCGGCAAGGGCAAGCTCGAGGACCCCACCTTCCTGGCGACCCTCGCCGATTTCAATTTCCTGTACTTCTCCAGCGTGCTGTTCGTCATCTGCGTGGTGACGATGATCATCGTCTCGCTGATGACCGCGCCCCCCGATCCCCAGCACGTGCAGGGCACGACCTACGCCAGCCTGACAGCCGAAGACCGGGCTGAAATCCGGGCCTCGTGGAATGCGTGGGATATTGTGTTGACCTGCATGGTGCTGGGGTTGGTCATTGGGATGTATGTGTACTTCTCGCTCTGGCTGGGGTGATGAGGAAAGCGACGGAGTGACGAAGGGAGAGGCGAAGCGACTGAGAGATGAAGTGCGCGGCTTCAGCGAGTCAGGCGTCCTTGCCCCCTCCTTGACCACCCCCGTCCCGGCCCGTACGATGCTGCCTTCCGGGAATTAGCCCCCGGACGTCGTCGAGAGGTCCAGCGCGAGCTGGAAAGGTAGACAGACATCAGCCGACCAGTCGTAACCCCCGTCAAAAACAGGGATTTACGTCGTCTGAGCTTATCCCTTCAATCGGCCAGATCGCCATGTGGGCGGTCGGTGGGCCGTTCCTCCTCGACACGATTGCCTTTACCCGGTGGTGTAACGGTAGCACAGCAGGTTTTGGTCCTGCTTGTCCAGGTTCGAATCCTGGCCGGGTAGTGAAATTGGTCAGTCGCTTGTTGTCAGATGCAGGGCAGCAGGCAGTAACTGGCAACCAGTAACTGGCTACTGCGTTCGCATGAGCACAACCGCCATCATCCTCGCAGCCGGCAAGTCGACGCGAATGAAATCGCGCCGGCCCAAGCCGCTTCACGAAGTGTGCGGCCGCCCCATGCTCCAGTATGTCCTGGATGCCTGCTACGAAGCCGGCTGCGACCGCGTGCTGGTCGTCATCGGCCACGGCAAGGACGAGATCACTGCCAGCTTCGCCCACGACAAGCGGATCACCTGGATCGAGCAGACCGAACAGCTCGGCACCGGCCATGCCGCCCGCATGTGCGAGGAGCACATCCGCAAGCATGGCGGCGATGTCTTCATCCTCGCCGGCGACGGCCCGCTGATCCGCGGCGAAGTCCTGCGGACGCTCCTGACGGCTCATCGCGAGGAAAAGGCCGCCGCTTCCATGGCCACCGCCGTCCTCGACAACCCCTACGGCTACGGCCGCATTGTCCGCGACGACAACGGCGACTTCGTCGAGATTGTCGAGGAATCCGACGCCACCGACGCCCAGCGAGCGATCCGCGAGGTCTTCCCCAGCTATTACTGCTTCCGGTCCGAAGCCCTGCTCTACGCCCTGTCCCGGCTGACCAACGACAACAAGAAGGGTGAGTATTACCTGACCGACACCTACGCCATTCTCCGCCGCGCCGGCAAGAAGGTCGTGGCTGTGCAGGCCGTCACGGCTGAGGATGTGCTGTCGGTCAACACACGCCAGCAGCAGGCTGAGGTCGATCTCATCATGCAGGATCGCATCCACCGCGCCCTGCGCGAGGCCGGCGTCACGATCGTCGACAGCGACACCGCCTACATCGAAGCCGGCGTCAGCATCGGCCCGGATACGGTCATCCAGCCATTTACCTTCATCGGACGAGACAGCCAGATCGGCGCCGGCTGTGTCATCGGCCCCTTTGCCGCCGTGCCCAGGCAAAGCATCGTGCCCGAGGGGACGGTCATCTCCGGATCGATCCCCCCGATCGGCAACGGAGCCGCCATCGCCTGAAAACGCCCGGAACCACGATCGAGAGAACCGCCATGCAGGCAGATGCAGACAAAGTCAAAATCTTCACCGGCCGTGCCAACCCGGCACTGGCGCAACGTATTTGCGATTATCTGCAGCTTCCTCTCGGTCGCGGACGCACCGAGCTGTTCCCCGACGGCGAACTGATCGTGCGCGTCGATGAAGACGTCCGCGGACGCGACTGCTTCATCATCCAGTCGACCAGCCATCCGGTGAACGCCCACCTCATGGAGCTGTTCATCTGGATCGACACACTCAAGCGCGCAAGCGCCAGCCGCGTGACGGCGGTGATCCCCTACTTCGGCTATGCCCGCCAGGACCAGAAGCACGCCGGCCGCACGCCGATCACCGCCAAGCTCGTCGCCAATCTGATCGAGCGTGCCGGCGCCCATCGGGTCGTCGCGGTCGACCTGCATGCCGGGCAGGTGCAGGGGTATTTCGACATCCCCGTCGATCATCTGACGGCTGCCCCGGTGCTCAGCAAGTGGTTTGAGTCGCTGAACCTGAGCAACCGCGTGTTCGTCTCGCCCGACGTCGGCAACGTCAAGCGGGCACAGGTCTACGCCGAGATGCTCAACGGCGAGCTGTGCTTCATCGACAAGCGGCGCCGCACCGGTTCGACGATCGAATCGCGCCACGTCGTCGGCGATGTCGCCGGCAAGAACGTGCTCATGGTCGACGACATGATCACGACGGCTGGCACCGTGACCGAAGCCTGCAAGATCCTCAAGCAGCACGGCGTGCTGGACATCTATATGGCGGCGACGCACGCGGTCTTCGCGCCGCCGGCGATGGAGCGTCTGGCGGCCTGTCCGTTTGCCAAGCTGGCGATCACCGACACGATCCCGCTGGGCAACCGGGCGGACGCGATCGCCGATCGCCTCGAGGTGCTGAGCGTCGCGGAGCTGATCGGTGAAGCCATCCACCGCATCCACCACAACGAGTCGGTCAGCGCCCTGTTCAAACGCGAAAACGCTCACAAGTAACCGTCTACTGACAACGAATCACTGACATCAGGCAATTCAGGAGTAACGCAATATGGCAAAGACAGCAGAGATCCAGGCTAAGCCTCGACAGCAACTCGGCACCCGCGCCAATCGGCGCCTGCGCGCCACGGGCGCGCTGCCGGGCGTGATTTACGGCCACAAGCAGGACGTGATCCCGATCACCCTGCCGGCCAAGGAAATGACCCAGCATCTGGAGCGCGGCACGCATCTGTTCAACCTGAACCTTGACGGCCGCAACGAGACGGTGCTGATCAAGGAAGTGCAGTACGATCACCTCGGCAAGGAGCTGATCCATGTCGACTTCGCGCGCGTCGACCTGACCGAGCGCGTCAAGGTGAGCGTGCCGCTGGAGCTCAAGGGCGAAAGCATCGGCCAGAAGGAAGGCGGCGTCCTCCAGCAGATCATCGGCGAGCTGGAAATCGAGTGCCTCGTCACCGAGATGCCGGACGTGATCCGTCACGACATCTCCGATCTGCCGATGGATGGCGAGGTTCGCATCAGCGACCTGAAGCTCCCGGCGGGTATCCGCGTGCTGCAGGACCCGTCGCTGATCGTCTGCTCGGTCCATGCCGTCCGCGAGGAAGAGGCGGAGCCTGCTGCTGAGGCCGCTGCCGCCGAGCCGGAAGTCATCGGCCGCAAGAAGGAAGAGGAAGGCGAGGAGGCCCCGGCCGACCAGAAGAAGGCCGAAGCCAAGAAGTAATACGCTTCCCGGCGGCAGGCGACAGGCAGCCTGGACCGTCCGGCTGATGCGTGCCTGTCGTCCGCGGGAGACTGCAGGATATGAAAATTGTCGTCGGACTGGGCAATCCCGGCCGCCAGTATGCCGCCACGCGTCACAACATCGGGTACGATGTCATCGACGCCCTGTCGGTCCGCCTGGGGTGGACCACCGGCCCTGGCGAGTTCGATCGCCTCGCCCGGACGAAGTTCGACGGCCTGGTCATGGACGGTACGACGGCTCGCGGCAGCAAGCTGCTGCTGCTCAAGCCGACGACCTTCATGAACCTCAGCGGACGGGCGGTTCGGGCGGCGATGGATTTCTATCAGGTCGCCGCGTCCGACGTCCTGATCGTGCTGGATGACCTGGCACTGCCGTGCGGCAGGCTTCGCCTGCGGGCTGGCGGTTCCAGCGGAGGCCACAACGGCCTGAACGACATCCAGCGGGTGCTGGGCACCGACCAGTACCCCCGGCTGCGGATCGGGATCGATCCCCCGCCGCCGAACGTGCCCGGAAAGGCGTATGTCCTCGGGCGTTTTTCGCCCGAGCAGAGACAACTGATCGACCCAGCCATCGCCCGCGCGTGCGACGCGATTGTGACCTGGGTCGAACAAGGCATTGAACCGGCGATGAACCAGTTCAATCGGAATGAATAGAGTGTTGTTCGTTGCCCGTGATCCGTTGTAAGTGAGAACTGACAACGGATTACGAGCAATCGGCAACGGATCCGTAACCACTAGCGGCCGTCGAAACGGCCAGAACCCATGCTAGGAGCATGACACACATGGCAGAGACAAAAGTGAATCAGTATGAGGCAATGTTTCTTCTTCCGTCGTCGGCCGACGTCGAGGGCGCGCTGAACCTCGTCCGTTCGATCGTCGAGCGGCACGGTGGTGAGATCCTCGTGCTCAAGAAGTGGGATGAGCGCCGCCTGGCCTACGAGATCAAGAAGAACAAGCGCGGGCTGTATGTCCTGTGCTATTATCGTGGGCCGGGGTCCTCCGTTGCGGCGATCGAGCGCGATGTCAACCTGAGCGTCGATTTCCTGCGCGTGCTCATCACCCGGGCGGACCATCTCAGCAAGGAAGAGATGGAGGCTGTCGAGCCCCAGCCCGTCGAGCGTGAACGCCCGCGCGACGAGCGCCCCGCTCGCGAGGACCGCCCCGACCGCCCCGCTCGCGCCCGACGCGAAGAACAGCCAGCCGAGCAGTCGGCTGAATAAGGAGCCTTCCCATGGCCAGTTACAACCGAGTCGTGCTTCTGGGAAATCTCACGCGCGACCCACAACTTCGGTATCTGCCCAACCAGACCCCCGTGGTCGAGTTCGGCCTGGCGATGAACCGCCGGTTTACCGCCTCCAACGGCGAGCAGCGCGAGGAAGTCACCTTCGTCGACTGCGCCGCCTTCGGCAAATCCGCGGAAACCATCAACCAGTACTGCCAGAAGGGCAAAGCCATCCTCATTGAGGGCCGCCTCAAGTACGACCAGTGGGAAGACAAACAGGGCGGTGGCAAGCGTTCCAAGCTCAGCGTCGTCGTCGAGAGCTTCCAGTTCGTCGGCAGCCGCGATGGCGGTGGCGGTGGCGGCGGCGGGGACTAT
>Ga0207864_1001173_pt1 | contig 30503 bp, 22 predicted proteins | sample HigsolmetaAR202D_FD_184834 | JGI IMG/M metagenome (GOLD analysis project Ga0207864, IMG submission 184834) | Ionic liquid and high solid enriched microbial communities from the Joint BioEnergy Institute, USA - AR20-2-D (SPAdes) (version 2) ... | reverse complement strand
CGGCCCAGCCACGCCATCAAGCGACGCCACGCGAGCGCCACACCCGTCCAGACCAGCACGACCGCGCCGGCCGATACCAGCCCCGCAATCGTCTGCCCCAGCAGCCCGGCCACCTCCCCCGTGTGCGCGAAGCGCAGGATGCTCCGCGCCCGCCGGCCGGGGGAGTTGTCCGCGAACGTCTCCCACCTCACCTCCTCGCCGGTCTCTCGGTCGAGGACGAGCTGCGCGCGCTTCTGCGGCTGACCCCCGTCGCCCTGGTCGATCGTGAAGGCGACCGGATCCGTCGCCGAGCCAGGGATCTGGAGCGTGATGCTCCGCCACCCCGGGAGCCGCGACTCCGCGCGCTCGGCCAGCGCGTCGACGCCCGCGAGCAGCACGGCGACCGGAGGTTGCTCCCCCCGCTCCAACGGGCGGGCCTCCCCGCGCGGACCCGTGGCCGCTCCACCGCCGTTCGGACCGCTTCTCGGCGCGGCCCCACCGCCTCCACCACCCCGCGTCCCCGCCGCCGGCGGCTCCTCGCCCGCCAGGCGGTAGACCAGATTGCTGGCCCACGGATACGAGATCACCACCCCCGACGCGACCACGATCGCCAGCGGGACCGCGGACCACAACCCGATGACGTTGTGCCAGTTGAAGTCCCGGGCCTTTCCGCTCAGGCCCCGCCGGAACACCATCACGTTCCGAAGCGCCTTCCGGGTCCGGTTGCGTGGAATCCAGAGGTACAGCCCGCTCAGCACGAGGAAGAGGAATCCGAGGTTGCACGCCCCGGTGATCGCCCGGCCCAGCGCACGGTGCTCGCCTTCCGCGCCCAGCCACCGGTGCCACGACACCACCTTCTGGAAGAACGCCCGCACCGCCGCGTTCCCGCTCCCGAGTACCTCGCCCGTGTACCCGTTGACGTAGAGCGTCCGGCCCCGGCCGTACGCCACCTCGACTGGCCGGTTCGGATCGTCGTGCCACTTGATCGATGCCGGCTGCCCCGCCTCCGCCTCCATGACCCGGGCGAGCAGGACGTCGACGGGGAGCTTCTCCGCACCCGGCGCAGGCGGGCCGCCGTCCAGCCGCCGGACGTCGGCCCAGGCGGTGATCTGTCTCTGGTACGTCAGGAGGACGCCGGTCACGGACATGATCAGGACCACGATCCCGACGAAGAGCCCGGTGATAAGGTGGGCCCAGAACAGGACATCGCGAAATCGCCGCATCGCGTTGTTGCTTTGGTCGTATCGGGAACCGGCGCGGTCCAAGGGCCGCGTCGCCCGCGGTGTATTGAGTTTGAGAATCGTTCTCAGAGTGGGTGGAAGGTACGGGGCGCGTGCGACGGCGTCAAGCGCGCGCCGCCACCCCCTTGACGTCATTCCCGGTCCTCGGATATCTTCCCGCCCGCTGAGATTGAGAACCGTTCTCAATCCGGGTGCCCCGCCGCTCGAACCGGCGGCGCCGGGCCATGCGTGGTGGAGGATGTCGTATGAACGAGAACCGGATGCCGAATCGACGCCGCGGGCCGTGGCCCGCGTTCCGGATAATCGCCCTGGCGCTCGCGGCCGCGCCCGTCGCGGCCATCGTGCCCGGACAGTTCGCGTGGGCGCAGGGCCAGCAGCAACAGCAACAACAGCAGCAGGCGCAGGGCGACCGCCAGGCCGAGGAACCGATCGCGCTCGACGAGATCGTCGTCACCGCTTCAGGCTTCGAGCAGAAGCGGCTCTATGCGCCGGCCAGCATAACGGTGCTGCCCCGGGTGGTCGTTTCCCAGCAGCGCAACAACAACCTGGCCGAGCTGCTGGCCAACGTCGAAGGGATCGACGTGGGGGACAACGTCGGAAAGACGGGCGGCCCGACCATCAGCCTGCGCGGGATGCCGAGCGACTACACGCTGATCCTGATCGACGGACGGCGGCAGAACCCGGCGGGGAACGTGACGCCGAACGGCTTCGGCGAGACCTCGACCGGATTCCTGCCGCCGCTCTCCATGATCGAGCGGATCGAGGTGATTCGCGGGCCGATGTCGACGCTCTACGGCTCGGACGCGATGGGCGGGGTGATCAACATCATCACACGGCGCACCGGTGATCGCTGGACCGGCTCGTTCGGCACCGACGCGACGCTGCAGGAGGAGTCCGGCTTCGGCAACACGTACTCCGGCAACCTGACGCTGGCGGGTCCGCTGGTGCGGAACCGTCTCGGCCTCACCCTGCGTGGCCGCCTCTTCCACCGCGAGGCGTCGGATCTCTCGCCGACGGGGGAAGTGGGCGAGGGCGTTGCGATCAGCAAGCGCGGCCCGAGCCCCGTCGAGGCGGACATTCACTCCATCGGCGGCCGGCTCACCTTTATTCCCGCGCGTGGCCACGAACTCTGGGTGGAATACGACGCCGCGCGGCAGGCGTACGACAACTCCGAGGGGCAGCTCGGCACGCTCGACCGGCCGGACGCGAACCCGCCGCTCTACCGCGGCTACGGCCCGGAGCTGCGCTTCGAGCGCGATCAGGCGACGCTCGCCTACAACTGGCGTTTCGTGAACGGGACGCTGGAGTCGAGCCTGATGCGGAACTCGACGGAGACGATCGGCCGCACCATCCCGGAGGGGACGCCGGGCGGGCTCCCCGGGAGCGGGGCGCCGAACAAGCCGGCCGGCGCGCCGCGCACGCTCGAGTCGACGAACACGGTCTTCGACGCGAAGCTGGTGCGCCAGCTCGGTGCGCACACGGTGTCCGTCGGCGGGCAGCACTGGGACGCGGAGATGATCGATGGCGTCGCGCTCGAGCCGTTCGAGTTCACGCAGTGGTCGCTCTTCGTCGAGGACGAGTGGCGTCTCCTTCAGCCGCTGGCCATGACCCTCGGCTTCCGTCGCGACGACCACAGCACCTTCGGCGGCCACATCAGCCCGCGCGCCTACCTGGTCTGGACGGCCGCGCCGAACTGGACGTTCAAGGGCGGGGTGAGCCGGGGGTACAAGACGCCGCGCGTCGAGCAGCTCGTCGACGGGATCATCGGCTTCAGCGGCCAGGGGACGATCGCCCAGATCGGGACGCCGAGCCTGAAGCCGGAGAAGAGCACGAGCACGGAGCTGGGCGCCTACTACTCCAACGCGACGGGGCTCAGCGCGAACGTGACGATCTTCGACAATCGGTTCACGGACAAGATCGCCGCGGGGACGCCGGTCCCGAACTGCACCTACGCCCTCGCGCCCAACCGTCCCGGGTGCGTGAATTACGGCGATTTCCCGGCGCAGGAGAGCTTCAGCCAGAGCGTCAACGTGGACAAGGCCGTCACGCGCGGCGTCGAGGCGGGCGCCACGATCCCGCTGGGCGAGATCTGGTCGGTCACCGGGAACTACACCTACACCTGGAGCGAGCAGCAGAGCGGGGAGAACGAGGGATTTCCGCTCACCAACACGCCGAAGCACATGGTCAACGGCAGCGTCCGGGTGAACCCCTCGGAGAGGGTGAACGCCTGGCTGCGCGGCGAGTACCGGAGCAAGCGCGCTCGCCGCACGACGGCCGCCCCGGATCCCGCCTACGAGGCGCTGGGTGACTACCGGGCGTATAGCCTCTTCCACATCGGCGGCTCGTACGACCTGGGGCGCGGCGTGACGTTGAGCGCCACGATCTACAACCTCCTGAACAAGGATTTCCTGCGCTACGAGGCGTATCCGGTCACGCCCACGCCGCAGAACCCCGAGGGGATCGCGTACACGAACGTGTACAACAACCACCAGGAAGGCCGCCGGCTCTGGCTCTCGCTGTCGTATCAGTTCTGAAACGGTCGCGGCCCGGAGGGAGTTGCCCTCCGGGCCGCTTTCGTCTCACCCTGCCGCCGCCGCGCTCACCTCACCGCCACCGCCGTGCTCACCCCACCGCCGCCGCGGCCGCGCGCCCCGCGGCCCGGCCGGAGAAGATGCAACCTCCCAGGAACGTCCCCTCGAGCGCGCGGTAGCCGTGCATCCCGCCGCCGCCGAACCCGGCGACCTCGCCCGCGGCGTACAGCCCGGGGACCGGCTCGCCGCCCGCGCCGAGGACGCGCCCGGAGAGATCGGTCTCCAAACCGCCGAGCGTCTTGCGCGTGAGGATGTTGAGCCGCACCGCGATCAGCGGGCCGGCGTCGGGGTCGAGGAGCCGGTGCGGCTTGGCGACGCGGATCAGCCGGTCGCCCACGTAGTTGCGGAACGCGCGGATCGCCATGATCTGCGCGTCCTTGCAGAACGGGTTCTCGATCTCGCGGTCGCGGGCGACGATCTCCGCCTCCAGCACCGCGGGGTCTATCCGGTCCTCGCCCACCAGCTCGTTCATCCCCTCGACCAGCTCGGGGAGAGTGCGGCGCACGACGAAGTCGCGGCCCTTCTCCTTGAACGCCTCGACCGGCGGTGGCGCGCCCTTCCCGATCCGGCCGAGCACCTTGCGGATGCTCTTCCCCGTGAGATCGGGATTCTGCTCCGAGCCCGAGAGCGCGAACTCCTTCTCGATGATCCGCTGCGTGAGCACGAACCACGAGTAGTCGTAGCCGGTGCTCATGATGTGGCGCAGCGTCGCAAGGGTGTCGAAGCCGGGGAAGCAGGGGGCCGGGAGCCGTCGGCCGAGCGCGTCGACCCAGAGTGACGACGGGCCGGGGAGGATCCGGATCCCGTGGTGCGGCCAGATCGGCGCCCAGTTCTCGACGCCCTCGGTGTAGTGCCACATCCGGTCGCGGTTGATGACCCGCGCGCCCGCCCGCTCGGCCACGCCGAGCATCCGGCCGTCGACGTAGTCCGGGACGCCGGACAGCATGCGGTCCGGCGGACGGCCCAGCCAGTCCGGCCAGTTCCGGCGCACCAGGTCGAGGTTTCCGCCGATCCCGCCGGACGTGACCAGGACGGCCTGCGCCCGGAGCGCGAACTCGCCGACGACGCGCCGCGAGCTGGACGTGCCGCGCGGCGCGTCGCTCGGCTCGAGGACATCGCCGCGCACGCCGTCGACGACGCCGTTCGTCGTCGTCAGCTCCGTCACCCGGTGCCGGAACCGGAAGCTCACGAGCCCGCGCGCCTCGGCCTCGCGGACTCGCCGCGCGAACGCTTCCACCAGCTCGGGACCGGTGCCCCAGGTGATGTGGAAGCGCGGGACGGAGTTCCCCGGCCCGCCCGCGAGCTGGCCGCCGCGCTCGGCCCAGCCGACCACGGGGAAGAATCGGATCCCGAGGGCGCGCAGGTACGCGCGCTTCTCGCCGGCCGCGAAGTCGACGTACGCCTCGGCCCAACGCCGCGGCCAGTGGTCCTCGTCGCGGTCGAAGCCGGCCGTGCCCAGCCAGTCCTGCCAGGCGAGGTCTCGGGAGTCGCGGATCCCGAGGCGACGCTGCTCCGGCGAATCGACCAGGAAGAGCCCGCCGAACGACCAGAACGCCTGCCCGCCCAGCGATTGCGGCGGCTCCTGGTCCAGCACGATCACCCGCCGCCCCGCGTTCGCCAGCTCCATCGCGGCGACGAGCCCGGCCAGCCCGGCGCCGACGACGATCGCGTCTGCATCGTAACGTGACATGACGAATAAAGTTGCCCGGTCCGCGCCGCCGCACAAGACGGCGGGCGGGCGCCCGGCCGCATGCCGGACCTCATGGTGGCCGGCGCGCCGGACCGGCCGTCAGCCGGGGGAAGGGCCAGGCGCCCGCCCGCAGTTGCGTAACGGCGCGCGACGTCGTAACTTGCGGATAATCATCCCCCTCGAGATTGCACCCGATTCACTCCGCGAGTCGTGCCGATGTCTGGTCGTGTAGTTGCGATGTCGCTCCTGGTCGTCGTGTCCGGTTGCGCCACGATGGGCGCGGAACCGCGCGGAAGCGCGGCCCCATCGGCGCGCGGAACCCAGGCCGTCGACCAGAAGGCGGCCCCGCGACCGGCCGACACCCGCCCGAGGCCCATCCGCCGCGCACGGCCCGTCGAGCATGTCGACCCGGCCGAGATGGCGTCGCGGTTGCTCGCGGAGGTCAACGCAGCACGTCGGCGTGCGGGCGCGCGGCCGCTACGGGTGGACCCGGCGCTCACGCGCGCGGCGCGGCGGTACGCGCGGGAGCTGGCGTCGCGGCGCGAGATCGAGCACGTCTCCACGACGCCGGGGCGTCGCACGTTCCGCGAGCGGATCGCCGCGGAGGGCGGGCGCGCCCGGGTCGCCGGGGAGAACCTGGCGCGCCTCACCGCGAGCCCGGCCACGCTGCCGGAGCGCGCCGTACGGGCGTGGATGCGGTCGCCCGGCCACCGCCACAATATGCTGGACTCGACCTACGCGCGTACGGGGATCGGCGTCTGGCTCGGCTCCGATGGGATCTGGTACATCGTCCAGGAATTCGCGTCAGCCGACTGACGACGGGCCCGCCGCGGTGCCGAGCCACGCGGCGCTCGGCGAGTTGCTCGACCGCCACACCGACTTCGGGCCGGCGCCGCTCTCCCCCGAGATCCGCGTCTTCCAGGCCCGCAGCCTCGTCGAGATCTGGGAGGCCGCCGAGCGACTCGCCGGGCGGACCTTGCCGCCGCCGTTCTGGGCATACGCCTGGCCCGGCGGCGCCGCACTCGCGCGCGTCGTCCTCGACCACCCGGATTGGGTCGCCGGGCGACGGGTCCTCGACCTCGGAACCGGCGGCGGCGTCGCGGCGCTCGCGGCCGCTCGCGCCGGCGCGCGAGAGGTCGTCGCCAACGACCTCGACCCCTGGGCCCTCGCCACCGCCCGCCTCGCCGCCGACCGCCAGGACCTCGGGGTCACCCCGCTCCTCGCGGACCTGACCGCTTCGCCTCACGCGATCGACGAGTTCGACGTCGTCCTCTGCGGCGACCTCGCCTACGAACGACGCGTCGCCCCGCGCATCCGCTCCCTCCTCTCCCGCGCCGCCGCCCGTGGCGCTCTCGTCCTCGCCGCCGACGCCGGACGCGCCTACTTCGACGACACCGGGATGCGTCGCATCGCCGAGTACACCATCCCCGTCCCCCGCGACCTGGAGGGCGTCGACGAGCGCACGGCCCGCGTGTACCGCGTGGAAGCGTGAGACGCGACGCGGCCGGCGGCATTTCGCGCCCGCCGCGCCAACCCGCGCCCGGCGCCGGTACGTCGTGCCCCCGCACGGACCCGCGCCCGCCGCCGACCCGCCCGGGGGTAGTTGCGCAATTCGTCGCCAGGCGATATATCTGTTGAGAATGAGTCTCAATCAGAGGTGCCGCCCGCGATGATCGCTGTGGAACAGGCCGCGCACACGAGCGCGGATTCGGTCGAAAACGTCGGAGAGTTCTCGCACGACGCCGACGCACCGGTGCTGCGGCTCGGCGAGGTCCCGCTCCGGCGCACGGTCGAGCTGGTTCGGATCGACCTGCCGACGGACACGATGGTCCCGCTGCTGGAGCGCGGGATCGTGCCCGGGTGCCGGATGTGCCCGCTGCGGCAGTCGCCGTCGGGGGATCCGATCCTGCTCGTGGACGGGGTGGTCCTCGCGCTCCGGCGCGAGATGGCGGAGTGTCTTCGCGTGAGGGACATTGCGCCGGACGCCGACTGAGGCGACGGCGTCGCAGCAGGAAAGCAGTCGAATGAGCAGCGAGTGCGGCGTTGCCACGACCGATGCGCGCGTGGAGTCGGGGAGCGTGCGGAGTGGGAGCGTGCTGGTCGCGCTGGTCGGCCCGCCGAACTCGGGGAAGTCCACCCTCTTCAACCAGCTCACCGGTCTAAGACAGAAAGTCGCGAACTACCCGGGCGTGACGGTCGAGAAGCGCCTGGGGCACGCTCGTTTGCCCGACGGCCGAGAGGTCGGGGTCGTGGACCTGCCCGGGGTGCACGGCTTCGCCGCGCGTTCGCTCGACGAGAGGGTCGCGAAGGACGTGCTGGAGGGCCGTGCGCCGGACATGCCGGCCCCGGACGGCGTGATCCTCGTCGTCGACAGCACGCGGCTCGAGCCGCAGCTGATGCTGGTCGAGCCGGTGCTGGAGCTGGGCCTCCCGACGCTGCTCGTGCTGAACATGACGGACGAGCTGGAGCGTCGGGGCGGCGGCGTGGACGCCGATGCGCTGGCGGAGCGCCTGGGCGTGGAGGTCGTCCGTGCGAACGCGCGGGCGGGCGTGGGGCTGGACCGGATCCGGGCGTTCCTTGCGAACGTCGCCTCGGGGGCGGTAGCGGCTCCGGTCGCCGCGGGGGGTGTGGGCACCGCGGACGCCGCCGCGCATGCCGCGACCGTCGAGGGCTCCGCGGCCGCCGCGGACTCGATGACCGCCGCGGACTCGACGACCGCCGCGAACCCTGTAGCCGCGAGCGACGCCGGCGTCGCGACGTCGCCTTCGCGCCCACGCCGCATCGAACTCCCGGTCCTGGACACCTACGTCGACCGGCGCGGCCGCATCCGGCGGATCGGGCAGCAGGCGCGCTACACGCCGCCGGCGCCGTCGTGGCTGACGGAGCGGCTGGACGCGATCTTCCTGCACAAGGTGTGGGGGCCGCTCATTTTCTTCGTGGTCGTCGCGCTCGTGTTCCAGGCGATCTTCGCCTGGGCGGCGCCGCTCATGGACGGGATCGAGGCGCTGGTCGAGGTCTCGGGCGCGTGGCTGTCGGACCGGCTGCCGGACAACTGGTTCCGTTCGCTGCTGATCGACGGCGTGTGGATGGGCGTCGGCTCGGTCATCGTCTTCCTGCCGCAGATCCTCATCCTCTTCCTCTTCCTCGGGATCCTCGAGGACTCCGGGTACATGGCGCGGGCCGCGGTGATCGCCGACCGGATGATGTACAAGGTCGGGCTGCAGGGCCGCGCGTTCCTGCCGCTGCTGTCCGGGTACGCGTGCGCGGTCCCGGCGATCATGGCGGCGCGGACGGTGGAGGACGAGCGGGACCGGCTGGCCACGATCTTCGTGGTGCCGTTCATGACCTGCTCGGCGCGGCTGCCGGTCTACACGCTGCTGATCGCGGCGTTCATCCCGGACCGGCCGCTGCTCGGCCCGTTCTTCGGCGCGCGGGCGGCGACGCTGCTCGGGCTCTACCTCCTGGGCGCGGTCGCGGCGGTCGGGACGGCGTTCCTGCTCAAGCGCACGCTGCTGCGCGGCGAGAGCACGACGTTCCTGATGGAGCTGCCGCCGTACCGGCTCCCGACGCTGCGTTCGCTGGCGATCCGGCTGCTGGACCGTGCGCGGATCTTCCTGCGGCGCGTCGGGCGGGTCATCCTCACGGTCACGGTCGTGTTGTGGGCGCTCACGCAGTTCCCCCGCGTCGACGGCCAGGCGCCGGAAGTCGACGACAGCGCACTCGGGCGGATCGGGCACGTCATCGAGCCGGTGATCGAGCCGCTCGGCTTCGACTGGCGCATCGGCGTGGGGATCATCTCGTCGCTCGCGGCGCGGGAGGTCATCGTCGGTACGCTCGGCACCATCTACGGGATCGAGGAGGCGACGGAGACGTCGACCGAGCTGCGCGACCGGCTGCGGCGCGACCTGGACATGGGGAGCGGTATCGCGCTCATGGTCTTCTTCGCTTTCGCGCTCCAGTGCATCTCCACGATCGCGGTCGCCCGGCGCGAGACCGGCGGCTGGAAATGGCCCGCGATCCAGTGGGCGTACATGCTCACGCTGGCCGTCATCGGCGCTTTCATCGCGAATCGAATATTCTGATGGCCGGTCGCTGACCCGGCCCATCGAAGGCCCGCGCCGCCGGCACGCCGGCGGCGCGATCTCGTTTCACGGCCGGTCGGTTACTAGGCCGGGCCGCGCCGGGGTGGGTACAATCCTTGCCCGCGTCCGCGCGGGATGAAGCGCGAACGACGCGAAGGACTCGGAGATCGCAGGCGATCGGGCGACCGGCGGCACGGGACGGCGGACCGGCGGGCCGGCGGCGCCGGCCCGATGGGGGACCGTCGCACGCGCTTCTCCATCTTCTATTTCCTCCTCGCCTTCCTGATCCTCCTCGGCATCAACTACCTGCTCGGCCAGCAGGACACGGCGCGGATCTCGTACAGCGAGCTGAAGGCGCGGATCGCGGCGGGCCAGATCCAGGAGGTCCGCGTAGGCGACGACATCTTGCGCGCGACCATCGCCGACAGCGTCTACCGCGCCGGCACGCCGCGCGTGCTCACCGCGGTGCGCGTCACCGGGGACGAGGAGCTGATCCCGCTCCTGGAGGCGAACGGCGTCGAGTACGAGGGGACGACGGAAGGGTGGCTCGGCCAGGCGCTCGGCTGGCTCTTCCCGCTCGGGCTGCTGATCCTCTTCTGGGTGTGGATGCTGCGTCGCATCAGCCCCGCCCAGGGCGTGATGACGGTCGGGAAGAACCGCGCGCGGATCGTGGGCGAGGAGGGGACTGGGGTGACGTTCGAGGACGTGGCCGGCGCGGACGAGGCGAAGGAGGAGCTGGTCGAGGTCGTCGATTTCCTGAAGACGCCCGACAAGTTCGCGCGGCTGGGCGCGAAGATCCCGAAGGGCGTGCTCCTGGTCGGCCCGCCGGGGACGGGGAAGACGCTCCTCGCCCGCGCCGTCGCAGGGGAGGCGGGCGTGACCTTCTTCTCGATCAGCGGCTCCGAGTTCGTCGAGATGTTCGTCGGCGTCGGCGCCGCGCGCGTGCGCGATCTCTTCGAGCAGGCGAAGGCCAACGCGCCGTGCATCGTCTTCATCGACGAGCTGGACGCGCTCGGCAAGGCGCGCGGCGTGGGCGGGATCATGGGCGGCCACGACGAGCGGGAGCAGACGCTGAACCAGCTCCTGGTCGAGATGGACGGCTTCGACCCGCGCACGGGCGTGATCATCATGGCGGCGACGAACCGGCCGGAGATCCTGGACCCCGCGCTCCTCAGGCCCGGTCGCTTCGACCGCCAGGTCGTCGTCGACCGGCCGGACAAGCGGGGGCGGGAGGCGATCCTGCGCGTCCACGCGACCGGGATCAAGCTCGCGCCGGAGGTCGACATGGCCGAAGTCGCGAAGCGGACGCCCGGCTTCGTCGGCGCGGACCTCGCCAATCTGCTCAACGAGGCCGCGCTCCTCGCCGCTCGACGCGACAAGAGCGCGGTCGGCATGGAGGAGATCGACGAGGCGATCGACCGCGTGATCGCGGGGCTCGAGAAGAAGAGCCGGCTGATCGGCGAGCGGGAGCGGCGCATCGTTGCCTACCACGAGGCGGGGCATGCGATCGTGGCGGAGCGGGTCGAGACGGCGGATCCGGTGCACAAGATCTCGATCATCCCGCGCGGCGTGAGCGCGCTCGGCTACACGCAGCAGCTCCCAACCGACGACCGCTACCTCCTGCGTCGCCAGGAGCTGCTCGACCGGCTCGCGGTGCTGCTGGGTGGCCGAGCGGCCGAGGAGCTGGTCTTCGGCGAGGTGTCGACGGGCGCCGGGAACGACCTGGAGCGCGCGAGCGAGATCGCGCGCCGCATGGTCACCGAGTTCGGGATGTCCGAGCGGCTCGGCCCGGTCCACCTCGCGTCGCGGCGGGGCGCGCTGTTCCTGGACGGGCGCGGCGTGCAGCCCGGAGAGGAGCCGGGGCGCGGGTTCAGCGAGGAGACGGCGCGGGTCATCGACGCGGAGGTGCGTCGCCTCGTGTCCGAGGCCCACGACCGGGCATTCGACCTGCTGCAACGGGACCGGGCGGTCCTGGAGGAGCTGGCGCAGCGGCTGCTCGAACAGGAGATCGTGGACCGCGAGGAGCTGCGTCGCCTGATGGGCGCGCCCGAGCACGAGCCCGGCGACGACGTCCGGCCCGACATCGGGCACGTCCCCGACCAGGCGGCGGACTGAGGGACGACCCATGGCCCGAGCGCCGCGCGAGATCCCGGCGGTTCCGACGCGAGGCGAGATGCACATCGGCGACGTCGCCCGCGCCCGCGCCTTCGCCGAGTTCCTGCGCGCGCACCGCGGCGAGCGGCACATCGTCGCGCTGCAGGACTACCCCGACCCGGACGCGATCTCCTCGGCCGTCGCCTACCGCATGCTGGCGGCGCAGTTCGACATCGACACGGACGTCGTCTACGAGGGACGCGTCAGCCATCAGGAGAACCTCGCGCTCATCCACCTGCTCGACATCGAGCTGACGCGCTTCACCGACTCGCTCCCGCTCGACCGGTACGACGGCGCCGTCTTCATCGACAACCAGGGGACCACGACACGGCTGACCGACCGGCTTCAAGAGGCGGGGATCCCGACGCTCGCGATCATCGATCACCACGCGCCGCAGGGCGTGCTCGAGCCGGAGTACAGCGACATCCGCCCGGTCGGCGCCGCGGCGACGATCCTGATCGACTACCTGCGGAGCGGCGAGATCCTGACGCTCGCGGCGGACGACCCGGAGCACGTCAACCTGGCCACCGCGCTGAACCACGGGCTGCGCAGCGAGACGAACGGCTTCATCCGCGCGGGCCCGGAGGAGTACATCGCCGGCGCGTACCTGAGCCCGCTCATGGACGCGCAGCTCCTCGAGTCGATCCTGCGGGTCCAGCGCAGCCGCGGCACGATGGAAGTGATCCGGGTGGCGCTCACGGAGCGCACGGTCCGGGGCGGGATCTCGCTGGCCGGCGTCGGTTACCTGCGGCACGCGGACCGGGACGCGATCCCCCAGGCGACGGACTTCCTGCTGACCGAGGAGAACGTCCACACGGCGATCTGCTACGGCATCCTGCTCGGCGAGGGGGAGCGGGAGGTCGTGGTGGGGAGCGTGCGCACCTCCAAGCTCACGCTGGACGTCGACCAGTTCCTCAAGAGCGCGCTCGGCACCGATTTCCGCGGCCGCTATTACGGCGGCGGCCGCGCCCGGGCCGGCGGGTTCGAGATCCCGACCGGCTTCCTCGAAGGCACGACCGACCCGCAGGAGATGAAGATGAAGTGGGATGCCTTCAATCGTCAGATCCAGCGGAAGATCCTGCGGGCCGCGGGGATCGAGAGCGGGGAGGAGGGCGGCGGCTGAGGCCGCCGCGAGCTCGGCCGGGCGGCGCTTGCGCGCTACGCCCCGGGGTTACGGAGTCCGACCGCGGCGAAGGGGCGGCGCGAGGTCACTCCTCGCGCCAGCTCCAGGCGCATAGCTCGTCACCGCGGCCGGCGCAGCGGATGTGCTCGACGGCGGGCCGACGGCGCAGGTACGCGCCGACCAGCTCTTCGACGACGGCCGCGTAGAAGGCGCACGCGGTGCCGCCGGGGTCGATCTCGGCGGTCATCGAGCCGCGGAGCCGCAGCTCGAGCGGCCAGCCCGCGACTTCGACGGCGGCGCCGCACGCGATCTGGCGGACCACCCAACGCATCGCGCGGCGGATCGGGCGGTACGCCGCAGAGCCGGGGAACACGCCGAGCAGGCGAACGCTGACCGCCGTGCGGCGCCGGAACGCGCGCTCCGCGATGCGGGCGCCCGCGTCGCGCAGGATCGGCTCGGCGTCCGGGCGGCGCAGGATCAGCCGGAACAGATCCCGCACCTCGTCCAGCGGCACGCCGCGCCCTTTCCGCACCGCTTCTTCGTAGCGGCGGATCTGCGACTCGACGACGCTGGTCAGCCCGAGGCGCCGCGGCAGGCTCGCCGCCAGGTCCTCGTCCTCGAGCACCTCGCGCGGCTTGTCGCGCGTACGCACCGCTTCCAGGAGCGCGAGGGGGAGCAGAGGATCGACCGGTGCGGCGGATCGTTCGGTCGTACTTCGGCTTGCGACTTGGGTCATGGCCTCACGTATCGAGCCGGGGATCGGCCCTAATCTGGCGAAACCCGCGGACGGCGGCAACGGCCGCGGGCGGCCCGCTTCGTGCATCCGCCCTCGTCTCGGTCGCGCGGCGCCGGTGGACTACGCGGGAGATCGACATGGTCGACGAGAGCTGCATCTTCTGCCGGATCATCGCAGGCGAAGAGATGGTGAGCATCGTGCACGAGGACGACCTCACCATCGCCTTCATGGACATCCAGCCGGCGAGCCCGGGGCACACGCTGGTCGTCTCGCGCGACCACTACCCGACCCTCTTCGAGGTGCCCGACGCCGTCGCGGCCCACTGCCTGGCCGTGGCCAAGAAGCTCGCGGCGGGCGTCCGCCGCGCGGCCGGCGCGGACGCGATCAACATCTTCAGCGCGAACGGCCGCGCGGGCGGTCAGGACGTTCTCCACTTCCACCTCCACCTGATCCCGGTCCGCGAAGGCGAGGATTTCGCGTTGCAGCTCCCCAACCCCAACGCTGAAATCCCGACGCGCTCGGAGCTGGACGTCATGGCGGCGCGCATCTGCCGCGCGATCCAGGATGGCGAGCCCGCCGTCGCCGCAACGCAGGGTGAAGAGTGACCACATCGGGGCGCGAGCCGCGTCGGATGGCCCCGGCCGGACCGCCCCGGGACGGAGGAAGAGCATGGATCGGAACCGGACCCGCGGTACGAGCGTCGTCGCCACTGGCGCGGCAGGCGACGTCGTGATTCGCGACATGCGCGCTATCGCGCGCCCGGCGGCCGTCGCCCTCGCGATCGCGTTCGCCGGAGTGGCCGCGTGCGAGACCCAGACCGCCGAGCGCGCGGCGGACCAGACGACGGGCGGGGCGGCCGGGCCGGCCGCGGAGGTCACGCCGGGCCAGGACACGGCGCCGATGGCGGCGGAGCCCGTGGCCACCCAGCAGATCGTCACGGTGCGGGTGACCGACGGCGGCATATCCGTCGAGCCGACGACGGTGCGCCCGGGCGCGACCACGTTTCGTGTGACCAACGAGACGTCTTCCCCGTACGACATCGACATCGACGGCCCCGGCCCGGACCGCGAGATCGAGAACCTTCCGCCCGGCGCGACCCGCGACGTCTCGATGACGTTGAGGGCGGGCACGTACGAGATCGAGGCCAACGAAGAGCGCGAGCCCGAGCGCGAGCGATCGGCGTACATCACGGTGCGGGAATAGGGTACGGGTGGCGCGGCCCGCCGGCCCATCCTATAATGACGCGGCCGCGCGGTTCGCGCGGCCGCCTCGCTAGGGGGCCGGCAAGTCCGCTACCATCCAGCCCATGCGCCGTTACGCACCGTACGATCCTCCCGAGTATATCTCCTGGACCCCGGATCCGAAGCTGGTCGCGGAGTACCGGGCGCGCCTGGAGTCCGATCCCGAACGCAAGGCCGTCGTCGCCGGACTGGACGAGGAGAAGCTCCTCGCGATCTACGAGGGACTGGTCCGCAACCGCTTGCACGACCTGGCGCTGAAGCGATGGGTCCGGCAGGGCGTGATTTCGAAGGCGTGGCTCGGCACGGGCGAGGAGGCCGCGACGATCGGCGCGGTGCACGCGCTCGACCCCGACCGCGACGTCGTCGCCCCGATGATCCGCAACGCGGGCGCGTGCCACGAGTTCGGCATGCCGGTCGAGGACCTGTTCCGCGGGTACCTGGGCACGGCCGACTCGCCGACCGGCGGGCGGGACCTGCACGTCGGCGACCGGTCGCGCGGCGTGATCCAGCCGATCTCGCACGTGGCGGACATGGTCCCGGTCATGACCGGCGTCGCGCTGGCGTTCCGCCGCCGCGGCGAGCCACGCGTCGCGCTGACCTGGGCCGGCGATGGCTCGACGAAGACCACCGCGTTCCACGAGGGCGTCAACCTGGCCGCCGTGCTGAAGGTCCCGGCGATCATCGTGATCCAGAACAATCAGGTCGCGCTGGGCACGCGGCTGGACCAACACGGCGCCGGCGATTTCCGCGCCTGGCCGAAGATGTACGGTATGGCCGGCGCGGAGGCCGATGGGAACAACGTGCTGGACGTCTACGCGGCGACGAAGCTCGCCGCGGACCGCGCGCGCTCGGGCGGCGGCCCGACGCTCATGATCGTCGAGACGTTTCGCATGGGCGGCCACGCGACGCACGACGAGGCGGAGGCGCGGCGCACCTTCGCGCCGGAGCTCTTCGAGTACTGGGGCCGCCGCGACCCGATCGGGCTGTACGAGGAGTACCTCGTCGGCGAGGGGATCGGCCGCGACGCGCTCGAGGCGATCGAGGCGCGCGTGACCGAGGAGATCGACCGCGCCGCCGAGCTCGCGCTCGCCTCCCGCGAGTCGGCGATGCCGGCGCCCGAGTCCGCGGAGTTCGACGGGATCAGCGCAGGGATCCGCCAACCCGGGCTCGCCGAGCGGCTCCAGCGGCGCTGACCCGGCACACTTCTTCCCCTCCCTCGTCGACGCACGTCGACGAGGGAGCTGCATGAACGGGGCGGCGTTCACGGTCGGGGTCGAAGAGGAGTTCCAGCTCGTCCAGCCGGACGGGTACGAGCTGAAGGGCCGCGCGCCGGAGCTGCTGGCGGACGGCGATCCGGCCAAGGAAGAGTTCCAGCGCACCATGGTCGAGGTCGCGACGCCGGTATGCGCGAATGCGGCCGACGCGGTGCGCCGGATCCGCGAGCGGCGCGCACGGGTCGCACGGCTCGCCGCGGAGCACGGGCTGGTGATCGCGGCCTCGGGGCTGCACCCGGTCGGGCCGTACCCGGCCGAGCAGGTCAGCGATGTCGCCCACTACCGCCGCATCGCCGAAGAGGGCGGCGCACCGATGCGCGAGCTGCACATCTTCGGCATGCACGTGCACGTGGCGGTGCCGGACGCGGAGGCGGCCGTCCGCGCGATGAGCGGCGCCGCGCCCTACATCCCTTACCTGCTCGCGCCGTCGTGCAGCTCGCCGTTCCACAAGGGCGAGGACACGGGCTTCGCGAGCTTCCGAACGCTGCTGCGCGGGATGTCGCCCAGGGTCGGGCCACCGCTCCCCGTGGCCACGGCCGGGGAGTACACACGTTTGATCCGCATGCTCGGCGCGGAGAACCGCCCGCCGGGCGAGAGTCCGATCGCATGGGACATCCGGCCGAGCCAGCGCTATCCGACCGTCGAGTTCCGGTTCTTCGACGCCTGCCCGCAGGTGGAGACGGCCGCGCTGCTGATCGCGATGGCGCGCGCGCTCACGGTCATGTACCACGACCGCCCCGCGCCGCAGCCGTCCGGGCTCGAGCAGCAGCTCATGCTCGAGAACCGCTGGCGCGCCGCTCGGTACGGGCTCGATGCGCGTTTCTTCCGCCTGGACCCGCTGACCGGCGAGGAGCGGAGCGCGCGGGACGCGATCGCCGCGCTGATCGACCGGCTCGGCCCGATCGCCGAGCGGATCGGCGACGGCCCGATCCTCGCCGCGGCCGCGCGCGTGCTCCAACGGGGGACGGCGGCGGACGAGATGCGCCGGATCTTCGAGGACACCGGCTCGTATCCCGACGTCGTGCGGTGGGTCGTCGAGCGGACGATGGAGGGCGCGGCGGAGCCCGAGTCGCACGAGTCGCCGCGAGGCGACGTCGGTGGCGATGTCGCCGGCGCGAAAGCGGCGTGACGGCGACGCGAACGGCGCGGGAAGCCGCCGCGTGACGGCAACATGAACGCGGCGCCGCGGCGGCCGACGCCTCAGACGCCGCAGCGACCGGCCAGCTCGAGGAACTGCGTCAGGATTCGGTGGGTCAGCCCCCAGATCGCGTACTCCCGGTAGCGTAGGGAGGGGAAGGCGCGGCGGCCTTCTTCCAGCTCGACCAGGATCTCGCCGGCGGCGCGGGGGTCGCGCAGCTCGGAGATCGGGATCCAGAGCGCGGCGTCGACCTCGCGCCGGTCCGGGATCGCCGAGGTGTCGGGCGGCACGCCGACGACGAACGGCGCGATCAGGACGCGCGGCAGCCGCGGGTTGCCGGGGAGCAGCTCGTCGAGCGCGCCGAGGAGCGTGCCGGTGCGGACGAGCGGGACGCCGGTCTCCTCCTCCGTCTCGCGGAACGCGGTGGCGACGAGGTCCGGGTCGGACGGCTCGCGGCGCCCGCCCGGGAGCGCCATGTGACCGGACCAGGGATCGTCGACGCGCTCGGCACGCTTGATCAGCAGGAGCTCGAGCTCGTCGCGGGGGCGGAGCACGACGGTGACCGCGGCCTCGTGCACGGCGGGGGTACGAGGCTGTCGCGCGGGCGGCCGTCTCTCGAGCGCCCGCTCCAGGACGGTGAGTCGCGGATCGTCGATCATCTTCGCCTGGCGGTACCCGCATCGAACCCCGGGAGTTTCCGGGCGAGGATGCGGGACGCGATTCCGGTACCAGAGTACGCCGGGCGCGCCGGGCGGGCAATGAGCGGGTGGAAGTCCGGCGTGGCCGGCGGCGTACTCGGGCGTACCGGGTGGCGCGCGCGGGTGCGGGCGTTCGACCCGCGATCCGGTGCGGCGCCCGCCGCCGCGCCCGCCCGAACTGTTCGCGCCGTTCGCGTGTATCGTTGAGCATGGGAAGACCGCGAAAGAACGGAGACGATCGGAGCCGGCGCGACCGGATCTTCGAGCGGGACGGCTACCGGTGCGTCTACTGCGGCACGGTCTTCCCGGCGGAGGAGCTGACCCTCGACCACGTGCAGCCGCGCGTCCGGGGCGGCGACCGGTCGGACGGCAACCTGGTCGCGTGTTGCAGGCGCTGCAACGTGGAGAAGGCCGGCGCGCCGGTGTGGGCGTTCCTGGCCCGGCGCCCCGATCTGCGCGCGAACTTCCTGAGGTACGCGACGGCGGTCTGGCCGCGCATCCGGCGGGCGGTCCTGCAGGCCGCGGAGCGCCGAGACAGCCCAGTCGCGGAGCGCTGAGACACCTCGTTCGATGATGGCAGTGCGGACCCGTCCCCTCCTGGCGATCGTCGCCGTGGCCCTTCTCGCCCTCGGGTGCGGGAAGGAGGGGGGCGGCGTGCGCGTCGATCCGGGCGGTGCCGTCGCGCGTGGGCGCGCGTACGCGCAGGAGCTGATCGCCCGGGAGCGCGGTGGCGACACGCTCTCTGCCGGCGACGTCGTCGCCCTCGGCTACCTCGAGCGGTTGCGCCTCGGGCTCGGCAGCCCGTTCCGGCTGATCGATCAGGCGCTCAACGACCCGCGGCTGGACGCCGCTTCCCGCCGGAGCACCGCCCACGCGCTACTCGCCCGGACGCTGGATGGGCAGGCGTACATGGTGGACCCGGCCGCGCTCGACCGGATCGGCGCGACCGGCTACCCGCTGCGCCCGGGCGCCGGGCGGCACCACCTGGAGCTCATCGAGAGCGCGGTCACCGAAGCGCGCGACCCCCGCGCCGGCGAGCTGGCCGTCCGGCTGGCGTACGCGCTGGCCGCCGCGGAGGCGGGCGCGGGCCGCCGCGGGCCGGAGCTGGCCGCGCAGGTCGCCGCGCTGATCCGGGACCGCGAGGTCGCGCGCGCGGACGCCGAGCGGCTCCTCCGCGAGGCCGCCGCGACCGGCCGCGACCCGATCGACCTCGTCCCGTCCTGGCGGGCGACGCGACGCTTCGCCGTCGAGCAGCCGCTCCTCGCGCCGCTCCCGCTGGCCGCCGAGCGCGAAGCGCTCGATCTCGCCCCGCGCCTCGCCTCGACGATCCGGGACGCCGCCGGCCGCGCCGCGAACGACGCCGCGAACGGCGCCGCGCCCCGGGCAGGCCACGTGCCGTTGCTGGGGTACGCTGCCGCGCACCGCCTCGTCCAGGTCGCGGACTCGCTCGACATGCCGCCCCAGGCGCCCGTCGTCGTCGCCGTCGCGCTCCACGAGCGCGAGATGCTCGCTCAGGCGACCGACGACGCCGGACGCACGGCCCGCGAGCGGTTCGCCAGGCGAGCGACGGACGAAGAGCGGCTCGCCGCGGAGCACGCGCTGCTCGCGGCCGGCGGCTCGGCGGGCGGCGCCGTCGCGCGCGCCGTCGTCTCCGCGGCCGTAGGGCTGCGCCCGTTCGCGCAGGAGCGCGTCTGGTTCCCCGGGTTCGGCGGACCCTCGACCCGCGAGCTGGAGGACCGCTTCGGCCTCGCCGCCGTCACCTTCGACGACGTGTCGCCCGCCTGGCGCCCCTACTATCGCCGGATGCTCGCCGACGCGCTGACCGACCTCCAGCGCGTGCTCCCGTCGCTCGACCTGCGCGGCCTCAGCGTCCACTTCGGCCAGAGCTCGAGCAAGGCGGCGACGCTCGCCGTCCACGACCCGCGCCGCCGCGCGATCTTCCTCCCGCCCGCGACCGGCGCGGGGACGATCGCGCACGAGGTCGCGCACGACCTCGACTGGCAGGTCGCGCTGCGACGATTCCGCGTCCGCGGCGACTACGGCTCCGATCGCGCTACGCGCACCGGCGGCGACCGCCTCGTCGAATCGCTGCGTCAACTGACGACGGCGACGCTGCTCCCGCCCATGCCCGGCGACTCGACGGCGCCGATCCACGCCCAGCGGCCGGCCGAGGTCTTCGCCCGGAGCCTCGACTGGTTCGTCGTGGTCGCGCTCGCGGGCGAGGGGCGGATGAACGGGTACCTCTCGTCGGTCCAGGACGACCTCCTCACCGGCTACGGCACCGTGCTCCCGCCCGACCTGACCGGGAACGCCGCGGTCGCGCTCGTCCGCATCCTCGACGAGGTCGCGCCGATCTACCCGGCCACGCGCGAGAACTTCCTGCGCGGTTACGGTCCCTTCCGTTCTCTCAAGCCGTACGACCTGGTGCGGCAGGTCGTCGAGGCCGAGGTCCCCGAAGACGACGCGACGTTGCGCCCGATCGTCGTCGTCGCCGCCGAGGACGTGCCCGCGCCCCAGATGAGCGCCGCGGGCGCGGTGCAGGAGGCGTTCGCGGCGCTCGAACGCGCCCGCGACACGGCGCTCGCCGCGATCGACGCCTGGACCTGCGCACTCCCCGCCGCCGCCTACGACCGCAACCTCGAGATCTCGCGGCGTCGCCTCGTCGCCCAGGCGACCGCCGCCCGCGCCCGCGGCATCGCGCTCCGCTTCGCCGAGGAGATCGCCGGGCCCGAAGGACGACGCTGGCTCGCCCGCCGACTCCACGGCGCGCCGACCCGGCCCGCCGCGCCCGACGACGCGATCTCCGCGCTCCTCCTCGAGCTCGCCGAGCGCGCTCGCACCGCCGCGGACATCCCGATACGCCCCGAACCGGGACCTCTGGGCGCGTTCACTCCTCCGGCGACCTGCGGCGCGCCGGCATGGTGGATTAGGAACGGTGCGGTGTGAGGGAGAGACAACGGGTGAGCGCGGAGATCAGGTAAGGGCGGAGATCAGGTGAGGGCGAGGCCCTCGAGGTCGGCGAGGCGATCTTCGACGATTGCCCGCTCGACCTGGGCGTCGATGCCTTCCGCGATCTTGTGGGCCCGCTTGTAGCAGCGAACCGCCATGTCGAATCGCCGTTCACGGCGATGTATGTCGCCAAGGAGGCGTAAGCAGCCGATCTGGCGGTACTTGTCCCCATGCGCGTCGAAATACTCCAGCGCGGTCGTGGCCAACGTTTCGGCTTCGCCCAGCTCGCCGATCGCCACGAGGGATTCCGCCTGGTTGAGCGACGCCACGGTCTGAAGGGAGTGGTCGCCGATCGCCTTCGCGATTTCGACTGCTTCCCGAGCCGCCTCCGACGCAGCCTTGTGGTCCCCGGCAAGGTTCAGAATCGCAGCCTCGTTATTCAGCGTGATCGCTTCCCCGCGCCGGTAACCGGCGCGGCGAAAGGACTCGCGAGACACCCGGAAGTGTTCCCGCGCCTGCTCCAGCTTCATCGAATGCGCCGCGATATGGCCGAGGTTCTGATGCGCGAGCCCGCGGATGCGCGGATCGTCGCTGATGGCAAGGATTTGCTCGAGAAGGGGGACCGCGGCGATGTAGTCGCCTCGGCTGAGGTAGACGGCGGCCTCGGCGTTCAAAGCCTCCGCAAAATCTTCGGGCAACTCCGCACGAATTGCGGTCTGTGCGCTCGCGCGCGCAGCCTCGAGCGCGAGATCCCAATCGCACCGCTGCCGATAAACAGACGACTTTCGCCGAAGCGCCTCCGCCACGATCGTCGGCGTGCTGGCGTTGGCCGCGACCGTTTCGTATACTCGAAGAGCGTTATCGAGATCACCGCTTCTTTCGAGGCGGACGCCCTGCTCAAGATTCTCGCGCTCGTCGTGCATGGATCTTGCCCGCCACTCGTGGACCACACCGCAGGGCCGCACCCTCGATCACTCCATTCTAGGAGGGAGCAATGAATCGCTCAAGGTTCCTGACGCTGGGCCTCGGACTTGCCATCGTTACGGTATTGGCCGCATGCAGCGAGCCGACGGCCCTTGTCGTCGATGAAGAGGTCCAACCCGAATTCTACTTCGGGGGCGGCAAGAAGGATCGCGACCACGGCGATTCCCCGCTGATCTGTCCGACGCACACGACGCGCTCGGCTACGGGGATCATTCGTCCGAATGGTGGCACGGTCAAACTCGACGGCCACAGCGTCACGTTCCCGGCCGGTGCCGTTACCAAGCCGACCGAAGTCACGATCCGGACGCCCGCTTCGCGGTACCTGATCGTCAATCTCCGCGCGGACGGCCAGGAGTATCCCACCTTCCGCAAGCCGGTCACGGTGACGATCAGCTACGACCGCTGCAAGGGTAGGATCGATCCGTCCGACCTGGTCGCTTACCAGATCGATCCGGACAGCGGGGAGCTGATCGAGCAGATGCCGAGCTCGGTGAACCCATTGCGGAAGACGGTGACATTCAAGACGTCCCACTTCTCGCACTTCGTGATCGCGGATTAAGTGGAGACGTCGTGATGTGCCGGTGGGGTCTCCTCTCGTGCGGTTCCCGGGAGTCGTCGCGTTAGGCGTAAGCCCACGCGCGGCACGTGAGGGACCGTGGTGTCGGGGCGGAGCGGGCTTCGCGGAGATGCACCACCGGGAAGGATTGCCGAGGCATACCATGTGAGGGTGCGGCCCGTAGTCGTGACAATTCGACGGCCGCGTGGGAGCCATCTCCCACGCGGCCGTTGTTGCGTTTGGGCGATCAGCGAGTTCGTCGCGGACTTTAGCTGACAGGCAGGATCGGCGTCTCAGGAATCACCAAGCGCTCGCCTCCGAGGCAATGGCCGAGTTCAGCTCGGCCTCACGCCATCAGTTCGCGATGGCGAAATTGGAACCCGCCTTGATTCGAGTACGGATCCGCATAGGTGCCTCCATTCAAGGATTCGTGAACACTCCGGGTTAACGCAGCGCCTTCGTACTAGTCGGCGATGGCGAAATTGGAGCCCGCCTTGACCTTGCTCCTGATACGCATTGCGATCTCCTTTGAAGGGATTGTTATAGGGGATGAACGGAAGCGCAGCCTTGTGGCTGGGACGCCGATCCTGGCCACTCGGAGGCAGGACTGCGCAGTAAAATGTATTGGACTGGTCATTCGGCGTGTCAAGGCAAACATATGAAGTAGGAGATTGGTTGGAATTTTGTTCGGATGTTTCGGGATGGTCAGTCATTCTGAGAACGTTTGATTCAGATACAAATGTCTGCTCCCACGACTGTGATAGCGTCGTGCCGGAACCGTTTCCCATGTGACGCGCACAAGCTGGACTGGGCCGAGGAGGCGGGCGGACTGGACAGGAGGTGTAAACTGATCGGAAATCACGCTTTTCGGGCCGACGTGGAATCTAAGGATCGCGGAGGGGGATTCCACCGCGATCAGGCGGGCCAGATATGATGCCAGTTGATGAACTGGCCCGATCATCTGGGGGAGAATCGACCATCCTCCCGTGCCCATCCTAGCTACAGTCGGGTGCGGCAGCCATGCCTAACTCGGCCACAGGACACAAAGTCATTGTACTCCCTGCCGGGCATGCCTATCTTTGATGCGCGCAGTACCTATTCCCTTCACCAGCCGCTACACGAAGCGCGCGGCTTCACCGAGCTATACACAGCCGGTACTGACCAGCGGTGGTTAGCCGCTGCGAGGCGATAAAGTCACGTTGCGCTTCGATTATGCCTGCACCATTCCGACGCACGTTACGCGCTCTGCAATCGGACCGCTCTCCAGCGCCTACAATATCGGTTCTCTTGGGGGTCGTCGTCATAGTTCTTTGGGCTTCCTGGTTCGCCGCTGCTTCGGTTCCAGTGCGCGTTCGGTCGATAAGTGCACACGTAGAGGTCAAGGGGGCGACCTACCCAGTAGCTGCAGTCATGGGCGGTAGGATCGAAAAGAACGATCTGGTACTCGGCAGCTGGGTTGAGCCCGGCACGGTGTTGGTGGAACTCGACGATGCCGAAGTCCGGCTTCGCCTGGCGCAGATCCAGGCGCGACGCGATGCTCGGATGATGGAGGCCGAATCGATTGCGGCGGGGATCGCGGCTTTCGAGCGAGAAGGGGAAGCCATTAACCGTGCCGGATTAGCTACGCTGACAGAGCTGCAGCGTCGTACGGACGCGGCACGCTCGCGAGCTCGGCACCTGCGCGAGGAAGCCGAGAGATCGAGAAGATTGGTCGCTGTGGGCGGAAGCACGCGTTCCGATGCAGATCGTCGATTGGTCGAGGCCGAAGAGGCGGAGCAACTCGTGGCCGCACTCGAGGCACAGATCGAAAGGGTTCGAGCCGAAGTCGAGCGGGACATGTCAACCATGGCCCGGGCGAAAGCGGAGCTCGGTCGGGAGCGTGCGAGTGCACTGGCCGATGTCAGGACGTTGAACGCCGAAGCCGAGCGCGCTCTTCATGAGCTGGCGCTATTGCGTCTGCGGGCGCCGATTGCCGGCCGTGTCAGCGATGTTCGCGAACTGCGTCCGGGCGCAGTGGTGGCGCCGGGCGATACGTTAGCCCTCATCGTACCCCATGGCGCGCACCAGATCGTCGCTCACATGCCGCGGGGCGTGTTGGGGCGCATACGACCCGGCCAGTCGGCGGAGCTCAAGCTGGACGCCTTTCCATGGGCGCAGTATGGCACAGTGCCGCTACGTGTGGTGCGCGTCGCGGACGCGCCGGCGGGTACGACATTTCGGGTCGAACTGGAACCCACATCTGACGACGTCGCTTTGCTGTCTCATGGGTTGACTGGTGTGGTGGAGATAGAGACGGAAAGGGTGCGGCCGCTGGTACTCGTGCTGCGCGCGGTGGCGGGAGCGGTCGACCTATGAACGTGCGGCATGCGGCAGTTGCATCGAGGCGTTGGCTGATCCCAGAGGTTGTGCAAACATCGGCCATGGACTGCGGGCCGGCCTCACTGCATGCACTCTTGAGAGGCTTTGGGTTGCCATCCAGCTATGGCCGACTCCGGGAAGCGTGTCAGACTGATATCGATGGAACCTCGATCGACACGATAGAAGACGTAGCAAATCTACTCGGCTTGGAAGCGGAGCAGATTCTTCTGCCTGCCGATTGGGTCGTACTCCCGGAGGCGAATGTCCTGCCGGCAGTGGTGGTACTGAGGCTAGCGAATGGGCTAACTCATTTCGCAGTGGTGTGGAGGCGGCACGGGAGATGGCTTCAATTGATGGATCCGGCATGCGGGCGTCGCTGGGTGCGAGATGTGGATCTGGTACGGGAGCTCTACGTCCACCATGCGACGGTGCCTGCGGCCGACTGGGCGCAATGGGCTCGTAGCTCCGAGGCGCGGGCTATGTTGGCCGCTCGCTTGCGGGCCCTTGGCGTTCGGGACGCGATCGCCCTCGTCGACCGTGCAGCATGCGCGTCTGATTGGATTGCATTGGCCCGGCTTGACGCTGCCACCCGGGTCGTAAACCGCCTTGTCGATGGACGAGCACTTCGGAGAGGGGCCGATGCTGAGGCCGTACTCGGCGAGCTCATCGCGAGGGACCAGCAGGGGGACGCTGGGACCGCGATCCCGGAAGTGTATTGGAGCGCGTGGGAGGCCGGAAACGACCCCGAAAGCGGGCCGAGTGTTCAGGTGTCCGGTGCCGTCCTCGTTAGGGTACGGGGAGTGAAACCGCCAGACCGGGATTCATTGCAATCACTACCAGAGCTTGCGGCAGCCGCGGTGGAGCCAGAGCCGCGGCCTATCCGTACAGTGCTCGAGCTACTGGAAAGCCACGGAAGGGTGGCACGCGTAGGTCTTGTTGTCGTGGCCGCTCTAACCGCGGCCGCGATGTTCGTGGAAGTCCTTCTCCTCCGCTCGCTAGTCGACCTCAGTGCCCAGCTCGGACTCTCCTATGACCGCGTCGCGATGATACTTGCATTCTCGGTATTGGCGTGCGCGCTCATGGGAGTCGAGTGGGGTGTGCACATGCACGCGGCGCGACTGGGCAGGCAGATCGAGCTGGTCCTACGCCGGCGATTTGCAGAAAAGCTACCACGACTCCCGGACAGATACATGCACAGCCGGCCCGTTTCGGACATGGCGAAGCGGTGCCACGATTTGCATGAGGTTCGAGTCATTCCGACGCTATTCGTTCGGTTGGGTGCAGTACTTGGCGCCATCCTCGTCGCAATCGTTGGGATCATTTGGATCGCGCCCGACCTATGGCCATGGGCACTTTGCGCGGGAGGAGTTGCACTCGCGATCCCGTTGGGTTTTCGGCCGGCGCTTGAGGAGCGTGATCTGCGCGTCCGGACTCATGCCGGTGCTCTCGGCCAATTCTACCTCGATGCCGTTTTTGCACATTCGGCGATTCGCGCCCACGGGGCCGAACAGAACGTGGATCGTGAACACGAGGCGCTAATGGTGGATTGGGCGCGTGCAGCTTGGCAACGGGCACATGCCGTGATAGGTCTCACCATAACGCAAATGGCGATCGGAACCGCGCTCGCCGGCTGGATGCTCTACCGATACACTCAGGTCGGAGGTGAAGCGCACGGCGTGCTACTTCTTGCATACTGGGCTGCAGCCCTTCCCGCCATGGGCGAGGAACTCGCATACCTTCTTCGTCGGATTCCCGCCGTTAGGAACACTACCCTACGTTTGCTCGAGCCGCTTGCTGCACCGGATGACGCGTCGATGGCGATCAGGGTCTCGGTCGCCGATTCGAACACACCTGTGGATGCGCTTGTGTCGTTAACTGCCCGAGGTTATCCGGCACCGATAAGCGCGGGTTCGAATCCAAGTACTGATGCGAATACCAGTGAGAAGGGTGTAAAGATAGAGTTCAGCGGTGTACGCGTGGTCTCGGGTGGCCACCTGATCTTACGCGATATCGATCTCGTCATCGAACCCGGCGAGCACGTTGCAATCGTCGGTCGCTCAGGTGCTGGTAAGTCCACGCTGCTGGGGGTCCTCCTTGGCTGGCATCGCACGGCTGCCGGTGAGGCACGAGTCGACGGTTCGCTATTGACACCGGACCTGCTAGCTCGGGTACGGTCCATGACCGTGTGGGTGGATCCCGAGGTATATCTTTGGAACCGCTCCTTTATCGAGAACCTTCGCTACGGCGTACCGGCGAGTACCGTCGCGGATCAATCTGCTGCGATTACCCAGGCGGAACTGGTGGACGTGCTCAAGCGGCTGGAACGCGGAATGGCATCGCGCGTGGGAGAGAGTGGGCGGCGCTTGTCGGGCGGCGAAGGCCAGCGGCTGCGCCTCGGCCGCGGTTTTGTGCGTCAAGGAACTCGTCTCGTCCTGCTCGATGAACCATTTCGTGGGCTAGAGCGAGATCGCCGTCGGCGTTTGCTTCTCGCGGCCCGCCGTCACTGGGCACAAGCCACATTGCTGATAGTCACACACGACGTCGAGGAAACTCTTGACATGCCACGGGTGCTGGTCGTCGAGGACGGCCGCATTGTCGAGGACGGCGATCCTCGTGTGCTTGTCAAGGCTGACAGCCGCTATGCAGCCTTGGTCGCAGATGAGCGCGCTGCGCGGTTGGAGGTGTGGGGCCGTAGCGCGTGGCGCCGCCTCGTGGTCGCAAATGGTCGCGTAATCCAATAAGCCGGAGATGCACGGTGAGTGAGTGGCTCTGGCGGTTGGACGATGCAGCGGAAGCTGTAGCTGCGCTGGCGAGAGCAGCGCGGCTGGAACGGCATCGCGGGGAAACGAACACGCTTACCCTTTCCAGTGATGGCCTCGTTGCTTCGGTTTGCGCAGGGGATATCGGCTCAACCATCGAGGGGGCGGCGCATGCTCTGGGTCTCGAAGCCCAGGCGCTTGCGGTCGGATATCGTGATATAGTCCCTGCACTACAGGGCACCGCACCTGGTGTCATGTCAGTCCGGACTCGAGCCGGCACCGGCTTGATTGCGGTCCTGACAGCGACTCGTCGCCGTTTACGCCTCCTGACCCCGCGCGGTGAGCTAATACGGACGACGATATCGGAAGTCGTCGATGAAATTCGAGCGGCTGGCGAGCGGGATGTGGAAGTCGCCCTTCGTTCCGCAGAGGTGGTTCCGGGGTGGCGTCAGGAACGCGCAAGAGCCGCGCTTGCGGAAGCGTTGCTGAGTGAGAAACGCATCGCGACAGCCTGGCACCTGCGGCCCGGCTGGCGAGCGGGTACGAAGGCCGCCGCACGCAATGCACGTCTCGTTGGCATCGCGCTTCGTTCCCTCGCAACGCATCTGGCTGAATACGGACTGTTCATCGCCAGTTGGTGGCTGCTCGGCCGCATTACACTCACCGGACGGATAGAGCCGGCTTGGGTGATCGCATGGGCCTTGCTCTTCATTGCATGGGCACCAATTCGGGCTCTTTCTGCTCGTGTGGATAACCGCCTGGCGATTGATCTCGGCACCTTTGTCCGTCGTCGGATGCTTGGCGGTACATTCCGACTCGACCCGGATCGCTTACGGCAGCTGGGAGTTGGGCAAACGCTTGGTCGCGCGTTGGAAGCGGACGCCATTGAGAATGTCGCCGTGGCGGGCGGAGTCATGGCCATCACTTCGGCGGTCGATCTCGTCATCATTGGAATTCTGCTCCTTCTTGGCGTCGCACCCGCATGGCACCTTGGTGCCCTAGCCGTTACATCGACCGCAACTGCGTATTGTTTCGTCCGATATTATCGTGAGCGGCGGCAATGGACCGTTCGGCGCTTGGGGTTGTCGTACGCGGTGATCGAGCAGGTGGCCGGTCATCGCACCCGTGTAGCGCAAGACACCATCGCCGAGGACGTTGAGCGTAATGATGTGGCCCTGGCGCGCTATCACGACGCCGCTGCGCGCATGGACACATGGAATGAAATCTTGCGTGCGCTGCCCCGCATCTGGTTTCTTCTGGGGATCTTGTCCCTCATACCGGCCCTTATCGTAGATACGCCGGACATTGCACGCATCGCGATCTCTCTCGGTGGCATCATACTCGCCGCCCGTGCGTTTTTCCGCATAGGGCTATCGGCTGAGGCGATTTCGCGCGCGTTGATCGCATGGCGGCGTATACGGCCGTTCCTCAATGCGCCGGACCGGGACGAGCCGGGCATCGTCGGTGTGCCGAAGACCGGGACTTCAGATGCACTCGTGCTGATTCGTGGACTTGGTTATCGGTATCCAGGGTCGGGCCGAAAAGTGTTCACCGACGTCCACCTGGATGTCCACGTGGGGGAGCGCTTGATGATCGAGGGGCCATCGGGCAGCGGAAAATCGACATTCGCTGCGGTCGTGGCGGGTCAGCGGCGGCATACAGAAGGGGCCATACTGCTTCGCGGGTACGATATCGGAACATTAGGTGCAGGGTGGTGGCGGAAGCGTGTGGCCTATGTCCCTCAGTTCCACGACAACCATCTGGTGATGGGCTCGCTGGCGTTCAATCTGCTCATGGGCAGAGAATGGCCGCCTACTGCGGATGATCTGGCCGCAGCAGAGCGTGTTTGTGTTAAACTCGGACTTGGGCCACTCTTGGAGAGAATGCCTGGCGGATTGTTTCAGCTCGTTGGGGAAACGGGCTGGCAGCTTTCACACGGCGAAAAAAGCAGGATTTTCCTTGCGCGCGCACTCTTGCAGGAGCCCGACGTCCTGTTGTTGGACGAATCGTTCGCTGCGCTCGATCCAGAAACCCTCCGGATTTGCGCCGCAGCGGTTCTTGAGTTTCCCGGCGCCGTGCTTGCTATAGCACACCCATGACGCCCGCCGATTCTGGTCGGCGATGCAGCAGCAATACGGTCTGGGCCGAATCGGCCCGTCGGCAGGTCAAATGTTCGCCCCTTTGAGTTGTAGCCACGGTTGCCCCTTCACACCCCCGGCACGTTCGCTCCCCAGATGATCTTGTGGAGCTGGACCTGGAAGCGGACCGGGAGCCGGTCCTCGAGGATCCACTCCGCGAGCTGCTTGAAGTCGATCGCATCCCAGACGGGCGAGAAGAGGATGGCGCGAAGCGACCCTTCGCGGACGCGGGCGGCAAGGCCGCGCTCGTCGAGGACGTTGCGTGCCCATTCGTAATCCGCGCGGTCCTTGATGACGAACTTGATCTCGTCGCGCGCGGTCAGGTGGTCCAGGTTCGACCACAGGTTGCGCTGCTCTTCGCCCGAGCCGGGACACTTGAGGTCCATGATCTTGTGCGCGCGGGGGTCGAGCGGCGAGACGTCGACCGCGCCGGACGTCTCGACCAGCACGGTGTAGCCGCGGTCGAGGAGCATCTCGGCAAGGCGGAACGCGTTGCGGTGGATGAGCGGCTCGCCGCCCGTGATCTCGACGAGCGGCGTGCCGATCGCGTCGACGCGGGCGATGATCTCGTCGAGCGTGACCTTCTCGCCGCCGTAGAACGCGTACTCCGTGTCGCACCAGGCGCAGCGGAGCGGGCAGCCGGTCAGGCGGATGAAGGTGCATGGCAACCCCGCCCAGGTGCTCTCGCCCTGGATCGAGTGGAAGAGTTCGGTCAGGCGAAGGAAAGCGGGCATTGTCAGGGTGCGATGGTGTTGCCGCTGTGTTGGCGCTTTACGGAAAGCGCGCCTTCGGCGCGCGGGGATCGGCGGCCT